>Ga0180429_10001610_pt1 | contig 19053 bp, 16 predicted proteins | sample SS_ome_FD_132428 | JGI IMG/M metagenome (GOLD analysis project Ga0180429, IMG submission 132428) | Hypersaline lake sediment archaeal communities from the Salton Sea, California, USA - SS_1_S_1 metaG | ecosystem: Environmental > Aquatic > Non-marine Saline and Alkaline > Hypersaline > Sediment ...
GTGCTTGGGGCGATGGCTCTCGGGCCCGTCGCTGCGGACCACCTTGCCCCAGCCGACCCGGTGGGCGAGCTGGATGAAGGCGCCGGTCGCGAGCAGGCCGAGGACGGCGGCGGCGGCGATCAGGGCGGCGTTCGTCGCGGTCATGGCTGCTCCTCTCGCGTCTCGGTCGCCCGTCGTGGCGCCCCCGATCGCCCAGCGGCAGGCTCCGTGGAGCGTTCCAGGGACGCGCGCAGGGCCGCGACGACGGCCTCGAGGCCGATGCCGCGCGAGCCCTTGACGAGCAGCGTTCCTTGACGCGGCAGGTCCTCGACGGCCGCGGCGGCCCCGCGGGCGTCCGCGAAGTGGCGCGCCACGCCGCAGGTGTCGGCGATCGCGGCGGCGTCCGCGCCGACCGTCCACACGAGGTCGACGCCGTGAGCGGCGATGGCGCGGCCGGCCTCGCGGTGGAAGTCGGCGGAGGCGTGACCGAGCTCGAGCATCGAGCCCATCACCAGCGCGTGCGGCCGCGGCGCGCGCGCGAGGACCTCGAGCGCGGCGGCGACCGAGGCCGGGTTGGCGTTGTAGGTGTCGTCGAGGATGCGCAGGTCGTGGGACGCGATGGGGGTGAGGCGGCCGGCCTCGATGTGGGCGCGCTGCATGCGAGCGACCGCCGTGCGCGCCGGGATCCCCAGGTCGATGGCGACCAGGAGGGCCACCAGGGCGTTCTCCGCGAACGCGCGACCGGCGCCGGGCAGCTCCAGCTCGAGGGCCTCGCCGCCGAGCGTGGCGTGCAGCCACTCGCCGTCCTCGCGAACGACGTGGCGGCCGACGGTGGTCGCCTCGGCACCGCCCTCGCCGACCGATCCGCTGGTTTCCAACGAGGTGCTGCGGGGCCCCTCGACCCGGTAGCGCCGCACGCCCACGCGCAGGTCGTCCGGCAGCCGCCCCCAGGCGGCCTCGGAGGCGTAGCGCGTGGTGCTCGCCGCGCGCAGCAGGGCGCCCTTCTCGCGGGCGACGCCGTCGAGGTCGCCGAGTCCCTGCAGGTGGGCGGGCGCGATCAGCGTGACGATGCCGTGGGTCGGCCGCACCAGCTCGGTGAGCAGCGCCATGTCGCCGCTGCGATCCACGCCGAGTTCGAGGACGAGCGGGCGCGCGCCGTCGCTGGTGAGCCACAGGTCGACGAGTACCGTCGCGAGCGCGTGCGGCGTGTTGAGGTTGCCGGGCGAGGCGGCGGCGTCGAGGGCGGCGGCGAGCAGCCCCTTGGTGGTCGTCTTGCCGGCGCTGCCGGTGATCCCGATCAGCGGTCCCGTGCGGTCGGCGCGGGCCGCCCGGCCCAGGGCGAGCAGCGCGGCGCCGGCGTCGTCCACCAGGACGGCGCCGGGGCGGGGTCGGTCGCTCACGACGTAGGCGGCGCCGCGCGCGAGCGCTTCGTCGGCGAAGCGGACCCCGTGGGTCGTGGCCCCCTGGAACGCGAAGAAGGCGTCGCCGGGACGCACGCGGTCGCTGTGGAAGCGCACGCCGGTCGCCGGCGCGAGCGCCGCGGCCGGGGCGTCGAGCAGGTGGGGGCCGAGCGTTCGTTGCAGGGTCGCGAGGTCGAGGGTCATGGCCGCCTTCCGGTGCGAGGTGGGGGTGCCGACATGCACAGCCACATCGACCTACTGTTACACATCTTACACATCACATGGTCCCGCTGCGAGGGTCGGTGGCGACGATCCGACGGTGCCGGACGCCGGCCAGCGAGCGCTCAGCGCACCGCGCCGAGGGCCCAGGCGGGCGCATCCGGTGCGACCGCCCAGTGGGCCACGACCTCCGAGGCGATCGCGCGAAACAGGGGGGCGGCGACCAGGGTGGACGAGGTCACCGTCGTCGGCTCGTGCACCGTCACGACCATGACGATCTCGGGCCGCTCGGCCGGGAACATCCCAGCGAACGACACGGCGTAGCGTCCCGCGACGTAGCCGCCGGCTTCGGCATCGTAGACGTCGGCCGTGCCGGTCTTGCCGGCCGTGGGCACGCCGGGCACCGCGCTGCTGCGCAGGCTGCTCGATTCGATCGTGTGCTGGAGCATGCTGCGCACGGCCATCGCGGTCTCCGGGGAGAGCACCCGGTGGGGGTCGGGCGTCCACTCGTCCTCGACCAGGCGCGGCGCGACGTAGAGGCCATCCTGCGCCAGCACCGCGTAGGCGGCCGCGAGCTGCAGGTTGGTCGTGGCGATGCCCTGGCCGATCGCGATCGTGGCGTGGTCCTGCGGCACCCAGCCGCCGGGATCGGTCAGCGTGCCGCGGGCGGTGAACGCAGAGCGCATCGCCAACTCCTGGCCGAAGCCGAAGGCCGCCAGCCAGGCGTGCATCTCCGGGCTCTCGAAGCGGCTCGCGAGGTGGATCGTGCCGCTGTTGCTCGAGTAGCGCAGGACGTCGGAGACGGTGAGGACGTCGTCGTGTTGGGCCACGTCCCGGAAGGTTTTGAGGCCGACGCGCAAGGTCATCGGCGCCTCGACCGTCTCGTCCGGCGCCAGGCGTCCGCTCTCGAGCAGGCTGGCGACGAGGAAGGGCTTCATCACGCTTCCGGGCTCGTACTGCTGGACGAGCGCCCGGTTGCGCATCGACGACACGTCGGCCGTGCGCCAGTCGTTCGGGTCGTAGGTGGGCCAACTCGCCGCAGCCAGGACGCGGCCGCTGCCGACCTCGAGGACGACGGCCGTTGCCGCGCGCGCCTCGAAGGCCGTGACCGCCTCGGCGAGGCGGGACTCGGCCGCCGCCTGCAGCGTGGCGTTCAGCGTCAGGGTGACGTGATCGCCGCTCTGCAGCCGCGCGTCGAGCGTGTGCTCGAGGCCCTCCAGGCCATAGCGTCCGTCGGGCTGGATGGCACCGCTGAAGCCGACGAGCGATCCGGCCAGCTCGCCCTGGGGGTAGCGCCGCGCGTCGACGGGCCCGTCGGCCAACACCTGACCGTCGGCGGTGACGATTCGCCCCCGCGGGGCCGCGTCGACGAGATCGGCGGGCCAGGCGGGCGCGCCACGTTGCTGCGAGGCGAAGCCCCACAGCGCGAACACCAGGGGCACGACGGCGACGATCGCGATCAGCGCCCCGCGGTGCAGGCGGAGCTCGGGCGGTGCGGTGCGCTTCACCGCCATATCGTCTGCACGTCCAGCCACGGGCTCGGCGGGGTGGGGACGGCGGGTGGCACGAGGCCGGCGGCGGCCGCCTCGACGTTGGGCGCGTCGGGCGCCGGCACCATGCCGGCCCGGCGGGCCCAGTTCGTCACGGCCAGGGGGCCGTTGACGCTGGCGGCGCCCGAGCGGGCCGCGGCGAGCGCGACGATCGCCTCTTCCTTGTCGGTCAGCAGGCGTGCCTGTTCGCGGTAGCGCAACTGCGAGGTGGCGCCCAGACCGGCGAGCAGCAGCAGCGCGGCCACGTAGAGCGCGGCGGCGTTGCGCGCGAGGGGGCTCACGCGGTGGCCTCGGTCTTCGCGGCGGCACGCAGCTTGGCGCTTCGCGCCCGGGGATTGGCGTGGATCTCGGCCTCGGTGGCCTCGAGTGGGCGCTTCTGCAGCGGCTGCAGGTCGGCGCGGTCGCGTAGGGCGCGCTTGACGATGCGGTCCTCGAGTGAGTGGTAGGCGAGCACGACCAGCCGTCCGCCGGGCGCGAGGACCTCGGCGGTGGCCGCCAGCGCCGCTTCCAGGGCGCCGAGCTCGTCGTTGACCACCAGGCGCAGGGCCTGGAAGGTGCGCCGGGCCGGGTGGTCGCGGCGCGGGCCGGGGGGGTACGCGGCTTGGACGACGTCCTTGAGGCGCGCGGTGGTCACGATCGGCGCAACGTCCCGGGCGGCGACGATGGCGCGGGCGATCCGCCGACTGTGCCGCTCTTCGCCGTATCGGTGCAGCCAGGCGGCGAGCTCCTCGACGCTGGCCTCGCGCACGAGGTCGGCGGCGCTGGGGCCGCTGGCCGTCATGCGCATGTCGAGCGGGCCGTCGTGGCGAAATGCGAAGCCGCGCTCACCCTCGTCGAGCTGCATCGAGCTGACGCCGAGGTCGAGGAGGACGCCTTGCACGTCGTGCAGCCCGGCCCCGCGCACGAGCCGGGCGAGGTCGCGGAAGTTCCCGTCAGCGAATCGGAAGCGCTCCGCCGGATCGGCGACGCGGGCGCGCCGCAGGTCGGTCCGCAGCGCCTCGACGTGCTCGGCGGCGCGCGGATCCTGATCGATGGCCAGCACGCGGGCCCCGCGCGCGAGCAGTGCCCGCGTGTGACCGCCGGCCCCGAACGTCGCGTCCACCACCCACGAGTCCGGCACGATCGCCAACGTGTCCAGGCACCTCTCCAGCATCACCGGCACATGGTGACGCGGCGGGGCGGGGTCCTGGTGCGAGGCCGTTGACCCCGAAGGCGTCTCAGGCCTCGTACCAGGACCCCGCCCCGCCGCCACCAACACCCGCGTCATCCGACCAGCTCCCGGAGGAGGTCGGGGGCCGGCGGACTCGATTGGACCTCATGGAGGTTGGCGAGCCAGCGCTGCTCGTCCCAGATCTCGAGCCGGTTGGGCGCCCCGGCCACGACCACGTTGCCGGCCGTGGCGGCGAACTGGCGCAGCGTGGGGGGGAGCGTGACGCGACCGGCGGCGTCGATCTTGGCCTTGCTGGCGCCGGAGTAGAAGAAGCGCACGAAGTTGCGCGCGTCGGGATCGGTGAGGGGCAGCTCGGTCAGCCGCTCCTCGATGCGATGCCAGGCCGACATCGGGAACACGTAGAGGCAGCCCTCCATCCCCCGGGTAACGACCATGCCGTCCTCGACGAAGTCGCGGAAGGCCGGTGGGATGACCACGCGGCCCTTGTCGTCCACGGTGTACGGGAACTCACCGAAGGGCACGGCCCCACCTCTCCCCACCGGCGTCGTGAGGCGCGCTACCCGTGGGTGGCGTCGTCTTCGCGTCGGTGGCGTGGGAGCGCGTGTTCATGGGGTCGTGGCGGCCCTTTCCCGGGATGGCCGAGAATACCACGATTCCCCACGAATTCCCACCCCTCGACCCGGTTCCGCGCGTTTCCCACCCGGAGGCCCCACGGCGGTGGGGCGCGCGGCGTCACACGTTGAAGTAGAGCTCGTACTCCTGGGGCGTGGGCGCGCGGTAGACCGTCTCCGCCTCTCGCCGCTTGAGGTGGATCCACAGGTCGATCAGCGGCCTCGGGAACGCGGGCAGCAGGTAGGCGTGGTCGTCGGCGAGGCCGTCCAGCGTGGCGAGGAGCGAGAGGGGGAAGACCCTGCCGTTCGTCGGGTCGTCGAAGCCGAGCGCCACCGGGTCGGCACCGCGGCGGATGCCGTCGGCGCCGGCCAGCAGCATGGCGCTCAGCGCGTAGTGCACGTTGGCCGAGGCGTCACCGGTGCGGTACTCCAGCCGGCGCTCGTCGGGCCGCAGGTAGCCCGGTACGCGGACCGACGCCTCCCGCGAGGCCTCGGCGAACGTCGCCCCCACCGGCGCCTCGAAGCCGGGCACGAGCCGGCGGTAGGAGTTGGTCGATGGGTTCGTGAACGCCAGCAACGAGCCGGTCAGGCTGTGCTCCAGCAGGCCGGCCGTGTACGCCAGGGCGACGTCGGTAAGGCCGAACATCGCGTCGCCCGCGAACAGGGTCCTGCCGGACCGCTCCAGGTACTGGTGGACGTGCATGCCGTTGCCCGCGACGCCGGCCAGCGGTTTGGGCATGAAGGTGACGTGCAGGTCGTGCTCGGCGACGACGCTGCGGACGATCCACTTCGTGAGCGCGACCGCGTCCGCGGCCCGTGCGAGCGGGAGCAGGTCCAACTCGATCTCGAGCTGCGAGGCGGCGACCTCATGGTGGTGGTACTTCACGGGGATCCCGATGGCGGTCATCGCCTGCACGATCTCGTGGCGCACGGTCTCGTAGCGGTCCTGCGGCGCGATCCGGTGGTAGCCGTGTTGTGGAGCGAAGCGCGGGAGTTCGTCGAACTCGGGGCCGAGCCCTTCCGCGCTCTGGACCTGGTAGCACGCCTGCGCGAGCCCCGCGCCGTAGCGGACGTGGTCGAAGACGTGGAACTCGAGCTCGACCAGCATCCGTGCGTCGTCGGCGATGCGCTCGCTGCGAAGATGCTCGACGGCGGCACGGGCGACGTGGCGCGGGTACTGCGCGAAGCTGCCACCCCCGGTGAGCTCGATGTCGCACAAGACGTGGAGGATCGTTCGTCCCTCGTGCTCGCGCACGAAGGCGGTCGACAAGTCGGGGATCGCCACCATGTCCGAGTCGTGGGTTTTCGCGTAGCCGAGATTGCTGGCATCGAAGCCGATCCCCTCGGCCATGAGTCTGTCGGTGACGTAACCCCTCGGGATCGACACGCGGCGGATGCCCCCGTGGACGTCGAACATGAGCAGGTCGAGGAAGTCGATGGCCGCGTCGTCACCGTCGAACTTGCGCAGCTGCATGCGGACGACCCTTCTTCTCGGTGCCCCTTCGAGGCGGTGGCCAGCGGAGCGTCGACGCGGCACGCTACGGCCCACGGGTCCCGAGACTGACGTTGTATGAAAGGATATCCTGGATCTGGAGATGCGAATGGGGCCAAATGACCGTCAGGACGTGCACTCGAGACGCCATGCCGTGCCAAGACGCTCGCCAGGGCGGCCGCGTTCGGGGTTTGGGTGCATGGCGAGTCCATAGGGTGACGAAGGCCCAGGACCATCGACGTCGACCGGCCCCCTTGCGGAGGCCGGTCGGTCGGCAGGTGGGCCGATAAGCCGGGTTCTGTATCCTCTTCGAGCGTGAGCGAGAAGAGGCTCTGGCCATCTATCTGGGACGCACGTCGCCGCGCGCCTCGTGCGGTCAACCCGGAGATGGTAGCGGGCCGGGCAAGCCCTTTCTCCCTATCGGACCTTGCACCGGATGGGGTTTACCTAGCTGCCCATGTTGCCACGGGCACTGGTGCGCTCTTACCGCACCGTTTCACCCTTACCTCGACCGGGCGGCCGCGGGGGCCTCCCGGTGGTACCGAGGCGGTCTGCTCTCTGTTGCACGTGCCGTCGCCTTACGCGCCCAGCCGTTAGCTGGCATCCTGCCCTGCGGTGCCCGGACTTTCCTCGACCTCGTGGCGGCGGAGCCACCACGAGACCGTGGCCAGATGGCCCACCCTACAGGCTGCATGCTAGCACGGGGTCGATGAGAAGCGGCGCGTGGGGCCAGCCCCACGCGCCGCGGCGATCGTATCCTGTGCCGGCGGTGGCCGGCGGGTGCGTCAGTCCGTGAAGCCCTGGACCACGAGCTGGCCGGAGACGATCATGTCGCCGATCACGTTGAGCTCGGTGAGCACGGCGGCCGGGACCAGCGCCTCGTTGTAGGCGTCGATCGCGTAGCCGACGCCGGCCTCGGCCAGGCCCAGGACGCGCGTGCCGGGCTCGAAGGTGCCTTCGGCGACGTCGAACGCGGCGTCGTAGGCGGCCACGTCGACGCGCTTGAGCATCGAGGTGAGGCCGTGGTTGAGCGTGGCGGGATCACCGTCGGTGTCGCCGAGGGGGTTCTGGTTCGAGTCGACGCCAATGAAGAACAGCGGCTGCGAGCCGGCCGGGCAGGCCGCGTCGTACGCCGGGTAGCTGGGGACGCTCGCCAGGGCCTCGGTCAGCGCCGTGGTGCGGGTGGCGCCCTGGTAGCACATGTTTTCCTTGACGAAGTCGATGACCCCGTTGCCGGAGGCGCCCGCGGCGGCGTAGATGATGTCGGCGCCCTGGGCCTGCTGCGCGACGGCCAGTTCCTTGGCGCGCGCCGGGTCGTTCCAGGCGGTCGGCGTCACGCCGACGTAGTTGCTGATGATCGTGCAGTCGGGGCAGGCGTACTTGACGCCCTCCTGGTAGCCGGCGTCGAAGTTGCGGATGAGCGGGATGTCCATACCGCCCACGAAGCCGACCGTGCCGGTCTGTGACAGGGTGCCGGCGATGTAGCCCACCATGAACGAACCCTCGTGCTCCTTGAACAGCACCGAGCGCACGTTCGGGTTCTCCACGACGGAGTCGATCAGGACGAAGAAGGTGTCGGTGAACTCCGACGAGACGGCGGCGATGGAGTCCGTCTGGTTGAAGCCGGGGGCGACGATGAGGTCGGCGCCCGCCTCGGCCATGGCGCGGAGGCCGGCGGCCGACGTCTCGGGCGTGCCCTCGAACTCGAGCAGGTCGATCTCGAGGCCCTGCTGCGCCTCGAGGTCGGCGATCGCACGTTCCATGCCGCGGAAGGTGCCCTCGTTGAACGAGCCGTCGAACTTGCCGCCCGCATCGAAGTTCAGGCCGAAGACGAAGTCCTGGGCGGACGCGAACGTGAGGGTCGCGGCCGCGATCAGGGTGAGTACAGTGCGCATGGTGCCTCCTCGTGGGTTGACGATCCGTCGGACCTTTCGTCCAGGGGACCTCGGCGTCCACGATAGCACCGCGGCGCGCCCCGGCGAACCCGGCTTCGGTCCTGCGTGGGGGGTCGATGAAGGCCTCGCCCTGCCGTTCTCAGAGGAGCGGCGGTCTTCTCGGCGGCCTTCTCAGAACAGGATCTTCGTCCAGTCGCACTCGTCGAGCGGTCGGAACACGTCGGCGTGCTCCAGCAGCACGCCAGCCGACTGGTTCTTGAACATCGCCACTTCGACGTGTTTGCCGAGCCGCTTGATTGCCTCCACGAGCTCGACGTAGTCGCCGTCGCCCGACACCAGCAGGCAGGCGTCGTAGGCGTCCTGGTGGGCGAGTGACAGCGCCTCGACGGCGATCGCCACGTCGATGCCCTTCTCGACGAGGGCCCCGTCGGGCCGTCGGTGCAGGCGCCCGAGCCGGACCGTCACGTACGGGATGCGGCGCAGCGACTCGAAGAACCGCTGCTGGCCGTCGCGCAGCTCCTCGTCGTAATCGTCGGTCAGCGGGGCGTTGAAGTAGTAGCAGCGCACCAGCTCACGCTCGCGGCCGAGTTGACGCATGAGCTCGGACAGGTTGACCCGGGTGCTGCGCAGGTTCTCGCGCATGCCGTTGTAGAGGTTGCTGCCGTCGATGAAGATCGCGACCCGTTCACGCACGTCGGTACCTCGGTCCTGACGAAGATAGGGTACCGCTCGGCCGACGGCCGAGCGGCCTTCCACCCGGAGTCTACCGCGGCGCCGTCGGTGCGGCGCCGCTCGGCCGGCGCCCCGCGCGGTAGCCTGGGCCATGCCCCCATTGACCCGCGTCGCCTCGTTCGATCTCGACCACACCGCCGTCCGCGCCCCGTACGTGCGCGCGGCGGGCCGCTACCAGGGTGAGCACGGTGACGTGGTCACCAAGTTCGATCTGCGCCTCGTCCAGCCCAACGTCCAGGAGATCCCGACCGCGCCCCTGCACACGATCGAGCACCTGCTGGCCGGCTATCTGCGCGACGCCTTGCCCGGCGTCACGTTGGTCGACGCCTCGCCCATGGGTTGCCGTACGGGCTTCTACCTCACCTTCCTGGAGGAACCCACGGAGGAGACGATCCGCGCCGCCGCCGAGCGCGCGCTCGCCGCGATCCGTGACCACGTCGGCGAGATCCCGGGCTGCAGTCCCGAGCGCTGCGGCAACTGGCGCGACCACTCGCTGCCGGGCGCCCAGGCGTGGGCCGCGGAGGTGCTGGACAGGGGACTGATCGTGCAGGAGACGGTGCTCCTGGCTGACGCCCCGGGGAACTGAGCCGGGCACGGCCGCCGTCGGGCCGGCGCCGCGGGCCGCGGCTCGGCGCGACGGCGGATACGTTCTCATCGACCGGTATGGCACCCTTGTCTCATGGAACGCAAACCCCTCATCCTCATCGTCGAAGACGAGAAGGAGATCGCGAAGTTCGTCGATCTCGAGTTGCAGGCCGAGAGCTACGAGACGGTCGTGACCTACGACGGCGTGACCGGTCTCTCGAAGTTCCGCGAGCTCAACCCGGACCTCGTGGTGCTCGACCTCATGTTGCCCGTGCTCGACGGCCTCGAGGTCGCGCGGCGCATCCGCAAGACGAGCAACACGCCGATCATCATCCTCACGGCCAAGGACTCGGTCGACGACAAGGTGACCGGCCTCGACTCCGGCGCCGACGACTACCTGGTCAAGCCGTTCTCGATCGAGGAGCTGCTCGCCCGCGTGCGCGCCCACCTGCGGCGGGTCAACCCGGCCGTGACCGGCGAGGTGCGCGTCGCGGACCTGGTGATGAACCTCGACGGCCGCGAGGTCTTCCGCGACGGGCGGCGCATCGAGCTCTCGGCCAAGGAGTTCGAGCTGCTCGAGCTCTTCGCCCGCAACCCGGGCAAGGTCTTCAACCGCTTCGAGATCGAGGAGAAGGTGTGGCCCGAGTACACCGGCGGAAGCAACGTCGTCGACGTCTACGTCGGCTACCTGCGGCGGAAGCTCGAGGGCGAGGGCGAGCGGCGCCTGATCCACACCGTGCGCGGCGTGGGGTACGTGCTGCGCGAGGAGTGAACGCCCCGGTGGACGGCGCATCGCCGAGCGCGCGGGCGGTCGATCCGCGATGACCCTGCGGCTGCGTCTTGCGATCTTCACGAGCGCGTTCATCGCCGTCATCCTGTCGGCGGTCGCCGTGTCAGTGTACCTGCTGACCGAGCGCTCGCTCGACACCGCGGTCGAGGAGCGGGCGTTGCAGGCGTTGACGGACCTCTCGGAGGGCGCGATCGCGACCGGCCTGCAGCGCCTCCCCGGCGACGCGTATTATCAAATCGTGTTGGTGGCGACGGCGCCGGAGGTGCCCAGCGACGTGGCCGGCATCCGCAACGGCGTCAACTACACCCAGCCCGCCTCCGTGCGCGCGAACCCCACCGATGACCGGTTGCTCGCCCTGCTGCCGGACCGCGTCCTCGAGGACCTCATCCGCGGCGACGACCTGGCGGCGCACGTCACGCTCGCCAACCAGGAGCGCCTGCGGGTGCTCGGCACGCTGGGGACCGTCGCGTTCCCCAACCAGCAGGTCGCGCTCACGGCGGTCATCCTCGTCGGCCTGCCGACCTCCAACGTGCAGCGAACCCTCGAGCAACTCGCGCGCGACCTCGGCCTGACCGTCGTGCTTGCGTTCGCCGCCTTCGCCTTCGGCGTCTGGTGGCTCGCGCGGCAGGTGCTGTCGCCGGTCCAGCGGGTCACGCAGGCGGCCTCGCGCGTGTCGGGGCAGGACCTGTCGCGACGGGTCCCGGTGCCGGCCACCGACGATGAGCTGCGGGCGCTCGCGGTGTCGATCAACCACATGCTCGATCGCCTCCAGGAGTCCTTCGAGACGCAGCGGCGTTTCACCGCCGACGCCAGTCACGAGTTGCGGACCCCGGTCACGGCGATCGTCGGTCACGCCCAGTACCTGCTGCGGCGCACCCACCCCAGCGTCGAGCAGGTGGACTCGCTCGGCGTCATCCAGCGCGAGGGCGAGCGCATGGCGAAGCTCGTGCACGACCTCCTCGAACTCGCCCGCGCCGACGCCGGGTTCCAGGTCCAGCGCGAGCCGATGAACCTGCTCGAGGTGCTCGAGGCCGTGCGCGACGACCTCGGCCCGTTGGCGGTGCCGGCGCGCATCACGGTCGACTGCGCCCAGCCGCTGCTCGAGGTCGAGGGCGATCCCGCGCGGCTCAAGCAGGTGGTGCTGAACCTCGTCCAGAACGCGCTGGACGCCGGCGCGCAGCACGTCCAGATGCACCTCGAACGCGACGGGCGAGACGTGCGGCTCGAGGTGCTGGACGACGGCGCGGGCATCCCCAGCGAGGCGCTGCCGCACCTGTTCGAACGCTTCTACCGGGTGGACGGCGCGCGCTCCACGCGCGGCAACGGCTCCGGCCTCGGCCTCGCGATCGTGCGCTGGATCGTCCAGCAGCACGGCGGCAACGTCGACGTCCGCTCGCGGGTGGGAGAGGGCACGGTCTTCACGGTGGTGCTGCCGGCGCGCGCGCCGAGCGGGCGCGGCTGAGGTCCGTCAGCCGGCGCGAAGGTAGCGCACGCCCTCGCCCGGGACGACGCGGCCGATCGGGTGCAGGGGTTCGGGACACCGTTCGCGGGCGCGCGCGGCATCGGCCGGCCGCACGACGACGATCATGCCGATGCCGAGGTTGAAGACGCTGCGCATCTCGCGCTCGGTGATCTCGCCGAGTGCCTGAAGGCGATCGAAGACGACGGGGCGTGGCCAGGAACCCTCGTCGATCTCGGCCCCCAGGCCCGGCGGCAGCGCCCTGGGCAGGTTGCCCGGGATGCCCCCGCCGGTCACGTGCGCCAGGGCCCGCACCCACCCGGCATCGAGGAGCGGTCGCAGCGGCCGCGAGAACGACCGGTGGGGCGCCAGAAGCGCCTCGCCGAGCGTCGGTCCCGCTGGATCGCGCGGGTCGACCGGATCGCGCTCGCGGCCGGCTGCGACCGAGCGCGCGAGTGAGAACCCGTTGGTCTGCAGGCCCCCGGATTCGAGCCCCAGGAGCACGTCGCCGACCTGCACCTGGCCGCCATCGATCACGGCGTCCCGGCCGACGATGCCGACGATCGTCCCCACGACGTCGATCTCGCCAGGGGCGTACACGCCCGGCATCTCCGCCGTTTCACCACCGATCAACGCGACGCCCGCCTCGCGGCACGCGTCGGCGATCCCGCCAACGACCTCCACGATCACGCTCGCGTCGAGGCGCGCGCTGGCGACGTAATCGAGGAAGAAGAGCGGCCTCGCGCCCTGGACCAGGACGTCGTTGATGCAGTGGTTCACGAGGTCGCTGCCGAGGCCCCGGACGCGGCCGAGCGCCACCGCCAGCCGCGTCTTGGTCCCGACACCGTCGGTCGACGCGACCAGGACCGGATCGCGGACGTCGCTCGGCAGCGCGAACAGTCCGCCGAACGAGCCCAGACCGCGCAGCACCTGTGGGGTGTAGGTCGACTCGACGTCGGCCCGGATGCGCTGCAGGGCGTCGTCCGCGGCCGTCAGGTCGACGCCGGCGGCGGCGTACGCCGAGCGCGGCGTACCGGGTTCTCGATCCTCCATCGCCGACGACGATACCAGAGGCATCCCCGTAGACTGACCCGTGCCCGAGGTCCTCCACGTGTGGCTGCCGGTGCCCGTTCCCGGACTCGACTACCTCCCTCCGCACGGCCCCGCGCCGCAGGCGATGGGCGCGGGGGCGTCCGGTCCGGAGGGCGTCCGGGGCGGGACGTCCGAGCCGCCGACGTTCGCGGCCGAGGCCGTCGGGCGACGGGTGGCGGTGCCGTGGCAGGGCGGACTGCGGGTCGGTTGGGTGGCCGCGGTCCGGCGGGCGAGCGCGGCCGAGGCGCTCGACCTGCGCCCGGCGATTGCCTGGGTCGCCGGGGGTCCTTCGCTCGGTGCGCCCGTCCGCGCGATGGCCTCCGCCCAGGCCGCGCGCTGCGCGGTACCCATCGGCGTCAGCGTCGCGGCCTTCGCCGCCGCCGGCCTCAAGGGCCCGTGGCGCCACCTCGTGCGTCGCGACGCGGGCGCCCCGGCCGAGCTCCTCGGCGAGGAGGGCCGGCAGCTCGCGGAGGTGGGCTGGCACGACGCCTCGAGCTTCGATGCCGAACTGCTCGACACCTGGCGCCGGCACGGGCTGCTCCACGAGCGCGTCGAGGAGGTGCAGGCGAGCCACCGTCGCCTGGTGGCGCTCCGCCCGGCGGACGACGCGCTGGCGGGCGCGACCCGCGAGGGGCAGCGTCGCGCGCTCGCCTGGCTCGTCGACCAGGGCCCGTCGGAGAGCGCGGCGGCGCTGGCCCGCGACGCCGGTGTGCCGCCCGGGGCGGCACGCGCGCTGGTGAGCAAGGGCTTCGCCGGGTATCGGGAGGTGACCCGCCCCCCCGCGAGCGTGCCGTGGGTGACGGCCGCCCCGGTGCCGCCGTTCGACGCCGACGCACCTCCGGCCGCGGCCGCCGACGACGTCTCCGGCTTTCTCGTGTCCGGGGGCGACGCCCGCGCTCGCTGGCACGTGACGCTCCCCTGGCTCGTCGATGCCGTCGCCGCCGGACGTCAGGCGCTCCTCCTCGTCCCCGAGCACGGCCACGCCGAGACGCTCTCACGCGCCGCCGCCCAGGCGGTGCCCACGCTGCGCTGGGGCGCCGATCTCGCGGACGATCAGCGGAAGGCGGTGGCGGGCGAGCTCGCCGCCGGAACCGCGGCGCTCCTCGTGGGGACCTACCCGGCCCTCGCGCTCGAGCTGCCCGGGCTCGCGCGGGTCGCGGTGTGGGACGCGGCCAGCGGCAGCCACAAGCAGCTCGCCGGCGCCCGCAGCGTGGGCCGGCGGGACGCCCTGGAACTTGCCCGGGCCGCCGGCGCCGCGTGGGCGCTCGTCGACCCGCTCGCGACCGCCGAACTGCGGGCCGCCGGCGCCTCCCGCGAGCTCTTGCTCCCGCGGCCCAAGCCGCGTGGCGCCCTGCTCGACCTCCGCAGCGAGCGGGGGTGGCCGCTCTGCGCCCCGCTCGTCCGCTTGCTGCGGCAGGTTGCCGAGCGGCGCCGGCAGGCGCTGCTGATCGTGCCGCGGCGCGGTTACGCCGCAGCCCTCGGCTGCCGCTCGTGTGGCGAGGTCGTCATGTGCCCCCACTGTGACCTGCCGCTTCGCTGGCACGCGCGCATCGAGCGGCTCCGCTGCCACCGCTGCGGTGTCGAGGGGCCCGCGCCCGACGCCTGCCCGGCTTGCGGCGTCCCGGACCTGGCTCCTCGCCCCGGGGCCGGAACCGAGTGGGTGGCGGAGGCGGTGCAGGGCGTGGTGCCCACGCTGAGCGTGCTGCGCTGGGATCGCGACCAGCGCGACGACCCGGCCCCGCTCCTGGCCGGCGAGCCCGGGGTGATGGTCGGCACCACGGCGGCACTGCGGCTCCCGCCGCTGCCCGACCTCGCGCTCGTCGCCCTCACGGCGGGCGATGCGCTTCACGACCACGAGGACGTCAGGGCGGAGGAGGGGTCGCTGCGGACGTTGCTGTCGCTGCCCGACCTCTCGTCGTCGGGGCGCCGGCCCCTGCTGGTGGCCCAGGTCCACCGGCCGGACCACGTGGTCTGGCGCACCTGGCTCGCCGACGACCTCGACGCAGCCGTCGCTGCCTTCGTCGACCGCGTCATGGCACGCCGCCGCGCGCTCGGCTACCCGCCCGCACGCCATTGGGCGCGGGTCCAGCTCACCCACAGGGATCGCGCCGCGGCCGCGTCCGCGGCGCATGCCCTGGCCGGCCGCCTGACGGCCGCCGGCCTGCCTGAGGACGACGTGCTGGGGCCCGCTCCAGCCCCATTGGCGCGCGCGCGCGGGCGCTACGCCTTCCACGTGCTCATCCGCGCGGACGGCGAGACCACGCTGGCCGAGCGGCTCGCGCACGTGGACGCTCGTCCAGGCGGTGGCGTGCAGGTCCTGGTCGACGTCGATCCCTACGACATCGAGGCCTGGCTCGAGTGAGCCGGTTGCCGACCGCACGACCGCGCCGTGTGCAACCCGATGCGTATCATGGGCAGGATGCTGACGAACCGCCGCGCGCGTCACGACTACGACGTCCTCGAGACCTTCGAGGCCGGGCTGGTGCTCACCGGTAGCGAGGTCAAGTCGCTGCGGGCGGGTGGCGGTTCGATCGCCGAGGCGTACGCTCGCGTCGCCGGCGACGAGGTGTGGCTCGAAGGCGCGAACCTGCCGACGTACGCACAAGCCTCGTACAACAACCACGAGCCGCTGCGTCGTCGCAAACTGCTCCTCCACCGACGGGAGATCGCCGAGCTGCGCAAGGGCCTCGAGCGGCGCGGCCTGACGGTCGTCCCGCTCAAGCTCTACTTCGACGCCCGCGGTCGCGCCAAGCTCCTCATCGCGCTCGCCCGGGGCCGCAAGAAGCACGACAAGCGTGCGGCCAGCGCGGAGCGTGACGCGCGCCGCGAGATGGACCGCGTGCTGAAGGGCGAGTCCCGGTGAACCGCATCGGCGCGCTGGTCGTCGTCGGCCTCCTCGCCGTGGGGGTGGCGCAGCCGCAGCTGCTGGTCAACGGCGTCGACGTGCCCGGGGCGACCACCACGTTGGTGCCCGACGTGACGTACGCCCCCGCCGCCGATTTCGCGCGCGCGTTGGGCGCCGACGCGGACGTCGATCTCGCTGGCGGGCGGGTGACGCTGACCCTCGGCGCGGCGATCGTCCAGCTCGCGCTGGTGACGGAAACGCAGCGCGTGGAGGCGCCCCGCCCCGCCGTCGTGCGTGATGGCCGAGCGCGTCCGGGGCCCGCCGCACTGTGGCTCAACGGCGAGGCGTTCCTGCCGGTGAAGGCCGTGGGCGAGGCGCTTGGGGGTCGCGTGGCCTTCCTCGCCGAGTCGGCATCGGTCGCCGTCGTGTTGCCGCGCCCCAGCCTCAGCATGCGGTTGGAAGGCTTCGGCGTCAGCGAACGGCTGGTCTTCGCCCTCGACGCGCCGGGTCGCTACGTCACCTTCCACCACCCCGAGAGCGGCGTGCTCGACTTGCGATTCGAACGTGCCGATCCGCTCGTGACGCCGGCGCTGGAGGGCCGATCGTTCGTGCGCGCCGCCGTCGAGCGGGTGCGGGGAAGCAGTGAGGCCCGTGTCCAGCTCGCGCCCGGTGTCGAACCCAGGGTGTGGAGCGTCCCCGCCGGGAGCGGGATGGAGGTGGTCGTCGCATTCGGTGCGAGCGGAGCGGCGCAGGAGCCGATCGCTCCGGTGGCGCGCACGCGCTGGGTCCTCGATGCCGGCCACGTGGCGCAGGGCGGCGCGGGCGCGCTGGCCGCGGACGTCGAAGGCGAGCTGACGCGGGCGTTCGTCGACTTGCTCGCGGTGGAGCTGGCCCAGGCGGGCATCGACGTCGAGCGGACCCGCACCGGCCCCGCGCCGGTGCCGCTGGCCGACCGAACGGCGATGGGGGTCGGCGCGGACGCGATGGTGACGGTCCACCTCGGCGACTTGCCCCGTCGCCAGGCGCGCCTCTACGTCCTGGACGACGCCGACGCGGCGGGCACCCTCGATCGCGCGATCCGCTGGAACGCCGAGTCGGCGTTGGATCGCGCCGGCACGGACGCGCTCCGCCGGTCGATCCTTCTGCGGCTCGTCACCGACCTCGCGGTCGGACGCGATTGGGGGGCGAACCTCGCGCGCGCGCTCGGCGCGGCCGGGTGGACGGTCGACGGCCCGGTCGGCGCGCCGCTCGCGGTGCTCACCGGCGCGGCCGGGCGCGGCCTGTTCCTCGAGATGTCGGCCGACGACCTGCGCGATCCCGGCGCGGCGGGCGAGCTGGCGCGCGCCCTGGTGAGCGCCTGGAGCGCCCTGGGCGGTCGCTGATGCGTCGCCCGCGGCGGTCGCCCGCCACGGCCCCGAAGCAAGCGTCGGGTGGGCCGGCCTGGGCCGCCCCGCAACTGCTCATCGCCGTCTTCGCCGTGCTCATCGCGGTTGCCTTCGCCCTGACCGGCGGGGTGCCGCCGCCCGAACCGCCGCCCACCGTGGCAGGTGGGGCCGTCCCCCGGCCGCCGGTCGAGATCGAGGTGCGCTTCGTGGTCGTGGATGCCCGGGGCCTCGAGCGGCCGGGGTTCGCGGACGTCGCGTTGACGGGCGAGGACGACGCCAGCGCGCGACTGACGGCGGCACTCGCCGCTCTGCGCGACGATCTCCGGGCCGGCGGCACGTGGCCGGCCGACGTGGAGGCGGCGACGGGTTTCGTCATCGAACTCGACCGCAGGCGGCTTGCCGTGGTGGACGTCCCCGAGGCGCCGGCCGGCGCGCGGATCGACGTCGACGACGAGCTGGCGGTCATGCGCTCGCTGGTGGCGACGGCGCGGGCAGCCGTGGCCGCCGACGGAGTGAGGATCACGGTGGCGGGCGAGGAACGCCCGTCGCTGTGGGGCAAGGTGGCGCTGCCGCCGGGTTGAGGCGCCGGGCCGGTCTCCGGACTCAGGGGAACATGCGGGTGAGCATCCGCGGGAAGGGGATGACCTCCCGCAGGTGGTTCACGCCGGTGATCCACGTGAGCGTGCGCTCGAGGCCGATGCCGAAGCCCGAGTGCGGCACGCTCCCGAAGCGACGCAGGTCGAGGTACCAGGAGAACGCCTCCTCGGGGAGGCCGTGCTCCGCGATGCGCCGGCGCAGCAGGTCGAGATCGTGGATGCGCTGCGACCCACCGATCAGCTCGCCGTACCCCTCGGGCGCGATGACGTCGTTGCACAGGACCCTGCTCGGGTCCCCCGGCACCGGTTCCATGTAGAACGCCTTGACCCCGGTCGGGTAGCGCTCGATCACCACGGGACGATCGAACGCCTCGCCCAGGATCGTCTCGTGGGGGGCGCCGAAGTCGTCGCCCCACGCGATCGGGCTGCCGGCCTCCGTCAGGATCTCCAGTGCCCGGTCGTAGGTGATCACCGGGTACCCACCCGCCGCCGCGGGTTCGAGCTTCGCGACGTCCCGCTCGAGCATCTCCAGCTCGCGGCCGCGCCGCTCCAGCACCCTGCCCACCAGGTACGACAGCAGGTCGATTTGCAGGCGCACGTTGCCCTCGTGCTCGAGATAGGCGACCTCCGGTTCGACCATCCAGAACTCCAGCAGGTGGCGGCGCGTCTTGCTCTTCTCGGCCCGGAACGTCGGCCCCATCGTGTAGACGGCGCCGAGCGCCATCGCCCCAGCCTCCGCGTACAACTGGCCCGACTGCGAGAGGTACGCCTTGCCCTCGTCGAACAGGTCGATCTCGAACAGGTTGGTGGTCCCCTCGACGGCGGTCGGCATGAAGAACGGGGCGTCGAAGCGCACGAAGCCACGATCCGCGAAGAAGTCGTGCACCCCGCGCTCCAGCTCGTCCCGCAACCGGAGGATGGCCCATGGCGCGCGGTGGCGCAGGTGCAGGTGGCGGTGGTCGGCGAGGAAGTCGACGCCGTGTTCCTTGGGCGTGATCGGGTAGTCGTTGGTCGCGTGGACCACATCGATCTCACGGGTGGCGAGCTCGACGCCGCTCGGTGCGCGCGGGTCCGAGCGAACGACCCCGGTGAGGCGCAACGCGCTCTCCTGGCCCAGCGTGCGGGCGGTCGCGAAGGTGCCCTCGTCGACGTCCTGCTTCGACACCACCGCCTGCACGAAGCCGCTGCCGTCCCGCAGCTGGAGGAACGCGATCTTGCCCGACGAACGGCTGCCGGTCAGCCAACCGGCCAC
>Ga0180429_10001612_pt1 | contig 19045 bp, 16 predicted proteins | sample SS_ome_FD_132428 | JGI IMG/M metagenome (GOLD analysis project Ga0180429, IMG submission 132428) | Hypersaline lake sediment archaeal communities from the Salton Sea, California, USA - SS_1_S_1 metaG | ecosystem: Environmental > Aquatic > Non-marine Saline and Alkaline > Hypersaline > Sediment ...
AAGGGCTTCGCTTCCATCATGACACCGGGTGCCGCCGTGCCCGCCGGGGCACGCTACGCGGTGGACGTTCTGGTCACCGAGCTGACGACGCTGCAAATGGCGCCGCAGTGAGCATTGCGCGCGGCGCCGCGCGGCTGGGTCGGCGCGAGCTGTTCGCGTTCGGCCTGCTCAGCGTGCCGCTGGCGACCGGCGGTCTGCCGGTGGCGCTGTACCTGGCGCCGTTCTATGCCCGCGAGCTCGGGCTCGGCCTGACCGGCCTCGGCGTCGTGCTGACCCTGATCCGGTTGACCGACGTCGTCACCGATCCTCTGATCGGCGCCCTGTCCGACCGCACCCCCGCACGGTTCGGCCGACGGGGCCTGTGGATCGCGCTCGGCCTGCCGGTGATGGCGGCGGCGACCTGGGCGGTATTCGTGCCGCCGCCGGCGCCCGGCCTGGGATACGTCGCCGTGAGCTTTGCCGTGCTTTACCTCGGCTGGACGCTGATCGGGATTCCGCTCGGCGCCTGGGTCGCCGAGATCTCGCCCGACTACCACGAGCGCTCGCGGGTCAGCGGCGCACGCACCTGGGGTAATCTGCTCGGCGCGTTGCTCGCGATCCTCGCCCCGCTGCTCGTCACCCTGCTCGCCGCGGCCGGCTTTGCCGGCTTCGCCGGTGGCGCATCCGAGAGCCTGGCACCGACCCTGCGCGTGCTCGCCTGCCTGACCATCGCGCTGCTCGCCGTGAGCATTCCATGGCTGCTCGCGAACGTCCCGCAACCGCGCTTCGCGCAGCGCGGGCGCGTCGACCTGCGCGGCGGTCTCGCCCTGATCCTGGCCAACCGCGCTTTCCGCCACCTGTTGCTCGCGGGCGTCTGCGCGGCGATCGGCTGGCACGCCATCAACACCTTGTTCATCTTCTTCGCCACCGCCTATCTCGGTGCGAACCAGGCGCAGTGGCCGCTGATCCTGCTGGTCTATCTCCTCGCGCAACTCGTCGGTACGCCCCTGGTCGTGCGCTTCGCGCCGCGTTTCGAGAAGCATCGCATGGTCGCCGGCTGCTCGCTGGCGCAGATTGCGCTGTTCGCTCTCGTGCTCGCCCTGCCGCCCGGTGTCTGGCAGGTCTATGCGCTGCTGACCGCGTTCACGGGCCTGCTCGCGCCGGTGGTGCCGGTACTCGGGCCCTCGATGGCGGCGGATGTCATCGACGAGGATGAACTGGCCAGCGGCGCCCAGCGTGGGGCGCTGTTCATGGCCCTGTGGGGCATGGCCGACAAGCTCGCCGTGGCGCTGGCCGCGGTCGTGGTCCTGCCGCTGGTCGAGTCGCTCGGATTCGATCCGGTTGCCGGTACCGGTCTCGGTGCGCTGAAGCTGTCGTTCTGTCTCGTGCCGGAGCTCTTCTTCGTCGCCTCGGTCGCGTTCATCTGGCGCTACCCGCTGACGCGTACGCGCCACGCGGCGGTGCGCCGCGCGCTCGACGCACGGCGTGCGCGGACCTGATAAATTTGCACTCCCGCATCGTCCCCGGCAACGCAGATCCGTCATGACCGACAGCACCCCAGGCCCCACCTCGCACACCTACTTCTCGCAGCGGCTGCGCCTGCATTACGTCGACTGGGGCAATCCCGAGGCGCCCCCGCTGCTGCTGCTGCACGGCGGCCGCGACCATTGCCGCAACTGGGACTGGGTCGCGCAGGCACTGCGTCTGGAGTGGCACGTGATCGCCCCGGACCTGCGCGGTCATGGCGACAGCGAATGGTCGGCCGATGGTCATTACACGATGGAGAGCTACATCTATGATCTTGCCCAGCTCATCCATCAGCAGAAGCTCGCGCCGGTCAGCATCGTCGCACACTCGCTGGGCGGCAACATCGCGTTGCGCTACACCGGTTGTTACCCGGAGACCGTGCGCCAGCTGGTCGCGATCGAGGGGCTCGGTTTCTCACCGGCAAAGCTCGCCGAACGCGACGCCATCGGCCTGGACGAGCGTCTGCGCGACTGGATCACCGAGAAGCGTCGCCTGTCCGGGCGCCTGCCGCGCCGCTACGCGTCGATCGAAGAGGCCTACCAGCGCATGCAGGAAGAGAACAAGCATCTCTCACCCGAGCGCGCGCGTCACCTGACCATCCACGGTGTCAATCAGAACGAGGACGGAACCTACTCGTGGAAGTTCGACAACTACGTCCGTTCGTGGCCGGCCTACGACATGCCGGCGGACGAAGTCGCTTACCTGTGGAGCCGCATCACCTGTCCCACGCTGCTCGTCTACGGGGCCGAGAGTTTCGCTTCCAACCCGCTCGGCGACGGGCGCGCGAAGCACTTCACGAACGCGCGGGTCGAGACCATCGAGCAGGCCGGGCACTGGCTCCATCATGACCAGTTCGACGAGTTCATGTCGCTGGTCAGCGGATTCCTGCGCTGACGTGCCCGGTCATGCGCGGACGCCGCGACCGCGAGCAACTGCGGCAGCGTCGATAGTGCGCGATGTCTCGCGCGGCTGCGCCGACCCGCTCGCAAATGGCTCGCGGCGCGGCGTGGACTTTCAAGGTGCCGGCCGCCGTCGGCCATCGGCACCGTAGCGGGCCAGGCCCGAGGAGGAGTTAGAACGTGTCAGCAACCCTGGACGAGTTCCGCGCCGCAACGCGCGCCTGGCTGGAGGCGAACTGCCCGGCTTCGATGCGCACTCCCCTGCCCGACAACGAGCGCGTGTGGGGCGGGCGCAATGCCGTGTTCAACAACCCCGACAGCAAACTGTGGCTCGCGCGCATGGCAGAGCGCGGCCTGACCGTGCCGACCTGGCCGCGTGAGTACGGCGGTGCCGGCCTGTCGGCCGACGAGGCGCAGGTGCTGCGCGAGGAGATGGCGCGGCTCAAGTGCCGCCAGCCGCTGTCCTCGTTCGGTATCTGGATGCTCGGCCCGGTGCTGCTCAAGTACGGCAACGAGGTGCAGAAGCGCGAGCACCTGCCGAAGATCGCGCGCGGTGAGATCCGCTGGTGCCAGGGTTATTCCGAACCCGGCGCTGGTTCGGACCTGGCGGCGCTGAAGACGCGCTGCGAGGATCGCGGCGATTACTACCTGGTCAACGGGCAGAAGATCTGGACGTCCTACGCTGACCAGGCCGACTGGATCTTCTGCCTCGTGCGCACCGACACCAGTGTCAAGCACGGTGGCATCAGTTTCATCCTCTTCGACATGGCGAGCGAGGGCGTGGAGACGCGTCCGATCACGCTGATCAGCGGCGCCTCGGTGTTCTGCGAGACCTTCTTCACCGACGTGCGCGTGCCCAAGGAGAACCTCGTCGGCGAGCTCAACGGCGGCTGGACGATAGCCAAGGAACTGCTGCAGCACGAGCGCGGCATGATCGCGGAGATTGGCCGAACCATCGGCGGCACCGTGCCGCCGGTCGACGTCATCGCCAAGCGTTACCTCGACGACGGCTCGGGCCGTATCGGCGATCCGCTGCTGCGCGACGCGGTCACGCGCCATGTCATGAACGACCGGGCGTTCGGCCTGACCATGCGCCGCGCGGCGCAGGAGAGCGAAGCCGGCATGGCCTCGGGCGGCGTGTCGTCGATGTTCAAGTACTACGGCACCGAGCAGAACAAGGCCAAGTTCGAACTCATCCTGAAATGTGCCGGCGCCCAGGCGCTGGGTTGGGAGGGCGACGGGTTCAGCAGCGAGGAACTCGACATCTGCCGCACCTGGCTGCGCTCGAAAGGTAATTCGATCGAGGGCGGCACCTCGGAGATCCAGCTCAACGTCATCGCCAAGCGCGTGCTCGGCCTGCCCGATTGAGGAGACAGTCATGAACCTCGTGTTGAACGAAGAAGAGCGCATCCTGCGGCGTGGCGCGCAGGAATACTTCGGCGAACGGCTGCCGGTCAGCGCGCTGCGCAAGCTGCGTGACGACGACGATGCCCGTGGTTTCGATACCGACGCCTGGCGCGAGATGGCGGACATGGGCTGGGCCGGCGTGTTGCTGCCCGAGGAGCACGGCGGCGCCGGTTTCGGATACAAGGGGCTGGCCCAGGTGCTCGAGTCGTCCGGACGCACGCTGGCGGCCTCGCCGCTGGTCTCTACCGCGCTGGTCGGCGCACCGCTGGTGCTCGCCGCGGGCAGCGCCGCGCAGCAGGCCGCCGTGCTGCCCGCGGTGGCGGCCGGCGATTGCGTACTCGCACTCGCGCTCGACGAGCAGCCGCGCCACGCGCCGACGACCATCGCCACCCGCGCCACGCCGCACGGCCAGGGTTACCGCCTCGCCGGCAGCAAGACCTTCGTGCTCGATGGTCACGTCGCCGATCACCTGATCGTCGTCGCGCGCACGGCGGGCGACGTGAACGCCGTGAACGGCCTGACGCTGTTCCTGGTGACGGCCGATGCGCCGGGGCTCGAGGTCGCACGCATGCGCATGGTCGATTCGCGCAACGCGGCGCGCGTAACGCTGCGCGATGTCGCGCTCGGCGCCGATGCCGTGCTCGGGCCGGTGGGCGGGGCCTGGCCGCTGCTCGAGCGGGTGCTCGACGGAGCACGGGCCGGCCTCGCCGCGGAAATGCTCGGCACCGCGCAGGAGGCTTTCGAGCGGACCGTCGCCTATCTCAAGCTGCGCGAGCAGTTCGGCGTCCCGATCGGAAGTTTCCAGGCGCTGAAACATCGTGCAGCGTTGATGTTCTGCGAACTCGAGCTGACGCGATCGGCGGTGCTCGCCGCGCTCGATGCGCTCGATGGCGGGCACGACGACGTCGCCGCGCTGGCGAGTCTCGCCAAGAGCAAGGCCTGCGAGACGCTCGAACTCGTCAGCAGCGAGGCGGTGCAGCTGCACGGCGGTATCGGCATGACCGATGCCGAGGAGATCGGGCTGTTCCTGAAGCGCGCCCGGGTCGCGCAGCAGACGTTCGGCGACGCCGCGTTCCATCGCCAGCGCTACGCCGACCTGCTGGGCCTGTGAGTCGCGGCGCCGCACATCCGTGAACGAATACGCGGTTACCCTGGCTGACGACCATGGCTCTTGCCGGGAAATCACGCTGCTCGCCGAGACCGCGGCAGCGGCGCGTGATGCCGCCGAAGAGACCGCGGATGACGAGGTCATCGCTGTGCGCTTCGTGCGCGCGGTGACGTTCAGTTGTCGAACCCGCGACGGGCGGTCGGTGCGCTAGCGGCTTGCGCGCGACGGCCCACCTCGCGACACTGGTGCCATCGCCGCCGGCGCACATCCACTGCGTGATACGCCCGGGCTCCATCCAGAAGCCGCCCGGCGCGCGCGGCGGCGTGCCCAGCAGACGGCCGCACCGGCCCGGATCCGCCGCGGTCGGGAGCGGTCGAGGAGGAACCCGCCATGGCCAATCCCGCCATCCTGCCTTTCACGACCCGCACCGCAACGGGCGACGGACTCGAAGTGCGTTTTCCCCTGCATCCCGAGACCGTCAACTCCGCGCACACTGCCGAGCTGCTCACGCGCACGCTGGATACGGTTACCCACGCGGTCACCGGCGAGCAGGCCTACGCCAACGGTGACGTGCTGCAGTCACTCGCGATGGCGCTCGCGCTGCGCGCGACGATGATCCACGCGCCGCCCGAAGTCACGGCGCGGCTCGCCCGCGAACTGCTCGATACGGCGCTCGAGGCAACCCATGTCGCGAGCAGCGGGCAGGCGCCGGGCGGCAGCGCCTGAGGCGCCAGGCCTGTCTGCGCCGCCTTTGCCCGGGCGGCCCCGGGCCGCCGCGCGACGGCGCGCGTTAAGGAACCCCTGAACAAGCCATGCCCCGGCGCCTTGCGCCCGCGCTGTCCGATTTCGGCGTGACGAATCTTCCCAATAGTCCGCTATGGCGTGCGCTTCGCGCCTTGAACCGGAACAGCGCGGACACGAGCTGCTCGGACCGGTCTTATTCAAGGTTCCTTAAAGCTCACCGGCCCGGTGTCGCTAATACCGGGGTTGCCTTCATTCGGTCTAGGGAAGGACAGGTCAGCGCATGCAGGAAATTCGCGGGAAGGCTACCGCGCACCCGGTACGGGCCGTCACGCCCGCTTCGCAGCGCCAGCTCGCAGCGCGCTGCGAACGCATCAAGCCCGAGCAGAGCGAGTGCGTGCAGTCACACGCCGCGCTGCTTTACCTGACGGGAGCCGAGCACCGGGTCACGCGCCTGAGCCGGAACGTGGGCGAAGTCGCCGGGCGCCCCGTCGAGGAGCTCCTGGGCTTGACGGCGGCGGAACTGCTCGATCCGGCGTCCCTAAGCGAGCTGACGCGCTGCGCGGCCGAGCTTTGCAGCCCGCACATGCGCCTTGCGCTGCCCCTGTTCATGCACGCCCGTGACCTCGGGGATGGGATCGTCCATCGCAGTGGTGACGGCTTGTGCGTGGAGTTCGAGTTGCCGCGCGAGCAGAGTACCGAGCGCGTACCTTTCCACCTGATCCAGCACTATCTCGAGGTGCTCGCGCAGGAGAAGACCGGGTCCGACCGGCTGGCCGCCGAAACTTGCCGACACTTACGCCTGATCACCGGCGCCGATCGGGTCTATTACTGTCATTTCGAAAGCGATGGACACGGTCACGTGCCAGCGGAAGACCGCGATGCCACGATGACATCGCTGCTCGATCACCACTTTCCCGCTTCGGACGTGCCGCGCAACGTGCGCACACTCTATCTGGCAAACCGTTTCCGCTTCGTCGCCGACATCGATGCCGAGCCGGTGCCAATCATCGGTGGGGGGGCCGAAGCCGCGCCGCTGGATCTCACCATGTCCACGTGGCGTGGGCTGGCCCCATCGCACCTCGTCTACCTGCGTAACCTGGGGCTGCGGGCGTCGGGCTCGTTCTCGGTCGTCCGGAACGGCCAGTTGATCGGTCTGTTCGGCCTTCATTTCCGCGCGCCGCGTCACCTCAACTTCCGCCTTCTCGCCACCGGGCAGCACTTCGTCGAGCTGTACGTCAACCGGTTCCAGGCCCTCGAGGCCGAGGAGCAGCGGGCCAAGGCGCGGGTGCGCATGCAGTCGTTCAGCGCCATCGCGGAGTCCTTGCAGGCCGACGAGACCGGTGAACGAGGGCTCTCGCGTGACGAGTTCGACCGCCTGGTCGCCGTGATGGACGCCGACGACCTCGTCATCGCCAGCGCCGACGGTATCGTGGGCGGCCGGCTGTTATCCCGCGAGGCGCGGGTTCGCCTTGTCGAGGCGCTGGCTCCGCGCGTGACGAACAACCGCATCTTCGGCACGCACCGCCTCGTGCACGACGTGCCCGAACTTGCCGGCCTGGTCGAGGGTGTCGGCGGGGTATTCGCATTCTCCCTCTCGGATCACAGCGAGTACACATTCGCCTGGCTCCGCCGTGATCGCCTGGTCACCATGAAGTGGAGCGGTGACCCCGATCATGCGGTGGTCTCCGACGGTTCCGGCGGCAGCGGCCCGCGCCGCTCGTTCGAGACCTTCCTGAAAGAGACGCGCGGTACCAGCGAAGCCTGGGAGCCGTGGCATTCCGAGTTCGGGCAGCACATGCGTCAGATCGGCAACCACCTGCGGGTCACGCATCTCGCGAAACGCATGTACCGCGAAGCTGAAGCCGCCAATGCGATGAAAACGGAGTTCGTCGCCAACATCAGTCACGAGCTGCGTTCGCCCCTGCATTCGATTCTCGGCCTGTCCGATTCCCTCGAGCAGCGCGGCGACGCTCTTCCCGCTGAACGTCGCGCCAAGTACCTCGGCACGATCCAGGCGAGCGCCCGGCGCCTGCTGGCCCTGGTCAACGACCTGCTCGATCTGGCCAAGCTCGAGGCCGGCCGCATGACGTTCGAGTTCGAGTCGCTCGATGTCGCCGAACTCGTTCGGGCCTGCTTCGAGGAAATGGCTCAGCAAGCGCGAGCACGAGGGATCGCCCTGGTCGTCGAGGACGAACGAAGTGAGCGCGAGCAGAAGATGGATCGGAAGTCCATGACGCAGGTGCTGGCCAACCTGCTGTCCAACGCGATCAAGTTCAGCCACCAGGATGGCGCCGTGACGGTAAGGCTGTCCGACAATGTTCCAGGAGAACCACAGCACGGATTGCGCATCGAAGTGACCGACCAGGGCATCGGTATCGATGAGAAGGAACTCGACATGGTGTTCGAGAAGTTCGTGCAAAGCTCACGTACCAAGACGGGGGCCGGTGGCACCGGTCTCGGGCTGCCGATTTGCCGCGAGATCGTCAACGCCCATGGCGGCACGATCCGTGCCCGTACCAATCGCAGTGGCGGCGCGACGTTCCTCGTCTTCCTGCCGATGTGCGAACGATGACCACGCCACCAAGAACAGCAAGGAGTGTATGACATGGTCACAGGCAAACACGTGATCGCGATCGATGACGAACCCGCCAACCTGTTGCTGCTCGAAGATTATCTCGATGAGGAACCCGTGACTCTGACGTGCTTCGAGTCCGCGCGCGAGGCGCTGCAATGGTTGCGGGACGGTAATCCCTGCGACGCCATCCTGCTCGACCGGATGATGCCGGTCATGGACGGTATGGGCTTCATGAAGGCCATGCGCGACGATCCGGACCTGCCGCAGGTCTCGGTCATCATGCAGACAGCGGCGGCGTCGCCGGCGCAGGTCGCCGAAGGTATCGCGGCCGGAGTCTTTTACTACCTGACCAAGCCGTTCGAACGGACGGCGTTGACGACCATACTGCATCGTGCGCTCGACGAAGAGGCGGTATTGCGCCAGGTGACCGCGAGCATCGGGGAACTGCAGGGTGCACTTGCGGGCTTGCGCGAGGCCCGGTTCGCAGTGCGTACCCTCAGGCAGGTCAGCGAGGTCAGCAGCCTGCTTGCCACGCTGTTTCCAGACGCGGGATCGGCGGCAATGGGGCTGCGCGAGATCCTTCTCAACGCGGTTGAGCACGGCAACCTCGGCATCACTTACCAGGAGAAGTCCGAGCTGCTGAAGAATCAGACCTGGGAAGAGGAAATCTCGCGGCGGCTGGCCTTGCCGGAGCAGGCCGAGCGCCATGCCGAGGTGAAGATGGCCCGTAGCGAGAGCGAGATTCGGATCGTGATCACCGATTGCGGGCCGGGCTTCGAGTGGCGGCGCTATCTCACCATCGATCCGACCCGGGCCGGCGATGCCCATGGGCGTGGAATCGCCATGGCGGCGTTGCTCGGGTTCGATGAGCTGCGCTACAACGAGGCGGGAAATTCCGTTACCTGCGTCAAGGTCCTGTCGGCCGGGGAGGGTAAGGACAGTGCGCACCAGGAGGCGAGGCCGGCAAAAGTCGCGTACGCTGCACCGATGATGACGGAGCGCGCCGACGGGCCGCTATCGGCGCTGCGGAGCGCCTCTTGCATGGAACGCCACATGCGGCCGGCCTCGCGCCCGTAGGCCGTGTGAAACGCCCCGCCGTTGTGCGCGTCGATGCCGAGGCAGGCGTCGAGGTGCCGGGCGATGACGCGACCACCGAGCGTTGCTCCTTCCAAGACGTAGAGGCAGCCGAGTGACGCGAGCGGCTCGTCCAATCGCGGTACCAGGTTCGGTGGGATCGCCCTCGATGCGCGGCGTTGCGGCCGCAGGTGACGCAGGTCGCGTTCGATCAGTGGCAGCTTACGGCGCCGTTCGAGGGCCGGAACCCAGTCGTCGAGGCCGGGCAAGACGTAGAGCTGTGCCTCGATTGGCGCATAGTAGGCCGCAAAGATCGAGAGCACGTACGCGTAACCCGCCACGTCGAGATCCGGATCGAGAAGATTGAGGCGGGCTTCGAGATCGTCGTGTAACGGCGCGGTCGCGGCCCGCAAGGCGGTCAACACGTCCGCGCCGGCATTGTCGGCCGTGTCCATGCGTAGATTAGCGGCACCCGGACGGGACGCTTGATGCGCTTCAGGTGGCCGCCGCGACGATGGCGCCGCAGTCGATCCAGCCGGCACTGAGCACGCGCGCCGTGATGCCGCCATGACCGCGCATGGCGTTGTAGCCGCCGGCGCCCAGTGCTTCCTCCATACGCGAACAGGGATGACAGGCGACGGTGCCTTCGAGGACCACGTCGCCGATGCGGAAACGTCGTTGCCTGAGAGCCAGCAGCTTGATGCCGGCGATGACCACGTTGCGCCGGAGCAACGCCGGAGGGATCGCCTCGTGCGCCAGCAGGCGGCTCACCACCTCGATGTGTTCGGCCTGGATCAGCGTCACCTGGCGTTTGCCGCTGCGCCCGGCGTAGTGATCGCCGACAACCCCCTGCACCGGGTCGAGTTCGAGCGTGGTGCATTCGCGCAGCGGCGCCCGCCGTTGCGGGCGCGAACCGAGCCAGACCACGCTGCCGCGTTGCGGCAGGGTGTCGAGCAGTGCGGCGAGCGAGCCGGTAGCCATGGGCGGGTCCCGGTGTGCGGCGACGGTTCGTGCGTCGTGCCCGGGGCGCGTTGCGGCGTCAGGTGCGTCGTGACGCTTTCTTTGTAACGGTCTTCTTCGTCGCGCCGGTCTTCTTCGCGGTAGTCTTCTTCGTTGTCTTCTTCGCGGTAGTCTTCTTTGTGCTGCGGCGGCGCGGCGTGACGGCGTCGAACAGGCGTTCCTTGGGGTACTCCGCACCGGCTACGTGTTCGAGCGTCTGCAGGCGCACGAGCTGGTAGGTGCGGATGCGGAAGGCCGGGTCGCAGGACATGCGCACGTAGAGATCGCGCGGTGGCACGCCGTAGTCCTCTTCGAGCCATTGCATCAGGTTGGCGGTGGCGTCGTAGACCGCGTGCTCGAACGGCCGGTTGATGCCGACGGCGACGATCGAGTCGGGCTTGTCGATACGCACGCAGGGCAGGCGCTTGTTCTTGATCACCGAGCACGAGAGCTGGACCGTGGCGCGCGTCTCGTCGGCAATACCGGTGAACTCGGTGTCGCCCTGGCCACCGTGCACGTCGCCGACATAGAGCAGGCCGCCGTCGTTGTAGCTGTTCAGGTAGATGGTGTGCCCCGCGCGGATGTCGCGGCAGTCGATGTTGCCGCCGAACGGTCCCTGGCCGAGAACCGAGGTGAACACCTCGCGCTCGGGTGCCGTGGCCAGCGTGCCGATGAACGGTTCGAGCGGCCAGGTGAGCGAATCGGAGTACTTGCCGAAGCCGTCGCGCGTATGCCCGGACGGGCCCGGCAGATGCTCGATGACGTGTACGTAGCCTTCGGCGCAGTCCTTGTAGCGCAGTGAATCACCCAGCGGTCCCATGTGCGGCAGCACGCCGGAGAAGCCGTAGCGCCAGGGATCGATCCAGTCGATGTGCACGGCGAGCACGTCGCCGGCCTTGCAACCTTCGACGTAGATCGGGCCGACCACCGGGTTGAACAGGCCCGGCGTGGCCTTGGCGAGTTTGGCGAAGTGTGGCCCGTCGAAGCCTTCGACGCGCGGGTTGTCGCTGTCGTCGGCGATCATGCCGGAGAGCGCGTCGTTGGTCTCGAGCTGAAAGGTTTCGCCCGGCTTGACCTTCAGGCATGGCTTGTCGCGGTTGTCGAAAGCGTATTTCTGCACTTTGCCGCGCTTGATTCTCTGCATCGTCCCGTCCCCCGCATGGTTGTCGTTGCAGCCCGCATTCTAGGGCCTGTTGCTCTTTCGCGCCTCCGCACCCAGGCACGAAAGAGCAACAGGCCCTAGGAGCCCGTCGGACTCGGGAACAATCAGTTACGCAGATGGCAGGACCGGGCCAGGCGCCGCGGTGCCGGGCACGGACAGTGCCGCGCGCGGGCATTTTGCCCTGTCGCGAGGCGCGCAGGCGACCTAGCTTTGAAGCGTTCCCAGCAGCCTGATTCATTCGTCCCGGAGAACCACCATGAGCCCATCAGCCCAAGCCGCCGGCGCGCCTGCGCCGGCCGTCCGTTCGCCCGCCACGCTGTCGTTCGACGGTGATGCCATCAACTGGCGTCGTCTCGGCGAGTTCGAACACTTCGTCTACACCGTCCTCGACGTCGATCCGGTGACGGAAACGGCCGATTTCGTGCTCAAGTTCGAGCCCGACGAACGCATTTTCCTGCATCGGCACCGGGCTCTCACCATGACCACCGTGCTTGCCGGAGAGCACCGCCTGTACGCACCCGATGGCGCGGTCAAGGAGGTGCGCCCGCTGGGCAGCTACACCGTCGCGCCGCCCAGCGCCGATCCCCACCAGGAAGGTGGCGGCGCGCGTGGCGCCGTGGTTGCCTACAGCACGCGCGGCAGTGCCGACGGGGTGGTGTTCGAGGTACTCGACGGTACCGGCGCCACGGTCGGTAGCCTGGGCATCGCCGATCTGTGTGCCCTGTTCGAGCTGCAGGGCGGACAGCCGGGGGCCTGAGCGCACGCGGCTCCCCGCCTGACCCGAACGCAGGTATCCTGAACGACCCGGCGGTCGGGGCAGGCAAGGGTCAATCGTGCCTGCGCCGGCTGACGGAGAGCGATGGGGATACCGCGATGAACGACTTCGACGACGTTGCGCGCATCGAGGATGTGCTGCAGACCTGGTTTGCCGGGGACGTCAACGATGCCGCCGTCATGCAGGTGCGCATGGACAAGCTGTTTTCGGTCGACCCGGCGTTCGACGAGGCGCTGCGCGCGTCCTTCGCGCCGCTCGTCGAGCGCGCGCTCGACGGCGCGCTCGATGGCTGGGCGGCCGCGGCGCGTGGCGCGCTCGCCCTGATCGTGCTGCTCGACCAGCTGCCGCGCAATCTCTTCCGTGGCAGTGCGCGCGCTTTCGCCGGCGACGCGCGCGCCCGGCACATCGCCTTGCAGGCGTTTGCCGTGGGCCACGAGCGCCTGCTTGCGCCGGTCGAGCGGGTATTCCTCTACCTGCCGCTCGAGCACGCCGAGGATCTCGCGCTGCAGGAGCGCTGTGTTGCCGGGCAGGAGGCGCTGCGCGCCGCCGCGAGGCCGGATTTCGCCGCGCTCATGGACCAGGTCGTGGCCGCCGGCCATGCGCACCGCGAGATCGTCGCCCGGTTCGGCCGCTTTCCACACCGCAACCTCCTCCTCGGGCGGCCGTCGACCCCCGAGGAACTCGCCTGGCTGGCCGAGAATCGCCATGGCTGGGGCCAGGGCGCGGCCGATCTCGAGCGCTGCCGGCAGCTTTGAGGGGCGGTAGGCTCAGGACGCAGGCAGGCGCGCGAGCAGTTTCTCCGCCTCGCCGATCAGCGCGTCCTGGTGCGGCTGCAGCTCCTGTTGCCCCATGTTGCCGAGGATCTGCTGGAAGGGGTCGACCAGGCCGGTGTCGGCGCCGGCCAGCGTCTCGATCACGGCGTGGGCGAAGAACGGCACCGTCGGCGCGCTGTAGCCGCCTTCGTGGCACATCACGATGCGGCCGCCGCAGCATTCGTCGGCGAAGCCCATCAGTCGACGCGTGAGCCCGCGGTAAGCCTCGCTGGTAAGCATCTGGCGGCCCAGCGGGTCGTAGGCCCCGGCATCGAACCCCGAAGGCACGACGATCAGCTCCGGTCGGTACTTTTCCAGCGCGGGCAGCACGATGCGATCGTAGACCGCTTCATAGGCGCCGACACCGGAACCCGGCGGCAGCGGTACGTTGATGTTGTAACCGGCGCCGCGTCCGTCGCCGTTCTCGTCGAGGAAGCCCGAGTTGTGCGGGAAGCAGCGATCCTGGTGTACCGAGATGGTCAGTGCGCGCGGGTCGTCGTAGAACGCCGCCTGGGTGCCGTTACCGTGGTGCACGTCCCAGTCGACGTAGGCGATACGCGTCAGCCCGCGCGTCTCGAGCGCGTGACGCCCGGCGATCGCGGCATTGCCGAAGATGCAGAAGCCCATGGCGAGTTCGGGCATCGCATGGTGGCCGGGCGGACGTACCAGCGCGTAAGCGTTGTCGACGCGCGCGTCGAGGACGGCGTCGACCGCCTCGATGACGCCACCGGCCGCGAGCAGCGCGATATCGAAGCTGCCGCGACCCATCGGCGTGAACACGCCGGCATCGGCGCCCAGGGAGTCGTTCAGTGCACGGATGTGCTCGAAGTGCTGGCGCGTGTGCACGCGCAGGACCTCGTCCTCGCGCGCGGCGCGCGGCGCGATCGGGGTGAGTACGTCGAGCAGCCCGGTGACCGCCATGAGATTGCGGATGCGCCGCTTGGTGTCGGGGTTTTCGGCGTGCTCGTAGGGCTCGACCGGGTTGCCGTAGGGCATCACGCCGGCGAGATTGCCGGTGTTGTGCCAGAGGTAGAGTTCGTGGAAGACGAAACCGGTGGTCATGACGCATCCTCGTCGCGGAAAGGCCCGGCCGCGCGCTCCGGCACGGTCGGAAAACCGTAAAAGAATCAAGTGAATCGAGGCTCCGCCCGGTTCAAGCCGCGCGTGCCCTTGCCGCTACCGGAAGGGAATCGTCGAAGAGTCCCGATCACCCCGTGCAAATCGTCGCAGCGCTGCCGCGCACCGTGTTCGTTCGCTTCGCGCGTGCTGCCGCAGTGGGCATTGTATGCCTGTGCGCTACGGGCTCGGCGGCCGCCGCCGATCTCGAGGTGCGCGTGCGCGCCGCCGGCGCACCCCTGGACGACGTGGTGGTCGCCGTGCACGGCGGCGCGGCGACCCCCGGCGCGGCCCGTCAGCATGTCGTCGACCAGGTCGACAAACGCTTCGTACCGCACGTCGCCGCAATCCGCGTCGGCGATCGCGTGAGTTTTCCGAACAGCGACGACATCCGCCACCACGTCTACTCGTTCTCACCGGCCAAGAGCTTCGAGTTGCCGCTCTATCACGGGATCCCGAGTGAACCGGTCACGTTCGAGCAGCCGGGCAAGGTCGTGCTCGGCTGCAATATCCACGACCGGATGTCGGCCTATGTCTACGTGCTCACCGCCGAGCGCTTCGCACTCGCGGCCGACGGCACCGCGCGCTTTCCCGATCTCGCGCCCGGGCGCTACGAGATCGCGCTGTGGCATCCGCGCCAGGCGCCGGCAAGCGAGAACATGCGCCACGCGGTGACGCTCGGCGACGAGGATGCCGCGCTTGCCTTCGAGCTCGCCCTGGAGCCGCGTTCGACCGCCGTCCCGACTACGCTCTCACCATTGGAAGCGAAGTTCCGTGCCCTGCGTGAGCAGGCGACCACGGACGAGGGCGGCTGATCGTGCGGCTCTCGTCCGTCTCGTCTTCGTGCACTACGCCGGGCGCGCGCACGCCACGGAGCTGCGATGCCGGTTCGCGCTGACAGCCTGCTGCACAAGATCATCGTGCTGCTGCTCGCCGCGCTCGGGGTGTGCCAGGCTGCGACCCTGGTCGCGGTGCTGCTGGTGACCCGGCACGACGTGCGCGCCGCGATCGAGCGCGAGCTGGCGCTGTCCGAAGCGGTGTTCGCGCGGCTGTTCGAGCGCCGTTACCTCACCCTGGCCGAATCGCTGCATCTGCTCGCCGCCGACTTCGGCTTCAAGCGCGCCGCTGCCAGCGGTGACGCGCCGACCATCGTCTCGGCGCTGGACAACCACGGCGCGCGTGCCGGCGCCGGGCTGGGTATCTTCGTCGACGCGAACGGTCGGCCGCTGGCGACGACCCGGGCGCTCCCCGAACTCTATGCCAGTGCCCAATGGTCGCAGATGCTGGCCACGCTGGCGCGCAGCGACCTCGCCGCACGTACGCTGCACGCACGCGGGCAGGCATGGCAGCTGGTCGGCGTGCCGGTGCGTGCGCCCGATCATATCGGCTGGCTGGTCATGGGGTTCGCCGTCGACGATGCGCTGGCCCGGGAAATGACCGCCCTGACCGGTCGCGAGATCGCGTTCGTGACCAGCGACCGCACGCCGCCCCGGGTGCTCGCTTCGACACTGCCGGCGCAACGTCACGCGGCGCTCGTCGATGCCCTGGCAGGACCTGCGCCGGAAGAAGGCGCGCGCGAACTGCGGCTGGGCGATGCCGATCACCTGAGCCGTACTCATGCGCTGGACGGCGCCGTGAGCGTGGTCGAGGCCGTGCTCATGGAATCGTTGTCGGCGGCGTTGGCGCCGTATCACAGGTTGGCGTTGGAACTGTCCGCGTTGTTCCTCGTCACGCTCGTGTTGGCCTGCATCGGCGCGGTGTTCCTGGCGCGCGGCATCACGCGCCCGGTGGCACGCCTCGCGCGCGCCGCGCGACGTATCGGCGAAGGCGACTACGCCGTGCGCATCGATATCGAGTCCGACGACGAGGTAGGCCATCTCGCACGCGCGCTCGATACCATGCAGAGCGAGATTGCCGAGCGTGAACGGCGCCTGGTGCACCAGGCCCAGCACGACGAGCTGACCGGCCTGCCCAACCGCTGGCTGGCATCGGATCGGCTGACGCTGGCGGTCAGTCGTGCGCGCCGTGACGGCAACAGCTTCACCGTTGCCCAGATCGACCTGTCGCGCTTCAAGCACATCAACGACACGTTCGGACACCATGTCGGCGATGTCGTGCTCGAAGAAGTCGGCCGGCGGCTGGTCGCACGACTACGCCGCTCGGATACCGTGGCGCGCCTCGGTGGCGACAGTTTCTTTCTTATTCTGGAACGTACCGAGCTCACCGATGGTGAACGTTTCGTCGAAGCGCTGCGCGCCAATCTGACGCGCCCGATCGAGCTCGACGGCATGCGCGTCTCGCTCGATTTCCGAGCCGGTGTTGCCGCCTACCCGGTGCACGCCGAGGATGCCACGGGCCTGATGCGGCGCGCCGAGATTGCGCTTTACGATGCGAAGAGTTCGCATCGACGCAGTGTTACCTATGCCGTCGGCCGGGACGATCACCACCTGCGCCAGATCGCGGTCGTGAGCGATCTCGCGCGGGCGATGACCCATGGTGAACTCAGCCTGCACTACCAGCCCAAGGTCGAGCTCGGCAGCGGCGCGCCGTTCCAGGCCGAGGCGCTGGTTCGCTGGATGCACCCGACGTTCGGCTTCATGCCACCCGACGAGTTCATCAGCGTGCTGGAAGAATCTGGCCACATTTCCACGCTGACCCGCTGGGTGTTCACCAGCGCGGCGCAGCAATGCTGCGCGTGGCGCGCGCGCGGATTCGATATCGCGCTGAGTCTCAATCTCTCGGCCATGGACCTGCTCGACGAGTCCCTCCCCGATTTCTTCGCCGCTGAGCTTGCCCGTGCCGCGCTGCCGAGTGAACGCATCACGCTCGAGATCACCGAGAGTGCGGTGATGCGCGATCCCGAGCTTGCGCTCCGCGTCCTCGGCGATCTCCGTGTGCGCGGCTTCCGGCTCTCGATTGACGATTTCGGCACCGGCTACTCGTCGCTCGCGCAGCTCAAGCGCATGCCGGTCTCCGAACTCAAGGTGGACAAGTCCTTCGTACTCGACCTGCGGGCCGATGGTGACGATGCCACGATCGTGCGTTCGACCATCGAACTGGCCCATGGCATGGGTCTCGCGGTGACGGCCGAGGGCGTGGAGACGCCGGCCGCCTACCACCTGCTCGCGTCCTACGGTTGTGACCGCGCGCAGGGCTTCCTGATCTCGCGCCCGCTGCCGGCCGAACAGTTCGAGGCCTGGCTCGTCACCATCCGTGACACCGATGGCAGCTTCACGGTGGCGGCATGAGCTGGCGTCGCCGCTTGCCTTCGTGCTGGCGTGGCCGGGCTTGTCTCGTGCTGCTGTTGCTGACGCCTGGCGCCGGCGCGTTCGAACGCTCCGACGCGGGCAGCCGCCTGCTCGCCACCGGCGGCGCCACCCAGGTCGAGGGCCAGGCCGGTGGCGGCATCGTGCCCTGGGCCGTGATGGCCGGCTACGGATCGAGCGGCGAGGCCGGCGCGAGCGCGTTCTACACCCGTGTCGAACTCGACGACTACGCGCTGGACGCGCTCGGGGCCGCCGTCAGCTTCGACAACCGCATCGAGTTTTCGCTCGCGCGCCAGCAGCTCGACCTCGGCACGCTCGGTGATGCGCTCGGGCTGCCGGACAAGTCCCTGCGCCAGGACCTACTCGGCCTCAAGCTGCGCGTGGCGGGCGATTTCATCTATGGCGATCTGCCGCAGATTGCCGTCGGCATGCAGTTCAAGCGTCATCTCGATTTCGGCATACCGGCCGCGGTTGGCGCGGTGCGCCGGCGCGATGCGGATTTCTATCTCGCCGCGAGCAAGCTGTGGCTGGCCGGTCCCTTCGACCGCAACGTGTTCGCCAACGCTACGCTGCGCCTGACACGCGCCAACCAGGGTGGGCTGCTCGGCTTCGGCGGCGATCGCGACGACAGCCGCGATCTCATGTTCGAGGGGGCGGTCGGTATCTTCATCAATCGCCACGTCGCCGTGGGCTTCGAATACCGGCAACAACCGGACAACCTCGGTTTCTCCGACCAGGACGCCTGGATGGATGCGTTCGTCGGTGTGTTCCCGTCCAAGCACGTTTCGCTCGTCGCCGCCTGGGCCAGCCTGGGTACCGTCGCCACCCTCGACCGGCAACAGGGCTGGTACCTGTCGCTCGAAGCGGCCTTCTGAGAAAACGCTGCCGCCGATGTCCGATCGAATCCGTCGCTGCGCTCCGTTGCGTGCCGCGCTGCTCGTGCTGGCCCTGCTGGTCAGCACCGCGGGTACGGCGCGTGCCGACGACGCGCTCTACCGTGACCTCGGCGGCCAGAGCGGCGTCAGCGCCGTCGTCGAGGCTTTCCTGTTCCGCCTCGCCGACGACACTCGCATCAACCATCACTTCGCCGAGACCAACGTCGTGCGGTTCCGCGACAAGCTGGTCGAATTGCTGTGCCAACTCGCCGGCGGACCGTGCCGCTACAGCGGCGACAGCATGAAGCTGACCCATGCCGGTATGGGCATCGACCACGCCGACTTCAACGCGGTGGTCGAGAACCTGATCGAGGCGATGAGCGGGCTCGGCGTGGCGACCGGGGTGCAGAACCGCCTGCTCGCGCGCCTCGCCCCGCTGCACGCCGACATCATCGAGCGCTGAGCCGGCGCGCAGTGCGCGGCATCGCCCGACAGCACGGGCCCTCCCTTCCCGCGCGCTGCGGCGCACGATTGTCCGTCACCGGCAGAAGGTCTATGGTCACGCCATCGTTTCATCGACAGATATCGCGGGCGCGGCCGTGGGGAGGTTTCTCAGGATGGGTTTCGTTCGCAGCCAGGAAGACATCGCGCGCATCCAGGAGGCGCTCAGCCAGCCCAGCTTCGTGAACGCCGAGATGCTCTCGGTCGACTCCCTGACCCACGGCTC
>Ga0180429_10001613_pt1 | contig 19033 bp, 16 predicted proteins | sample SS_ome_FD_132428 | JGI IMG/M metagenome (GOLD analysis project Ga0180429, IMG submission 132428) | Hypersaline lake sediment archaeal communities from the Salton Sea, California, USA - SS_1_S_1 metaG | ecosystem: Environmental > Aquatic > Non-marine Saline and Alkaline > Hypersaline > Sediment ...
CGGCCCAGCCGACCTTCGTGGTACCCGGATCGATGGCAAGTATCACAGGGAGTAAGAATCTATCATCTGCGCCGGTGAACGTCAATCAAACTGTGCCCGCTTGTCCCCACAATCAACGCACGGACCACCATGAGTCCATGTGTCCGCCGCAGCCGTGGGCGGCATGAATGCCGCCCCTGTGAATCGCAGGCAGGATGCCCGCGCTACTCCTCTGCCGCCACCACGCCCAGTTCCTCCGGGGTCGGGGCGGTCTCGACCGCCAGGGCGTAGACCACGCGGTCCTGGACCACCACCTGCGCGCTGAAGTTGTCCCGCTGCTCGAAGCCCGCGTCCGGCGGGGGCGTCTCCTGGCGCATGAAGTCGACGATCAGCACGTCGCCGGGCCTGAACTCGCCCGCGCCGAATGTCAGCGGCGTGCTGGTGTGGTCGCTGCGGATCAGGTGCTTCTCATGGCCCGCGATATAGCGCGAGGGGTCGACGAGCGCGGCCGGACCGCCCTCGGCGTCGCCCCGCCGGATCTGGAACACGTACTGCGGCGACTCGCGCTGCGGGTGGTAGTCCTTGCCTTCAAGGGCCTGGTTCATACTGGCCAGCTGGAACACGAAGCCGCTCAGGTCCTGGCGCTTGTAGTAGACCGGGCCAAACTCGGCGGGCTTTGTGGTGATCGTCAGCGGCAGCTCGTCTGCCAGGCAGAAGCGCTCCGCCGCCCGCCCGTCCTGCTCTATGCTCATCGCCAGCGGCTCACCGAAACTGACCTCGCCGCTGAACAACTCGCCGCGCAGCGTCAGGCTGACCTGATAGGGCCCGGCCTCGTCGAAGAAGCCCGGCGGCACGTTGCTCTGGGCGCTGGGCAGCGGCGCCGCGGAGTCCTCGACCGCCTTGAACAGCAGCCGCGCGTTGGCCGCCTTGAACTGCCGGGGTGTCACCCGGCACTCGCGGCAGCCCATGGTGACTTCCACGCCGGCCGGGCTGGTGAGGCTCAGCAGCGCCAGGTCGACGCCCGAGAGCCGGCTCTCGTCCGAGGTGGTGACCGTCACCAGCAGCTTGACCTGGTGCCGGATGGAGTAGTCGTTGACCTTGAGCCGCAGCGCGATGCACTCGATGCGGACGTGGTCCGCCTCGGGCACGGCGGCGGCCGTGACGGGCGGGAATGCCAACAGCAGCGCTACGGCCAGCAACATGGCCGGGAATCTCATGCCTTTCCTTCCTCCGCCCTGGCAGTATAGCAGGCCGGGCCATTCGCGCCCCCACCGGCGCTGAAACGCTAGAGGGCGCCGGGTGTCCACGGCCCGGCGCCCTAGTCGCTGTGACGACCAATTTGTTTTACCCGCAGCGGGCCGCCGGCTCTTCAGCGGCGGTCCACCGCGTTCCGGCCTAGCCCTCGCCGGCGCCCTTCTTCAGCTCGGCGGTGAACTGGGTGAAGTCCATCGCGGCGAGCTGCTGGTAGTAGAGCCAGCGCTGGTTGACGACGCGCTCAGCGTCGGCCATCACGCCCTCGTAGTCATCCGGATACTCGCGCCTCAGGCGCCGGAAGCGGTTCTGGCCCTCGGCGAACTCGCGGAAGCTGATCTTGCGCTGCTTGGAATCGATCTGCAGCGGGTTCTGGCCCTCGGCGATCAGCCGCGGATCGAAGCGGTAGTTGATCCAGTAGCCGCTGTCGGTCGCCGCCTTGCTCTGGGCCTGGGTGTTGCTCATGTCGATGCCGTGGGCGATGCAGGGCGCGAAGCAGATGAACAGCGCCGGTCCGGGGTACTGCTCGCCCTCGACGAAGGCCTTGACCGCCTGGGCCGGGCTGGCGCCGAGATTCAGCGCCGCGACGTAGGCGTGACGGTAGCTCATCGCCTGCAGCCCCAGGTCCTTCTTGGCCAGCCGCTTGCCGGCGCTGGCGAACTGGGCGATCGCCCCCAGCGGCGTGGCCTTGCTCTTCTGGCCGCCGGTGTTGGAGTAGACCTCGGTGTCCAGCACCAGGATGTTGACGTCCGAATCCTGGGCGATGACGTGGTCCAGCCCGCCGTAGCCGATGTCGTAGGCCCAGCCGTCCCCGCCGACGGCCCAGACGCTCTTCTTGCTGAAGTAGGGCAGGTAGGCCTTAAGCTCCGCCAGCTCGTCGCCCCGGCCGTTGAGCCCGTCGATGATCTCCTCCATCTCGACGGCCAGCGCCATGTTCTCACTGATCCTCAGCGGGTCGGCGTACTGCTCCTCGATGGTGGCCAGCTGGCCGAGGCGGTCCTTCAGCTCCGGCGGCAGCTTGCCGCTTTCCAGCAGCTGATCGCGCATCGCGAAGGCACGGTCGTGCAGCTGATCCACCGCCAGGCGCATGCCGAAACCGAACTCGGCGTTGTCCTCGAACAGCGAACTGGACCAGGCCGGCCCGCAGCCCGTGACCTTGTCGCGGGCGAAGGGGCTGGTGGGCGCGGTGCCGCCCCAGATCGAGCTGCAGCCGGTGGCGTTGGCCTGCATCATCCGTTTGCCGACGATCTGCGTGACCATCCGCATGTAGGGCGTCTCGCCGCAGCCGGCGCAGGCGCCGCTGAACTGCAGCAGCGGCTGCTGGTACTGGATCGCCTTGAAGGTTGGCTTGTAGAACTTCGGATCGGTCACCGGCAAACGCCGGAACTCCAGCACCGTCTCGCGCGCCTCGTCCAGCAGCTCCTCCTTGAGCACGAAGTTCAGCGCCTTGCGGCCGGTCGGCTGTTTGTCCTCGCCCTTCTCGATGCCCAGGCAGGCAGTAATGCAGGCGCCGCAGCCCGTGCAGTCGTCGGGATAGAGCTGGATCCGCAGCCGGTCGTCGTCCTCGGCCTGCTTATCCTTCAGCTTGACCGTCTTGTAGAGGTCGCTCTGGATGTCGCCTTCCTTGCTGACCTTGACGCGGATCGCCGCGTGCGGGCAGACCACGGCGCACATGTTGCACTGCACGCACAGCTCAGGCTCCCACTTGGGCAGCCGCACCGCGATGCTGCGTTTCTCGTACTTCGACGTATCGGTCGGGAAGGCACCGTCGACGGGCATCTGGCTGACCTTGACGTCGTCGCCCTCCATCGCGATGACCTTGTCGACCACGTCCTCGACGAACGCGGCCAGCTCCGGATCCTCGAGCACCTGCAGGCGGCTCTGCATCGGGGCGCTGACGGTGATCTTCTCCGGCACCGGCGCCTCGACGACGTCCTCGATGCCGGCGCGGAAGGCCTTGAGGTTGATGCCCACGACGTCCTTGCCCTTCTTGGAGAACGTCTTCTCGATCGCGCCCTCGATCGCGTCGCGGTAGACCTTCTCGGGCAGCACGCCGCTGAGCTTGAAGAACGCGCCCTGCATGGTGGTGTTGATGCGGCCCGGCAGCCCCAGCTGGGACACGATCTCGTAGGCGTTGATGCAGTACAGCTTGAGCTGCTTGCTCAGGATCTGCTCCTGCATCTGACGGGGCATCGAGTTGAACAGGTCCTCGGGCTTGATGTAGGTGTTGACCAGCACGATGCCACCATCCCGAATGCCGCGCAGCAGGTCGATCTTGCCGATGAAGCTCTCGGCGTGGATCGCCACGAAATCGGGGCGGCCGACCAGATAGGTGCTCTTGATCGGGGCGTCGCTGAAGCGCAGGTGGCTGCAGGTTACGCCGCCGGCCTTCTTGGAGTCGTAGACGAAGAAGCCCTGGGCGTACTTGTCGGTGTTGTCGCCGACCACCTTGATGTTGTTCTTGCTGGCACCGACGGTGCCGTCCGAGCCCAGGCCCCAGAACTTGGCGGCGTAGCAGCTGGGATCGACGCTGTGGACTTCCTCGGAGTAGTCGATGCTCAGGTTGGTGACGTCGTCCTCGATGCCGACGGTGAAGCCCTGGAACGGGTTGTCGCCCCGCACGTGCTTGAAGCACGCGTTGACCATCGAGGGCGTGTACTCCTTGCTGCTCAGCCCGTAGCGGCCGCCCACGATCAGCGGCATCGCCGGGAAGTCGCCCTCGCGCACCGCGGTGTTGAGTACGTCCACCACGTCGAGGTAGAGCGGCTCGCCGGTGGCGCCCGGCGCCTTGGTGCGGTCCATCACCACGATCTGCTTGACCGTCTTGGGCAGCGCCGCGATGAAGTGCCTGGCGCTGAACGGCCGGTAGAGCCGCACCTTGATCAGGCCGTACTTGGCGCCGCGCTCGCGAACCAGGTACTCGACCGTCTCGTCGGCGGTCTCGGCGCCCGAGCCCATGATCACCATCACCGTCTCGGCCTCAGGATCGCCGCAGTAGTCGAACAGGTGATAGCGGCGGCCGGTCAGCTCGTGCAGCTTGTCGTAAGCCTCCTCCATGATCTCGGGGCAGGCCAGGTAGTACTTGTTCACCGACTCGCGGCCCTGGAAGTAGATGTCCGGGTTCTGGGCGGTGCCGCGCATGGTGGGATTCTCGGGCCTGAGCGCCCGGTCGCGGACGGCGCGCACGTCCTCTTCGTCGATCATCGCGCGCATCGCCTCCATCGGCACTTCTTCGATCTTCTGGATCTCGTGACTGGTGCGGAAGCCGTCGAAGAACTGCACCAGCGGCACGCGGCTCTTGAGCGTACAGCGCTGGGCCGCCAGCGCGTTGTCCATCACTTCCTGCGGGCTGCCGCTGGCCACCAGGCCGAAGCCCGTCTCGCGGACGGCGGCGATATCCGAGTGGTCACCGAAGATGCTCAGCGCCTGGCAGCTGATCGAGCGCGCGCTGACGTGGAACACCGTCGGCGCCAGCTCGCCCGCGATCTTGTACATGTTGGGAACCATCAGCAGCAGTCCCTGGCTGGCGGTGAACGTCGTCGCCAGCGCGCCGCCGGTCAGCGACCCGTGGATCGCGCCCGACGCGCCGCCCTCGGACTGCAGCTCGCTGACCACCGGAATCCGGCCCCAGATGTTTTTGCGGCCGTGGGCGCTGTACTCGTCCGCCAGCTCGCCCATCACGGAGCTGGGCGTGATCGGGTAGATCGCGCAGACTTCATTGGTGGCGTGGGCGGCGAAGGCCGCCGAGGTGTTGCCGTCGAACATCACTTTCTTCGCGCACATGCAGGCACTCCTTCGTGTCGGTCAGGATTCCGCGGATGTGCTTGGGCCCCGCGGTGCAAACCGGCAAAGGGTAGGTCCCCTAGGTAGGATTATCCCCGCCGCTAAGGCGAGTGTCAACCGCACATCCGCATATCCGAATGGAATATGCCGGTCGGCGCCTTGAACTGAAACTCAGCAGTCGGGTTCGTCGCTCCTAAGAGCGGCATTACCTTATGTTCCCGGAGTGAACCATGATCAGGATAGTCAAATCAGTGAGTATCGTGGCGGCAGCCCTGACGCTGCTCCTGTCCACGGCGGCCCTCGCCCAGTGGGGGCCGGACGGCGGAAACCAGGGGCGGCGCGGCCAGGGGCGGCTGGCCTATGGAGTAATCACCCAGCTCAGCGATACGCTGCTGGTGATCGAGCCGCGCATCCCGGCCGAGATGGCCGAGCGGCTGACGGAAATGGGGCGCGAGCTGCCCGAACTGCCCGCCGAGCTGCGCTTTGCAATCGACGACGGCACCCGCTTCCACTACCTGGGCGAGCAGGCCGACTTCAGCGCCTTCGCCATCGGTGACGAGATTGTGGTGCGCGGCGGCCCCGGTGAAGGCGACGACCCGGTCGCGCGGCGCGTGGCTGACGCCGAGACGGCGCGGCAGTTCATCCGTGAGCGGCTCGGCCAGCGCGGCCAGGGCTGGGGCCAGGATGGTGAAGGGCCCGGCCGACGCGGCGACGGCCAGGGACCCGGCTGGGGCGGCGGTGACGGCGGACCCGGTATGGGTCAGGGCCCCGGCATGCGTGGCGGTATGGGCCAGGGCATGCGCGGCGGCATGGGCGCGCGGATCAGGCCGGTCTTCGGCACCATCACCGCGCTGAGCGATGATTCGATCACCATCAGCATCGAGATCCCCGGCTTCGTGCAGGCGAAGCTGGACGAGCGCGGCATCGAGCTGCCCGCGGACATCCCGGACAGCGTGACACTCAGCATCTCCGAGCGCACTCACTACGCCCAAAGCAGCGAGGAGGTCGACGCGATGCCGTTCGGCGTCGGCGACCAGGTCGCGGTGCTGGCCGGGGCGGGTGAGTTCTTCGGCGGCCCGGTGGCCTGCATCATCAGTGACTACGCCAGCGCCGAGGCCCGCATGGCCGAGATTGGTCGGCGCGGCGGCCCCGGTATCGGCGGGCGGAACGGTGAGCGCGCGGGCCGCGGCGACGGACCCCGCGGCGAACGGGGCGGCCGGCGCGGCCCCAGCGAGAGCAACTAACACCTCTGACCTCTGCCAGTCTCAGACTGCATCCCACCTCCCATCCCAACCCCTCCCCCCAGCGGGAGGGGTTGGGGCTTGCCTCGACCACATCTGACGGTAGGCGCGAAGCCTCTTCGCGCTCGATCCGAAGCCGCGAATAGGATTCGCGGCTACCGGACCGCTCTGATCGCAGGGAAGACGCCCGCGCTACTTGCCCGGCGGGCGGCATGAATGCCGCCCCTACTGAATCCTGATCACTGCCACTGATCCCTGGCCGCGCTACATCCCGTATTCCACAACCACCGTGCCGTTGCCGGGGGTGACGTCAAAGAGGATGTTCATGTCCTCGCCCTCGCTGACGGTCAGCGGCGTGAGGCCCTGGCGGACGGTGATGTTCATCATGCCCACCGGCACTTCCATGCTGACAGTCAGCGGCACGTCGTAGATCTCGTTGTTCAGCGTATCCGTGACGATGAACTCGAAGCGAGTATCGGTGTAGTCCAGCACCAGGAAATCGGCCAGGTTGCGCTGCAGCACGTAGCGCGCGACCTCACCCATCGGCGCGACCCACAGCGCGTCGCCGTAGCTGGCAATGTGGTTGTAGTGGGCGCGGAACTCGGCCTCGGGCCGCGGGCTCCAGCCCACGCCGGTCTCGCCGATCGCACCGATGCCGTGGCACTGCTCCACCTGCCAGCCGCCGTCGGCGATCACACCGTCGACGACGCTGTCCCACATCCACATGTCCAGGGTGTTGAGGTTGGCCCAGCTGTAGAGGTGCAGCAGCGGCGGGTTCCAGGCGTCGTTGATCTCGGCGTAGTCGGTGATGCCCTGGCTGCCGCTGCGGGCGCAGATGTAGCCCAGCAGCCCCACCTCGGTCATCACGGTCTCGTCGAACTGCTCGTAGGGGTAGATCATCGTGTCGACGTGATTGAGACCGACCACGTTATCGAGCAGCAGCTGCTGGCAGTTCAGCACTTCCTGGCGGCGCTGCTCCGGTGTCAGGGTGGTGAAGTCGGGATGGGTGCTGGAGTGGTTGGCCAGCTCGTGGCCGGCGTTGAAGGCCTGCTGCAGGTCGGGCAGGCGCGCCGGCGTGGTCTCGAACGTTTGGGCGATGATGCCCAGCGTGACGCGGAAGCCGTAGTCCTGCCACATCGGCAGTCCCCGCGACCAGTGCTCGGGCGTGCCGTCGTCGAAGGTCAGGCTCAGCGCCGCGGTGGATCCGCCCTGCCACTTCTCGACGCTGAGCGCCGGCGCGTCGACGGGCGGATCGCCGCCGGTGGCCACCACCTCGATCGTCGCCGTGCTGGTGGCGCCGTCGTCGTCCGTCACGCGCACGCCGGCGTTGTAGACGCCGACGGTGTCATAGACGTAGGCCGGCGGCCGGCCGCCGGCGTCGGCCGTCTCATAGGTCCCGTCACCGTCGAGGTCCCAGTCATAACGCTCAATGGTGCCGTCGGGGTCGGTGCTGGCGGTCGCGTCGTGCTGCACCGTCAGCGGCGCCGGCCCGTCGCTGGGCGTGATCGACAGCGCGGCCTGGGGGGCCTGATTGCCCTCGACCGGTCCGGGGCCGCCGCCCGCCTGCCACAGCGCGTAGCTGGAGGCACAGGAGCACAGCAGGGCCGCCGCGGCCACCACCATCAGGCCGTGAAACATGTTTCTCACTCCAGAAACCGCGGGGAAACGTTTGATCGTCATGACTATGGACGCTCCTTTGTGTCGGGTCCACCGCCATTGTAGGCAGCACTGCTGCCCGGCGTCAACCAGAGGACGCCTTTCAGCTCTGCCGCTAGGGGTCCTTCGGGAACTCCAGGATCAGCTCCTCGCCCCATTCGGGCAGATCGAGCCAGTCAAGATCCACCGTCTCGCCCGTTGACACGTCAGCCCACACCGCGCGGCTGGCCACCGGCGCGTCGGTGCTGAGCACGTAGCGTCCCGAGCCCAGCTGGATCGACACTTCGGCCTCCGGGCTGAGCGGCACCTTGGCAACGGGCCGCAGCGCGCCGTAGTTGAAGACGTGAACGAACAGGAAGTGCTCGATGGTGTCGTCGGCCTTGTAGGATCGATCCGGGTCACTGACCGCCACCACCGCGGGCAGCAGGTCGAGCGTCAGGGTGGCGGGGTCGCGGTAGCTGTCGATGCCGTTGATCTGGGCGTAGCGCGCCCCGGTGTCCCGCTTGCTGCGCAGCACCTCCGGGCCCATGCTGTCCGGCAGGCCGAAGCACATGCTGCAGACGATCGGCGCGCCGCGGGCCGCGCTCTGCTCCCAGGTACTGCCGAAGTCGGTCTCCTCCTTGATGCTGCCCAGTGGATACCAGCGCCCGTTGTCCATCAGCACCTCGGTCCAGGCGTGGTTGTTGTCGCAGTGCGCCCACCACGGGCAGAACGCGTTGCGCGCGGGGATGCCGACGGCGCGCAGGGCGCAGATCTCGACCGTCATCAGTTCCTCGCAGCGGCCATAGGTCCCCCTGAGCGTGGTCAGCGGCCCCTGGTCGCGGCGCTGGGTCTGCTTGAACTTGATCCGCTGCCCGACCCACTGCTTGACGCGCACCGTCGCGGCCTGCAGCGTCTGGCAGTCCCGCACCTCGTCCGCCAGCGCCTTGTGGAAGTAGCTGCGCCAGGGCTCCAGCGGCTCCTGGCTGACCCGCGGCGCCAGCACGTAGTGCGCCCAAGTGGCCTCGTCATAGCTGGCGGCGTAGGGCATCTCGCCGCTGACCACGATCGCCAGCTCGACGTGCTCGATCAGCAGGTCGTCCGTGATCACCCCGAGATCGGCCAGCGGCAGGTTGGCGATCACGAAGCGCATCGCCTGCATGCTGTAGGGCTTCTGGTTGCACCAGCCAAGCGCCGCCTCCAGCTCGCCGCGGTTGCCGCCCGCCAGGCTGAGCGCTTCCTCAAGCAGTTCATCGCTGACCTGGGGAATGCCGTCCTGGGCGCTGGCGGCCTGGGGCAGTGAGACGAAGACCGCGCCGAGCAGCATGAGCGCCGCCGCAAGCGGCAACAACCTCTGTATCAGGGAGTGGACCAGATGCATCGGGTCAGCCTCCGCGCGCGGGATGCGCAGGCAGATTATACTTGGGCGCGTGGAGGGCAGTACTCAACAGCTGCGCGCAGTGCTCGCAGAGCTGGGCGCTTCCGCCGACGAGGCGGCACTGGGCAGGCTGGCGCAGTACGTCGAGCTGGTGGCGCAGTACTCGCGGGCGCTCAATCTGACGGGCTTCGGAAGCGACCGACGGCGGCTCACGGCCGAACTGGTCGGCGAGGCCGCGCGGCTGCATCGGCTTGGCAGGATCGCCGCGGGGACCCAAGCCGTCGATCTGGGCAGCGGCAACGGCAGCCCGGTGGTCCCGCTCGCCGTGCTTTGCCCAGAGGCACATTTCACCGCCGTCGAGGTCCGCCGGCGCCGCGCCGAGTTTCTCAGGCTGGTCGGGGTGAAACTGGGGCTTGAGAACCTGGCGATCATGAACGGGCGGGTGGAGGAGCTGGCGGCGGAGCTGCCGGGAGCGTTCCAGCTGGCGACCTCGCGCGCCTTCGCCCCGCCGGCGGAGCTGCTGCCGCTGGCCAGGCTGCTGCTGGCCCCCGGCGGCGAGGTGCGCGGCTATCTCGGGGCGGATGCCGCAGCGCTCACCGCCGCGGCCGCCGAGCATGGCTTCAGAGTCGAGGCCCTGGAGCGGTACACCCACGGCGATTCAACCCGTCACGTTTATCTGCTGCGGACCTGATCGCCGCCCGCGCGCTGCCATATGCCGCCAGTGACATCAGTATATGACAATGCGCACTTCGTATATCGAATACTCACTTGACATCATTGAATGTACGTGTTACAATATACACGTAGTCGTATTTGACTGATTCTACCGCCGGAAGGCGACTGGGCACCGGACGCCGCCCCTGATTGGTGGGGCGAAACGGGAGGATCCAGGCCCCAGGGCTGGGACCCGAGCCGTAAGGCAAGGCGATGTTCGGGCAAGCAGCGGTCGTTTCCGGGACGATGTTCCTGGTCTTCATCGTGCTGGCGATCCTGTGGGCCGTCGCGCTGGTCGTGATCGCCCAGGACGCCGACGAGACCTACGGCACCGGCCTGTTCTGGATGCTGGCGGTGCTCTGCGCGCCGCTGATCGCGATTCCGGCCTACTGGCTGATGCGAATCGGCACCCAGCGCAGTCTGGACGCGGACATCGCCGCCAGCGAGCGGCTTCAGCGCCGCAAGATGCTGGACCAGCGGCTCAGCGGGATGGCGCTGGACCTTGACCGCCAGCTGGGCGGCGAGCGCGATGATGGCACTGCCGTGGGTGAGGGATCGCTCCGGCTCAAGCCACGCTTCACACCATTCCGCGCCAGCTTTGCGCCCGAGGCCGAGGCGTGGGTGGCGGACCGCAGCGAGCCGCCCGCCGATGATGATGACGACGAGAGCCCTGATACCGTCCCGGCACTGCCGGCGGCGGCTCAGACAGCTGATTCACCCTCTTCCCAAGGCTGTGGGGACAGTAACGGGGGGAGGAGCCTTAACCGGCGGCTGTCCTGGCGCTGGCGCCATCAGCCGATGGTGGCGTCGCGCTGGGACTGCTCGCGCGACGGCAGCGCGACCGACGCTGCGCGCGGGCAGACGCCGCCGTAGTCCGCGGCGGACCGGGAGCCGGGGCAGGGCTACACAGGAGCCTCCTTCCACCGGCAGGGTCCGCTCCGGCTCCCGGCCCCCGTGCAGTGTGGCCTATAATCCCCCTCGCTGTCAGACCAACACCGGGAGAGCCCATGGAGCGCCTTTGCCTCTGCTTCGCCGCCGTCGCGGTAGTAATGCTCATGACCACCGCGCCCAGGAGCGCCCGCGCCGGCATCGCCGAGCAGGCCGAGCAGGCCGCGCGCCGCGAGCCGGCGCGCATCTACGCTGCCGATCCGGCGCAAAGCCCGGTGCCCTCGCGGATGCTAACCTTCAGCCAGCTGATCGAGCGGCTTGAGCACGCCGAGGTGGTCTTCCTCGGCGAGCAGCACGGCGACCCGGCCACCCACCGCATGCAGCTTCAGATTCTCCGGGCGCTGGACCGGGCCCGCGGCGGGGCGGTGACGCTCTCGATGGAGCAGTTCGAGCGCGACGTGCAGCCGCTGCTGACGGCCTATCTCAGCGGCGAGATCGACGAGGAGGAGTTCCTGGCAGGCAGCCGCCCCTGGCCCAACTACGATCCGGACTACCGTCAGCTGGTGGAGTACTGCCGCGGGCGCTCGCTGCCGGTGGTGGCGGCCAACATCCCCAGGCCGCTGGCCAGCCGCGTGGCCCAGGAGGGCTTCGAGGCGGCCTGGGCCGGCTATACGCCCGAGGAGCGCCAGTGGATCGCGATGCAGACGGTACATCCCGAGGACGCCTACTGGGAGCTGTTCCGGCTGGCGATGGGGCTCGGCGGCGAGGCCGAAGGCGACGCGCACGGCATGGGGCTGGACGAGGCCAAGGTTGCCGGCTACTACGCGGCGCAGTGCCTCAAGGACGACACCATGGCCGAGAGCATCGCGCTGCAGGTGGGCAGCCAGCCGCTCAGGCTGGTGGTGCACACCAACGGCAGCTTCCACAGCGACTACGGCCTGGGCACCCCCCAGCGCCTGCCGGCCTGGATCCCGCGTGAGCGCGTGATGACGGTGGCGATCCGCCCGCTCAGCTCATGGTGCGACACCTACCCGGACACCGAGCTGCTGCCCCCCACGGCAGCCAGGGCCCAGACCGGCGATGCGGACGCCATCTGGCCGCTGGCGGACTACATCGTGTTCGTCAAGGGCCCGGACTGGGGCAGCGACGAGGCCGTGCCACCCACGCCACGGGATGAGGAGGCGGAAGGCGAAGCGGAAGCGGAGACGCCACCAATGCCGGCCGGGTAGCCGCTACAGGTCAAGCAGCTTGAGCAGCTCGTCCACCTGCAGGTCGAAGTGCCTGGCCACGTGCTTGAGGATATCGCTGAGCGTGCCCACCGGGATTGCGTCCTCGTCCGTCACGATCACACGGTTCCGTCCCCGCTGCTGGGTAACCAGACGCATGTGGCTGCCTTTCTGTCCGGCCTTCTCGTAGCCAAGCTTGCGGAGCGCCCTGGCCAGCCTGCGGCCGGAGAGGTCGCGGGGCAGCCTTACCAGGACAGAACCTCCTGGCGCACGAAGTGCAGGCGTACGATCGCGGGTCGCGGCTCACCGTCGTAGTACGCATCAACGGCCTCGCGGATGTTGGCCCGGAGTTCATCCAGCGTGGCTCCGTGCGTGAAGATGCCCTCGCCGAGCGCGCGGGCGCGGAAGCCGCACTCCTCGTCTTCCAGCACTTCGATGATCAGTTCCGCCATGGTATCCATGTTCGCCAGATTATAACTCCGCCGTCCGAGTCCCGGGCCTGCGTACTCCCACCGGTCCAACATCCGCCCTCCCCGCCACGTCATGGCCTGTGGTATGCATATACGGGAATCGACTCGTACGGGAGGACGCCGATGACACGCTGGCCGCTGATCATGAGCCTGGCCGCTCTGCTGCTGCCCGCCGCGGCGCTGGCCCAGGATCGCCACGCCGAGATCGTGGACTTCTACGTCTACCCCGACGAATCCCCGCAGTTCAACAAGCTGGCGGGCTTCGCCTGGCCGGACGTCGAGGAGCTGAACGCGCTGGTCCGGGTCGATGTCGGCGGCTTCCGCGGCGAGGAGAAGGTCGATCTGTTCATGGTGGTGATCGACGACGAGAGCGACGACGAGGACGAACTGATTGTCAGCAAGCACAAGCTCAAGTTCTTCCTGCCCGCAGGCGAGCACGACCTGGTCTTTCCGCGCTTCATCCGCACGGACAGCGTCTTCGGCGAGCGCGGCTTCCGCCTCAAGGTGGAACTGGGCTTCAAGGGCACCGCCCCGCAGTACAGCGAGACCGGCTTCGACATCACGGGCCCCGACGCGCCCGACGTCGAGATCCTGGACGTCGAGCTCTACAACCCCCAGGAGTCCTACCGCACCAGCTACTTCGAGCCCGGCGACGAGTTCGAGATTTCGGCGCTGATCGAGATCGAGGACAACGAGAGCAGCGTCGAGCCCCAGCTGATCGTCTTCGCGATGATGGAGGACGACGCCTTCCTGATCGACCCGGAGCTGAACTACCAGCCCTACAGCGCCCACTGGGACCGGCTGACGGTGCCCTGGCAGGAGGGGGTCTTCGAGGTGCGGGCCCGGGGCCACCTGCCCTACTTCTTCGCCGAGCCCTACAGCTTCCTCCATGACTGGCGCGTCTACGTGATCCTGGACTTCGGACCGGGCGAGGTGACCAGCGACTACGTCGAGGGCCAGCTGCAGGACGGCAACGCCGGCGAGCACCGCGCCACCGACGAGCTCAGCGAGCGGCTGATCGAAATGGACCGCGCCGGCAGCTGGCAGGTTCGGCGGCTGCGGGGCGGGCGGCCGGACACCGGCCGGTTCTGGGAGGACTAGCCGCGGCTACTCGGGCGGCGCTTCATCGTCCGCGGCGGCGGCATCCTCCGGCGACCCCAGCGATGGGCCAGCTTCGGGCCGGCGGCTGAGGAGTTCCTTCAGCTGGGACGGGTCCAGCTCGGCGGCCTGGGCGGCGGCGATGTTCTCGGCCTGGATCAGCCGCCAGACCTCCTCGCGATGCACCGTGACCTCGCGCGGGGCCTTGACGCCGACGCGCACCGCCTCGCCCTTGACGCTGACCACCAGAACCTCGACCTGGGTCTGGGGATCGGCCCCGATCAGCACGGAGTCGTCAACCTTGCGGGTGAAGGTAATCTCGCGCGGGCCGCCGTCGCCACCGACCTCCAGTTCGATGTTGCCCGGCATCAGGATCAGCGGCTGGTCGACGCTGACGATGAACTTCACCACGCCCCGAGTCACCGCCGCAATCTCGATCTCATACAGATTGCCGACGATGATCTTCTCGCCCGGCTTGCGCGTCAGCACCAGCATTGGCAACCCTAATTGTAACCGATTGGCACTGCGCGCCGCCGCTCACTTGAAGTGGAGCTTGCCCGCGCCGCGCCTGAACTGGTAGTCCTCGCGCTTGTCCGAGCCGCCCAGCCCCGAGGCGTAGACCGGTTCGGCCTCCTCCTGGGGCTCCTCGTCCGGCTCGTCGGGGGGCTGCTCGGCGGCCGCCTGAGCCCGCTCGGCCAGCGCCTCGAGGGTGGCGGCGGCCAGGCCGCGGATCACCGCTCCGAGGCCCAGCACCCGCTCGCGTACAGGCGGCAGCGGCGGCAGCGTAAGCTGCGCAGGCACTTCGGGCGGCGGCTGTGGCTCAGGCTCCGGCTCAGGGAGGACTTCCGGTGGCTCCACGATCGCAGGCTCGGGCGCGGTCTCCCGCGGCAGATCGAGCAGCGGCTCCGGTTCAGCGACCGGCGGCACCGGGACTGCCGGTTCAGGATCGACGGCCGGCCGGGCAGCAGCCTGCTGAGCCTGATCGCGCCGGCGGTCCTCCGCCCGGGCCTCCTCGTTGTAGCGGCTGCTGTCGGGCAGCTCGATCCGCTGGTAGCGGGGGTCGCTTTCGGCGGTCCAGCCGTAGAAGCCCTCGCCGCGGTCCCAGCGCCACAACCGCGCCGCGGAGTTGACCAGCCCCAGCGGATCATCAACATCCCGCTGGGTGACGGCCGCCACCGCGTATTCGTAGTCCTCGCGCTCCTCGGGGCGCACCCCCTCGTCGTCGCCCCGCCCGGCCAGTCTGAGCGGCTGTCCCTCGAACGGTGCGTCCCAGGCCTCCGGGCGGCCGGCGAAGATGCGCTCCTCCGCCGGATCGCGCAGATAGAGCAGCTTGTTGCTGTAGTCGAAGGTCACACCGCCGTAGTGCCGGGCCAGCAGCGGAAAGCCGATCGAGCCGACCACCGGCACGCCGTTGAAGCTGAAGGTGGCCGCCATGCCGGCGTCGGCGGCATTCTGGTGATAGGTCTGGCCGCCCAGCGACAGATCGACGTTCTCGACGATGTAGCGCGGCTGCAGTCCGCCCGCCACCCCGCCGAGGAAGCCGTTGAGCTTGAGCTGTTCCCCCAGCTCGTAGGTGTCCAGCCAGTCGAGGTTGACGGACAGCTCGGTGCGCTGGCCGGTGTCGAGCATCAGCAGCGCGCGGCCGGTGTCGTGCACCTCGGCCTCGACGTGGGGCATGTCGCTGATGAAGGTCAGCGGCAGCTGCTGGCCGCTGCGCTCGCCGGGCGCCGACGGCGGCGCCAGCGTCATCACGCCCTCGGCCAGGTCGATGTCGAGGCGGCAGAGCTGCAGCATCTCGCCGCCGACGATGCCGTGAATCCGCATGTCGGCGCCGATCCCCAGCGTGGTCAGCTGCGTGCCGATCACCTGCAGGTTGTCGAAATGCACCCCGCCGGCGACGAAGCTGAAGCCCTCGTAGAGGTTCATCTCGCCGCTGGCGATCGCGCCCGCCACGCGCGCCGTGCCGACCGGCTCCAGCAGCGCGTCGACCTTGAGCACCAGCTCGTCGAGGATCATCTGCTCGGCGCCCGAGTCGAAGACCAGGTTCAGCGGCCGGCCGTTGGGCAGATGCGCGCGGAACACCAGCCAGTCCTTGACCGGCCGGATCGCGACCGGCTGCGGCCCGTCGCTGGGCCAGGTCACGTAGCGCGCCGGATCGAAGGCGGGCAGCGCCGGCGGCGATTCGAGCGGCTGAGCGGAGTACTCGATTTCGTCGAAGAAGTACTGGTAGAGCTCGCTGGCGGGCCCCAGCACCGCCAGGTCCTTAACCAACTCGCGGCCCTCACGCTCGGCGGTGCGCCCGACGATCACCAGCGGCAGGCCGCGGAACTCGGCCACGATCTCGAAGCTGCCGCGGTCGTAGGCCGCGGTGGTGATCACCAGCTGGTCGGAGAGGTAGGTCTCCCCCGGCTCGAGCCGCTGGCCGCTGACCACCCGTCCGACCACGAAGTGCCTGAGCAGCGGGCTGTCATAGCGCGGCAGCGCCCCGTCCAGCCGCTGCGCCGTGCGGCCGTTCGCCTGCCAGATCGCCGGCAGCGCCGGCCGGGTGGCCTCCAGCTGCCCCGGCAGCCGCCGCCAGTTGAGCACGAAGCTGCGCTCCACCCGCTCGCTGTAGGCGGCGCTGGCCAGGTCGATGCTGCCGCTGACGAAGCTGAGCTGGTTGCGGTTGTCGTGGATCACGCGCGCCTGATAGGTCAGGCTGCCCGTCGCGGCGAGCGCCGCAGTGCATCGCAGCGCCAGGGCGCAGACGACGAGCACTAGAACAATGCGGCGCATCGGCGGCTATTATACCGGCGCGGGGCGGCTTTCGCACTTGCCGAGTGTGCCGCTGTTATAATCGGTCAGCCGCCCTGGGGCGGTACTACTGGCACAGCAATGTGTGGAAAGGCGATTGGACGCAGTAACTAAACACCTGGAGGCGGCAGCCGACGTGGATGTGCCTCCGCGATCTTGGGCGGACCTGATGTCCGCCTGTGCTCCCGCAGCTCAGCAGCTGTTCCCGGCCGCGACGGTCGCGCTGCGCGTCGTCGACGACGCGGCGATCCGCAGGCTCAACCGCGACTTCCGCGGCGTCGACGAGGCCACGGACGTGCTGTCGTTCCCCGCCGATGACCTGCCCGGCCACGGCGGCGACATCGCGCTGAGCTGGGACGCGGTCGAGCGCCAGGCGAAGGCCAACGGCAACAGCCCGGCCGCCGAGGCCGCGGCGCTGGTGATCCACGGCCTGCTGCATCTGGCGGGCTGGGATCACGCCGACGCCGCGGCCCAGGACGCGATGGACGCCCGCACCCGGGAGCTGTGCCAATCCGTCGGAATCGAGGTGAAGTCCTTTGGACACTGACTTACCCCTGTCGATGGCCCTGCAGGCCGGCACCCCCGGCGTCTCACTGCTGGCGGCGGCGCTGCTGATCCTGGGACTGCTGGTGGCGGCGGCCGGCGGGCTGACCGCCCATAGCGCCGTCGCGAGCCGCATCGGGCGGTCGGCGCTGCGCGTCGAGGCAACCCGCAGCGCGGCGGCAACCGTGATCGCCGTGATCCTGGCCGCGCTGCTGCTGTGGCTGGCGCTGCGGGCGATGCTGCCCGAGCGTGGGCTGGTGGGCCTGCTGCAGATCTCGGCCGCGCTGTGGCCGGCGCTGGTATTTCCGGTGCTGGGACTGCTCAGCGGCGTGACGCTGGCGGGGCGGCCCGACAGCGGCGGCCTGCTGGTGCGGGCCGGCAACCTGCTGGCCGACCTGCTGGCTTTCTGGCTGCGCGCGCCGGCAACGCCGGGCGGCAACGGCCAGGAGGACGACGACCGCGAGTTCGAGATCACGATGGCCAGCGGCGAGGAAGTGGAGGCCGAGGAGCGCGAGTACATCGAGAACATCCTGGAGCTGGGCGCCACCACCGCCCACGAGGTGATGACGCCGCGCACGGACGTGGTGGCGCTGGACGCGGCCTGGGACCCGCAGCTGATCGTCGCGACCGTGGCGGAGGCGCGCTTCAGCCGCTTTCCGGTCTACGAGGACAGCATCGACAACGTGATCGGCATCATGCACCTGCGCGACCTGCTGGAGTTCCTGGCGCGCAACGACGACCTGGAGCGCCTCGACCTGCGGGCGATGCTGATGGACCCGATGTTCGTGCCCGAGAGCAAGAAGATCGACGACGCGCTGCGCGAGCTGCAGGCGGCCAAGGCCCACATGGCGGTGGTGCTGGACGAGTACGGCGGCACGGAGGGCATCCTGACGATCGAGGACCTGCTGGAGGAGATCGTCGGCGAGATCCAGGACGAGTACGACGACGAGAGCCGGATGATCCACCAGCGCGAGGACGGCTGCTGGGTGATCGACGGCCAGCTGCCGCTGGCGGAACTGAACGAGGAACTGGGCTGGTCGCTGAGCGCCGAGGACGTCGACACGCTGGGCGGCTTCATCACCGATGCCCTGGGCCACATCCCGGAGCCGCGCGAAACCCTCGAGCACGAGCAGCTGACCTTCACCGTGCTGAGCGTGGACAAGAACCGCGTCAGCCGCGTGCTGGCCGCCGTGCTGGAGGACGGGGATGCCGCCGCGGACTAGCGCCGCCGCCGCGGGGCGCGGCTACTGGGCGCGGAAGTCGTAGCGCGTGCCCGGATCGAGCCGGAACGACAGGTTGGGGAAGGTGCCCAGCGCCCGCAGGTAGACGTAATCGTACTGGTCCCAGGGGCTTAAGTCCACGTCGATCAGCTGGTCGCCGAAGGCCAGCTCGCCGACCTCCATCTCGTCGAGGCGCTCGTGCGCCAGCGGGATGGTGCCCTCGGAGCCCAGGTTCACGTCGCTGCCGAAGATGAAGTAGCGCACCGTCAGGATCACCGGCACGTCCGGTCCGTAGAGGTTCAGCTCCGCCTCGTCGCCGCCGATGTCCCAAGTGGTCCTGAGCAGCGTCAGCGTGGTGTCGTTGTTGCCGCCGTCGACGTTGAACCCGCCGCCGCAGCCCGCCGCCGCGATCAGCACCGCCGCCAGCAGCGTCGTCATCAGCACTCCCGGCAGGATGCCCAGCCTGGTCGCTCTAAACATATTCTCAAGCCCTCCGTTTCGCATGCCGCGTTATCTTACCCTAGTCCCGCCGGACGGCGTACTCCGCAGCTCTCCGGACGCCATGACTTGCGTACACGTACTGCAACCAACCCCCGTCCCTATGGATAGCGGATGTCCCCAGCATCACACGCCGTGAACGTATTGCCCGACAACGTAGGGCTTCCCGAGACGATGTAAATGCCCCAGGCCTCGCTGTATGCGAAGTGAGAATTGCTGATTGTCGGGTTCGCCTCACTCACAGTTACCAGCGCATCGGCCCCTGCGCAGTACGTATCTCCCCCGTACGCCAGATCGCAGTACTTCAGGAAACACC
>Ga0180429_10001615_pt1 | contig 19026 bp, 16 predicted proteins | sample SS_ome_FD_132428 | JGI IMG/M metagenome (GOLD analysis project Ga0180429, IMG submission 132428) | Hypersaline lake sediment archaeal communities from the Salton Sea, California, USA - SS_1_S_1 metaG | ecosystem: Environmental > Aquatic > Non-marine Saline and Alkaline > Hypersaline > Sediment ...
ATGCCGTAACCTTGACAAGGTATAAGTTGGCTGAAGATCCGGATTATGAAGGGGTGTTCGCTATGCAAGTCGTGCTTCCAGAATTTGACGAGAAATCGAAGTCGATAGCGGGCATTAAACCGGACCAGCGTTTTCCGACAGCCGTGGTGTTTTCCAATGCAAGCCTCGATTCAAACGGCCGCAGGATGGCCATAGAGGTTAAGCCTCCGTATGCACCGCAGCGACGCACATGGAGAAACCTCTGGGGACTCCGGCGTACCAGTAAATAACCGAACACACCTCGTTCAGGCCAATACATCATAGCGCTGAGTGTCATGGCCGTGCGGCCTCCGTGGTGGGGGCCGGCGCGAGCGAAAAATAGGGTGCCCTTTTTCCAGCTTCATCGGAAAATGGGTCATCCCTATTTTTCGCGGGAGTCGGCGCAGGATGCTTATGCCGTCCAGATCTGGCAACATCGGGATCCTTCGGCTGACAGGAGTCGGGATTCTGGCCTCAGGATGACAACATGGAGTTACTTTACCTTGGATCCGACTTTCACTTCCTTGAGGGGGGTGAGGATCGAGACGGTATCTTCGTCCGAGGCGGCGAGGAGCATCCCCTGCGACTCGACGCCGCGGAGCTTCGCGGGCTTTAAGTTCGCCACGACCACTATGCGCTTTCCGGTCAGCTCCTCCGGCGCGTAGTGCTGGGCGATGCCGGCCACTATCTGGCGCTGCTCGTCCCCAAGCGTGATCTGAATCTTCATGAGCTTGTCGGTTCCTTCGACCTTTTCGGCCGATACCACCTCGGCGACCCTGAGCTCGACCTTCGTAAAATCGTTGATATCGATCATATCGACCTTCCCCGTTTTCTTTGTCGGCTTCTCCGCGCTCTTTACCTTAGCCTCAACCTTAGCCTCAGCCTTTTCCTCCTCTATCCTCGGAAAGAGCCCCTTGCCGGGCCTTACGTTTATCTGCCCCTTGAGCGATCCCCAGCACAGGTTCGCGTCGTCGATCGGCTGGGTCTCCAGCGCGCCTGCTGCGTCGAAGCCCATCATCTCCCAGATGGACCGGGACGTCGCGGGTATGAAGGGGTTCATGAGCAGCGCGCATGAGCGGATCGCCTGGGCCACCTCCCATAGGACGCGACCTATCTCCGCATCCATGCCTGCCTTGGACATCTCCCAGGGCTTGTTCTCGTTGATGTGTCGATCGGCCGCCGCCTGGACGTCCCAGATCGCCGCCAGGGCCCGGTGGCACTCCACCTCCCCCTCCCTGTGGTCCAGCGCCCTGCGCACCTTGGCCAGGAGCCCCTCGACCGCGGGCCTGAGCTCGCCGCCGGGCGGCGTCTGGCCGGGCGCGGCTATCTGGCCCCCCCGGTACTTGGTGGCCATGCCCACGGTGCGCGAAACCAGGTTGCCTATGCCGTTGGCGAGATCCCCGTTGTAGCGCTCGATGAAGTGTTCCCACGTGAAATCGCTGTCGCGCCCGAAGCCGCCCTCGCGCATGAGGTAGAAGCGCAGCGGGTCGGCGCCGAAACGCTCCGCGACGTCCATCGGCGTGACGACGTTGCCAAGCGTCTTGGACATCTTCTCGCCCTTCAGATAGACGAAGCCGTGGCCGAAGATGGTGCGCGGCAGTTCGATGCCGGCGCTCATGAGCATCGCCGGCCAGATCACGCAGTGAAACCTGGTTATGTCCTTGCCGATGACGTGGACGTCGGCAGGCCACCACTTCGAGAAGGCCTTGTCGTCCCAACCGTAGCCGACGGCAGTCACGTAGTTGATGAGGGCGTCGAACCAAACGTAGACGATGTGGTCGGGATCGTCGGGGAGCGTCACGCCCCAGTCGAAGGAGGAACGTGAGACCGATACGTCCTGCAGGCCCTCCTCGAGCAGGCTCATGATCTCGTTTCTTCGCATTTCGGGCAGTATGAACTCCGAGTGCTTCTCGATGTGGGCCTTGAGCCTGTCGCGGTACTTGGAGAGGGCGAAGAAGTAGTTGTCCTCGGCCAGCCACTTCGGCTTGGACTTGTGGTTGGGGCACAGCCCGTCCTCCAGGTCCTTCTCCGTCAGGAAAGCCTCGCACGATTCGCAATACCAGCCCTCGTAGCGCGACTTATAGATGTCGCCCTTGTCCATTATGGTCTTGAAGAGCTTGCGGACGCCCGCCTCGTGGTGCGGGTCGGACGTCTGGATGAAGTCGTCGTAGGAGATCTCAAGGCCCTTCCAGATGCGCTCGAACTGCTCGCGCATGCCGTCGCAGTACTCCTTGGGCGCCAACCCCTTCTCGCGCGCGGCCTTCCAGACGTTTATCGAATGTTCGTCGTTGCCCATCTGGAAGTGGACGTCGAAGCCCATGGCCCTGCGCCAGCGAGCCAGCACGTCCGCGCCTATCTTCTCGTAGGCGGTGCCGATATGCGGCAGGCTGTTTACGTAGTCGATGGCCGTCGTGATGTAGAACTTCTTGCCGCGTGAGCTCATCAGCCCTTCCCCCCGTCCTTGCCCCTTTGCCTGCGGCCGTCGCGTCCCCGGCGCTGTTTGCGTTGGGAGCGCCTCTGGCCCTCCTCTCGGGCCTGCCTGGCCTTGTCTATGGCGGCCTCTCGCTCCTGCTGCGTTAGCTTGCGGCAGTCGTCGCATGGCATCCTCGCCTCGCCGCCCCCGTAGAGCTTCACGATGCACTCGCGCCTGAGGACGTTGTGGCCTATGACCTTGCCCTCGCCCTTGGGCGTCTCCACAGCCGCGCCGCTCTTGGGCAGTCCCTTTCGGCATTCGTCGTAGACCTGCTTCTCGTAATCGAGGCAGCACTTGAGCTTCCCGCACATGCCTGTGAGCTTGGCCGGGTTCGGCGCCAGCCCCTGGTGCTTGGCCATCGCGATGGAGATGGACTTGAACTGCTTGAGGTGCGTGGAGCAGCAGGTCGTCAGTCCGCACGGTCCCAGGCAGCCCAGCACCTTGGACTCGTCGCGCGAACCTATCTGGCGCATCTCTATGCGCATGCGCAAGAGCCCCGCCAGGTCCTTGACCAGCGTCCTGAAATCAACGCGGTTCTCGGCGAAGAAGACGAATATGGCCTTCTTCCCATCCTCGGCGATGTCCACGTCGACCAGTTTCATGGGCAACTGCCTTGCGAGTATCCTCTCGCGACAGGTCTCGAAGCACTCGAGCGCCTTCTCCCGCTGGCCGGCGGCCTTCTCCTCGTCTTCGGAGGTGAACTTGCGCAAGAGTCTCTTCACGTTCTTCGGCAGCTCGCCTTCGTCGCCGTCCTGCGGGGGCTTGGCCACGGTCCCGTAGCTCACCCCGCCCTCCGCCTCCACGACTACCTTGTCGCCGCGCTTGAGTGTGGCGTCCTCGGTGACGAAGGTGTAGATGTTGCCGGCCCGCCTGAAGCGCACGCCGACGGCGAGCCTGCGCAGGTCCTTCGCGGCTTCGGCCTCGACCTTCTGGCCGTTTTCCCTGGCTTCTTCTTCCATCTGGAATTCCCTTGGGGTTGCGCTCCTCAGCCGGTCAACGTAAACAGTAGGTCCTCAAACATCAACTGTTTATTTACGGCCGTGTCGGCTGTAAGTCGCGTCTCGTTTATCTTTGCCAGCGCACCCGTGATTCTAAAGTGGCCGAGCCCCCGGGCAGCATCGCGTGCCTCCCGGTGTATCGCACCGTCCGCGCTACCGGTAGTCTTGATCCTCAGGACATCGCGGTACCAGCTGGCCAGGATGTCGAAGATGAGCGGGATGCGCTCGGCGGGGGCTGATTTGAACGCCTGCGCCGCCTCCATGACGTCGGCGGTGGAGGCGCGCCGCGTGAGCGGCAGAAACCTCCCCATGACCTCCGCCACGAACTCGGGATCGAGCGCCAGCGCAAGCCCCATGCTGCCGCCCGACATCCTGGCGATCCGCGCGGCCTCCGCCCGATCCATGGAGAGCGTCCGGGCGAGGTGTCCCGCGATCCGCTCATCGCCCAGCGACGAGAAGGCGAGCTTCTGGCAGCGTGAGCGAATCGTCGCAAGCAGCGTGTGCGGCAGGGGCGTGATGAGTATGAAGTGCGTGGCTTCGGGCGGTTCCTCCAGCGTCTTGAGCAGCGAGTTGGCCGCCTGTGGCATTAGGTGCTCCGCGCCGTCTATTATAACGGATTTGGCCCGCGCCTCGAGAGGCGCGTACATGAGCTTGCCCGCGAGCTCGCGCACCTGGCCGATCCGTATGCTCCTCTTCGCGCCGCGCTCGCTGGTCTCCGGCTCCAGGACGAACGCGTCCGGGTGGTTGCCGCTGGCAACCTTTCGACAGGCAGGGCAGTTACCGCAGGCCTCGTGGTCGCGCTCCGTCGCCTTCTCGCAGACTATGGCTGCAGCGAGCGCGTCGGCGGTGAGCCTCTTGCCTATTCCTGAGGGGCCCGAGAAGATGTAGGCGTTGGGCAGCCCGCCCGACGCCAGCGCGCGCCTGAGCTGATCGATCTGCCTCTCATGTCCGAGTATCTTCGACCACATAATCCCTAATCCCTAATCCCTAATCCCTAACTCAATCGCCTTGGCCACATCCTTTTGTATCTCGCCCACGTCCCTGTCGGCGTCTATGATGACGAAGCGGTCGGGCTCCCTCCTGGCTATGTCGAGATAGCCCGCCCGGACGCGCTCGTGAAAATCCAGGGCCTCGCGTTCGAAGCGGTCGTGCGTGCGGCCCTCCTCGCTTGCGGCGTTTCGACTGCGCGCCCTTTTGAGCCCCACGTCGGCCGGGAGGTCGAACAGGAGTGTCAGCTCGGGCCACAGCCCCTCAGTAGCCACCTCGTGGATCGCCCTTATGAGCGCCGGGTCGATGCGCCGCGCGGCGCCCTGGTAGGCCGTGGTGGCGTCGGCGTAGCGATCGCACAGCACGGGCCGGCCGGAGCCCAACGCGGGCTGGATCACCTCCGCCACGTGCTGGTGCCTGGCCGCCGCGTAGAGCATGAGCTCCGTGATCGGCGTCATGCCCTCGTGGGAGGCGTCCAGGAGTACGGATCGGATCCTCTCGCCTATGCGGGTCCCGCCCGGCTCCCTGGTGGCCACAGGCTCCATCCCCCTTGAGCTCAGCAGCTCCGCCGCCAGCGCCATCTGGGTCGATTTTCCCGAGCCCTCTATCCCCTCGAACGTTATGAATGCGCCCTTCATAGCCGGCAAGGTGATATCTGATCGAGGCTATGGCCTCAAGGCTTTTTAACGCTTGCAGTGAGGCCGCCTACGTGGCCAAAGTCGACTTCAGGAGGCCAATGATGGACAGGCGGGGTGACGATTCGGACGGGTTCCAGCGCGAGATCGACGAGAGGGACATCAGGGCCCTTTTCGAGAGGGTCTCGGAGCACTTCGACGGCGCGCAGGACGAGGGGATAAGGGAGTTCTTCGGAATGCTCGTGAGGACGACGCTTCGCTACAGGGACACCCTGACGCATTCCAGCGGCAAGCCGCTGTCCGTGGGCGAGACCAGGGCCGCCCTGGACGTCTTCATGGGGGTCATAACCACGCACAGCATGCCTGAGGGCCTGGACAAGAGGGTGCACGACCTGGTCATGATGTGGCTAGAGGAGCTCAAGAAGAGGGCGCAGCACTGAGCCCCAAAGGGTCGAATATCAAGGTCCGCCCCCGATTTCGAAGGGGCGGATTTTTTTGTCATTTTTTTGTATAATAACAAGATTGAGGCCATTGGGGCCCCTTTGGGGGGAAGGTGCGCAAGGCGATCATAATCGTCACTATAGCGTGCGCCGTCATGCTCGTGATGGCGGCGGCCGTGCCCAGGCTCGTGCCGAGCTCTACATACAAGGACCTAATAGAGCGAACGCTCTCCAGGATGCTCGACGCCAGGGTGTCCGTGGACAGCTTTGACTTCAGGCTGATCCCTTACCCCGGATACACGATAAGGGGCTTCAAGCTCATCTCCACCAAACCGCCGTTTCTGGGCATGCCTGCCGTCACCGCCGAAAAGGTGGTCGGCAGCCTGTCGTTTTCGGCCCTGCTGGGCGGCGAGGTGGAGACGAACCTGGACGTGCGCGATGCGCTCATCCACTACAAGTCGGATTCCGGCATCTCCAACATAGGGGTCATGCTCAGGCTTGAGCAGGCTCCAGAGGAGGGCTTCGTCCCTGGTGCGATAAGGTCGATAGGCGTGCAGCCTGAGCCCGTGCATACCCCGCCGCCTACCCCCCCTCCACCCGGCTCCGTCCCGGAGATAAAGGCCCTGCCTGCCCCGTCGCTTGAGCCGCAGGGGGAAGCTCCGGACGAGGGCGAGGCGCTTCCCGAGATCAGGGCGCCCGGGCCAACAGGCGGCCTGATCGATCCCCTTCTGGTCGGCAGCGCCTATGCTGCCGACGAAGGCGAGGGCCTGGAGGAGTTGACCATAAAGAGCGTGAAGGTCGTAAGGGGCAGGCTCGTAATAGATTCTGAGGGTATGGTCCGACCCGTCGTCGTCGAGGATATCTCTCTGGCGGTCACCGACATAGATTCTGCGAAGGGACTCTCCGCCGCGGTGAACTTCTCGGCTTCGCTGGGGCAGAAGGCCTATCGCAATTTCACGGGCAGGGGCAGGTTCTCCTTCGACCGCGGCTTGAAGAGGATCGCGGCCGACTCGATATCGGCATACCTCATGGGTTCGCAGTTTGCTGCGGACCTTTCCGCATCGCTCGGGAGCCAGCCTGCCGGACTGGACGTTCACGTGTCATCGCCGGACCTCAGGATGACGTCGCTCGAGGGGATAGCCTCCATGATGGGCTGGCGGCTACCCGCGGGATTCAAGTGGGACGGCGCCCTGGGCGTGGACGCGAGGTACGCCGGAGAGCCGGAATCGGCCAGGCTTTCGCTGGGCGTGGACGCCCTTTCGGCCAGGATCTCCTTCGGCGAGGCCTTCGAGAAGGGGGCGCAGAAGCCTTTCAAACTATCCGCCAGCATCGACGTGCAACCAGAGGCCTTCGTCATCTACGACGGCAAGCTCAGCATGGGTTTCGAGGACCTCGAGATCGAGGGCCGGTTCGGAAGGGACGGCGGCATGATGTCGAGGTTCTCGATATCGGGCAGCGGTCTGAGTTCACAGGCGCTGGATGTTCTGATGCCTTGGGTCGCGGGGCTCATCGATCTGTCCGACGTGTCGGCCGAACTCGTCGTCGAGGGCTCCTTGGCTTCGCAGGCAGCGCTCGCGCAGGGGGGGAGGCTCGAGGCGCTCAAGGCGGAGGCGCTGGGGCTCGATTTCGAGAACGTCTCGCTGGCCTTCGAGCGCGAGGCCGACGAGATAAGGATAACGTCCATGAGGTCTGACTTCTCGGGGGGGAGCCTCAGCGGCAACGGCGGGATCCAGGTCGAGGAGAGGCCATCGGTGGACATAGACATCGTAGCGCACGGAGTCGACGTCAAGGGCATCAGCTCGATAGCGGATTCGCTCAAGGGCGAGGCCGAGCTCGTGGTCAAGGTGGTGGGCCTGGGTGAGGACGTCCGAGAGTTGGAGAGGGGACTTACGAGTTCCGGGACCTTCATGATGGAGGATTTCGAAGGTTCGATCGCCGAGTCCCACAGGGGTTTCTTCACGGAGGAGACCTGGTCGGCGCTGTCGAAGGAGCTGGCCTCCAAGCTCAACGGGTCCGTCACCGAAAAGCTCTCCGAGGGCGAGGGGTCCGGAAAGGATCTGAAGGTGACCTTCGAGTCCTCCGACCGCGGTCTCAAGATCGAGGGGGCCGAGTGGAAGGGGCCGGAATACGGAGTGCGTCTGTCCGGCAGTGTCACGGCGGCAGGCGCGGTGGAGGGTGCGGGGGAAGTGACCATAGATCGGACTGCGGCAAAGGGGCTCGTGGCGGACGCCGGAAAGGCGAAGATAATGCTGGAGGACGACGGGACGATCGAGCTGCCGGTGAAGGTGTCGGGGAAGCTGGGCGAGCTCGAGCTCAAGCTCTCGACGGATTCCCTGGCCGAGAGGATAGAGCGGCGCACGCGGCAGAGCCAGAGGCAGGCGGAGATCGAGAAGGAGGAGGAGAAGCAGCGGGAGCAGGAGAGGAAGAAGACGATGGTCAAGAAGACCATAAAACAGGAATCGCAGCCAAAGAAGGCGCCCGCCGCCCCAGCGAAAAAGGCCCCCCGCGCATCGCCCTCGAAGCGGAAGCGGCCGTCGCGCGGCGCGCCGATCGATAACGTGGAAGACATATTGAAGGTCATAGTGGGTGACTGAGGTCGGTGATGAGATGTGAAGCATCGCTTCGTTGAAAGATTATGGGACGCACTGCCGCAGCTGGCCATGGCGGCGGTCATGGCAGCCGCCGTTGTCGCGGCTGTGCTCTACGGCGGAGCCGGCGCGGGGGATGCGGCGTCTCGACCCGTGCTCTGGACCATACAGGATCCCAGGCCAGCGTGCCCCGAGGCCGGCCGCATAGACATAGAGGTGAACATAGCGGCGACCGAGCTCACGCTCTATGAGGACGGGGTGCCGCTCTTCAGGCGCGACATAGCGATAGGGCGAGGGGTGTATCCCACCCCGCAGCAGGCGACGCAGATCGAGATGGTGGAGTGGAACCCATGGTGGTTTCCCCCCGATGCGCCCTGGGCAGCGGGGGAGAAGCCCACGCCGCCGGGGCCGGCCAACCCCATGGGGCTTGCGAAGATGCCGCTCTCCAGGGAGATACTCTTCCACGGCACGAACCAGGAGTGGTCCGTGGGAAGGGCAGCGTCCCACGGCTGCATGCGCATGCGAAACAGAGACGTCACCGAGCTCGCGTGGTTCTTGCAGCAGCGCTCTAGCGGCCGGTGCGATCCGGCGCTGAGACAGCAGTACCGGGACAAGCCCTGGAGGACGTTCAAGGTGAAGTTCGACCGCCCGGTCCCGGTCGACGTCGTATACAGGCCTGTCGAGGTGAAGGACGGCGGCATCGAGTTCTACCGAGACCACTACGGCAGGCTCCACGGGAATAGGAAGGCTGCGATATTGACGGAGGTCATGCGGGCGGGTTACGACATTGAGTTGCTGGACGAGGAGCTGGTGGACGAGCTCGCTCATCGATGGCCGGTTGGAGAACGCGTCCCGATCATGAGCCTCATGAGGCGAGTGCCTTTCGAGCGGGGGCTCTGGACGCCTGAATGCAGTTAGGGAGACGGAGGGGGAGATGTCGAAAACTATTCTGGCCATATTGGCTGCTGTTGCCGCCGCGCTCGGCCTTTTCGCGCAGACGGCCCACGCGGGGCAGATGGACCTCATGCTGCGCAAGATGGTGACCGGTATGGCGAAGGGGCCCGACGTATCCTGGTCCAAGGCCGCCCATGACAAGGACGGGGTTTTGATGCTCCCCTGCTTCGTCAAGACTACGGATGCCGATGCGACCTCCCGAGCCATAGTCGACAGGGGCGGGAGAGCCTCGCGCGTCGCAGGGGGGGATTTTGGCGAATCGATACTCTCGGCGATGATACCCTACGATTCGATCGAGGGGATCGCCTCGCGCGACGAGGTGATCGTCGTGGAGGCCGCGGCCGTGCTCTCCCCCAAGATGGACACGGCCAGATACGCCAGCGATACGGTGAGCGTGCAGGACGGCACGGCTCTCGGACTTGCCTACGACGGGACCGACGTGGTGGTCGGCGTAGTGGACGACGGGCTGGACTTCGGCAACGCCGACTTCACCGACGCCGACGGCGTCACCAGGGTGCAGTATCTGCGCGAGACAGTCGCAGGCGAAGTCGTCGAGTGCATATACACCTCGATAGTGGACGGCAGCTGCACGCTGGATGACGGCGGCCAGGGCACCACCCACGGGACCCACGTCACCGGCATCGCGGGCGGATCCGACAGCGTCTACACTGGAATAGCGCCTGCGGCGGACTTGATGTTCGTGTTCAACGATGCGACCGACGCCAGCACCAGCGACTCGGGCGCGACCTCGCTGGCGACGGCGGTCGTCGACGGCGTGACCGCGATATTCGGCAAGGCCGACGAGCTGGACAAGCCGTGCGTGGCTAACCTGAGCCTCGGCACCTCCGTAGGCGCCCACGACGGCACCTCGCTTCTGGAGCAGGGGCTCACCGACCTAACCACCGACAAGCGCGGGCGCATCATTGTAAACGCAGCGGGCAACGAGCAGGTGACGCCCGCGGCACAGCCGGCCAGCCGGCGCGACTACGTGGGCGGCATACACGCCTCCATCGACGTCCCGGCGGGCGAAAGCCGTGGATATCGCATAGGCGTCTGGAACGGCGTCACGGCGGAGGCGACCTACGTAGGCGGCTCGATGGCGGACGTGTGGCTGGGGACCGGCCAGAAGGACGACTGCCAGATAGCGGCCTTCGCATACACGCAGGGCAGGGCGAGCTCCGACTTCACCTTCCCCGGGCTCGCCACGACCGACGACGCGTCGTTCGCTACCGCCGACGTCCCGTTCGCTGTGGACACGACCTCAAGCGTCACCGCGGACGACGGTACCGTGCAGGTGGCGATAGACGTGGACGATTCCGACGCCAGGAACCAAAAGCCTCATGCCACCGCGACATTCTCCTCGATGGCCGGGGGGCTTCTGTCCTCCGACCTGGAGACGAGGTGGTATGACGTGGTGGTGCGCTCAACCGGGGCCGCCTGCTCCGGACACATGTGGCTGTACTACGATGCCGTCTCGGTGCACGACTTCCTCAAGGGCATAGCGGGCGCCGGTCTCGACGTGGGCGACGGCGCGACATACGTCGGATACAGCATGGCCGAAGGCGACAGCCAGTACACGGCGACCATCCCGTCGACGGCAGTGGGCGTAATATCGGCCGGGAGCTGGATGCCTCAAAAACCCGTCGACTCAGGTGTCAGCGAATGGACCGGCGATAACGGCACGACCTACGACCAGTCCGACCTCACCGCGCCGGGCGGCACCGGATCCGTCACGGGAGATCTCTCCGCATTTTCGAGTCTGGGCCCCACCGCCGATGGAAGGACCAAACCCGCGGTGGTTGCTCCCGGCGAGCCGATCATCTCGACGAAGGCGACAGGCTCCTTCGTGTCGAGCTCGATAAGAGTGGGGAGCGACCATTACAAGAGCGCGGGCACCTCTATGTCCTCTCCTCATGTCGCCGGAATCGTAGCCCTGCTTCTGCAGCGGAACAACACCCTCAACGTCGACGAGGTGCGCACCGCCTTGGCGGTCGGGGCGACTACCGACGGCTTGACCTCGAAGAGCCCCGATCCGGCCAACAGCTACGGCGCGGGCAAGGTGATGGCCGCGCAGGTGCTGGCATCTGTAGGCGAGGACACCTCCGCATACAGCGGCACCGGCAATCTCGGCGAGAACGGCGGCGGGGGCTCCGGCGGCAGCGACTGCGGCTTGATGGCGGGCAGGGCCCCTTTGCCGGCTCTGTGGATCGCATTGCTGATGACGGCCTGCGCGCTGGGGGCGATCGCTTTTTCAAAGAAATATCTAATTAAAACAAATAGTTAGACAGAAGGGCCGAAGGCGCGCGAGTGTCCCTGAAAAATATCGCAACTTTTCCCTCCAGGGACCGACAACGTGGATGGAGGGGGTGGATGATAGTTATCAGGGGCAGATCGCATCTGGATGTCATCTCCGGAAAAGCACGCGGAGAGCGGGCTGGCGAGCGCTGCATCTACGTGGAGAACAGAAACGAGCAGCGCAGCGAGATGATCTGCGAGCCCGTAAAGGCCGCCGGATATGGCGACGGCTTCGTGAAGGTGGCCCCGGACTGGCTCGAGCAAAACCGCTTCTGGACCCTCATAGTCGGCTTGTTTTGGTCGCTGTAAAATAAGCAAGAATATGCGCCTAACAGAAAATTAACTTGAAGATTTGCGAGTTACTGCATAATTAATCATTAAGCTGCATATTTATCTTAGAAAGGAAGGGTGGAAGATGGACGGATTATACGGCAGAAAGGTTTTTGCTAACTCATTCGGCAGTTTCTTTTCGCAGGACTCCGGCGGCCGTGGGGTTGCCAATGATGCCAAGAAGACGACGTCGATCGACGAAAGCACCTATGTCGATGAGCCGAGCTGGTTCGACAGGTTCGCGTGCTTTTTGTCCGGGACGTCCTACTCAGGCGGCAGCTATATCGACGAGCAAGGCCAGTGCCAGGTGAAGGGATATCTTGTCCCCAGAAACCTTCGCGGAAGATGATCGGCGCTATCTGACTAACTGGAAGGATCCCGCGGCGGAGCTGTCCCCGCGGGATCCTTTTTTGTCCCGCGCGCGAGCCAGTCGGAGGCATCGGGCGAGAACGCGCCCACCAGGGGCCTTCGCACCAGGAGGACGGCCTCGGTCCCCCGCTTCATGACGTATGTGCTCCCGAAGTCCTGCCCGCTCTTCCCTATGATGAGATCGGCTATCACCTCGCCGTCCTCACCGAGCAGCCTGAGCTTCAACCCCGCCGGCCCGAGCTGATAGTGCCTGCGGTTCTCGGGGTTTCGCGAGACCACCACGCCCGCCTCGAGGCCGCCGAAGCTGCCCAGCGCTGTCTCCACCCTCGAGCGGTCGGCTGGTTGCCAATCGGCCTGGGGGAGATCTCTGCCCTCCTTCTCGTAGAGCTCCTCCTTGATCGCCGGTGGCATCTGCGCCACGCGCCAGCCGTCCTCGGTTCGCTCCAGCTGCGCGCCGCTAATGAGCTGCGAGATCTCCATTCGGTGAACCTCCGAGCTTGCGAAGTTCGGAATGAGGTAGGCCGAGACGCTGTCGTCGACCCGGGGCTTATCCGGATTTTCGATCAGGAGCACGGCGATGCCCAGCGCGATCGCCGCGAGGAGGTATATGGCCGGTCTGGTGAGTCTCATGTCCCCGAGCCGTAGATCATCCTTGCCCGCCTTCGCGCCCGCCTGCTGATGATGAGCGCCGCGAAGCCCAATGCCGCGAGCGCCAGCGGCCCCACGGCTACGTTCGCGTAGCGCAGGAAGGCCTTGGCGGAGTCCGGCATCAGCGCGATGGGCCTTGCCACGCCCTGTCTGCTGCGTATGCCGATGAGCACGTCGCTCATAGCGAGGTAGTCGAGCGCGTTCTGAAACAGCGTCGCGTTCTGGGGGAACCTCTGCAGGAAGCGGTCCTGCGCCCAGCGCGAGCTGCCTACGACGAAGAGTTTTGCTCGCGAGTCGCCCTTAGCGATCACGGTCTCGCCGGCCGGAGGCGTTTGGCCGGTTCCGGCGAAGTAGCTATCGAACGGGCCCTCAACGAGCGCCGCTAGGGTGAGCTCGGAGGAGCCGTCTTCGGCTACCAGGTTTGCAGCCTGCCTGGGCTCCAGGTCGACGCCCTTCGTCTCCACCGCGGCCGACTGGTCGGAGCTTTTCGCCACCGTCGCCTCCCTCTCCGGACCTTCCGAGGCGAGCTCGATAGGCGCGGTCCACGGCAGGACCACCGACTCCATATCCGCGGTGATCGGCTGCGCCCGGGAGAAGCCTTGGCCCCTCACCTCCGGCCAGAACGGGTAGTGTATGTGGTAGGTCACAACGCCCCCGGAGAAGGCGGCCATGGCGTTGGACTCGTCGACGACGAGCGCGTCCTCGATCTCAGCGCCGTAACGGGACATGAGCTTTATGGCGTCGGTCTCGACGGGCGCGAGCGCGAGCTTGGGGTCCACGTCCCACCTGTCCACGAGCGCCATCGCGCGGCCGCCTCGCATGAGGTACTGGTCGATAGCGAACAGCGTCTCGCGCGAGAGGTTTCGGGGCGACAGGAGCGCGATCGCCTCAATTCTCTCCGGGTCCAGATCGGCGAGCCCGTCCTCCGACAGATCGACCACTTCGTAGGTCCTTGAGATGGCCTGGCGTATCAGGCGGAAGGCCGAGAGCTCGTCCTCCGGGGGGCGTCCTTCGATCCAGCCGATCCTGGGGCTGCTCTCGCGCGAGACTCTCAGTATCGCCTCGGCCAGCAGGTATTCCAGGTTGGCGGTGTTCTGCACGACCGGTATCACCTCCTGCCGGCCGCGGTAGAGCACCGCCATGCCCAGATACAGCATGGCCACCTCGACGCGGTCTCCGCCGTAGAGGTTGTACTGCACCGGCAACACCCCCAGCATCATGATTCGCTGTTCCTCGGCGGCCGAGGAGGCGGGATCGATCTGCTCGATCTGTATGCGGTCGCCCGCGGCGTCCTTGAACTCGGCGAGCATGTCGTCGACGTCCCTGCGCATCCCGGTCAGCGCGGGAGGGAGGTCCCTGGAGAAGTAGACCCTGATCGTGAGAACGTCGTCCAGCCCCTCCACCATCTTCGTGGTCGATCCGGAGAGCGTGTATATGCGGTCCTGAGTCAGGTCCAGGCGCAGGGGATGCCGCGAAGCCAGGTAGTTGATGGCGGCCAGCGCGATGAGCAGCGCGAGTGCGGTTGTGAAGGTCTTGGATCTCATCCCCTCGCCTTCGATTTGGTGATAACCAGGTTCAGGAAAAGAAAGAAGCCCATGAACGACAGGTAGTAGAGCACGTCGCGGCTGTCGATCACACCTCTCGATATCGAGACGAAATGCGTGCCCAGCGACGAGTAGCCCAAAAGCCTAGTCAGCGGCGTGCCGGCGCCCCCTATTACGAGCGGCGAGCCGACGATGAGCAGGACGAATATCGCGGCCACCCCGCCCACGAAGGCCACGATCTGGCTGCGCGTAAGCGATGAGACGCAAAGACCCAGGGCGAGGCACGATCCGCCCAGCAGCAGCGCGCCTGCGTAGCCGCCTATCACCGGTCCCCAGTCGAGGTTGCCCACGAACCAGACGGTGATCGCGGCTGGCCAGGTCAGCGCCAGCGCCGAGGCCACGAGCCAAAGTCCAGCCAGGAACTTTCCGAGCACAACGTGTGAGTCGCTCACGGGAAGAGTCATGAGCGTTTCGAGCGTGCCCTGCCTGCGCTCCTCCGCCCACTTCCCCATCGTCACAGCCGGCACGAGGAAAAGGAAGATCCACGGCATCATCTCGAAGAAGATGCGCATGTCGGCCTTGCCTATGATGAAGAAGCCCCTGAAGAAGAGCCAGTTCACAGCGACCAGGAACGCCGTCAGGTAGACGTAGGCGATGGGGCTTAAGAAATACGCCCTGAACTCGCGCCATGCTATCGTGATCGTGTTGTTCATCTGTTCTGCGTCAGCTCCTTGAACACCTGTTCCAGCGAGGCCCCCGTTCGCGAGAGCTCGGTGAGCGTGAGCCCCTGCTCGACAGCCCACTTGAATATCTCCTCGGCGCGGTCCGCGCCGTCCTCGGACGTAAGCGAAAGCCTCTGGCGCGGCGAGGTATCGTCGCAGAGCCACTCGCCGAAAGAGACTCCGCCCAGCGCCTTGAGCGCATCGGAGATCCGATCGCGCGCGGCTCCCACCGTCACCACGTATGCGCTCTTGGACTGCGACCTGCGCTTTAGCTCCTCCACCGTGCCGTGGCCCACGAGCTTGCCGGAGTTGATTATTATCGCCCGCTGGCAGGTGGCCTCGACCTCCTGGAGTATGTGCGTGGAGAGCACCACCGTGCGCTGTTTGCCGATGTTGCGGATGAGCTCGCGTATCTCGGATATCTGATTCGGGTCGAGGCCCGAGGTCGGCTCGTCGAGTATGAGGATCGGCGGCCTGTGTATCATGGCTGCGGCCAGCCCAGCGCGCTGGCGGAAGCCCTTGGAGAGCTTGCCCGTGGTGCGGCCGGCCACCTCGGCCAGACCGCAGGTCTGGACCATCTCGGCGATGGCCTCTCTGAGCTTCGCCCCCCGCATCCCGCGCAGCCTGCCAACGTAGCCCAGATACTCGCAGACCTCCATGTCGTCGTAGATGGGGGCGTTCTCGGGAAGGTAGCCTATGCGGCGGCGCGCCTCCACGGAGTCGTCGCCGACGGGGATGCCGTCCACGCTAACCGTCCCCTCGTCGGACCTGAGGTAGCCGGTGAGCACGCGCATGGTGGTGGTCTTCCCGGCGCCGTTGGGTCCCAATAGCCCCACAACCTCGCCGCGGGCGACCTCGAAGGAGATTCCGTCCACCGCCCGGACGTCTCCGAAGAGCTTCCTCAGGTGCTCCACGTGGATCATAGGGGCGGAATTCTAGGCAAGGCGCACGTATTGTCAAGCGGCGCCGCCAACAATAACGATTGACGATTCTTTATTTACGATTTACGCAACCCCCCGCTTTATCAGGGGGTGTTCGGGATGATAATCGGTCTCACAGGCAAGAACTGCTCCGGCAAGGGCGAAGTCTCGCGCTTTCTCACCGACAGCGGCTACGAGTACTACTCGCTGTCGGACATCCTGCGCGAGGAACTCGAGCGCGACGGTCGGAAGGTGACGCGCGAGGAGCTCATCAAGATCGGAAACTCCCTTCGCGCGGGCTCCGGCGCGGGCGTCCTGGCCGAGCGCACGCTGGCGAAGCTCGCACCCGAGGCGCACGCCATAGTCGACTCCATAAGAAACCCCTTCGAGGTCGAGGCGCTCAGGCGCCGCGGCGACTTCCACCTGCTCTCCATCGAGTCCGATCCGGAGGTGCGCTTCGAGAGGATGAAGGCGCGCGGCAGGGAGGGCGACCCCGACAGCTACGAGGCCTTTTTGAAGCTCGAGGCGCGCGAGGCTCAGAGCCCGGACCCCGGCACGCAGCAGCTCAACCGCACCGCCGCGATGGCCGACGCGGTGGTCTACAACAACGGCACGGTCGACGATCTTCGCGACCAGGTCCGCCAGGTCGTGCAGGCGCTGGCGGCCGGCCAGGACCGCCCCGGCTGGGACGAGTACTTCATGGGCATAGCCAAGGTGGTGGCGCTTCGCGGCAACTGCATCAAGCGCAAGATCGCGGCGGTGATCGTGCGCGACCGCCGCATCATATCCACCGGCTACAACGGCACGCCGCGCGGGATACGCAACTGCAACGAGGGCGGCTGCCCGCGCTGCAACCGCTTCGGCGCCTCCGGCCAGGACCTCGACGAGTGCGTCTGCTCGCACGCCGAGGAGAACGCCATCGTCCAAGCGGCCTACCACGGCGTATCGATCAGGGGCGGCACGATCTACACCACCTATTCGCCGTGCCTGATGTGCACGAAGATGATCATAAACTCGGGGCTGGCCGAGGTAGTCTACTCCAAGCAGTACACCATCGCCGAGGTTCCCCTGAAGCTCTTGCAGGAGGCGGGGGTTACGGTCCGCCAGCTCGAGGAGGGGGCCTGAGGCGACAGGGCGATTTTACTGTTGCGCGACGAGCCCGTTTGATGTTCTATCCCGACATCGGAAAGTTGATCACTAACATACTGTCAAGAATGACAAGATAACAAAAGGAGGGGACATGAAGAAGGCATTGCGGATGTTGGCGGTGGGACTGGCCCTGACGGCGATCGCCGCCTGCGGCGGCAGCTCGGGCGGCGGCGGCGGCGGCGGAAGCACCGACACGGACGTATGCGGCGGCGCCACGCAGGGCTGCCTCACCGGCGTCATACAGGACTCCACCGGCTCGGCGATCGGCAACGTGACGGTCACCTCCGAGACCGCGGCCGCTGCGGCTCAGACCGTCGCGAAGGCCGCCACGGAGCTCACGACCTCCAACTCTCAGGGGTGGTTTACCGCCACCGGCCTGGAGGAGGGCGACCAGGTCATCTGCTTCAGCGCCACGGGCTACGTGAGGAAGTGTCTCAAGGTCAACATCACGGCGCAGGAGAACACGCCGCTTCCCCCGATGATGCTCGCGACCAGGGGTACGGCCGTCACGGTCACGGCGGTCGAGAACGGCGGGACCGCCGCCGATCCATCGGGAACGGCAGGCCAGATCAACTTTCCTGCCGGCTCGGTCTGCGACTCCTCCGGCGCGGCGGTTACCGGCGACATAGAGTGCTACCTCACCCCGGTCGATCCCACCGACGACGCTTCGCTGGGCACGCTCGCCGAGAGCTTCGTCGCGATATCGGCCGCCGGGACGCAGGGCACGATGGTCTCCGACGCCATGATGGACATCACCTGCGAGCAGAACGGCGCCGAGGTCAACATCTGCACGGGCCAGACGGCCACCGTCAGGCTGCCGATATACAACGCGAGCTGCGCGACCACCGAGGCCGACGCGGGCTGGTACTTCGACGAGTCGACCGGCGTCTGGCAGCAGTATGACACCGGGGCGTTCAACAGGACCTGTGGCACGGACGAGACGAACTCCTACTTCGAGTTCAACGTCGATCACCTCACCTTGGTCAACGGCGACAAGCTGGTCGACGACGCATGCATCACCGGCCTGGTGTATCTCAGCGAGGGGCAGGCCACCGGATCCAACGTCACGGTCCAGTGCTGGGGCTCCGGGTGGAAGAATACTGTTACGGTCAACAGCGACGGGCGCTTCTGCGTGCCGGTTCCGGTCAGCCGCAGCTACACCTGCAGGGTGGGCGACAGCTCGGGCTGGATCGACTCCGGCGACTACATCTCGGGGACGGCGCCGGCGACGGTGGTGGACTTCCCGGTCACCACGTGCCCGGCCGACGGCTGCGAGGAGACCACGGGCTTCATCTTCGCCAGTCCCATCCTCACGACGACGCTCACGTGGGGGCTGAACCCGGCCGATCTGGATTCGCACACCATAGGCAGCAACGTGCACGTCTACTTCGTGGACAAGGACACGGACTTCACCAAGGGTTCGCTCACCTCCAGCCCGTTCATCGCGCTGGACACCGACGACACGACCTCCTACGGTCCCGAGGTGACGACGGTCATGCCCAGCGTGGCCGACGGCATCTACTGCTTCTACGTCTACAAGTACTCCGGCACGGGGCTGATATCGCAGGAGAGCACGGACCAGAACGGGGATCCGAAGAGGGGCACTGTCACCGTCATCGGCGAGGGCGTGGCCAGGACCTTCACGGTGCCCTCCGACAACCCGGGCAGCTACGACTACTGGCGCCTGTACAGCGTCGAGTTCGAGGGTGGCACGGTCAAGAGCGGTACCTTCAACATCCACAACGACCTGGTGGAGACCGAGCCCATCAACTGCGACTGGTAGTCTGATTGACGCACCGCTACTTCCGGCCGGGCGCCCCAGGGCGCCCGGCCTTTTTCTTGGCCAGGAAACCCCGTACAAGCGGCGCGTCCGCTTGCGGAAGCCGCGCAGTGCGGGGATGAATGGCTCCTTTGCCGTTGCACAGGCCAAAGGCGTGTGCAACGGAGAGCCCATGA
>Ga0180429_10001617_pt1 | contig 19014 bp, 13 predicted proteins | sample SS_ome_FD_132428 | JGI IMG/M metagenome (GOLD analysis project Ga0180429, IMG submission 132428) | Hypersaline lake sediment archaeal communities from the Salton Sea, California, USA - SS_1_S_1 metaG | ecosystem: Environmental > Aquatic > Non-marine Saline and Alkaline > Hypersaline > Sediment ...
CCTGGCAAAGGCATCCTTGTTCGAAAGCAGGGCGAGGTTCTCGCCTGTGGACGCGTCCCGGACGCGGACGATTCCCGAGTGGGAGAGCGTGAGAATCGAGTCACCCGAAGGGATCGGCGAAGCGGAGAGGATCATCTCGCGGTCGACGGTCGAGAGAGAGGCGAGCTCGTCGCCCGAGGCGGCGTCCCAGACGCGGATCGTGTCCCTTTTTCGCGAAACGGTGACGATCCTCTCTCCGCGGGCGTTGAATCGGGCGAGCGCCACGCCACCCGGGTGGGGGAGAGACTCGGCATCCGAATCGGGGTGCGAGACGTTCTGGATCGACACCTTCGCTTCCCCGTAGGCGCACAGAGTCCGCGCGCTGTCCGGGCTGAAACGGAAGTCATTGATGTCCCCCGTGCCCTTCTGCGCGCTTTCGTGAATGAGCTGGGCCGTCTCCACATTCCACAGCCGGACAACGTTGGGCACACTGTGCACGGCGGCGAGCAACCGCCCGTCGGGACTGAGAAGGATCGACTTGATCTTGTCCTGCGAATCGCATTTGGCCTCGTCGATCGATCCGATCTTTTCGCCTCGCACCGTGTCCCAGATCGCGATCAGAAAAGGATCCTCGCCATCGGTCACCGCGATCCGCGAGCGATCGGTGCTGAAAGAGAAGAGGATTTTCTCTCCCCTTTTCTCGAAGAGGGCCGCCCCGTGGACGTGCCACGCCGACCAGATCCGCACGGTCCGATCGGTCGACGCCGTGACGACCTCCTTCCCGTCGGGGCCGAAGGCCGCGAAGGTGACCTCGCTGTCATGTCCCCTCAGCTCGGCCGACTTGCGCGTTCCGAAAGAAGCGGAGGCCGATTCCCCTTCGCCGGGGACGACGTCCCAGATGCGCGCGATGCCGTCGATCGACGCGGTGACAAGCCGCGCGCCGTCGCCGCTGAAGGCGGCCGACGTGACCTGGTCGGGATGGTCGAAGAGGGAGCAGAGCCTGCCGGTGCGCGTATCCCAGACACGCACCTTGCGGTCTTCGGTGACGGTCACCCGCCGCGCGCCGTCGCTGCTGAACGCCGCCGACCGGACCGGCCGGTCAAAGGCGTGGAGCACGCGGCCCTTCCCGTCGGCCACATTCCAGATCCGCACCGTCCCGTCGTCGGACGCGGTGATCACCTCGGCGCCGCCGGGATGAAAAGCGGCCGAGTTGACCGCCCAGGCATGGCCCACGAAGCGGCGCGTCTCGGCCGCGGCGCCGCCGGCGTCGAGATCCCAGATCCGCGCCGTCATATCGAAGGACGCCGTCGCGAGCCGCCTGCCGTCACGATCGAAGGCCACCGACCGCACCGCGCCTCCATGCTTGAAGCGGGCGATCTCCTCCCCGGTGGCCGCGTCCCACAGGCGGGCGGTCATGTCGTCCGACGCCGTGGCCACCAGCCTCCCGTCGGGGCTGAAGACGCATTGACCCACGGCGCGCGTGTGGCCCGCCAGCTCGACGAGCACGGCGGCCTCGTCGATCGCCCACAGGGTCACGCCGCCGTCGTTCGACGCGACGACCACCGTTTTTCCGTCGGGACTGAGCGCCGCGGCGCGCGCATTGCCTGCTCGGATCGCACGCCGCTCGGCGCACGCGCCGAGGGCGGCGGTGAGAGCGTTCTTGTTGAGCAGGGTGGGCGGGTCTTCCCATCCCTCGATGGCGAGGAGCAGACTCAGCCCCGGATTGCGCGACAGCACGCTGAAGCTGAGCGCCGCGCAGTGCTGCTTTTCCAGGTTTTGCAGCGCCTTCTCCTTGGCGCTCTTTTCCTCGTTGACCCTGAAGAGGAGCAGGGTGCAGACGATGAGCCAGGCGAGAACCGCCACGAGTCCGACGAGCGACGCCTTGGCGAGAAACGGATTGCGCCGCATCCGTTTCACCAAACGCGTCGCCATTCCGGCAGGTTGGGCCAGAATCGGCCGGCCCTCGAGGAAGCGTTCGAGATCGGCGGCAAGGTCGCTCATCGTGGCATAGCGATCCTCGGGCCTCTTTTCCATCGCCTTGAGGCAGATCACGCCCAGGTCGCGCGGGATCTTGTCGACCGCCTTGCACGGATGGCGCGGCTCGCTGTGGAGGATCTGTTCGAGCACCTGGTGCGACGTGTCGCCGTCGAAGGGCAGGGTGAGGGTGAGCAGTTCGTAGAGCGTCACGCCGAGGGAAAAAATGTCCGTGCGATGGTCGATCTCCTTCGTGCGGCGCGTCGCCTGCTCGGGCGACATGTAGCAGGGCGTGCCGACGAGCTCGCCCGATCGCGAGAGGCCGAGGGCGTCTTCGACGCGCGCCAGGCCGAAATCGGAGACCTTGGTGCGCCCTTCGTTGTCGAGGAGGATGTTCGACGGTTTCACGTCGCGATGGATCACGCCCGACGTGTGCGCATGCTGCAGTGCGCGCGCCACGGAGAGGACGAGGCGCGCCGAGTCTGCAAAGTGCTCGCGCGCGAAGTCCTTTCTGTCGAGATTTTTCCTGATCCTGTCGGCGAGCGAATGGCCGCCCTCGACGAGCTCCTGTGCGAGATAGTGCACGCCGTCGTCCTCGCCGAAGCTCAGGATCGTGACGATCCCCGGGTGGGTCTGGCGGCTGCCCGCCTCGGCCTCGCGGCGGAACTTGGCGATCGAATGCTCCGACCAGCTCAGGTGGGGGGCGAGCACCTTGAGCGCCACCTTGCGGTCGAGGGGGATCTGCATCGCCTCGTAGACCGTTCCCATGCCGCCGCGGCCGATCTCCCCGAGGATCATGAACTCGCCCAGGATGCGGCCGCTCTCGATCTTGCTCTCGGCCGTGGGCGGCGCGCTGTCGGTGCGGCTCCGGCTCTCGATCGTGCCGAGCCCTTCGGCCACGAAGAGAAACTCCTCGATACGGTTGCGGAGCTCAGGGCCGCATTCGGGATTGCGGCGGCAGAATTCTTCCGGCTCGATCCGGTCGCCCGCGTACCAGGCGGCGCCGAACTCGTCCACGCAGGCATCGAGTCGGTCCGACCCTTCGAGCGGTGTGGCGGGTTGGGGATCGTTCATGACGGGTCGTTTCCCACGGCGCGGGCCAGGTTGCCCCGGCGCAGGTCGGCCACCTTGCGGGCGAGTCGCGCCACCGAGCGGACGTGGCGCATGCGGATCGTGTCGGGAGCGATTCCGTGCTCCTCTCCGATCTCGCTGAACGTGCGCCCTTCCCACTGGTGCTGGACGATGAGATCCCTCTCTTCGGGATCGAGGAGTTCGAGGCCGAGGCGGATCCAGTCGGTCTGCTCGCGAACGCCCGCCGCCTCGCTCGGCCGCTCAACAGGAGTCCGTGGAGGATCGAGGGAGAGCACCGTGTCGGAGGGGATCGGAAAGAAGCGCGACACTTTCCTGCGCTGGGCGTTGAACCAGTCGACGCGGCCGCGCAGCGTATTCTCCACGATCCTGACCATGAGGGCTCGAAAGTGGTCGTCGTCGGCGATCTCGATGCGCGGGCCGTAGCGGAGGAACTCGACGAGCGCGTCCTGCACGTAGTCGCCGGTCTCGGCCTTCCGCCGCAGGCGGGGTCCGAGCCGTTTGTGAACGTGCGCGCGGATCCAGGGGAGATGGCGCTCGATCAGCTTCTCCATGCCTGTTTCATCGCCCCTGTTCCACTGGCCGAGGAACTGGAGCGTTTCGGTGACGCGTCTCTTCATGCCACATCAACAGCCCGATTGAGTCCGGCGGGATTCCTTTTCCTTTTCGTGCGAAAAACGCTTGGGGGAAATATTAGTCGATTTCGATTCTTGGATCAAGGATCATTCTCGGTCGCAGCCCCGTCAGGGTGGGCGTTCGGCGGTTTGGGCTTGCCTTCCACTTTGAATTAGACCAGTATGACGCGGAGAGTATTGGGAGACGGCAACGATGGACAAGCACCGATTCAAGCGCGTCAAGGAGATCTTTCAGGCAGCCCTGAAAATCGATTCGGACCGGCGATCTCCATTCCTCGAAGAAGCCTGCGGCGGCGATCCGGCTCTCCGCGAAGAAGTGGAGAGGCTGCTCCGGCGGGAAGACGAATCGAAATCATTCCTCGAGACACCGGCTTTAGCCGGACCTTCGACCGCTCGGGTCGCCGAGGAGCGCGTAGGGACGCGCATCGGCCAGTACCTGATCAAGCGCGTCATTTCCTCGGGCGGAATGGGCACTGTCTATGAGGCGGTCCAGGAGCAGCCCGAACGGGCCGTGGCCGTGAAGGTGATGAACCAGGGGCTCGATTCGCCTTCGGCTCTCCGGCGCTTCGAGTACGAAGCTCAGGTTCTCGCCCGACTCAGGCACCCCAACATCGCCCAGGTCATCGAGGCGGGCACCATGGACGCCGCAGGCCCGGTGCGCGAATCGGCCGAGGGCCTTCCCTACTTCGTGATGGAGTTTATTCACGACGCGCTGCCGCTCAACGAGTATGCAACCAAAGGAGAGCTCCCCTTCAGGGAACGGCTCGAGCTCTTTGGCCAAGCGTGCGACGCCGTGCACTACGGCCATCAAAAAGGGATCATCCACCGCGACCTGAAACCGGGGAACATCCTCGTCGACGGCGAGGGGCGGGTCAAGATCATCGATTTCGGTATTGCGCGCGCCACCGATTCCGACCTGGCCCTCACCACGGCGCGCACCGAGGTGGGCCAGCTCCTCGGCACGCTGCAGTACATGTCGCCCGAACAGTGCGAGGCCGATCCCGACAAGCTCGACGTGCGCAGCGATGTGTACGCCCTGGGAGTCGTGCTCTACGAGCTCCTCTGCGACGAACTGCCCTATGACGTGCAGAAAGCGGCCGTCTTCGAGGCGGTCCGGCTGATCCGGGAGCGCCCTCCGAAGAGGCCGTCCACGGTCAAGCGGTTCGTTCGCGGCGATCTGGAAACGATTCTTCTGAAAGCGCTCGAGAAGGAGCGCTCCCAGCGCTACCAGACGGTGGCTGATTTCAGCACCGACATCGAGCGGTATCTCAAGGGCGAGGTGATCCTGGCCAAACCGGCCGGCTTGGCCAGGAAGATCTGGAAGCAGGCCAAGCGGAATCCCGTTGTCAGTGGCGCCGTCAGTGTGGCGCTTCTCACCCTCCTGGGATTCGTGGGCTACGTGCTCCTCTACTCCTACCCCGAGATCATTGCCGAACAGAAACGCGCTCTCGACGCGGAGAAAGAAGCCAACGAGCAGCGCGCCGCCGCGGTGACCGCGCGCCGCGAGATCGAGGAGCAATACAACGAGATCATCCGGCTCTCGGACGTCAAGTGGCTCGCCGATCTCGAAAAGGAAGCGCTCGAACTCTGGCCCGCCTATCCCGAGACCATCGATCGGATCAACGCCTGGATCGCCCGGGCCGAAGAGTTGGCCGACCGGCTTCCGCTCCACCGGCGGACGCTGGAGAGAATCCGCGAGCAGGCTCAAATCTCGGAGGGGGACTCCACGCCGCCCGACGGGAAGTTCAGTGACAGGGAACGGGAGTGGCAGTACGCGGTACTTCCCGATCTGATTGCCGGCTTGACCGCATTCACTGATGAGAAGACCGGCACGCTGCGCGACGTGAAGAGCCGGCTCGATTTTGCCGAGAACGTCGAACAGCGCAGCCTCGTCGATCACCGCGCAGCGTGGGATCGTGCCGTGCGATCGATCGGAGACCGATCGGAGTGCCCGCAATACAAGGGACTGCAAATGAAGCCCATGATGGGATTCGTGCCGCTCGGGATCAATCCCGCCACGGGGCTCTGGGAGTTCGGCCATCTCCAGACCGGGGTGATCCCCGAGACAATCCCCGATGGCAGAATCTTGTTCGGCGATGAGAGCAGTCTCGTCTTCGTGCTCATCCCCGGGGGCACCTTTCTCATGGGAGCCGAGAAGCCGACGGACGACGAACCGATCGGTTCTTCCAATCGGGATCCCGATGCCGATGTGGACGAGGGGCCCATTCGCACCGTCACGGTTGCGCCCTTCCTCATCTCCAAATTCGAAATGACCCAGGGGCAGTGGCTCCGGTTTACGGGACACAATCCCAGCAACTTTTCTTTGGATTACTATATGTCTCTGGAGGGAGCTGAACCCGAAAGAGTGCCTTACTCAAACAAAAACCCAGTGGAGCAGGTGAGCTGGATCGATTGTGTCGACATCCTCGGGCGGTTGAAGCTCAGGCTCCCGACCGAGGCGGAGTGGGAGTATGCCGCCCGGGCGGGAACGAGCACCGTCTGGTGGACGGGGAATAAGAAAGAATCCCTCGACGGCGCGGCCAATATTGCCGATCGTTTTTGCAAAGCTCACGGCGGCCCTCCGCAGTGGAACTACGAGGAGTGGCTCGATGACGGCTGGATGGTTCACTGTCCGGCCGGCAGGCTCATTCCGAACCCCTTCGGACTCCACAACACCTGTGGCAACGTCTACGAATGGTGCCAGGATTCCTACGATGGCCCGAGAGGTTACGAGAAATCGCCCACCGACGGTTCGGCCTATGTCTCGGAGGGGCTCAAGGAGAAAGTGTTTCGCGGCGGATCATGGAACCACACGGCCCACGATTGCCGCTCGGCGAATCGGCTCTTCGCCGATGCCGTCTACGTCGGTGCGATTGTCGGCGTGCGGCCGGCGTGCTCCTTGCCGGAGTGAGAGTTACCCATTCTCTGCGGCAGAAGGAAACTTCACGATCACGCAGGTCCCCCCCTGCGATGTGTCGATGCGCGATTCAACGGAGTGCACCCGCGCCACCTCCGACACGAGCGCCAACCCGAGTCCCGCGCCGGACGCGTTGGGGTTGGCCGACTCGATCCGGTAGAAACGGTCGAACACTCTTCCGATCGCGTCGGACGGGATGCCCGGCCCGTCGTCCTTGACGCGGAGCGTCACACCCTCCCCGTTCTCGACCGCCACATTCACCGGTGCGTCCTTTCCGGAGTAGCGGAGCGCGTTCGAGATGAGATTGTCGATCAGCACGCGCAGCAGGTTCTCGTCCCCCTCCACTAAAGCGGGCGATTTCCCCTCGATCGACACCCGGCCATTGGCGAAGGGCTGCGCGGAGGCCGAATCGTGGGCGATGGCGACGAGATCGACCTTCTCGAAGGTCGACGCCGCCTGACCCGCATCGAGCCGGGCAAGGAGCAGGAGCGCTTCGACCACCTGTCCCATCCGCTTGGCGGTGGAGAGCACGTCGCCGAAGAATTCCTGGTACTCTTCCGTCGTCCGTTCGCGGCGCAGTGCGATCTCCGCCGCATTCTGGATCACCGCGATCGGATTGCGCAGCTCGTGGGCGGCGTCGGAAGTGAATCGTGTCTGGCGCTGCAGCGCGTCCTCGAGGCGCGAGAAGGCCTCGTCGAGCATTTCAGACAGGTCGTCGACCTCGTCGCCGGTGCCGCGTTTGGGCAGTTGAACCGCACGGCCGGCGCGGATCTCGGTTGCCGCTTCTCCCAGTTTCTTGAGCGGCCGGACGACGCGCCGCGAGATGAGCAGACCGAAAATCAGGATCACCACGGCGGCGATCAGCGCCAGGCCCGCCACGATCCCGGCGAGCCGTGCGAGCTGCGCGTGGATGGGAGCGAGGTCCTCGGCGACGCGCACGAGAACGTGAAACTCGAGGTCCTCGAGATCCTCGGGGCTGGGCGGCGAATAGAAGAGCAGGGTACAGAGCCGCCGCGCGCCCTTGAGCGTGTCGATCGTTTCAAAGGCCACGGCCGGACCGGCGATGAGATCGACGCCCTCGCCAAAGGATCCGTCGGGCAGCGGAGTGTCGATGGCGATCCCCGACTGGTGGACGCGCCACTTGTCGGGCCAATCCCAGATCTCCTGGCTCATCTCGGGATGGCTCGCCTCCTGCTGCTTGGCGAGCCCCTCGGAGAGTTCGCACTCGACGGCGTGGGCCCTCTCGTCCCAGTCGCTGAGCGCGGCGAGCCCCTTGGCGGTCGTCTCGAGCCGTTTCTCGAGCTCAGTGTGCAGCGAGCGGCTGACGCAGACGTAGAGTATGGCCGAAAAGACGAGGAGTAGAAGAACGGTGAGCCCCACGAACCACGCTGTCAGACTTGTGCGTATTGACAGCGGCTTCATGGGCTCATGTCCGAAAGAAGGTATCCCGCCCCGCGGCGGGTGTGAAGCAGGGGAGGGTCGAACTCGCGGTCGAGCTTGCGTCTGAGATGTGAAACGAGCACCTCGAGCACGTTCGAATCGGGTCCGATGTCATCGTCCCAGATCGCGGCCGCGATGCGCGACTTGCTCTGCACCGAACCGGCGTTCTGCAGCAGATGCTCGAGGACGCGGAACTCCATGTTGCTGAGCTCCACCTCTTGTTCCGCGCGCCAGACGCGGCGAGTCTTGACATCCATCTCGAGGTCGGCGAGCTTGAGCCGCGCCGTTTGGCCCGTCGAACCGCGCCGGAGCACGGAGCGGATGCGCGCCAAAAGTTCGTTGAACTCGAAGGGTTTGGTGAGATAGTCGTCGGCGCCGAGGTCGAGGCCCTTGACGATGTCGTCCGTCGTGTCGCAGGCGGTGAGCATGAGGATCGGAACGGGTGCGCCCTCGGCGCGCAGGCGGCGGCAGACCTCGAGGCCGTCGATCTTGGGAAGGCGCAGGTCGAGAAGAATGAGATCGTGATGGTTGGCCGACGCGAACCAGAGCGCTTCCTCGCCGTCGCGGGCGTGGTCGACAACAAACTGCTCGTCGCGCAGCCCGATGGTGAGGGAGCGGGCGAGCCGTTCTTCGTCTTCGACTATGAGGATTCGCGTCATGGTTGCGCTCTGACCGTCTTTGGCGGTCCGTTGTTCGACTAGTTGATGATTTCCACGAGCTCCAGGCGGTCGCCGGTCTGCAGGTCGACTTCGACGACGAGACCCACGCCGGGGGCGTAAGCTTTCTGCACGTCGTCCTCGGGCTCGAGGGGGGAGATCTCTTCGGTTTTGACACAGTTGTAATAGGTGCCGGTCGGCCCGGTGACGGTCGCATTCTGGGCCACCACCCAGGCGGAGTCCTCGGCCACGTTCATGAGAAGTTCCTGGCGATACATCCGGCCGTTGACGGGGGCGCCGAGCATGATGATGCCCGGCTTGGCGCCGTCCTTGCCGGCTCTCCACGAACCGCCGAGACTGTCGAGAAATCCGTCCTCGTAGATCCGGGAGACTTCGCCGAAGTACCAGACGTCGCCGCTCTTGTGCTGGGCGATCCAGTTGGTCGAGATCTCCGAGAGCTGGCCGTCGAGCATCTCGTACTCCTGCACGGCGATGCACTCGACGCCGTTGACGACGACCGTGTCGGGGAGGACGGAGACCTCGATCCGCTCGAGACCCTCGGCCCTCTGCGCTTCATAGACGAGGGTGCGGCCCGGCACGAAGGGCATGTAGGGATTGTCGATGATCGTCGAAAAATCGGCCGGTTCGATCTTGGGATCGTAGAGTCCGCTTCCGAGCGATTCCCAAACTTCGAGGCGGGTGGTGTACTGCTCCCGGGCGAGAGCGAGCGCTTCCTGCCGTTCGTCCCACGCCTGGCGAAGATTGTCGAAGAAATTGGCGTCGATGTCGTTGAGCGCGTTGGCCACATCGAGCCAGAAATCGGCATGCGCCTCGTGGCAGACGTTTTCCTTGAGAACGAGCGCCAGGGTATCGACCACCGAGTGGTCGTCGATCCCCCGGGGGGGAGCCGCGTCACTCGGTGTCGCACCGTGGGCGGCTCCCAGCAAAACCATCGTGATGATGGAGAGCGAGAGGAAATTGAGAACCTTCATTTTACAACCCTTTCATCAGTCCTGATCGGTTGAGTGATTTATATAGATAAGTATATCACCGTGAACCTTAACAGAACCTTAATTAGCCTCGTCGCCGTCGATCGGGCGGACCGAGAGCCAGGGCTTCTGTTTGAACCTGTTTTATATAAAAGAGTTAAATGATAGTAAAATTACCTATATCCAGGTGGTGAAAATCGCCGGGACACGCCCCGGTCGGCGCGCCCCGGCGAGTGCGGGTATTCCCCGGCGAGTGCGGGTTCTACTACCACTAGAGGATCTGAATCAGTTCGAGGCGCTCGCCCGATGCGGGATCGAGTTCGAGAACCATTCCGATTCCATCGGCGTAGTACTTGTACTCGAGACTGTCTTCGGGCTCGAGGGGATTCCACTCCTCTGTCATCACGCAGTTGGTGAAGGTGCCGGCGGGCACCACGACCGTCTCGCTGAGGGAGACGACCCTTGCCATGTCCTCGGCCTCGTTGAGAAAGTACTCCTGGCGATAGAGGTCGCCGATCGCCGGCGAGGCTTTCATGAGGATGCCGGGCTTGGCGTCGTCCTCGCCGGTTTTCCAGCTCCCGTCGAGATCGTGAAGCAGTCCGTCCTCGTAGTTCATGGCGATCTCGCCGAAATACCAGACGTCGCCGTTGTCGTGCTGGGCGATCCAGTCGACGGTGTCTTCGACGACCTCGCCATCGAGCATTTCCACGTCGTTGACCACGATGCATTCCACTTCGTCGATCTCGACGGTGTCGGCGAGCAGGGTGACCTCGACGCGCTCCAGGCCATCGGGGGTCATCTTTTCGTAGATCAGGACGCGGCCGGGCACGTAGGGCAGGAAGGGATTGTCGACGGTGGTCGAGAATTCGTCTTCCTCGATCTCCGGATCATAGGCGCCGTGGCCGAGCTCGGCACAGATGTCGAGACGGGCGCGGAACTGGTCGTGAGAGAGCTCGATCGCTTCGCGTCTTTCGGCCCACGCCTCGGCGACGGCCGCGAAGAAGGGTTCTTCCGTATCGTTGAGCGCATTGCCCACGGCGATCCAGAAGTCGTAGTCCGCATCGTGGCGGGCGGCCTCCCTGGTCACGGCCGCCGTGGCGCAGCAGGGATTGCCGCCACCATTGGGCAAGGGGCGGGCAAAGGAAGAATCGACGATGATTCCGGTGAAGCAGAGAGCAACGAGTGAGAGAATGATGAGTTTCGAAGTTTTCATTTTTTGACTCCTATCGGTTTGAGAACTGTTGTTAGCTGCAGCGCGTGGGGAAGAATAGCAGGCGGAGATTAACGGAACCTGAAGGGCAAAAAAATCTCAGCGAACGCCCCACGTGGGGCGATCTGAGTCTGCGGCCCCACGTGGGGCGGTCTGGAATGTGCTCCCCGGGCGCCGCCACTGGCCGATCGTAATCATTGATCCGCGCGACCGAATCCCTTTTGATAGAGTGCACATCATCAGAAAGTGCGACGTCTTTCGGGAGCCCTCAACATGCTGCGAGACCTGCCCACACTCAGAAACTGCCGCCGCGGCCGCGCGTCGAGCTACGACCGCACCGGCCGCAACGCCGACTTTATTCCCGTCGCCGCCGGCGAGAGCGCCCTGCTCGCCGACATCGCCGGCCCGGGCCGCATCACCCACATCTGGTGCACCCTGCTCTTCGAGGAGAAGGCCGCCCTGCGCGAGCTCATGCTGCGCGCCTACTGGGACGACGAAAACGATCCGAGCGTGAGCGCTCCCATCGGCGACTTCTTCGGCGTCGGCCATGGCCTCATGGTCCCCTTCACGTCGATCCCGCTCACCATGTCGGCCGAGGATGGGCGCAGTTTCAACTGTTTCTTTCCCATGCCTTTCGGCAAGCGGGCGCGCTTCGAATTGGTCAACGAGGGATCGCGCGATCTCAGCCACTTTTACTTCTACATCGACTACGAGCTCTACGACGAGCCCGAGAAGGAGGTCGGTTACTTCCACGCCCTCTTCAACAGGCAGAATCCCTGCGACGGTATCTCCGAGGAGGGGATCGACAACCACGCCTTCCAGATGGAGGGCGAAAACAAATCGGGCGACGGCAACTACACGGTCCTCGACGCCACCGGCCGCGGTCTCTACGTGGGCTGCACGCTCAACATCTTCAACCTGCGCCGCACCAAGGAGCACAACTGGTACGGCGAAGGGGACGACATGATCTTCATCGACGGCGACCGCCTGCCCACCCTGCACGGCACCGGCACGGAGGACTATTTCAACATGGCCTTCTGCCCCACGCAGAAGGTGGAGGCGCCCTATCACGGCCTCCCCCTGCCGGGCGGCGAAAACTGGGCCGGGCCGATCTCGATGTACCGCTTTCATATCGACGACCCGGTCTGGTTCCAAAAGTCGATCCGCGTGACGATCGAGCACGGCCACGCCAACCGCAGAAGCGACGACTACTCGAGCGTCGCCTACTGGTACCAGGCCGAGCCGCACAGGCGGCCCTGGCCCGAGATCAAGGTTCAGGACCGGATCCCTCACGAAGAAGCATGACAGGAACGTCATTCCAGTCGAGGTGAGTCAAATGAAACCGTTACTTTTCGCTCTGACTTTTGTCGTCGCACTCGGCGTGGAAACCGCGTCGGCCCAGGATCGGGACCTCGACTGCCTCGTTCCGCCCAAAATAAAGAGGGCGTCCCATCGGACCGCCCTCGAGAACGGTCTCAAGGCCAACGAGGGTTTCAAGCGCTGCGGGCGCTACGTGGCGGGGTGGCTCGCCCACGCCGACAAGGAGACGGGCCTCATCCCGCGAAACCTCAAGCAGGCGCTCTGGAACGCGAGAGACAGCGCGGCCGACAACTATCCCTTCATGGTCCTCACCGCGGCGATCGTCGACCGGCCGCTCTTCGTCGGCACCATGCACGATATGCTGCGCACCGAGATCGCGCTCACCTCGCGCGTCGACAGCCTGCCCGACACCTACTCCTTCGAGACGAAGGGATTTCGCGACGAAACTCCCGACATGGGCCGCATCCTCTTCGGCGCGTCGGAGTACATCAAGGACGGCCTCCTTCCGCTCACCGAGTGGCTCGGACCGAGCCCGTGGTCGATACGCATGCTGTCGATCCTCGACGACATGTGGAAGCACGCGCCCGTCGAGACGCCCCACGGCCCGATCGTGTCGACCAACGTGGAGGTCAACGGCGAGATGCTCCAGACCCTGGCGCGCGTCCATTTCATGACGGGCGACGACAAGTATCTCGACTGGGCGGTGCGTCTCGGCGACTATTACCTTCTGGGTAAAAACCACCCGACCCGCGATTTCCAGAATCTCAGGCTGCGCGACCACGGCTGCGAGATCGTGTCGGGGCTCTGCGAGCTCTACGCCGCGGTCCACTTCGCGCGGCCGGAAAAGAAAAAGGCCTATCACGAGCCGGTCCACGCCATGCTCGACCGGATCCTCGAGGTCGGCCGGAACGAGCACGGACTCTTTTACAACAGCATCAATCCTCAAAAACTCGCGCCCGGCAAGGGGATCGCCGACACCTGGGGCTACACGCTCAACGGTTTTTACACGGTCTACCTGATCGACGGAACCGAGCCGTACCGCGTGGCGTGCCTCGAGGCTCTCGACTGCCTTTACGACAACTATCGCAATTACAAGTGGGAGGGCGACTCCTCCGACGGTTATGCCGATTCGATCGAGAGCGCGCTCAACCTCTACAACCGGGAGCCGGTCGCCTCGGCGGCGGAATGGATCGATACGGAAACCGCCGTCATGTGGGGCAAGCAGAAGGAGGATGGCGTGATCGAGGGCTGGCACGGCGACGGAAACTTTGCGCGCACCACGATCATGTACTGCCTCTGGAAGACGGCGGGGGTCACGATCCGGCCCTGGCGCGACGACGTGATCGTGGGCGCCGACCTGGGGAAGCAAGACCTGGCGATCATCGTCCGGGCGGAGAAGGCCTGGAAAGGGACGCTCATCTTCGACGGTCCGAGGCACAAGACGGTCCTCAAACTTCCCATCGACTGGCCGCGGATCAACCAGTTCCCCGAGTGGTTCACCGTGGAGGAGACCATGACCTATTCGGTCAGGCACGGTATCGAGAGGAAAAACGTGGTCATTATGTCCGAAACCAAGCACGCGGGAAAAGACCTGCTGCGGGGCATGCCGATCGATCTCGAGGCGGGGGAGACGATGTTGATCAACGTCAGTGATAATCGGGGCAGGCACCGGTGAGCGATGCGATCAAAGACTGGTGCGCCGCGCTGGACGATGTGACCACCATCGAGGCGGGCCGCGGGCTCTTCTCCGATTGCGGCGCGTGGCACGGATACTGCCGGGCGGGTGATCAACTCGAAGTTCGGGAGCTCGTCGACCTGCAGGCGATCATGCGCATCGGGCTCGGTGAGAACTCCCGCGTGACGGCCCGGGTCGACGGCATCGAGAGTCCGGATTTTCGGCTCGGCTTCGCCGACGGGCGGAGCGCGATCCTCGAGATCCGCGCGAAAATGCTCGAGGGGACCTCGGAGCTGCCCTTTTCTGCAGCGGAGGGCGCACTCACCATCGAGAGCGGCAGCGGCGTCTTGCAGACGCGGATCATGGGGCCGGGGCGCGTCGAAAAAAACGGCCCGCAGTGGATCCTGCGCGGCGGGACGTCGCCCTTTCACGTGATCCAGTCCTTCGAGCCCCGAGGCCGGCCGGCGCTGTGGAGCGACAGCGATCCCGCCCGCGTCTTCGAGCGTAACCGATCCCGCTGGAACGGATATCTCCAGCCCCTGCTCGCGCCGCGGCAGGATCGGGCGTTGCGTCGCCTTCTGGCGCGCTGCGCGGCCACGCTGATCCACAACTGGCGCAGCCCGGCAGGCGGAATCGAGCACGCCGGCGTGATCCCCTCCCCCTTCGCCTACCGCGGATTCTGGGCCTGGGATTCGTGGAAGCACGCCCGGGCGCTGGCCCTCTTCGCGCCCGAGCTGGCGAAGGACCAGGTGCGCGCCATGTTCGACCATCAGCTCGACGACGGCATGGTGCCCGACACGGTCATGGTCGACCCGGGGGCCAACAACGGGGCCAACACCAAGCCGCCGCTGGCAGCGTGGGCGATTGAGCGTATTTTCGCCGCAACGGGCGACCGCGATTTCATCGCCGAGATGGCGCCCGCCCTCCTCCGCTACGACGCCTTCTGGGAAAAGCGTCGCCACGAAGGCGCACCCCTCTACTCGTGGGGCGGGGCGGGCGAGATCGAGGCGCGGTGGGAGAGCGGCTGGGACAACGCCACCCGCTTCGATGGAGTGGCGATGGTCCCTGGGCGGGACTGCCTGCTCATGAACACGCTCTCCGTCGACCTCAACGCCTTCCTCTGCCAAGACAAGCGCTTTCTGGCCGAGCTCTGCGACACCGTCGGGAAGGCGAGCGACGGGAGGCGGCTCCGCGGCGAGGCGGACGCGATCGAAACCGCCTTGCGCGAGCGGCTCTTCGATGAGGATCACGGCGCCTTCTTTGACATGACGTGGCCCGCCTGCGAACGCGTGCGCGCCCTGACGGCGGCCACGTGGGCGCCTCTCTGGTGCGGGATCGCCACGGCCGACCAGGCGGCGCGTGTTGCGGATCACATGCTCGATGAGAGTGCCTTCCGAACCCCTCTGCCTCTGCCCACGGTGGCGCGCAACGACCCTGATTTTGATCCCGACGGATACTGGCGTGGGGCGGTCTGGATCGATCAGGCCGCGATGGGGGTCGAGGCGCTGCTGAATTACGGATACGTCGGTGAAGCACGCCAGATCCTGGCGGCGTTGCTTGCCGGTCTCGCGCGCCACGACACTTTCTACGAATGCTACCACCCGATCGACGGAAATTCCGCCGCCGGCGAGCGCCCCGCGGTGGGGCAGTTCTCGTGGACCGCCGCGCACACCCTATTGATGTGGGAGCACTCATGACTGATCTCAACCTCGCCGTGATCGCCGACATTCACGGAAACCGCTGGGCGCTCGAGGCTGTTCTCGACAATCTCGCCCTCTGGGGCGTCGAGCAGATCATCGATCTTGGCGACAGCGTCTACGGCCCCCTCGATCCGGCGGGCACGGCGCAAATCCTGATCGACCGCCGTATCCGGAGCGTGCGCGGCAACCAGGACCGGATCATCATCGATCGACCGGCGCGCGAAGCGGATAACCCGACTCTCGCCTATGTGCGGCGTTCCCTGGAGCGGGATCACATCGACTGGCTCGCCGCACTCGAGCCGACGGCGGTCATCGAGAACACGATCCTCGCCTGCCACGGCACTCCGTGGGACGATGACGCCTACCTCCTCGAGGAGGTCTCCGACAGGGGCGTGCGCGCGCGCACGGCGTCGGAGCTCGACGCGCTGCTCGCCGCCCAGGAGCAGAAGGCGATCGTCTGCGGCCACAGCCACTCTCCGCGCACCGTCTATCTTCCCGGCGGGCGGCTGGCGGCCAATCCGGGGAGCGTGGGGCTTCCGGCCTACACCGACGAAACTCCGCACCCTCACGCCATGGAAAACGGCACGCCCCACGCGCGGTACTGCAAGGTGCTCGCCAACGACGAGGGGATCTGGGTCGAAAACTTCGCCGTTCCCTACGACTGGGAAGCGGCGGCGGAACGCGCCATCGCCAACGGCCGGCCCGACTGGGCCGAGTGGCTCCGCACGGGGTGCGCCGGGAGATGAGGCCGGCCGAGGCGGTTGATTGCATCCGATCTCCCGAGCCGGTAGACTTGGCGGAACCGATTGAAAAAAACAGGCAGCCCTTCCTTTTCGAGGATCCGATGAACAGCACCCACACCTCCCGCCGGCGTTTTCTCAAGACAGCCGCCGCCGGCGCCGCCTCCCTTGCGCTTCGAGCACCGCTCATGGGGAGCGTGAATCCGCCGCGAAGGCCGAACATCATCTTCATCATGGCCGACGACCACGCGTCGCACGCCATGAGCTGCTACGGCAGCCGGATCAATTCGACACCCAATCTCGATCGGATCGCCGCAGCGGGGATGCGCTTCGACAACTGCTTTTGCACGAACAGCATCTGCGCACCGAGCCGCGCCGTGATCCTCACGGGAAAGTACAGCCACCTCAACAGCGTGACCGACAATCGCCAGCGCTTCGACGGCGGGCAGAACAACTTTGCCAAGGTGCTCCAGAAGGCGGGCTACAAGACGGCGATGATCGGCAAGTGGCATCTCAAGACGCATCCCACCGGTTTCGACTACTGGAACGTGCTCCCCGGCCAGGGCCTCTATCACAATCCGGTCCTCATCGAGATGGGCGAGCACAAGCAGCACAAGGGATACGTGACCGACATCGTCACCGACTTCGCCCTCGACTGGATGAAGAACCAGGACGAGGAGCAGCCCTTCCTCCTCATGTGCCAACACAAGGCGCCGCACCGCAACTGGCAGCCGGGACCCGCGCACCGCACCATGTATGACGAGTACGATCTGCCCGAACCGGAGACCTTCAACGACGACTATGCCACACGCTCGGCGGCGGCTTTCGAGCAGACGATGTCGATCGAACACGACCTGACGCGCAACGATTGCAAGGGGCCCTGGCCCAAAGAGCTCACCGGCCAGGCGCTCAAGAAGTGGAAGTACCAGCGCTACATCAAGGACTATCTGCGCTGCATCGCGTCGATCGACGACAACGTGGGCCGCATCCTCGACTGGCTCGACCGGTCGGGGCTCGCCGACGACACGATCATCGTCTACACGTCCGATCAGGGCTTTTATCTCGGCGACCACGGATGGTTCGACAAGCGGTTCATGTACGAGGAATCGCTCCGCATGCCGCTCATCGTGCGCTACCCGCGCGCCGTGGCCCACGGCACGGTCAACGACGCGATGGTGCTCAATCTCGACTTTGCCGAGACCTTCCTCGATTTTGCCGGCGCGGCGGTGCCCTCCGACATGCAGGGGCGGAGCTTCCGCCCGATCCTCGAGGGAGCGGCGCCCGACGACTGGCGCGACGCGATCTACTATCACTATTACGAATACCCCGCCTCCCACATGGTCAAGCGCCACTATGGCATCCGCACCGAGCGCTACAAGCTCATGCACTTTTACAACAACATCGACGCCTGGGAGTTCTACGACCTCGAGGAAGATCCCAAGGAGATGAACAATCTCTACGGCCATCCCGCCCACGCCGGCCTCATCGCCCTGCTCAAGGGGAGGCTCGGCGCGCTGCAGCGAAAATACGGCGACACGATCGCGCTCTGAAAATAAGTCCCGTGACAAGGCGGGCCCTTCAGGCTAAGATCCGCCTGTCCAACCCCGCGGATGTGCACCATTCTTTTTCGATCGGAACGATCGGCGATCAGCCCGGTGTCGATCTTGCTCGTATCGAGGATTCAGACATGTCATTGAATTCGATTTTCAGTCGTCCCGAACTGCTCGCTCTGCTCATCCCGATCGTGGCGATCATCGTTTGGGGTATCGTGACGATCGTGAAGATGTTCATCACCCATACGGAGCGGATGGCGCTCATCGATCGCGGCATTCATCCCGACCAGCCGTCCGAAGATCGGGATCAGACCTGCGAATGAGCGCCGCTGAGCGCCGCAGCGCGGTACGGGAAAACTGACCATGCCGTTGAAACAGTACGACTACACCCTCAACGCCGCACTCTATGACGAGATCTCCCTCGGTGGAGAAGCCGAATCGATTGCGATGAATCGGTTTCTCAACCGCCTCTTCCGGAGGCGGAAGGTCGAGACTGTACTCGACACAACCTGCGGCACCGGCGCCCAGGCTGTCGGTCTGGCGCGCTACGGCTACGGCGTGACAGCGTCCGATCTCAACGACGCCATGCTCGCCCTGGCGCGCGCCAAGGGGCGCGGGATGGGAATCTCCTTTCGAAAGGGCGACATGCGCACGAGCCGCTTTGGGACCTTCGACGCGGCGATCGCCATCTTCAACGCCGTCGGCCATCTCGACAGAAAGGATTTCGGCCGCGCCCTGCGCAACGTCAACGCCAATCTCGAGGTGGGCGGCGTCTTCGTCTTTGATATATTCAACCTCGCTTTCATGATCGCCGGGGGATTTCGCGACTACGAGTATGTCGAGCTCGCTCGCGAGCGGGGCGAGACCAAGGTGGTGCGCTTCAACAACAACACCCTCGATCAGCGGCGGGGCATCATGACGATCAGGCAGCGCACCATCGTGCAGGAGCGGTTCGACAAGCCCCGCACCCGCCGCGAAACGTGGGAGATGCAGCTCTACACGGCCGACGAGCTCGGCGCACTGCTCGGCGACGCGGGATTCGGCCGCATCCGTTTCTACGGGGGCCCGTCGTAGTCCTTTGACCGGGACACATCCCTTTCGATCGTGGCGGTTGCGAAGAAACTGAGAGCGCCATAA
>Ga0180429_10001622_pt1 | contig 18988 bp, 35 predicted proteins | sample SS_ome_FD_132428 | JGI IMG/M metagenome (GOLD analysis project Ga0180429, IMG submission 132428) | Hypersaline lake sediment archaeal communities from the Salton Sea, California, USA - SS_1_S_1 metaG | ecosystem: Environmental > Aquatic > Non-marine Saline and Alkaline > Hypersaline > Sediment ...
CCTCCTGTGAAGCTGACGACCTTCATCATCATTCGATACATCCGAGTTCACACTTGATAAGGGAAAGGTGCGTCTCCCATTCTGGCCAATAAAAAAGCGGCCACCAATCAGCTGCACAACATCGGTGTGCAAAAGATCAGTGTCCGCAGGCTCTCCTTCTTGGACTCGATATTCACGTTCGTTTTTCTTGTCTCTATCGTATGACAAAATGGAATAGAAAAAGTCCCCCATTTTATCCCCCTTTTTGTCGGATTTTTATCGGATTTGAACATAAAAAAAGCACTCAATCAGTGATTAAGTGCTGTGCTTAATTATAATTTTTTAACGAGACTTTTAATAAAATCTGTAAATGTGTTCGCAACTAAGAAAAAGTCTCCTTCTGAATTTCTGTACTCATGATCCCAAAAATAAATTTTCCCAATGTCATCTCCTTTTGCCTGTAGACATATTTCATTTCCAAAAGGAGAACTTGCAATCGGAATAATACCTTCTGGAAACCGTTCTGAATAAGTATCAATTTTATCTTGGATATCAAGATCAAGTTCGGTTTCTTCTAAGCCATAGAAGAATTCCACCACCTGAAATTCATCTTCTGACCATGTATCTTGCTCTAATGATTTATAAAAAACATCATCGTCGCATATCATGCTGGCCCCATATTTCAAAAGAAATTGCTTATAGTCATCCGGTAGCTTTATTTTATATTTTTTTTCAATTTCCTCAATTTCTTCTTTTACATGATCCTTTTCGGAAAAAATCTCAATTTCGAAGTCCTTTAATTTCTCTTCGATTTCATTAAAACTCATTTAATATCCTCCTCTCAAATCTGAAGCAGAACCGATATGCGGAACATTTTTATGCAAATCGGTTGGGATTAATTGAATTGTAGTTCCATCTAAATGATGTGGTGTTAATTTTTCTTTTCTCAACCATATCTTCGCTTGGTTTAAACTTTTTAGGTTTTTATCTTCCATAATCCTTTCATATACCTTATCAAAGTCTGCTTTAGTACCTTTTAATTCACCACTTTCAAACTTTATATCTTTCCCAACTTTCCAAGGAGTAAAATCTGGTCGCCCATCCTTAAAAACAATAGGCTTACCTTTTGTGACTGTAATTACTTCTGGTTTATCAGAATACCACTTACCGTTTCCTGGAGTACCATCCCAGATCCCGCCTGTTCTCGGCAATCTGGTTTTCGGGTTGAGTGATCTCGCAAATTTTAAAAGGCGTTCTTTAAAGGTTACATCATTTATTGTATTGTATGGGAAAGCCCCAATGTCTGAAGCAAGCTGGGGAGCAAAAGCATTTGACTTCTTTTTTAATTCGGCAGCAGCTTTTTTAGACGCTTCTGCTCCTTTTTCTGTTAGAGTTTCTGTCGCCTTTCCTACTTTACCTGCTACCTTTCCACCTGCTGATGTAACTGAACTGACTCCTTTAAATCCTAATAAATTCGCAGCTACATATGTAATATAGTGAGCTCTTGTGTAAGCATCGCCGTGTACCACATTTTTATCCCAAGACTCTTGCATAGACTTTTTTATCATTTCGGTATAAATAGGAGTGTTTATTGCTGCAAAAATAATAGCATTCTTTTTCTCCTTATCTGTTTTAAATGCATATTCAGTAACACGATAGCTTAAATCTTTCACTCCAACAGCGGTATCAATTGCATAGTCATACAATGCTACAGCGGATCCTTTTATACTCTCTAATATGTTCTTTCCATCTTCCAGAGTTCCTTTAATCGGGTCTGCTCTGAACTCATAGGCCTCTTCAATGGCAGTAACATAATCCACCTGGTCAGATGTAAGATTATCATATCCAATTTCTCTAGCAATTTTGAGAAACTCATCCGGATCATCATACAACTTTTCAAGTTTTTTCTTTAACGTATCAGTATGACTCATAGGTTCTATTTTGCTGGCCTCTTTTTCAAGCTTCGATCTCTTATCCAGCTTATCCAACATGACGCCCATCGCTGTGTCTTGTCCACCACGTAAAGCATCCATCTCATCTGGCTTTAAAATCGAGCCTTTTTGGTAACCGGTAATTTCAATTTTAGGGCCTGTGTACATTTTTTCAAGCCGGCTTATGTATCTCTGCATCGTTTCCAGGTCGCTTTCAGCGGTTTTAAGAGCGCTTGTCTGTTCGCGGTCGAAGGCGTGCAGCTTTTCAATTGTCTGATTGATTTCCTTTAAAGCTTTCTGATTCTGTTCGTGAAAACCGCTGTCATTCAAATCAGGCAAATCGACAATGTGGCTAACCTTCGCGATCGTGGCGTTGGCCTTAGAAACTAAATGTTTTGTTGTTCGATCAGCAGCGTTTAAGCCATTTTCCAGCTCGTGTTCGAGAAAGGACTGTGAAATATATCCGTTGTGGTTTGGTTCCAGAGAATTCAGCGCGCTTTTCATTTTCTTCAGCGTGGAACTGTATTCCTCTATGAAAGTATCATAGAACTGTAGAAAAGGGGTGTGGCATTCCTCATAAAAGGCGCGGATCGCGTCGCCACCTTTTCCTTTTAAAGCATCATCAAGTGATGTAATGCTCTCTACGGCCTTTTTGACTTTGTTGAATTCGTCTGATTGATGTTTTAATTGTTCCAGCGTTTGATCAATGGCTTTGTGTAACGCCTGAACATCAAGAGTCTTCATAGCATTCTCCTCTAATACTAAAGTGACATACCTCGAAATATTTTACCACTTTATAGAAAAGAATTGGTGAATAAATCCTGAACACCCATGAAAATGAATCAAAGTGATTAGGTCAAAGAAACTATTGGTGTTGAATTGTGTCATCAATATAAAACGATTGTCAAAAACTCATCTTTTCTGTAAAATACAAGAAAGTATGAAAATGGAAAAGGGTATCCTAGGGAGGGGCTATCAATTTGACTGAAAAAATTTCGTCAGCGGCTGTCGGTGTGAAGATAAATGAATGGTATAGGTATATAAGGATTTTTAGTGTGCCTGATGCCGAAATTTTAAAGGCAGAGATCGAACGAGATATTCAAGAAATGGAAGAAGACCAAGATTTGCTTTTATATTACTCTTTAATGGAATTCAGGCATCGCATTATGCTTGAATACATTGCACCAAGTGAAAATTCTTTTTCGCGTCCATCAATTTCAGAATTGTTGCACAATATAGACAGCAAACAGGCTCGTTTAAAAGGCATCCTCGAATACTATTATAATTTTTTCCGCGGTATGTATGAAAACGAGAAAAGAGAGTACATATCCGCCATTACTTATTATAAACAGGCAGAGAACAAACTTGCTCTTGTTGAAGACGAAGTAGAAAAAGCGGAATTTTTCTTTAAAATTGCAGAAGTCTATTACTACATGAAACAGACATATTTTTCGATGCACTATGCACAAAAAGCTCTTGAGAGATATAGAGAACAAGAAACATACAATTTGAGAATTATCCAGTGTCACACAATAATGGCCGGAAACTGGATCGATGCAAACAGATATGAAAAAGCGGTTCTTCATTTAAAAAAAGCCTTAGAAATGGCTGAAGAAGAAAAAAACAAACCAATGATTGCCCGAGCTCTTTATAACATCGGCGTTTGTTATTACAATCAGGATCTGTACGAGCAATCAGTTGATCATTTTCAAAAAGCAATTTCAATTTTTAAAGAAGAGGGCTTCATTAAATCCCTCCCGCAAGCATACTTTTTAATGACACAAATTCATTTCAAACAAAAAAACAAGAAGAAAGCTCAACTCTTTTTTGATGAAGGGTGTGAGCATTCAAATGAGGTTGGCGACTCAATTTACAGCCTAAAATTTGAATTTTTAAAGGGTCTTTATTTAGATGGCCCTGACACCAAAAAAATTGATCATTGTTTACTTCACTTAGAATCAAAAAAAATGTTTCCGGATGTAGAGGATATGTCACTAGATGTGGCTAAATACTATCATGAGAATGAATGTTTTGAAATGTCATCTCTCTACTTTTTAAAAGTAGAGGAGGCAAGAAAACAAACACAGCGGGGGGATTGTTTGTATGAAGTTGAAGTTTAAAGCACTAACAACATCTTTGGCCGTAACAGCCACTTTGCTATCAATTGGGTTTATAAATGTAGTGTCAAGCACTTACCACATTGCAGAAAGGCTCATGGTTTAAGCAATCAAATAATAAATAGCGGACTCATAAGAGTCTGCTTTTTTGTTCTTAACAGCCCTCAGATTATCCCGAGAGCTGTCGCAAGATTGTAAATGGCCCGCCGTTTGACCTGATAGTATTTGTCCTTTTTCAGCCCCATCTCCATATAAATCTCAATGTCCTTTATTTTTTGGGGAGAGAGATACTTGGCCTTTATGATCCTTAATTCATCATCATCAAGGCTTTGTTTGAGCGCTCTGTCCATCTGACAAACTTTCAATTCATTTAAAGAGTGCTGGTCTCTGAGCTGGGGGAAAAGGTTATTCATCCCGGCTGCTTCCCGTTCTTTCCGGTTTTCAAGCTGGACCTTCAAAGCCTTATATCTTTTCAGCTCCCTTATAATCGTATTTCTGACTTCTTTTTCGTCTATAGGCGGCAAAAAAGTTAATTGTGTAGCTGACATTATAAATCCCTCCTGAAAACAAATTAGACACCAAACAAACGCTTCCTGGCGTTGATTTGGTGTCCGCAGGCTCTCCGTCTTGGACTTATTTAATTATTTTCGTTTGTTGCTATATAAAAACATGTTTAGTTTACGATTCAATCCCATAATTTTCGCCAAAATCCTCAATGTATTCTTTTAGAAAATCGTCTAATTTATCATAAAAATTTTGATCATCTTCAACACCAAAAATAAATTTCTCAATATCTTCATTGGATAGACCTAAATGTTCAAATCTTTCACCATTTTCTATTTGAAATCTGATAAAGACTCTGAACGCTTCCCTTGGATTCATCCTTCATTCTCCTTCCCGGCTCCGGCCGCTGTTTTGGTTAATGCATTTTAAAGCCACATTTGGATTGTATGAAATATATTTTGAATCTCCGGAATTGTATATTTAAATGCGTAATCTATAAGACAGATAGCTGAAAGGGTTAATCCTAGTACGTTCATTCTGTTTAGCTTGAATTCATACACATCATCAAACAGAAACTTTTTAATTTTTCTCACTGAAACAACCTCCCCCTAGCTTTACCGATCCACTGTTCCGGCCGCTTATTGATAAGAGGGCCGCAGCCCTCGATTATTTTTTACCTACTAATGCCGCCGGGTTAAGGTATCTTGCTTTTTCCAACAGCCTTTTTACTTCATCGTAACTTTCTTGAACACTAATAAATTCCGTGTCGTTAATGGTGGCGATAGAACAACCCTTATAAGCCCGCCAAATGGTTTCCACTCGGGATATATTAATCATAAATTTTTGCCCGTCTTCGTCTGTCAATTCGATAAATTCCATTTTACATTTCCCCTTTCAAGAGGGCAGCAGCCCCCTTACTTGATATAAAACGTCTTGGATTCAAACGTCCCGACATAGTTGTTTTTCTTGGCATCCGTGTAGCAATCAAGCTGAATGACATATGACCCTTTCCCGGTGCGCTTCCGAATCTCGCTGAAGCTGAAAGACTTTAACGGCGTTGAGTGCTTGAAGTATCCCCGCTGTACCAGGTTTGTATCAGTTAAGCCGCCGCCAGAACGTTTTTTATAGACGCTCGCTGTGTAGTAAAGTTTGCTTGATCCTTTCTTTTCGGCTCGCCAGTCAACTGTCTTTGCTCCCGAATAGTAATTCGTGTCGTCTGTGAAAATCCTCGCTGTATGGCCGAATAACTCTGTTTGCCAAGGCGACCAAACAGCTGCAGCGGATTGAGAGAATAAAAGTGATCCAGAAAGCAAGAGTGACAGTACAACAATTGTTTTGATTTGTTTTTTCATGATTTGTTCCTCCTTTGATCTAAAATAAACTCAACTGCTTCCATTGCTCCTGTGGTAATTCTGTGATTTCTTGAGCTGTTGATTTCTGCTCTACCTCTTTAAAATTTACAAACCAATGCAGCGGGTAAATGCCTCCACACTGTTTTAACTCTTTGTCCTTAAAAAACGCACAATGAGTTCTTCTTGGTTCAATAAAATAAGTACCTAATGGGGTAGATGAAGCATACCCCTTTCTTCTCCAGATCAATTCAGCCTGGTAAACTTTCGATCTATCTAAATGTGCATAATCCCCTTCGGGTGGTTCGGGCGGGTACTCATCTGTAAGTACCTTGAAATGTTCTTTTTGATACGCTCCTCTATGTGAATTGATTGAATCAAAAATTGATACATAATAATGAGTCTCACCTAAAGGGAATAGAAAGTAATTCTTCCCCTTCACAAGTGTTGAAAATTCAGAGGTGAGACAGGTTCCTTTTAACGTCAAGATTCACACTCCCTGGCAGGGGCAGCTGCGCGCCCCCTGCTTTTTATCTGAATTTGTGAGACGACTCAAGCAGAATCTTGGAAAAATCACCTTTTGCAGTTTCAATGATCGTTTTTCCGTGTTCCGGCGCCTCGGCTTCATAAGCTGCACCGTTTACGCCATCTAAAACGATGACAGTTACTTTTCCACGCTGAATTTTGCTTTTAACCGAAAAATCTTGATTGATGTCTATCTCTTTTGGACGGTTCATCTGCATCGCTCCCTGTGCTATGATAGAAATACCACTTTGTATCACAGCCGGGGCAATTCGCTTCGGTTTTTTTATTGGTTAATTTCAATGATGTCGCACTCTTCTGCTATTTTCTTGGTTCCAAGAACGACATAACCTGGTTTCTGCATATAATCTGTGACGTACGTGATCAAAACATCCACCGATTGCCCAGTAAAAACACCGTCTTCCCATTCATGCAGACACAAGCTGTCTCCTTCTCGAAATCCTCTGTCATTTTTTCTGATTTCAAAGTTCTTTCGTCCATCTTCAACAGCTTTAAAATATGGTGGCAAAATTTTAAGGTGATGCGTCACACTCATTTTTTTAAACTCCTTCCGCATTTCGGACAAAAAGGTCCATTATATTTTTCTGTGGCTAATTTATACCAATAACCTCTTTTTACCGACGTAATCGATTTACATTTAAAACAGAAAAAATGCTTGTATGTGAGAATCCGTTTGATTTTCTTCAGCATTATACTTTCCACCTTTCAAAGCCGGTAGGCTGCTGATATAAGGATCATAGAGGAGGCGGCTTGTCCCCCTCTATACAGCCATTGATCAGGCAGCACCGTGTTCCTCATCTTCCTGGTCATCCCGGCTGTCATTTTCAGCTGGCGAGTCTTCTTCAGCCGGCGCATCGTTTTCTTGCTTGAACAGCGGCTCTGCTTCTGCGTCATGATCTTGCTTCCAGTCCCACCATACTTCTGCAAGCGGCGCAACTTTCGCGAAATATTGATCCATTAGATCAACAATTTTGCCTGAAGATATTTCAAGCTCATACGCCAATTTGCTATAGGATTCACCTTCAATTTTGCGCTTCACGAAATTAGGGAAGTCGCTCGGAAACTCCTCAAAATTAGGCGCCATTCCGCTGGTGATAAACTCCTCTATAATTGCCCGTTCGATCTGTCGTTTTTCTTTTTTAGTTGGAATGTTTTCTTTAGGCAGTCCAAGCTCAGCCTCAAGTTGTTCGGGCTGCGGCTCAACCTCTGATACTACTCCATGCTGATCAACCTTATAGCTGGTTGTAGGTTTGTTCGTGTTAGGATTGATTTCAACGTTATAATTGACCAGTGTTGATTCCAATTGGGATTCCACTTTTTGATCAATCATTTCAGAAAGGTGTTGAATCTTCCCGTCTAAATCCGCGCTATTGACCTCCAAGGTAATTTCTGTTAAGCCCTTCGGTTTCATATTCACCTTTTTTACAATTGCTTTGAAATCAATGAAAGACATAATTGCTCCTCCTCCTGGGATAATGGGGTGACTTTAATTTCAATTCTTGGTTTCTCGCTATAAAATTTACTGACATGCAAATCTACAATTTGGCTGTCATCTTGCCATAGCACTTTGTTAAGTCCGTCCTTGATACCCTTGATATAGTTATCAACGTCCGGCTTTTTGCTGGGCCGGAGCTCTCCTCTTTCAGCTGCAACGGCCTTTTTCTTGCTAAAACTCTTAAGAGTCGATTTATAAACCTTTACTTCTAACTCCAACGGCCCTTTGAATAGATTAGGAGGGCGATGATCAGAAGCGGCTAATTTCACATACTGCTTGAAATCTCTTGATTTCTTAGGGTCATACATCCGCACCATTCCGTTTATAGTCGTCGCACGGGGACGACCTTGCGCAACTGGTTCTCCGTAAATCGTGAATTCAATCATTTCTGTGGCTCTCCTATCCTGATAAATAATGTGAGTGGAAGAAAGGTCAATCTGACCAACCTCATTCCGTTGACTAAATGGATTTCAAAGCCGATGTTCCAATTCAGAAGCACGATTGCAAGGAAAAACCTCGGCATTATCTCATGACCTCCCGGCGTCGCTCTGTCAGTTCTTCAAACCATTTTTCATCCCCCAGATCTAAAGCAAGATCAATGAGTATCTGAAAATCCTTGTCATCAAGTCGATCATCGAGTTTAGTTACAGAATTAATTGAAACGCGCGATACAGAGCTGGAGGGAATATGGACTAAAAGTTCTCTTTGCCCTTTAGCTATAACAAATGCATTTCCATTGAATTTACGTGTACTCATATAAATCCAGTCACCAACTTCAATCAATTTCCTTTACCTCCCGTCATCAGATAGCCAGCTATGAATCTTTGCATCTTCTCTTCTGGCGTGAATGATAATAAATGCTAAACATCGTAGTGATTGAAACACTCTCATCAATCTCCCGCCTCGCATGACATTTTACGGCCAAAATCACATTTCACTTTTATGTGAAGCCGCTCAAGCTCGACAAGCGGTAGCTCATAGAGTTGCCGTCCATCATCTGATTCATATTGACCGTATCTGATAAGCTCATGAATCAAATAATCCTGCCGCTCACTGACGGCGGTTATCGTTGATTTTTCAATCAAAAAACATTTCTCCCTTCTTATCCAACCAAACCGGTATCCATCTGCCTGGCAAGGTTTATGAATCTTCCGTACTCCTTGATAAAGCTTGCTTGTATCATGCCAGTTGGACCGTTTCGCTGCTTGGCAAGATCAATTTCAATAATGTTTTTCAGTTCAGAATTTTTGTTGTAGTAATCATCACGGTAAAGAAACATGACGACATCGGCATCTTGTTCAATGCTTCCGGATTCCCTTAAGTCGGACATCATTGGCCGCTTATCTTGCCGCTGCTCTACCGCCCTGGATAATTGAGAAAGAAGAATGATGGGGATCTTGAATGCTCGGGCCATTTCCTTCAATTCCGCAGTAATACTCCCGACTTCTAAGTCCCTTCTTTCATACTTCCCTATAGCTCTGATAAGCTGCAGATAGTCGATGATGACCAAATGCTTTTGGTTATCCGGATTTTCTTTTTTCGTCTTTCGAATTTTTGAACGTATATCTGCAAGTGTTTGAGCAGGTTGATCGTGAATGTTGATATTCCAACTTTCATATTCTCCAATGGCTTTGGTTGCATTCCCATAATCGTGATCGCTAAAGAATTTTCGGGGGTTCTTCCACTTCGATCCCTCGATGTTCCCAAGATTGCTAAGTAGACGATGAGTTAATTGCTTGTCCGGCATTTCAAGTGAAAAAATGTCGGTCACTCCACCCTTTTCACAATTTGATTTCCCCATGTGTAATGCAAAAGCGGTTTTTCCCATCGATGGGCGGGCGGCTAACACAATTAAGTCGCCATCCTGCCAGCCGCCTGTCATAGCGTTCAAATCGATTAATCCAGTGTTGATGCCCGTGATGTCCTCCTTCTCCTCGTGCATGTCATTGTAAATCTCCATGAGGACATCCTGTTTCGTACGGTTTTTTTCAATGCCGATTTCTTGAAGCTCCATCGCTCGTTTATATAGCTCCGTGATGCCGTCGTCGGTCGGAGTATTTGCGAATTCAATCGCAATCTTTTTCATTTCTCTTAATCTATAAGCTTCGTAAATCAATGTCTGATAGGCCAAGAAATTGGCGGTGCTGGCCACTGCACTACCTAAGTCCGTTAAATATTGAAGGCCACCTACTTGCTCAACGGAATCGCCTAATTTTGTAACCGTGGTGACCATATCAACGGACTTACCGAGCTTTTGAACCTCACGCATGGCCTTAAAAATGACTTGATGTCTCGTTTCAGAAAAATGCCCGGGCTGCAGAGACAATTCTTTAATCAGGTCACTTTCTACAAGAATACAGCCGAGCAGAGCCTGTTCAGCCTCAACGTTTTGGAGAATATTTTGCATGGCGTTCCCACTCTTTCTGTTTTGCTAAAAATTCGTTTTTCTCTGGCTGTCTGACTTTAATCTCAGCAATAGATGGTGGAAATCTGTTATTTAAAATGTGCTCGTCCACTTTCGCGAGAACCGGCTCATATGGCAATTTGCTAAGATGATCAATCCAGAGTTCAATTCGCTTTTTACCAACATCGCCGGTTAAATCAAATTTTGTATAAGCAGCAGCTATTCTTTGCAGGATCTCCATTGCCTGGTTCATTTCCATGTCTATCCCCCCATTGGAATACCGTGCTCTCTGGCGTATTCGGCCAACGCATCAAAGCTGTTCTTGGTTTTCTTATTCGGGAACTCTTTGACATTCGATTGCTGTCGCTGAAGCTTGGCCCATCGATCAAGAATGCCTTTTTCACAGTAAGCAAAAGATTTAATAGTATCGGCACGATGTTTCGGCTTGTATTCGTCGAATATTTCATCAATCCATTTCAGAATGTTTTCCAAAGGAACTTGGTCTTTAAGAAGTCTGTTGATTGACTGCGAATCCATAGGCGATAAAAACAAGCTGCCTTTCCGTTGCAGAAATTTGTTTTCAATTTGTTGGAATGCTGAGAGGTTCTCTTCCTCTTCTTCTCTTCTTAAATTCTTTAATTCTTGTTTTTGTTCCGCGATCGTTCCGTGATCGTTCTGCGGTCGTTTCGTTAAAGGTTCATTATCCGTTTCGTGAAACGATTCATCTGTATGGCTAAACCCTTGGTACAATTGATATTTAAGGATGGTGAACAGCGTTCCGCTATCCGTTTCGCTAACGGTGATCATTCCATTTTTCGCGAGTTTTTTCACAGAACGTAAAATGGTGCTTTTTGAGACTTTTTTAAACGCCCGTCCTTCTTTAAATTCAAGGTCGTCACATAATTTTGAATAGGATCTTATGTACTGACCTTTTTTCAGTTCAATACCGTTAATTTTTATTCCATCCTGATGACTTGCTTTAAGCAGAAGTAAGGTGAACAGCCGAAATGTCGTTACATCACTCCATATTTCATGATCAACTATCTTCCGGTGCAGCTTAATCCATCCCTGCACGTCAATCTCCTCCTTTCTGTTTACAAAGAGCTGTCATGCCGCTGATACGGACTAAATATAAATTAGGTTCACTTGCCCTTAAGTATCCCTCAACATAGGCGCGGAACAATTCAGCCCGGTTAGAAGCCCCTTCCGTCATCCACTTGTAACAGAAGGGAATTGCCACCTTAATCATCGAATGGGAACTCATCCTGCTTGGTGTTTATAGGCTCGCCATTGAATGGATCAGCGTCGTCCTGCACGCTTGGTTTTACTTCTTGATTTTCTTCTTTTGTCTGTTCGGGTTCAGGGGCATTGATAACCGGGACATCTGAACTCCCGTGAACTAATTCATCATCATAGACTGACTGTGCTTCTGCTGTTATATCCTTACGAACCGTCTCATCCTGAGAAACTTGTTGCTGAATTTCTATGCTGATCGGCAGGTACTTCCATATACGACGAACTACTGTTTTCTTTGCCATTTCTTCATAGTCGGTTATCCATGGGCCGTTATCTTTCGATTTACTACGGTTACGCACGTTTTCAACATCATGCTTAGTCAATACCTCGAATTGATAACCCCCTTCTTTAAAGTGGGCAACTGCATAAACATGAGTCATTTCCCCTCTTTGGCCAGTTGCGGGTTTATGGATCAGCTTGGGATGCAGTCCCAATTCATACACAAATTTATCTGCTTCATGGACAGTGTAGGCGTATATGCTTTGTATATGTCCTGATCGCCTAGCAAGGTCGATCATGCCTTTATAACCAATGATGAACTGCACTTCTCGCCTTTTTTCTTTGTTGTTCCAAAACGGGACAAAGTAGCAATGCCCTACTAATCCGGGTTCAAGCCCTAACTGTGCAGATTGCATAACTGCACCAAGTAATGAACCTGGGGAACATTCTTGCAAAGCCGGATTGTTCCTAATAGTTGTCAAAACAATTCTTGTTATTCGCTCTGGCGTAATGTGTTTCGGCAAAGCTTTTTGAAGCTCTGGCTGCAGTTTCTTAAGATAACCTGCAATAGTTTTAGGTTCTTCCTCTGATTGTGTTTGAACAGAATTAACTTTATTTGCTAACTGATTACGAATATCTGCGTTTTTAGCCATTTTCTTTAAGCTCCTTTACGCTAAATCTTCTATGAGTTGAAGGTTTAGTGAATTTTTCAAAGAGTTCAGGGTGTTCAGCAGCAAATGCTTTCTTATCAAAGCGGTTAGCCGTGACAGTTTTCCAGATGACTCGGACATTGCCGGCACTGCCCGTCTCATACTCTCCAAGCATCCCCTTTAATTGGTTTTCTGCCTCTTTCAGCTGTTCTTTTGCTTTATTCTCTTCGGCCTTGGCTTCTTTATAGCGCTCAATCAGTCCATTCGCCGCAAGAGGCAGTTCTTTTTCATCCTCAAGACCAACAGGGTACATATGGGTTAAAAGCTCCGTGGAAGCCTCAGAACCATCAAACATAGGTGGAATCTCATTCAGGACATGGTTTTCCCAAAATTCCTTTTCAACCTGAATGAGGTATTTGATAAGCTCTTCGTCCCGTTCTACCTTCTTATAAATGAATTTGTTTCCGCCAATTAAAACAGCAATCCACCAAGCTTTAAAACCTGTCACCGCCATATAATGCTGGCATTGGACCAGATAGGCGTCCGGAACTTCTTCACCGCCCCACTCATTCTTTAGGTATTCTGACGCCGTTTTACATTCTAGACCCACCTGTTCACCAACAATGATCCTGTCAACATTGGCAAGCATAAAAGGATAATCAGGATGCTGCAGAATGGCCTTGCGACGGCGTACCTTTTTACCCGTCCGCTTTGAAAACTCCCTGGCAACCGTCTCCTCGAGAATATTGCCCCAATATGCTGCCTCTCCTGATGAATACTCTTTCGGAGCCTGCCCAACCTTATCCAGATAGACAGACATTGGTGTTTTCCACTTACTCAGCCCGGCAATGGCCGCGGCGTCAGATCCACCGATACCCGCTCGCCGCGCTTCGAGCCATTGTTCCTCTGTCATGTTCTCTGTTGGCATGTAAACCTGTGCCAGCATCAAACACCCACCCTTCCACGGAAGCTATTCAATTGAAGGTAACGGTCAAATTGTTCCTTTGTATCGAACTGGAAAGCCGGTTTTCGATCTTTCACAGTGATTACACCCTTTACTTCTGATAAACGCCATTGATCAAATCGATCTGAACTAAAACTAATGATTCTATATGGTTTTGCCATGTATTGAAACCTCCTTGTTTTTCACGAGGCATTTTGATAAACTATCATCATGAATCGTGTGTATTGTGAAAGAGCCCTCATCAGCCCTTTCACCACCCACTTGTACAGAGTGGGCTTTTTTTATTTGCCCGTATAAAATTCAAATTCAAGCTCCTCTTTTAAGTAGCGCGGCAGGTTATCGATAAAAATGATTTCGCCTTGATTTTTATCAAAGACATAATCATCATGAGCCAGCGATACCTCTTCACCATAGAAATCCCTGACTTTCTCATCCTCTTTTGGAACAGACGTGGGATAGCCGGTACGCTCAATTTGAGTGATGATTGGATGATCCATTCGATTACCCCCTTACAATTTGTGTTTGCTTAACGCTTCTGAAAGTTCGAGAGCAATCTGGCCCAATGCCTCTTGAAGAACTTCTTTGCTGCTTTGATCATTTGAAAACAACTCGGCTCTAGTTTTCGCCGCACAAATGGCCATACGAAGTTCTCCAACAACTTTTGTGGCATGTACCAATTCCTCTACAGAATCAAATGTTGCACCCATAATTTCACCTTCTTTCTGATGCTTGCGCGCATCGTCATAGCCAGGGATGGTATATGGAGGGTATACAAATGGAATGGATATGCCCCCAGCCATGACGACAAGCACAAGCTGGCTTGCCGATTTTTAGATAAAGTTTTATAATGAATTCACAACGTCTTTGGTTGAAGCAGTGAGCGTGCCGGCTTGCTGCTTTTTCATTTCTAAAGCCCTTCTGATATCCGCTTCTACAAGTAAGAGCAGAGCTGGATTTTCTTTCATTTTCTTGCAATCTTCGCGAATCTCTGAGCCTTTCTTTAACTGGCTTACAGTAAAAACAAATTTCATTTAAAACATCCTTTCCAATTTTTCGATTAGTTCTGTAGGAGAATGAGATTGTTCCATAATCTTCATAGCATCCGAAAATTTTCGCTTGTTTTCTCTTAATCTATTAAGCTCGTTATGGGATTTTTGAATATCCCGAATCGCATTTTCTGCTCTTTCCGAATCCCCTTCATGTACTGCTCTAACTAGCATTCTGGCTAACTCCTCGATGCAAATGACCTCAACTATTGCCATTCTCAAATCTGATTCAAGAAACTGATTCATTTTCACGACGTCATCCATCCTCTCGCTCTCCAAGTGATCTGGCGCTTTCGGTAACATTCTTTAAGAGAAATCCCATATTCTTTACAAAGTAAAGCAGCTAAATTTTTAGCCCATGCTTCTACATCAAGAAGCTCTTTTATAGCTTCTATCACACGCTCTTTTTCTTCTGCAGTCACAATTTTTGGGTTCTTTACAAAGCTGACTTCATGAAGGGTTTTAACGATTTCTTGTGCCTCATTGACCATGATTTCTTCAAAAGCCAAACGATGTCTTTCAACACTATCTCCTGAAAAAACAGGCGGCGCACATCCGTCTGAAAAGTGATGCATGATGCCCATTGCAAAGAACGGTTGATCAAATTTCTTTAATGCTATTTCCGCAATATCAATAGGCATTTTTCTGCGATCATTTTTCATATGGCTGACCATTTGTTCAGACACATTCAAATCATCAGCTAATTGACACCCGGTCATCTTCTCAGCTTCAAGAAGATGACGTATTGAACGGCTAATCACTGACATTCGTATTCCTCCTTGATTTTTGTATAGAATCACTTATTTTTATATACAATTAATGGATGTAAGATAATATCAAGCACATTAACCAGTTCTAGATGTTTGTCGATCTAAATTTCGTTCCCTTATGTTTTCTAAAATGCTTTGTTGTTGAAGTCTTTTCCATTCATCAAGCGCCCATTGTTCAAAGCGATAACGATTACGCACTTTAAAATGTGGTAATTCTTTTGCTCTTGCCATTTCATAGATAGTGTCAGTTGATATTCCAAGATAAGCAGCAGTTTCTTTAACTGTCATCGGCATTTTCAATTCATCTCCTATGCAATATTTGATTTAAACAACTTTTTGTTGTTTTGTTTCGTAAAAAAAAATATCATTTGGTTTGACATTAAAAACATCAGCAATTGCAAGAGCTAACTCTAATCTAGGTGTTCTCTTACCTGTTTCAATCATGCCGTAATAACTCACTGTAATATCAAGGTTATGCTTTTCCTTTAACCTTGCAACAACATCCCTTTGGTACCAATCTTTTTCTTCGCGAAGATTGATGAGGTGTTTTCGCTTCATCCTCTCACCTCCAACTTTTTGTTGTTTTTATTCTAAAACAACATTTAGTTGATTGTCAACGATATTTAGGTAATTTTTTGTTGTTTTTTGGTGAAACCCATTTGAATAACCAACAGAAAGTTGTAAAATACTAATCAAAACCAACTAGGGGGTGTTTTCGTTGTCATCATTGCCCGAAAGATTAAGACAACTTAGAAAATTACACGATCGTTCACAAGAAGACCTTGCGGAGTACTTGGGCATTAGCAAAAGTGGTTATGGCTATTATGAACAAGGCCGCAACGAACCCTCCCTTGCCACGATAAAAAAACTGGCTAGATACTATAATGTTTCAATCGATTACATAACAGGTGAAGAGGAGAATGAGGCAGAGAAAATATATGAAAGCGACAGTTTTTCTTTGTCTTTTAAAAATGGTGGCGATTTTTCACCAGGCAGCAAGGAAAAAATAATAGACTTTATCAAAATGATTGAAGAGATAGAGAAGGGGCGAAAACCTAAGAAGAAGGATTAATCAACAGGAATCACACTATTTTACCGCGCGGCATTTATTTTGTTCATTCTGATTTCTGTTTGTTTAAATAGATATAACAAATTTTAAAAGGGGACATTACATTGAAAAAAAAAGTGAGCATGTGCATTGTAGCACTTGCGACACTACTTTCTTTAACAGCATGTGAAAGTAGCAACCAAAACGGAGCAAAAGAAGAACAGCAATCACAAGAAAACAGTAACACTCACAAAAAAAGTTCCTCATCAATATCTGAAGAGAAACCAGGTGACGTTTTTAAATTAGAAAACGGAAAAGAAATGACACTTGTTGGTGTCTCAAATAAAGAAGCTTCGGCTTCTTCCGGACCAATAAAAGTAAAAATTAAAAAGGTTCGTGCTTCTATCACAAGTGATAAACAAAGTTACATTGAGGTACAACTTGAAACAGAAAACACATCAGATAAAACCGTTGAATTTTTTGCTAACCAAGCAGTGCTTACAACAAATACCGGAGAGCAAATAGATAGGGCTTCCAGAGAGTACAGTGATAAAGTCGGAGGAACCTTTAATGGTTCGGTAAAGAAAGAAGGATCACTTTTCTTCTTTCCCAAAGATAAAGTTGAAAATATTGATTGGGTCAAGCTATTTATCAAGGGAGCATGTGATGAGAATGTTGATCCAATAGGAGAGAAAATTGAGGTGAAAATAAATTTACAAAAATGAAATTGTGCCCATTTTGGGCTTTTCTTTTCAACTCAGAATAGAACATACATTCGAGGTGATTTGTTCATGCAGGATTATAAACTTTCTTATCTTGAAAAAGAAATCCAGAAATTCTACAAGATGATAGGGATCACTCACCCATCACAATTAGACAGGGATGTATTTGCAGAAAACTTGGATATTAGAATTCACTACCTTCAAATGGAAAGCCGGCGCTATTCACGCGATAATATGCACACAATCATACTTGACAGTCGCCTTGAACCTAGAGAGCAGTGGGCTGATTTTGGTCATGAATTAAAACATATCTTGCACCATGTTGGAGATCAGACAAGAATGTCAAATTTATTTAAAGAGCTTCAAGAAAGGCAAGCAAACAATTTTATGTATCACTTTTGTGTTCCAACATTCATGTTATTGAAGGTTGATTTTCCTGAACTTCGATCAGCTGCAATAGAGTACGTTGCCGATTTATTTAAAGTTACCTGTGAGTTTGCCGCAAAACGTCTTGAAATATTTGAAAGGAACCTTAACAATCAAAGGTTTCATAGAAGTTTAACCAAAAGAATACAATCTAACGGGGGTATAGCAGTATGAGCAACTTTCGTCAAGTCAGACCAGGTAAATATGAATTCCGATTAGAATTGGGCTATGATTCATTAGGAAAACGTATTCGGAAGTTTAAAACGCTTCCCTGTAAGAATGATAAAGAAGCCAAAAAGATATTGGCCCGTATAGAAGTAGATCATATGGATGGCAAATTCACAAATGACAATAATATTCGTTTTGAGGAGCTATATAAAAAATGGAAAGTTGAGTTTGCTCCTTTTAAACTCGACCCTAATACCCAAGAAACATATGAGTATGTAATTGAAAGTTCAATTTTGCCTGATTTTAAAAACGCCAAAGTTGAAAATATCAAGGCAAGGGATATCATCCGATTTTTAAATAAATCAAAGCAAAATGGTGATGGTCAATATGCCCTTGAAAAGCAACATCGCTGTATAAGAAGTTTATTCACCTATGCAAAACAATTTGAATATGTAACAGAAGACGTTTCTGAAGATGTCCCAAAACCTGCAATAAAGCGCAGGCAAAAAGATTTCTACGATGAAAATGAACTATCAGAAGTTTTTGAGGTCATTAAATCACAACTCGACTATCAGAGATTAATGATTATATTAGCTATAACAGGAAGTTTGCGGCGTGGGGAAGTCATGGCAATAGATATGAATACTGATCTTAATTTTGACTTGAACACAATTAGAATCAATAAGTCTGTACAGAGAACTAAAAAACATGGATTACGAATCAAATCAACTAAAAACGAAGAAGAAAGGATTGTCACCATTGATCCGATTACAATGAAAGAAATATATGACTACCGGAAAAAACGCAAGAAAGAAATAATGAAAATACGGGATGAATACAAAGGTTTTAAGCATGAAAATGGTCAACATATTGATTTGTTATTTGGACATATAGACGGCTCTCCATTCAGCCCAAGGTCAGTTACACAATTCTGGAATAGGATTGTAAAAAGGTACAATCTAAAGAAGATAGCATTTCACGATTTAAGACACTCTGCAGCCTCTTATTTGCTAAGTCAGGGATTTAGTATGAAGGTTATCCAAGAAAGGTTGGGACATAAAGATATTTCAACAACAATGAATTTGTATACTCACATCACTAAAGAACTTGATCAAGACGCTGGAAATGCATTTTTGAAAGTAAGAAATTAGACGAGGGCTTATTTGGTCAGTTATTTGGTCAGTTATTTGGTCAGTTAGAAAATCGCAAAAACAAAAAAAGCTTTCCCCACATCGGAGAAACCTTGTCATATCAACGTATTCACTTAAGCTTCCAAGCGGGCTCGAACCGCTGACCTCTTCCTTACCATGGAAGTGCTCTACCTGCTGAGCTATGGAAGCATTGGCTCCGCAGGCAG
>Ga0180429_10001623_pt1 | contig 18988 bp, 14 predicted proteins | sample SS_ome_FD_132428 | JGI IMG/M metagenome (GOLD analysis project Ga0180429, IMG submission 132428) | Hypersaline lake sediment archaeal communities from the Salton Sea, California, USA - SS_1_S_1 metaG | ecosystem: Environmental > Aquatic > Non-marine Saline and Alkaline > Hypersaline > Sediment ...
CCGTCATGAGATCAAAGGTCTGCTTGGGGAAGAGCGGCTCGCTGTCGCTCATCCACGCCGCCGGAGCCTCATGGACCTCGCCTCCTGCGCCTTGGTGCCCCTGCTTGTGCAAGATCTCATCGACCTTGTCCTTCGTGAGCTTGACCATCGTTCTCCGCCAACCGCCCTCGCTCACGCTGCGCGGCGTCTGGTCGAACCACTCGACTGGTAACCGGTGTCCATGGCGCTCCCCATCAACGAAGTAGTACTGAGCGGTCACGCGACCGATTCCCAGGACCTTGGATGTCCCATGGTTCGCGACGATGATCGATCCCTCCGGAATCTTGTGGAAGCTCCAGGCCTGATCAGTGCCCGCCTTGGTCCAGTCGTCCTTCTCTTCGACCAGCTCATCTCGTCGATCGAGGAAGTCCTGTCGCGACATGTCAGTCATGTCGCCCAGATCGTCCCAGCCGATTGCGATGAAGCCGCCTTCTCGGCATGACTCCCAATTCCAAGCATCTCCTCCTGGAGAGATCTTCCAGTACTGCAGCACATCGCGCTTGCGAACACCTCCGCGAGCCCAGTCGACCTTCTCGATCGCCGCCAGCCAGTGCACAAGCATGTCGAGGCGGTCGCACGGGAGCATGCCGGCCAGTTCCGGGACATCGAGCATGTCTGCAGTGGTTCCTAGTACTGCGTGAGCAGCTTCGTTCGCAGTCGGGTACTCGAGGATCTTCTGACTAAGCTTCCCGCTGGCCAAGTACCCGTAAACGCGGCGCGCCTTGTTGTTGATGATGGCGAAGTCGTCTGGTCGGAGTGCGTTCAGGATGGGAGTGAGAAAGCCGGTCTGGAAGCCCTTCATGTGTGGCTGCTCATCGATCCGTTTGCACTCATTGGCTAGGACAGACGGATTGTCCGTGCAGTTGACGACGAAGAGCAAGATGTCCTGTGCGATCAAAGGCCAGTCACTCGGGGCAGTCCAACCTACGTTCTCGAACTTCTTCCTGAGCGAGCCGGCAATGGCGGGAGCGATGTGCGCCCACGCGCCTGCAGCCTTGTTCGACTTGGTTTCAGCATAGGGAAGCAGCTTGAGCAGTACATCGTCAGTGACATCCTCACCCTGATCCGCCCGAGCCCTGATGTCCGCAAGGTTGGCTCGAGCTTCCTTGCGGGCGGCATCATAGGTGGAGACGTGATGTCGCCCTGCGTCTGACGATGGGTACGAAGAGATGAACTTCGCAACGAGCGGTTTCAGTTCCTCAATCTTCTCAGGGGCAATCCGCATATCACACTCCAGACAGGACCCGAGGTGCTACCGGATCCGAAGGGGTTCTGTGAGTGGCTAGCTGCTTTCCACTGGGAATAGCTCATCCAGCCCGCGCGCGACCTCACGGGCACCTTCCACATCGACGAGACGATATCCAGGCTCGCCGAGCGCTGCATCTGCTTCCTCGCGAGTTCGCGGGAAGAACTCTGGAACCAGCGGCGTCTCAACGAAGATCTTGAGCTTGCCGTCTCGCGGCTTCGACCACACTGTGATGAAGCACCGTCGGCCGTCAGTCGGCGGCGTGTACATTACCGCGTTCTTCCAAGGGCGGATTCCGAGACCGTGCTTGCGTGCGGCCTGCTCTAAGATATCGAAAGCGTCGCCTTGGCCGGCAGCCACCGCGTCAGCTCGAACGCTCTCGATGGTCCAGCCTCCCCTCGCGGCGGGCTTCTCAGCAGGCATCTCAATCTCCTCATCAGCCGTCTCGCGGACGAGGAAACGCTCTCCATGCTCAGACTCGTACACAGTGAAGCGCTTCACGAACACAGGGAGGCCGTGCTGCTCCGAGAGGAAGCGCACGAGGCGGTCCAGCCCCGCGGAGATTCTCGTGCCCACAACGTACATCGACAGACGCCGAGTCGCCGGCTCGAGGGCGTCCTGCGCGTCGCGCTCGTCGAGGATTGCGTCCAGGTCGAGATCGCGTGAGGACAAATGCGAGTCAAGACAGCTTCGCAGCTCCCCTCCGCTCATCTGCGCAAGGCAGGCAGCGTAGTCCTGAACCTGCGCCATGGCCTTGCGGTCGACGAGGTCGCGCTTGAGTTCGATGATACAGAGTCGTCCCTGGGCGTCGATGGCGAGAAGGTCGATCGGCCCTGCGTCGACCCGAACCTGCCGACCGAGGACGGTCAGGCCGAACTGCACGAGCGCAGGACACTGCTCGATCCACGACTCGAGGTTCGACTCGAGTTTGACGGGTGACTCCTTCACGAGTACCGGTGCCGTATCACTGATCTGCCAAACTGCGAGTCCTGCCACTGCCGTCATCTCCCGTTGAATCGGTCATGGAGCAAATGCATGCTCGGTTGCGTTGCGCTGCCCCTCAGCTGTCTGGATCATCTCGAAGTCACTCCTTGACGCCCCGGAGCATCCTCACCCCCGCGACACGCAGTCCGCTGGCCGCAGACGCTTGCTAGGTCGCTGGTCGACCATTGTGTCCGAACCAGCGAATCTGCCGCCTTCCCTTTGCCACTCGCGCTACGCTGACAGAGAACATCCCGCACTTGTCTCGATGCAACGACACTGCGTATCCAACACAACCCGGATGCTCGATTGAATACTCCTCAAGCCACCTCACATCATCTTCGAACGGCGACACACGGCCGAACTTCCACTCAAGGATCGCGAGCGGAACATGGTGTGAGCGACCGTCGCGCGTCCAAGTTGTCATCTTCGGCTCGCGCCAGATCATGAGATCCTTGGCAACCTCGCGCTTCGCACCCTTGCGCTTGCTGATCGCCGTCTGCTTCTCGACCGCAATCTGCCGGACTGGAAACTCGATCGCGATCTGAAGAGGGTCGAACAGAACAGACCCTCGTTTCGCTTCGTGCTGGAGGTGCGCCATCACGTACAGACAGATGGCCTCACGCTCTCGTCGGCCCGACCACCCATCCCGGGTGATGGCGTCAACGAAGTCTCGAAGTGTCCGCTGGATGATGTTGTCGAGATCGGTCAATCGACCTCTCTTCTCCCGGCTACCCCACTAACGCGTCTCAGTCGCAGGCGCCGGGTGGCGCGGGGTGCGCTGTCGCACGAAGGTGCCCCCTTCAGACTCTCGCAATACCAGGGGCGTCAACGGCAAACGCCTGCTAGGCATCACTCCCGGAGTCCTCGTCCTCCGGCCACACATCATCGCACCCCTCGTAGTTCTGTGTGTATGCCTCTGTCTCGCGCATGGCGCGGAAGACGGGCCAGTCCTCCAACATGTCCCGCGCGATCTTGTGACTACGGATGAGAGTCGGGAGCAGTTCAAAGAACTGCTTCTCGTCATCGAGAAGCGCGGCTTTGGCCAACACGTAGATTTCGTCCTTGGCTGACATGTCAGTCCCGGCAACTTCATCTTCCACTTCCGCAAACCTGCCTTGCCACTTGAGGGACTGCCAGTAGTTAAGGCGCCCGGAGAGCCGCATGGACTCGGAGACACGAGCGTCGGTCATCATGAAGCGACTCAGGCTCTCCGCAACATCCCACCTCTCCGCCGCCAGATGCTCGTACGAGATGTCGATAAGAGCGCGCGGCCTCAGCGCGTCCTCTGGAACCTCCCGCTTCCAGTACTCGGCTGCAATCAGAAGGAGAGCTCGCTCGAAGGTCGAGATCGCCCGATCGATATAGTCGTGGGATACTGCGAGCTGGTCTCCAACAGACACACCCTCGCGCTCGGACTCGCGCACCAGCGTCATGTACTGAGTGTTGACGACACCATCGCAATGAACCAGCAGATTGCGCCGCTGGTATACCTCAACGAGAGCCGGCTTCAACGCGTCCAAGTAGCCCATGGATAGCTTCAGCAGCTTCTTCAGGGACACCACCCACACTTCGAAGCCGCCGCGGAGCTGTTCCTCAACCTTGGTGGCTATGATGTAATCCCTTGCGTCATCGAGAGAGCCAATGTTCATGAGATCCTGAAGGCTGAGGCACTTGTCTGTATCAGTGACGACCTTCGGATGAACCTTGTAGTGCGCATGCAGCAAGCGGGACAAGAACCACTCGGCTGAGCTAACCAATGAAATGAGTGCGCTGCAGTACATATGCTTGGTCTGGTACTCCATTCTCGACATGGCTCGCAAGGCGTTGCGGAGGCTGGCTGCAGTCTTGGAGTCACTGAACTGCACATTGAAGCTCTTGGGATCGGACTCCTTGCCTTCCTTGGCAGCCAACTCGATTCCTCTCTCTTTGCAGTACTCCTCGAGCTTCTCTCTGTCGTCATCTTCGGGGCACATCTCGGGATTCAGTCTCAACATGGCCAAGCGCAGCGGCGCAAGCGCATCCGAGTGCTCACTCAGTCGTTCTTCTGCTGACGCGGACAGGAACTGCTCCGTGATGTCGACGAAGCCACGCAGAGCTATGAGGTTGTTGGAGAACTGGCGCATTTCGGTGTTCAGGACTCGACCAACACCCTTGCCCTGTTCATTGCCCTTCTCAGCCAAGTTCGGCCTCCATGAGTGATGCCTAACGAAGCGCGTTTCAGTTGCGCAAGGTAGTGGCGCGGGTCGTGCCGACCGAAGGCCGACTGCACGGCGCGTGACACTGTCGACCGCGACGCCCTCTCCTCATCTCAACTCGCAAGCTGTCACCGGCGGGGCAGCGCGGGGCGACAGCCGCAAGACGCCTGTTAGGCACCGCGCCAATCACTGGCAGCCAGAGAGAATCCGCTGCGCCCTCTCGTCGCCCCCCCCCAGCGTGACTTCCTCAGCTTGACCTGTACTGACACCGAAGCGCTCGAAGGTCGGGATGAGAAGGTAGTTGAGGACGTGGCGTAGGTCGGCGCTGCTCCCAGTACTTGTAGTCTCGGAGCTCCACACGACTGTGAACTCCTCGTTGTCAAGCCACTCACCGACGTCGTAGGCCTCGGCCCACAACCACCTGTCGTTGACGGTTCTGACTGACTCGACCTGCTTGTGGCTACCGTAGCTGATTAGGAAGTTTTCCACGAACCCTTGACCAACCTCGTCAGTCGGCTCCTTGACAGTCTTGGTGTACGCCTCCTCTCGCGAGCCAATCCCATAGCCGAACGCGACGACGTAGTCAGCCCCCACGAAGTCAGACACGACGTATCCCGAATCAACAAGTATGCACTCAATCTTGGACGCGATCTCAAGCTTCAGCAGGTCGTTTCGATCCACGTCGTCAACCCAGACATGCACGTGCGAACCCTGTGGAATCGTTTCGATGCCTGGTGCGCAGATGGTATTCACACTGACGCGATAGCTCTTTCCTGCGCATCCTGCGATTGCCAAGCCCATGACCAAGACTGCGACACGCCTGATGATCCGGTTGCGCATCAGAACCTCCAATCTCGTAGAACGACGCTCTTGCGGCGCGCGGAGCGGTGCCTAGATCCGGTCCGCCAGCAGGGAAGCATCATCCAACCCGGGCACCAACTTCCGCGAGAGGCTACGTGACTAACTCCGCCGGGGCGCCCCACCGCAGCCCCGCATGCGCCGGGTAGAATGCTGCGCAGTGGTCTGACTGCATCCGGTGAGTCGCGAGTCACCCCGCCACCGCTTATCGACGGCGAGGGGATCGAACTCCAGAGCGACATCGACCTTCGACGCCCAGGCAGCGACTCCATTGTCGATCAGATCCGTAACACCGTGTATGAAGCCACGGCCCACATCTCTCTACGAGCGAGCAAGCTGTCATGCAGAGCGAATGGCCTCTTCGGTCCGAGGGAAGCGTCCCATGGTCTCCACCCGATCCGGATGTTGAGCGACTAGTCCCATTGCAGCGCTGCCTCGAGTCTCTCCGAGAGCTGGTCGGGATCACGCAGTTCACACTCCCAAACGACCTCGACGTGCCATCCGAGTCGCTCAAGCTCATTTCGGACTCTGCGATCACGCTCGACGTTCTTCCTGAACTTGTCCGCCCAGAACTCGACCCTGCTCTTCGGTGTGTAGCTGTACTTGCACCCAGGATGTCTGTGCCAGAAGCACCCGTGAACGAATACCACTGTGCGGTACTTGGGCAGTACTATGTCGGGCTTGCCTGGAAGATCGCGCCTGTTGACCCTGAACCTGTAGCCAAGTCGGTGGAGCATTGACCTGACAGCAATCTCTGGCTTCGTGTCCCTGCCGCGAATGCGCGACATGTTCCAGCTGCGGTGTTCCTCACTGATCCTGTCTGCCAACGGTTCCGCCTCAGTTCTGCATGAGAAGCCGTCCGACTACCTGCGCGATCTGACGAGCAAGCAAAGGGGGAACTGCATTCCCCACTTGGTGATACTGAGACGTCCTCGGACCACAGAAGAAGTAGTTGTCCGGGAAGGTCTGCAGTCTTGCGGCCTCTCGTACTGTCAGGCTCCTGCACTGCCGGGGATCCGGGTGGATGTAGTAATGACCATCCTTTGAGATGTGCGATGTCACAGTAGTCGAAGGACGTCCTCGCAGTTGCACTCTGAACCTGTCAGCGAAGTGACCTCCCAACAAAGCACGTTCCGCACTGCGGTGATCCGGCAGCAGCGAGTTGGGGAAATCACGCAGTACGGGGGACCGACCGTTGATCTGAGCGAAGCACGTGGCGAACAGGTATCTATGCAAGTCCTCAAGCATGTGGCATCTGGACCTGTGGTTCGGAACGCCATCGAGCCGTCTATCGAGAAACCAGTCTGGTTCCAGCTTGCAGCTAACCTCCCCGCCGCCAAGTTCGACGCGCCCACGGTCGGCTGTCGGCACACCCAGTCCCTTGAGTGCTTGCCGGACCACCTGCTTCAGGCTCTCGTCGCACTCCCCAAGCCATTGGGAAGCGGCTGCGCTACTCACAGCATCGACCCACCTCTGCTTGGAGTCAGTTCTCTCCGGCGACAGGCCACTGCGCAAACGCGGTAGACCATCGAGCACATCCCTCGCGGGCACGCGAGGAGCGCAGTCCAAGACTGGTGGCGGAGAAAGGGCGGCGATGTCATCTCTCACACCCACGAGTATCAGCCTGTGTCTGGCTTGGGGAATCCCATGGTCCTCGCATCGCAGGATGTAGTCGGACGGATTGCCCCCGTAGTCAGAGAAGAGGGTCTGCGATCCGAGCGGCAGTACCCGGTAAGTATGACGCTGCTTCACGCGGAGCGCTCTCCCCGGGTTCTTCAGATCGCGGAGCATCCTCGAGAAGAGACGGTTCTCCTTCCCCACTCCAGCGGAAAGGAGACCCTTCACGTTCTCCATGATGAAGATCTGCGGCCAGTGCACTGAGAGTATTCGCAGATACTCCCTGTAGAGGTAGTGCCGATGATCATCCTCGGGAACGTAGGACTTGTTTCCCTTGTTACGGGAGCGCCCCATCAGGGAGTACGCCTGACAAGGAGGGCCGCCCACCAATACCCACCTCGCCGCGCCGGCAAGCGCTGCCCGAATCCGCCGGTCGACTTCGTGAGGAGACTCCTCTCCTAGAGTCGCGCACCAAGCCTCAGTCCTCGCCTTCTCAGCTTGGGCAGGATACCTGCCGAAGAGCTCGTCACGATCGATGAGCCCACGAAGATAGTCGTAGTAGGCAGAAGGAACTCGGCCTCTCCGAAATGCCCTGAAGAAGCTCCTCATTTCGAGAGTCCTATGAGCCATCTCGTCCTTCTCAATGGAGAGAACGACGTTCATCCGAGTCCGATTGCTGCCCGGAAACGAGAAGCCCTCAGACAGTCCACCAGGACCGGCGAAGATGTCCACGACAGGTATGCGGGGGGCACTCGACAAGATTGCTCCTACAGAGAACGGGTTTCGCCACTGGCCTAGGGAATCACTGCATCATATCAGGTTTCTGTGGACCCGCGACACTGCACGGGTTCGGGCGGGACACCGCATCCTCACATGACTCAGTCTGAAGTGCCCAGCTCGACAACCTGCTCGAAGTAGCCGAGTCCCTCGTTCTGCCCGTCCCCCACAAGGAAACCTCGGTCGAGATAGCTGTTGAAGACCTCGCACGCCGTCTCGGGGACCAGCGCGCAGTTGTGGCAGGCCGCCAAGTTGCAGGAACCTGGGCCTTGGCCGCCGCGCAGGGCAGCCTCCATGCATACCGGGTCAGCTGAGCACCAGCACGCGCTCGCCAAGGCTTGCCGGATGATGCCCTCCAAGGACCCGGGCTTGCCCATTCTCACAAGGCCACCCATGGTTCCCTCGGAGTCGCCGGCAGCGGTGTATATGAGGAGCGAGGCCATCTCGGCACCAGCATCGCTTGACACATATATGCGTTCTCTCAGTGCTGCCGAGCCATAGCCACACTCAAGCGCGAGCCCGTTCATCAGCAGGTGCGCGAGAGTGTGGACAAGCACGTAGCGTGCGCTGCGCGTAGGGCCATCGATCAGAGCCCTCTTCCCTGCTCTCTCGATGTTCTCTCTCATGAGAGCGAACCTCTCGGCAACAGGCTGCCTCGACTCCCATTCGCGAACGCGCTCGCCATCCAGCTGGAGGAGGATTCCCTCTCCGTAGACAACCTGTGCGGGTAGCCAACTCCGCCCTGTTCTGGGATGGCGAAGTCTGAGCTTGCTGATTCGCTCCTGCGGTGTCAGCTCACTGGTCGGGAATACCCGGGAGAATCCCGAGAGAACACGTGTCTCCCGCAATCTGCTTACCAGACTCGTCGCTGCGAAGAAACCAGCGATCGGTGTGCCGTAGGCGGACGAGCCAAGTACGGATGTCCTGAGCTCTGGCTCATCGTGCTCTTCGCACATCACTTCCAGTTCTTCCTTGCGGATTGTCGACTCATCAATCTCGCACGTAGCATCGCGCCCGCCGACAGATTCAGCCAACTCCGCGTCTGCAGCAGCTTGGCACGCGCACCGAATCTCGCCGTCAGCGTAGCTGGACAGCGCACCTCTCAACAGCAATCTCAGATGGCGCACTTCGAGTCTGTCATCAGCAACCAGACGGGCGTGACCGACGTTCGCCTCCGAAGCTAGAAGCTCAATCAACTCATCGAGCCTCTCGCGGTTGGACCGAGGAAGGAAGATCGCACTCTTCACGTCTGAGTAGTGCACATTGGATGCACCCCTGAGAGCGCCGTAGAGCGGCTGCTCGCATTCCTCGGCAGCAGCGTCGCCCAACCACGGCCGACGTCCTTCGCAAAGATACCTCTCGCCTGCACTGTCGAGGGTATCCGTGAGTTGGGTCGACAGTCGGTCCCGGGTGCTATGCATGATTCCCTGCAACGATCTGCTCTGACCGCAAGCATCGCACGTCACCCTGATGGCACCTAGCGATGCACCAGACCCAGCTGTATACCGCAGAGTGCCGCTGCATTCGGGCTCGGCCGAATGGTGAACCCACTCACTCCAGGGGAAATCCTGGAGATGCCCATGCGTGCACATAGCCACGAACCTGACTTGAACCATGTTCGAACGTCGACCCTTGGCACGGCACTCGCGGCAGGCGATGATACCCTTGTTCCAGAGAGCGAACCTCTCCAGTCGCCGGCACCTCGGGCAGAAGTGCCACTGGGGGAACCTGAGGAACGGTACCGTCAGCCCCGCGTTCGGGACTTCCTGCCCCTTCCTAGGCCTTCGAAAGTCCGGAGGAAGCATGAAATGATCGATATGGAGCATTCGACTCAGCCGCGACTCATCAACTCTGAACTCGTCACGTTCGCTGTTGTCGTCGAACCATGCGTCAAGTCCTGCACAGACCACGGAGATTCCGTCGCTGAGAACCGTCATCGCTCCGACGCCGAACGGGGAAATCAGCTGCCCCCGGCGAATCGGGCCTTCACCTTTTCCTCGCGCCATTTTCTTCAGCTCCATCCGCGAAGTGGTCAGTAATCGAGACTCTGCACTCCGCATCGACATTGCGCATTGACATCGGAGTCAGCCAAGTTCGGTCTCTCTCGCTCTCGTCGACGTACGCGCCGGGACGAAGGAGGAGTGGAACGTCACCATCAGACTGAGTCGAATCGTATTCGGCCTTCTGCCATCCTCGCCACTCCGCCAGCCGTCTGTCGAATACCGCGTTCAAGTTGGCTGACTCGCTTGGATCCACGACAGAGAGACGATCGTTGAGCTTGCAGCGGAGATCTTCCAGCAGTTCCTCCGGACACGGGGTCGGCGACTGCGCTGAGCCTCCCATAGGCCCCGACTGTCTGACGTGTGCAACCATCACGGCGTGCAGAGCACGATCAAGAACCGCCGCGGAGAATGGTGTCACACTTGTGGACTCGACGTCAGCGTATAGCCGTTCGTGACCTGTCCGAAATCTCTCGTAGTGAGATCGGTCCCGAGGCTTCGTGAAGCTGTAGAGAGTCACAACCAAGCCCGGGTGCTCCCACCAGCGGCGTCCGATTCTGCCGGTGGCCTGAACATACTGGGACATCGTCTTGGGTTGGCCATTGACGCACATGATGGATAGCCGGTCGATGTCTATCCCAACCTCTATCATGCTGGATGCAAGACACGCATCCAGCGCATGCGGTCCGTCCGAGCTCCGAGGGACCTTCAGCGCCTCTATCGCCTTGGGAAGCTCATCGCTTCCCCGGCGGCTGGTCAACTCAAGCAGTCTGAGGTTGCTCAGGCGGCGCACAGTGCTCCAATCCGCAGCACGCCTCTTGCGGATCGCAGCAAGATACTCAGGGATGTCAGACTGAAACAGGGTGAGATTGGATCCAAGCTCGCGGAAGCTCAGATGGAACAGCATCAGAGTCCACCATGGGTCTTGCTCCTCAGGACTCGCAAGCGACATGGGTGACTGAAGCAAGGAGCTGAAGACCCGAACGTTGACAGTCATCGCTGACCCGAGCCCGGGGGCGAAGACCCCGAGGTAGACCTTGCCAGGCGAGGCCATCCCGTCCTCGGCGGTCGCATGTCGACCAAAGAACGAGTCCCCTATCTCCAAGCCTGGAGGCGGGAAGAGCTGGACCGATTGCCTTGCATAGAGCGCCCTGATCTGTTCCTCGTACCTTCTAATCGTGGCCGTCGAGCAGACTATCTTAGGCATGCTTGGGGGATCGCATGTGTGATCTGTGCACAAGTCATCGATGAGGGCTTCGTAGAGCCCTGACATCGATCCCAAGGGACCAGCGATGAGGTGAAGCTCGTCCTGAATTATCAGTCCCGGCGGAGAGCACACTCTCCGACCTGTCTCATCGATGCCGAACAGAGCCCTGGCTGCCGGTCTCCATGCGAGCATCGCGAACTTGTCTATCGTTGCGATGACCATCGTGGGGCGCCGCCTGTAGACGTCGTCGTCAACGACGTAGACCGGAAGACCGCTGGTGAATTCGCACTTGGGATCCGAGCAAACCAGAGCGACAGACGCGCCTTCGCTTACGTACCCGGGAAACGCACCAATCGCTCGGGGGAGCTTCTTGTGGTTCTCGTAGGGACCAAGGGAGGCGCCGCACCACGGACAGGCGCTCAAGACGAAGCGGTTCGGAGCCGACTCGACATCCTTGTTCATATCCTTGAGGCCGTACTGCGCATCCACTCCGGTGTTTGGTGTCACGGAACTGCCAAGCCAGATTCCTATCGAGAACTCGCTGGCGCCGAGGAGTTCCTTGTTGAGCGAACGCAGATGCTCCATTGCGCACAGCAGTGATGATGCGCGCTGAAACTGCTGAGTTGTGAGTAGACGAAGCGTGTACCGCATGAGAACGTGGGTCCCGCTGTCCATCGGGTTGAGCAGACGTCGGTAGAACATCGCATACGATGCCAGACCGAGATACGCTTCCGTCTTCCCGCCACCAGTGGGAAACCAAATCAGCTCAACGTTGGCGCGATCCGCGTGCTTGGGGTCTGCAGCTGACTGCAGAGACGTGAGGATGAAGGCTATCTGGAAAGCACGCCAACAACCCGCACCGTCCGAAGGCTCCTCCATCCCTTCAGGAGGAGGTGTACTGAACTTGGGTTGTGTAACCGCGACATCGAAGCTCGCCATCCTGGTACGAACCCGGGAGCGGTTCTGCTGCAAGAGCATCGCATGGTTCGCGAGTCTGAACGCAGTCCTTGCGGCATCGTCAGACTTGAGGAACGCGAGACCAGCCTCCATTCGCGAGAGTGCCCGCCTGCACTCCGCAACGCCGTCTCTCGCAGCCTTCTGGTAGGCGTCTTCGAGTCCTTGGGCCTCGGACTCTCGGTTCTCGATCCAACGCCCGTAGCTCGCGACCAGCTGCTCCAGTTCGCCGAAGCCATCGTCGCCAGGGTTTAGGCCCGCCAGCTTGTACATCGATACGCGCAGCTCTCGCCCGTCGTCAGTCTTCACATCCGGCGTAGTGCTGGGTGTCTCGAAGACCGGCATCGGATCGGCAGCGACCCACCGAGCGACACTGGGGCCTTCTGCGCTCCAGTCAGCGGCGCAACCGTGTCCGATCGCGAACGTTCGGCAGTTCCTGAAGAGCATGTCGAATGTCGCTTCCTCCCGCGACCCCGCCTCTGAACCAACTGATGGATACGGCAGGATGTGTGCTTCGCGATCTGGGGCTTCGATCCACACCTTCAACCTGGACTGGAACAGGCACTGCACTTCGCCGGGGCGTTCCGAGCGGTTCACTAGACACACTGTTATCAGCTGGCAATTGTCATCTCCGACTGAACGAGAGACAGCAACAATGCCGACATCGAGTTCACCGTTTCCCTCAATCTCGCAGGATGAGGAGTGCAGCGTGGTAGGTCCGTCCTCGGTGACCTCATCGACCGGAAACCGCGCTGATATGCTCACCGGCACCCTGAGATGCCAGTCCCTCTCTCCAGCCACGCCGACCCGTACGGTCTTCTTCACATATCGACCGCCACCGGCTTCCACAACGACCTCGGCTCCCTTGGGACAAACTGCAAGGAAGCTCACGCCCAAGCTACTCGGACGCATGGCGTTCGCGCCCGACACACCCAGTTCCTCCGAACCAGGCTCTATCACCACAGATTCCGCATCCTTGAGAGCTTCACTGAGTGACTTCTCGCCTTCTTCCGTGAGAACATCGACCGCTCGATCTGAGACTTCGGAGTCTGGAGCAAGGCTGTCGCCATCGGAGGCTCCGTCCGCCGGTGCTTCTTCAGTATCTTCATCTTCGACGGCGGCTGAACGCGGGAAGAGCACGCCAGCTCCGTATCTCGAGGATGGCCAGTCCCGCGTCAGAATCTCCTCACCCGTTTCGCTTTGTATGTAAGGACCGTCCGCCTTCTGGTGTGTGTCAAAGCGAAGCGCACCAGCGCAGCTGATGTCCTCTCCTCGCGGATCTGGACCCACGAGTTCTCGTCGTAGAGCGTCGATGATCGCTTGCCTGTTTCGGACGTGCTCCGTCAGCACTGCACCCTCCTGACACCGGGTAGTCTACTCATCTGTCTCCGTGTCTGATGGCAACATGACGCGCCCGAGCTCGGTCCTGCGGACGAGACGGTTCGCGAGTGCGACCTCCAGCACGCGGAAGGCAGTCATGCTTCCACCGTCAGCATCCGACAGCTCAAACTGAAGCGTTCCCTCGCGCTCCAAGTCTCCGAGGCTAGACTCCTTTACGCGCTCCAGCAGCATACGGCGAATCTGCTGGCCAGCCTTCTGGTGTGCCCTGCCAACGAAACCGGCTGTCTGCCAGAATTCATCCGCCCGGTCGCTCAGCCCAAGGACGCGCATTATCGCGTCGAAGTCGGCTCGGTTCTTCGGTCTTATCGTGTCGGGCCTCATCCAGTTCAAGATGTTGGGCTCAGAAGCGATGCCGCTTCCTGCCTGACGGAGGTCGAATACGAGCTGCCCGAGTGCAAGATCGACGTAGGCCAAGCAGAGCGCTCTCTTCCAAGTCCGTTGCTTCTCGCGAGCCGCGGCCGCGCGCGCTCCCATGACTCTGTCGGCGAGGAGGGGAATCAGGTCCCCGCCTCCCTCCGTCCGGAGCAGGAGAAAGTCACCTGGCTCGACCTCCAATGTGGAAACGCGTTCGAGTGTGAGTTGACCCACCTCGGCGCCGCGGGAAGCCGCGCGGCCAAGTCCGGCTTCCTTGCCCATCTCGATGAGCAGTGCGCTGCTTGTCGCCTCGGCTTCAAGGAACACGACCACTCCGCCTTGGAGCAGGAAGCCCCTGGCACTGGCGTACTCTTCTGAGACGCAACGTCCATCGCTCTGCGTCAACTCAGCCGAATCGCCTATCCTGTCCCAGAACGTCCTCGGTTGCAGTTCCATGTCTCCATCGCTGACATCACCTGGCGCTACGCTTGTCTGCCGTTCGTATGCCTCACGAGAGCTGTCTCCAGTCACGTCGGCAACCCCAGACCCGAGTACGAAGGCCCTGGCCGACAGCCGTTTGTCGCTCGTCCACTCATAGCGCACGATGTGAACCTCGTAGGCTCGTGGAGCATCGAAGATATGGCCTTCCCTCTGCCGGTACCACCACCGCATCGGCCCGACGACCACTATCCTGTCATAACACTCCGCGCTGCGAAGGTCCGAGGTCATCAGAATCTCGAGGTCTGGCATCCCCCAGCCAACAGCCGCCTCTGCAACGATGGTCACGATCGCGGGCTCCTTGAGCAAGAGACCACAACGGTAGTCAGGAACCTCAGACCCCAGTTGCTGAATCACATCAGCGATAGGGTCAGCCTCTGACGCCAAAGTCGCACTGAGAGCTGAAACCAACTGCTCTGCATGCTCCCTGTGCTGAGGAAACCCCCGTAGAAACTCAGCGACCGTCCTCGACACGCGCGCCATGAAGTCCGGGCGCAGCAGCTGTGGATGGCAGAAGGGCAGTGGCACGGCATGGAACCGGAATCTCGCTCCATTCATGAGCCGCAGCAGCTCGGAGGATGTGGGGTCATCTCGATTATCGCGCAGTGAGCGCCGAAAACCCGCCAACGAATCCTCGAAACACTTCAGGCTCTTGTCCGCGATCGTGTGCACCGTGGTCTGACACTCTGAGCCGACTTGATACACTTCGCTGACCTGACGAATCGTTGCCGTCTTCAATGGGCACCCACCTGCCAAGTCACCAACTCGACTCCGTGGGGCAATCGACTCGAGAGCTCAAGCTTGTGATCGGACCGTCGCCGTACGCACTCCGCATTCACTGTCTCGACCGCTTCCCAGAAGCGCCTGTCAGTTCTGTCCAGCACTGCTACCCACGATTTCTGTCGCCACACATCGCGAAGGCGCACGAGGGTAGAGCAGCCGTCGAGGATCGCCAGTGTCGACTCGCCCGCACGACCGGGAGTGCGTGCCTTCGGACGTCTGACTGCGAACACATCGGATGTTGCCCGTTCGCCTTGGGGCACGAATCTCCGAGCCCTGACGATGTCGTTGAGGCTGCCCCGGCATGTGGCGTTCTCAGCCAGGCAGAAGGTCGAATCGACGAGTTCGTGGTGAAGCAACGTAATCCTCCCCAGAACCACTGTACACACACGTCCCGTGGTGACCTCATCACGCTCCAGCAGCGCACGAGCGAAGACTGACTCCGAAGGCACAGACTTTCCTCTCGTGGACTTCGGGAGAGCGACACTGTCGGCGTCCATGATGCGCACTCTGTCAGCACGCGCGACCGGGTACCAGTATGACTTGCCGTCCGATGCGCGGCTGTGCACCTGCACTCCGAACTCCTCACCTGTCAGGCAGTCCTGACGAAACCCGCGCCACTTCCCCTTCAACCGCCGCCCATTCCTCGCAAGCGACACTTCGTGCCCTATCTGCAAGCCGCGAAGAGCATGGAGGTGTGCATCCTCGGTGGAGGAGCTCGCCATGACTCTGGCAGCCACGAACCCCGTCGCGACGAGGCTCGCACAGAACGACCTTGTCGGCACTGCCAGTGCAACTCGCCATAACGTGCCTTCGCATACCTCATCCGCTAGCTTCGCGCCGAGCTCGAGATAGAATCGCCCCCACTCCGGAATCGGACCGGTCACGAGACCGTCCACATAGTGAAGTCGAGTAGTATCGAACATCATCCCCTCCCGAGGCCGCAGCCTGAGCGGTCGTGCTACGGTTGAATCCTCCGCACAGCATTGAGCGCCTCGGCCGTGAACTGCATCGCAGGCCACCCGCGCGTGCTTGTCCGCCTGACGATCACGCACTCAAAGACCGCGCGTGACATGAGCATGTAGCCAAGATGAGTCAGGTCAACGCCAACAGACTCGGCCAGCCGGTCCAAGCACTCGAGGCCGAGTACAACAACACGGTACCCTTCTAGCCCCCGAGCTGAGTGATACGTGCAAAGTCTCACCCTGTCGGACCTGGCCGCGAGACGTCGATTCCGCTGCTCAGTGTAGTCGAGAAACGCGATGCCCTGGTCGCGAAGTGCGTCAACTGCCCACGCGTGTTCTGGGCTTCGCCCACTTGGCACCAAGATCAGAAGATCGACGGGTCGTTCTCGCTCGGCCAACTCCGTGATCTGCTCCGAGAAGATCTCACCGTACCGTGCGCTCATGGTATCGCGAAGCGAATCTGCGAACCATGGCGTGTCGACGCTCTCCCAAGGTAGATCCTGATCATCCACTTCACGAAACACCGGGAGCTGCCCGGACCTCCGCTCGAACAACGGCAGCGCGAGGGTTCGCTCTCCGCTCGTGAACTTCGTGAGCGCTCGAGCGATGACAGTCGAATCAGGTGCCGCCTCGTAGAACACATGGGCCAACTGAAATACCGGCTTGGTGTTCCTGAAGTTCCTTCGCAGCTGCACGACGTCGGCCGACTCTGCGAAGCGAGCAAGCCACGACTCGCTGTCCCCGTACAGCCCCTGTCCAGTGCCCACGGCCAAGCACAGGCTTCCCGCTGGCTCGCAGTGCGCGGACAGCAGCTCCAGAGCCCAGTCGCTCATATCTTGAGCTTCATCTACGAGTACGAGGTCGTACTTCGGGAGCTCCGCTGACTTGCGAAGCACTTCCTCTGAAACGAGCTCTCCCCAAGCCTCATAGTCATCTGCTTCCGGCTCCAACCCCAAGGAACGTGAGTACCCGGATAGCAGACCGAAGACGTCCTGGACCTCCAGTACTGCAGTCTCAGAGTCCAGATGGTTCGAGAGAGAAAGCAGGCGGACGATGTCCGCCCCGAGAACCTTGTTGTAGCACGAGAAGAGCACGCGCGCGCCTTCCATCGCGTGCGCGACTCCAAGCTGAAGCAGTCGGAAGGTCTTCCCCGTCCCCGGATGACCTCTGAAGATCGTGCGGACGGTGCTGCCAACGGGCAGGCTCGCGATCGTGCTCGAAGCGACACGACTCTCAATCTGCTTGAGCCGCTCGTACTCACTCGGGGCCGGCTCAGCAACACAACTTGGATTGAGCGCACCGGTAGCGATCTGAATCTGGCGTGCATCGTGCTCGTATCTGCGGTCTGAGCCCTGCTTGGCCGGCGGTGACCGCCACACGTGAGTAAGCCTCTCCTGAAGCGCCAACGGTCCACCGCCGAAGTCATCCGAGAAGAACATCGTCTTCGAGAACTCGCCGGTGAAGCGGCTGTCGCTCCAGTGAGCATTCCACTCGTGCCGAGCGATACTCGGCCAAGCCACGCTCGCAACCATGAACGGTGGTCTGATCTGCGCTGCTCCCAGCTCAATCCGGAGATGGTCCAGCAGCGAGTCACGAGCCTCCGCCGCTTGAATCTGCGGGCTCCTCCCCGCCGGTCGTCCCGCGATCTGGCAGTTCGCCCACCCAAAGACCTTGATCATCGAGAGAGGAACGGCCTTCACCTCTATGACGAAGACGCCTTCGTCCTCGTGCCAGACAAGCAGGTCCACATCCCGAACGCCAGGGATGTGGTTCAGTGAGAACCAGAGGTGCAGACGATCGTCCTGCAAAGCCGAGAGTTGCCGTGCGAGCGAGAGCTCGCCAGCATGCGTTGGGAGAGATGTATGAAGATGCGCCATGGAACTCGCCAGAGGAAAGGGAACCGATGACTGACGCGAACACAGCTGCCTGCTGGTCCTCTTGACATGCCGCGACTTGTGCCTTGTCCACTGGGCTTGTTGACCGACGAGTCAGTGGTGCCCCATCGGGGAGTGCCACGCAGAGCGTCTTCCCCCCCGGGCAGCCCAAGATGCCACTTCTCGCCCGAGCCACGGCACAAGATATCGAGCGAAACACAAGCTTACCAAGGCCTGTTCCACCATGCAAGTGCCATTCAGCCACTTGGTGTTGCTGGAACGCAATCACGTGTGGTCCACGAGCGGAGCCCGAACCAAGGCGTTCTGCGTCGAGATCACCGTCGTGACGCACCGTGAGCGGAGTACCATACTGAAGAAAGTGTGAATCCTTTTCGACGTTTGCGACATCTAAACTGTATATAACAAGTGTCACAAATGCGAACAGCGGCCTCGCACCTCTACTCGCACCTCTATATGAAAGGAAAACGCCCTAATGAGCGGTCCCAGGGAATCACAGAAGCTCACTCTCGCCGACCTGGCCCAGCGCACGGGTGCTCGGCGCCGGACCATCCGCTACTACATCCAGCGCGGGCTCATGCCCCCTCCCCACGGCGCGAAGCGGGGAGCCTGGTACGACGGGGAACATGCGAATCGTTTGAAGCAGATCCTGCATCTGAAGTCAGGCGGCCTCAGCCTCGAGGCCATCTCACGGATCCTGGAACACGGCGAACGTGAAGTCCCACTCCCGCTGTACAGCATCAGCGGATCCGACGAACGCGTCCCGCTTGCACGGCTAGCCTCAAGTCAACAGCTCACAGAGTCAGAACAGAACCCGACCGCCACCACCGCGACACATATTCGACTCGACGAGGGACTCGAACTCGTCATCGACAGCGCACGCGCGCAGCTCACGGATGATGGCGTGGCACGGTTCTCCGATGCGGTCACCAAGGCCTACAGGAAGATCAAGAAGGAGGACTCTCGATGACCTCAATGCGCCCCTTTGAGTCGAGCCCCGATTTCCTCAATGACTGGGTAGGTCTGCGCCCGGCAACACTCACAACCAGCGCCGGCGGCGCCGTCCCACTCACCGGCGTGAAGGTCGCCGGCCACCTCGCCGACCTCCTATCGACCATCACACTCACGCAGTCGTACGAGAACGTGGAGGAGAAGCCCATCGAGGCCGTCTACACGTTCCCCCTCCCCACGCAGGCGGTCATCCTCGACGTGCTCGTGACG
>Ga0180429_10001625_pt1 | contig 18978 bp, 15 predicted proteins | sample SS_ome_FD_132428 | JGI IMG/M metagenome (GOLD analysis project Ga0180429, IMG submission 132428) | Hypersaline lake sediment archaeal communities from the Salton Sea, California, USA - SS_1_S_1 metaG | ecosystem: Environmental > Aquatic > Non-marine Saline and Alkaline > Hypersaline > Sediment ...
GCCGCCTCGGAGGAGCCCTGCTTCTTCTTCGAGTCACCGCACCGTGTTCACGCAGTTCTTGACGAGATCTGCGCCGCCGTCGAGCCGGAGCGGGAACTGATCCTCGGGCGCGAGATGACCAAGCTCCACGAGCAACTGGAGCTGTTTACCGCCGCCGGCTGGCCGGCGCTGCGTGACAGCGTCCCGGCCATCGGCGAGTTCACCGTGGCGGTGGCTGCCGCACCCGAGCAGGAGGCGCCCCACGATGAAGTCCAGCTCGCCGCCGCACTGAATCGTCTGCAGGAAGCGGGTTTCACCAAGCGCGATGCCGTGAAGGCGCTCGCTGCCGTTTGGGAGGTCAGCCCCAACGAGCTGAAGGATCTGGCTTACTAGCGCTGCGTCTCGACCAGCGCCCCGACTTAGCGGTAGACGCCGTGCTCGTGGATGTACCCCGCCACGCTGTCCGGCACGAAGTAGCGTACGGGCTTCCCCTGACGCACGCGCCTGCGGATCTCGGTGGACGAGACGTCGAGCGGCGGCAGCGGCATGAACTCGAAGCGCAGACCCAGCGACCGCATTTCCGCCGGCAGCCCCTGAGAGAAGTCCGCCTCGCCCGGCCGGTTGCAGACGACTACCGTGCACAGCCCGCCATAGAGCTCCACGTCCTTCCACTGCGGCAGCGTGAGGGCCGCATCGCTGCCCATCACCAAATAGAGCTCACCGGGCTCGTACTTATCCGCATGGCGCCTGAGCGTGTCGATCGTGTAGCTCAGCCCGCCCCGGCGCAGCTCGGTGGGATCGACCCTGAACCGCGCGTCGTCCCCCACGGCGAGCCTCAGCATGTTCAGCCGGTGGGCATCCGTCGTCTCATCCCGCGGGTCGTCCTTGAGCGGGTTGCGCGCCGCCGGCACGAACGCCACCTGCGCCAGGCTCAGCCGGTACCAGGCTTCCTGGGCCATCAGCAGATGCGCGATGTGGGGCGGGCTAAATGTCCCACCAACTAGCCCGAGTCGATCAGCTGACTGCGCCACCGCTCAATTGTGCAGCAAGGACGGCATGGCTGTCATCCCGCGGTCCGACCGCCAGGCACCGCACTTCCGCTGCTTCCTCCTCGGTATCGAGTGTCCAGGGCTCGAATGCCTCGTCGCCTGCCAGCACCGTGAGCGACCTGCAGCGCCGCAGGGGCAGATCGTGCAAGGCCCGGCTCAGACCGGCCCAGTACTCCCCGGCCAGCTCCTCCAGCGGCAGCAGGTTCACCACGATCGACTGGGCCCAGTAGAGGTGCGCAATGAACTGCAGAGCCAGTTCGCCGTCGTCCAGAGCCTCGGCCGGAAGATACGCGATATCGTAGTGCCGGTATTCGTGCTCGACGCGCACCCAGCGCGGCTTGCGACGGTACAGCGTCCAGTCGGTGTCGGCGAAGGATCGTCCGGTCAGCTGCGGCAGCAGCAGCCGCGAATGCTCCAGCACCGGCTCAACCAGTGCGGTGTCCGCGTAGATTCGATAGCGCAGCAGGCACTCTCCCCGCTGACCTTCTTTGCCGGCTTCGGCATCCTTGGGCGAACGCCGGCCGCCCGTCGCGAAGTGCGGATTCCCCTTACCGCCCCGACCGCCACGTGCCAGCACCAATTGCTGGCCATTGCTGGTCACCGATCCCAGCTCGCGGCCTGCAGGCATGGCGTATGCCAGCGTCCCCAGCGGCACTTCCAGCATCACGTCGGCGCCCGCCGCGCCGTGACGCAGATTCCCCTCGCCGGCCCCTCCGGCCTCCGCCCGGCATCGCCTGTGCCCCGGGCCAGCCAGGGAGTCGACGCTGCGCGCACCCACCATCACGACGTTGCCACCGCGGCCACCGTCGCCGCCGTCGGGTCCGCCGTGAGGCTGGTATTTGCGCCGCGCGAAGTGCACACAGCCGTTGCCGCCGCGGCCGCCCTGTGCCTCGATGCTTAATTCGTCGATGAACACCATCTAGATGGTAGCGCAGCGCAGCGGCGGGATCCGGAACGGGACATTGAGGAAGCGGTTGCAGCGATACCGGCTAGGCGGTCGGCACCACGTAGGCGGTGCGCTTGCCACGGTGGAGCTTGTAGTGCACCACGCCGTCCCTCAGCGAGTACAGCGTGTAGTCCTTGCCCATCCCGACGAACTCGCCGGGGGCGATCGACATCCCGACCTGGCGCACGAGGATGTTGCCGTTGCGCACCACCTGGCCGGCGTAGCGCTTCACGCCGCGGCGCTGGCCCTGGCTGTCACGTCCGTTGCGGCTGCTGCCCAGTCCTTTCTTGTGTGCCATGTCCGTTATCCCTTGATCGACTTGACCCGCAGGTAGCTGATGTCCTCGCGGTAGCCCTTGCGGCGCGCGGTACGCTTGCGCGGTTTATAGGTCCAGACGTGCAGCTTCGGGCTCCTCGTCTGGCGGATGATTTCCAGTTCAACCTTGGCCTTGTCCACCTGCGGCTGGCCGATCTTGACCTTCTCGCCATCGATCGTGGCCAGCACCCGATCGGCCTTAACCTTGTCACCCACCGCACCATCGACCCGCAACGTGCGGATCACCTGGTCGGCTTCGACCCGAAACTGCTTACCCTTCAGTTCGATTACCGCAATCATCGTTTCCTCGCGTGGGCGGCGCATCCCGCCGGCCGGCTCCCGCAACGACAGGTTACGTGCCGGCACCGGCCGGCTTTGCGGGAACGAGTAGCTTACTCAGTGCATATTACCCTGTCAAGTGCAACACCTGCACCTTTGAACCAGTCTAATTCAGTGAGTGGTAGATAGCCTTATGGTGGATGCGCCACACAATCGGGGAGTAGTACACCGGCACCGCGGGGGAGCTGGCGGCTGGGTCTGGCCACAGCTACCGCAAGGAGGTGAGCGAAATGCTCCGTAACCTGATTGTGTTGCTCGCGCTCGTAGTCGGCATGCTTTGCATTGCGATGGTGCTGCGAGCGGATGCTGGACGACGGACCGTCGCCCTGCAAGCTCCAACGGTGGTTACAGCGCTGCTTTCCGGCACCGCAGCCGGACGCTAGCAACTGCACAAAGCGCATTCGGGCTTGCAGCATCCTGGGGGCTGACGGCGGGAGAGCCGTCGGCCTACGAGCCATGCTCCGCATTAGTAATCAGTCCGACATCCGGATATGTACATATCTGGACGCCGGATGATATAGTGGCCGTCAACCGGCAGTGTCCGACTAAGCTTACGCCCGTTGAGGAGTTCCTCCCGTGGGAAGATCAGCTAAGCTGCGTGACATCGTGGTACTTGGGCTGCTAAAAGAGCAGCCGCGCTACGGATATGAAATCAAGATGATTATCGACCATGTGATGTCGCACATCATCGACATCTCCTCCGGTTCACTCTACTACGGCATCAAGAAGCTACTCCAAGCCGGCAGGATTGAGGAAGCATCGGTCGAGAAGGTCGGCAGGCGCCCCGAGCGTTCAGTGTACCGAATCACCGAGTCGGGGCTGAAGCTGCTCCGCCGCGAGTTGCCGAAGGTGATCTTTCCCCAGGCACGGCCGACGTTTCCGATCAATCTGGGCTTGTTCTTCTTTGACACCCTCGACGACACTGAAGGACACCGCAGGTTGCTGATGTGGCAGGAGCGCGTCAGGCTGACAATCGAGTTCATCGAGGAACTGCGGGAGCGCTACGAGGGCGAGGCCCCGGCATCTCATCTGCTGATCCTCGACCACAACCTCTGCTACTACCGCGCGGAGCAGCAGTTCCTCTCAGACACCATCGGCCAGCTGGCGCGCGGCAGCGAGTACGCCCTGACGACCGGCGACATGGAGGAGGTGGAACTGGAGGTGGAGAACCTGAGACGCCAATTCGATTACTCGGTGCACAACTCCATTCCAGGCAAGACGGCCGAGCCCCGAAAGCACTAGTCTCACCGCCGTTGGTCCCCTGCGAAGCGAACCGTGCCTCGCTGATTCCAGTCTGGCATAATGCTCACATGGACACCAGCGATCCGGCCCTCGGTTACTGCTGGACCGAGTTGTCTGCCGATGAGGTTCTCTCTCTGCTGCACGATTTCGCGGCTGCGAATCCGAATACGTGTGCAACGGGCTTTCTGGACACTCACCAGTGGTCGCCGCTCAGCGCAATCGAGGGTGCGACGATCACAGGGGGGCATCCTGCTGCGCAGTATCGCCGGGTTGGTCTCGCCCCTTGCCAACCGGGCCTGCAGTACTTCACTGCCGATCGCGGCGAGCTGCCCGAGCACGTGCGCAACGCGCGTCAACTGCGCAGCTGGCTGTACAGCTCCGGTGTGCCTGACGGAGCCGTCGGCGACATCCTGGTTAGCGATTCCGTCAGCTGCTTCGCCGCGCCGAACGCGGAGATCGACCGCTTACTACCCGCACTGCGCGTCGCGGAGTTTGTCGCACTGCCCGCGCCGCCCACGAGCCGTACGACAGCTGCCAGCCGGCGAGCCGATGCGCTGCTCACGGCGCTGTTCAAGGTCAGCCGCGGGGAGGCCCAGGTGGCCATTGAGTACGGCTTCGTGTTTCGCAACTTCCAGCCGCTGGGCAAGCGCACGCAGGCCCTGACAGCCGGCGACCAGATCGTCTACCGCACCAAGGGCCGCGCCGAGATCGTCAGCCTGGAGACCAACCCGCGCAGCGGGCGCGTCTGGGTGGAATTCGTGAGCTTCCCTGCTTAGGATGCCGCGCTGTCGTTTTCGCCGCGGTAGACCACCTTGTTGCGCCCCGTTTCCTTCGCCTCGTAGAGCGCCTGGTCGGCCACCCGCACCATATCGTCGATACTGAGTCCCACCGGATCGGCCGCGGAGAATACGCCGGCTGAAACCGTCACGTTCAGCTTGCGGTCCCCGGAGAAGATCGTCGCATGCTCGACACGCTGCCGCAGTCGCTCGGCGATCCGCTGGCCCGCCACGCCGGTGGTGTCCGGCAGCAGGATCAGAAACTCCTCGCCGCCGATCCTGCCCAGCACGTCGCCTCGTCGCAGAATGCGCGTCATCGTGCGCGAGATCTGCTGCAGCACGGCGTCACCCGCCGAATGGCCATAGGTGTCGTTGATCTCCTTGAAGTGGTCGATGTCGACGTAGATCAAACACATCGGCGAGGCCGTGCGCCCGGCGCGCGCCACCTCCTCGTCCATGCGCCGGAAGAACATCCGGCGGTTGTAGAGGCCGGTCAGCGGATCGGTGCTGGCCAACCTGTCGAGCTCCTCCATGCGGGACTTCAGCTCATCCTGGAGGAACTTGATCCGGACCATAGACGACAGCTGGGCGAGCAACTGCACCTCGGAGTAGGGCTTGGTGTGCATGAACAGCGCACCGTAGAACTGGCCCTCCATGATCATTGCATGGTCGAATTCCTCGCCCGTGACGAAGGTCAGCGGGATGTCCTCGTAGCCATTGACCGCCCCGATCTCCTGACTCAGTCCGAAACCACCGTCCGGCATATCCAGGCTGATCAGCACCGCGTCGCACTCCGTGTTCTTCACCAGCTGCAGGGCTTCCTCCCGGCTGTCGGCCTGGAGGATCTCGTAGTTGTACAGCTCCATCAGGTCTGCGAGCAGCTGATTTGACTCCCGGTCAGAGTCGACCACCAGAATGCGTGGGCGGTCCTTCGGCATACCCCAGCATTATAGAACACCGGCTATGTTAGAATGCCGCGTGCTGTCAAGCCAGGCTGCGAGCGATCTCGATTTCTATCGGGAGCTGCAGCGACTCGACCCCAGCCAGCCGGATACGCGTCGCGCGCTGGGTTTTGCCCGCGTTTGGGCTGAGTTGGCCCGGCGGGCGCTAGCCGCCTGTGCGGCGCAGCTCGGACGCGAGGTCAGATACCCGCCGGCTTTGGCCCTGCCCGCGCTGCAGGCCTACCTGGAGAAGGGCGCCCACGTGCGGGAGCGCGACTTCCTGGAGCGGGTCCCGGCGACATGGTCCGGCGTGCCGGCCCAGCTGCTCGCCGACATGACCCGCTGGCTGGCGGGCTTCGCCGATCCCGCCCACCCGCTGGGCACAACCTATCAGGTTTGGGTGGGGGCCGCATCTGATAGAGACATCAGACTGCTGGGCCCATCCGCACCGCCTCCACCTCCGCCGCTGAAACTCCTTGACGCGCCGCCCTGCCTAGGCTGGATCGCGCATTCGGCGGGGATGCCCGTGGCGGTTGTGGCCCACTACGACGTGCACGGTCTGGCGATGCTCGCCGCCACGCTGCGCACCCTCCAGGCCACGGGCGTCGAACGCGTGGATTGCATCCTGAATTTCGAGCAGACCGGTGACATCAGCAAGCTGTGGAAGCGCACCGTGCCGCGGCTGATCAGCAGTGAGGAGCCCTATGCCGCGGTAATCATGATCGACTGCTCGATCCACTCGCGGCACCCGGATCGCACCCGCAAGGCGATCGCCAGGCTTGACGATGCCTCGGGCACGCAGCTGGTGATGATCGACCATCACGATGACACGATCGCGTTCGCGCCGGAGCTGCTGCACCCGCGCCTCGATCTGGTGCTCACCGATGTACCCTCATGCGGTCTGCTGGCCGAGACCGACGAGCAGACGCAGACGCTGATGGTCCTCGGGGCTCTGGGAGACAAGGTCCCGGAGGTCACCGCCGCGTACAGCCGGGAGACCCACCTCCAGCTCCACGAGGCCAATTACGCCTACCACCAGCGCCTCGTGCATTTCAGCCCCACGCCCCGCGAAATGAAGCAGCAGGGCGTGCAGCCCATGCGGCCCCTGTGGGAGAAGCTGGCGGCCGGAGCCTCGGTCACCCCCCGGCTGGCCGAGGATGTGCTGGGCGAACTGCCGTCGCCCCCTGAGCCGGTGCTGCCGGAGTCACTGCGCTGCGGCGAGTTGCTGTTCGTCACTTCGCCGCTGCCAGCCGTGGGCCGCACCTGGTACGCGCTGCTGGAAAGACTGATGGCGCAGGCCGGCACGTCCTACGCGGCGGCACTGCGCATTCTGGACGGTCGCCGCGCCAACATGCTGCTACTGACACACTGGGAGGCCACCCATTTGCCGCCCGTCCGGCACTTCGTGCCGCCGGAGTATCTGCATCGCTGTCTCGGCCATATGGCCGCGGTCTGGGTCGACGTGCCCAAGGACGAAGCACTAATCCTGCTCGAGTCTGTCGCCCGACGGCTGAACGGTTTCATGCAGACTATCGGCAATTTCCAGCCGGTGGCGCAGCTGCTGGCGCGCAACATCATCGACCCCGCCACTGCGCCCTAGCCACGGTGCAGGGGTGAACCAGGCACCGCGTCTGCGAGTCCTGACCAGTTATCAACGCCCTATAATGGGCTGGGCAGCATAGTGCTGCGGCAATCCCGCCTGAGTTGGCGGGCTGCTTAAGGAGGAATACATGAAGGTGATGCGGTTCGTATTGACGCTGGCAATGGCAGTCATTCCAGTCTGCGCCGTCGCCGGCGAGGCTGGCGACGTCGAGAGCGTCTCGCTCACGATCTACAACAGCGATCTCGCCCTGGTCCGCGAGGTGCGGGCCTTCGACCTCGATCGTGGCGTGCAGGACCTGGTGCTCAGCGAAGTCTCAGGCATGCTCCGCCCGGAGACGGTTCATCTCAGCCTGCCTGGCGGCCTGGAAGTTGCTCTGCTGGAACAGAACTTCGACTACGACCTGGTCAGCCGCGAGAAGCTGATGGAGAAGTTCATCGGCAAGGACATCACGCTGATCGATGACGAACTCGGGCTTCAGACGAGCGGCACGCTGCTCAGCGTTGCGGGCGGCGTGGTGCTTGAAAGCAACGGCCGGATTCTGCTCAATCCTCCGGGGCGCGTGGTGCTGCCGGAAGGTGCTGCGGACGACCTGCTGCTCAAGCCGACGCTGTCCTGGATGGTGCACAGCCCCCAGGTCGCGCGCACCGACGCCGAAATCACGTATCTGTCCTCCGGGCTGACCTGGAACGCGGACTACGTGCTGCAACTCAACGCCGACGACACGGCGGCGGGCGTCGAGGGCTGGGTGACAGTCAGCAACTACTCGGGCACGACCTATCGCGACGCCGAGCTGAAGCTCATCGCCGGCGATGTCAACGTACTGCCGGACTACGAGATGCGCGACGAGTACGCGATGGAAGAAGCGATGATGGCCGACGGACTCGGTGGCGGCTTCGAGGAGGAGGAGTTCTTCGAGTACCACCTCTACGACCTCCAGCGCCCGACTACGGTGCGTAACAACCAGCAGAAGCAGGTCGGGCTGCTCAGCGCCCAGCAGGTGCCCATCCGCATGCGCTACGTTGTTGACGGCCAGTACGGCGGTGACACACGTGTGATGGTCGAGTTCTCCAACGACGAGGATTCCGACATGGGGATGCCGCTTCCGGCCGGGACGGTGCGGGTGTTCAAGGCCGACAGCGAGGGCGACGTCCAGTTTGTTGGTGAGGACTGGATCGACCACACGCCGCGCGATGAGGATGTGGACCTGTATATCGGCAACGCCTTCGACATCGTCGCTGAGGCGACCCAGACTGACTATGAGGACATCGGTGACGGCTACACCGAGTCCTACAGCGTTGTGCTGCGCAACCACAAGGAGTCGGACGACGTGGTGGTCACCGTTGAGGTTAATGTCTGGGGTGATTGGCGGATCGTCCGCAGCAGCTACGACTACGAGATGGAGGACGCCTGGACCGCCACCTTCGAGATACCGGTGGCGGCCGACGGTGAGGCCACCCTGGAGTACAAGTACAAGGTGACCTGGGAGTAGCGGGAAGCTCTGCTCAGCACCACGCCGGCGGCCTGGTCGACCGGCAAGGGAGGCTTGCGATGCGCGCAGCTGTGATCACGGTGGCGTCGATGGTTACGGCGCTGGCCATGCCGGCATACTCTGCCGAGGTCGCGCCGCCGGATGAAGTCGCGGTGACGATCTACAACGAGAACCTGGCCCTGATCCGTGAGGTGCGTCAATTCGAGCTTGCTGACGGGACGCAAACGCTGCTGCTGCCTGAAGTCAGTGGACAGCTGCGGCCTGAGACGGTGCACCTGAGTCTGCCCGCCGGCGTCGTGTTTGACCTGCTCGAGCAGAACTACGACTACGACCTGGTCTCCAGCGACAAACTGCTGGAGAAGTTCATCGGCCGCGAGCTGCTGCTGATCGATGACGACCTTGGAACGGAGCTGCGAGCCACGCTGCTCAGCACTGCCGGCGGACGCGTGGTCAAGGACAGCGAGGGGCGGATCCTGATCAATCCTTCGGGCCGCGTAGTGCTGCCAGCGGGCTCAGCTGATGAGCTGCTGCTACGGCCCACGCTCTCGTGGCTGCTGTGGAGTCGCGATGCCGGCAGCCATCACGCCGAGGTCAGTTACCTTTCCGGCGGGCTGAGCTGGCAGGCGGACTACGTCGTGCTGCTGAACTCCGACGATACCGCGGGCGACATCGAAGGCTGGGTCACCATCAGCAATTACTCCGGCACGACGTACCGCGACGCAAAGCTGAAGCTGGTGGCAGGCGACGTCAACATCGTTCGCCCGCAGATGCTGCATATGAAGGCTGCGCGCGGCGCGCCGCCGCCGCCGACTGCGGCTGCCGGCTTCGTCGAGGAGGAGTTCTTTGAGTACCACCTCTACAACCTGCCGCGGCCGACCACGATTCGCAACAGCCAGATGAAACAGATCGGCCTGCTGACAGCCGGTGCAGTGCCTATGAAGAAGCTGCTGGTCTTTGACGGCATCAGCGGCGGTGATATGCGTGTCTTCATGGAGTTCACCAACGGGGAAGAAGCGAACATGGGCATGCCACTGCCTGAGGGAGCTGTCCGCGTCTTCAAGAACGACTCGGCGGGCGAGGCGCAGTTTGTCGGCGAGGATCGCATCGATCACACGCCCCGCGACGAGGACGTCCGCCTCTACATCGGCAACGCCTTCGACATCGTCGGCGAGACGAAGCGCACCGACTACAAGGATCTCGAGAACGGCTACATCGCCGGCTACGAAGTCCGCCTGGCCAACCACAAGGAGACGGAAGACGTCGTGATCACCGTGCCGGTCCGGATCGGTGGCGACTGGATGATGACGCGCCACAGCCACGACTACACGAAGCAGGACGCCTACACGGCCGAGTTCGAAGTTCCGGTCGCAGCCGATCAGGAGGTCATCCTGACATTCACATACAAGGTCACCTGGCAGTAAAGCCGCCCGTCAGCCGCGCCATTCGGGCGGACCGAAGGCAGCCCCGCCGCCATGGCTGGCGCGCTCGTGGCTCAGCCACTAAGATGGGCGGGTAAGCCGGCTCTCGAACAGCGGGAGCACATCACGGGGGCAACCGACATGACTGCCGACGCGATCACGATTCCACCACCGGAAGATGTTGCGCTGACAATTTACAATCAGGACCTGGCGCTGATCCGCGAGCGTCGCATCCTAGACATCCAGGCCGACACCGCCAGCTACCTGGTGCCCGAAGTCAGTGGCCTCCTCAAGCCCGACACGGTACACCTGAGCCTGCCGGAGGGAGTCAGCTTCAGCCTGCTGGAGCAGAACTTCGACTACGATCTGGTCAGCGGCGAGAAGCTGCTCGAGAAGTTCATTGGACGCGAATTGCTGCTGATGGACGACGAGCACGATACGCAGCTCGCCGCCACACTGCTGAGCACGGCCGGGGCGCGGATCGTCAGGGATGGCGATGGCCGCATCCTGATCGACCCGCCGGGCCGAGTGGTTCTGCCGCCGGGCGCCGCCGACGAACTGCTGTTGCGCCCCACCCTGTCATGGTCGCTGTGGAGCCAGAAGGCCGGCCAGCAGCGGGCTGAGCTCAGCTACCTCTCGGCCGGCCTGAGCTGGGAAGCCAGCTACGTGGTTCTGCTGAACGCGGATGATACCGCCGGCGATTTTGAGGGCTGGGTAACCATCACCAATCGCTCGGGCACCACCTATCATAATGCGCACCTCAAGCTGGTAGCCGGTGACGTACACCTGGTGCGCGAGCGCCCGGAGCGGCCGCAGATGAAGGACGCCACCCTGCGGGCCGCGGCGATGGCCCCCGAGGCCTTCCAGGAGGAGGAGCTGTTCGAGTATCACCTCTATGATCTGCCGCGCACTACGACCATTCGTGACAACCAGTTGAAGCAGATCGGGCTGCTCACGGCGCCCGCGGTGGCCTTCACCAAGCGCCTGGTCTTCGACGGCCTGCGCGGTGGCGATGTGCGGGTCGGCATGGAGTTCACCAACTCCGAAGAAGCAGGTCTGGGTATGCCGCTGCCCGCCGGTATCGTGCGGGCCTTCAAACGAGACAGCGACGGCGATCCACAGTTTCTGGGTGAGGATCGCATCGATCATACGCCCAGGGACGAAAAGCGGCTGCTGCACGTCGGCAACGCCTTCGACGTCGTGGGCGAAACGGTCCGCACTGAGTACTCCAAGCAGAAGCGGGGCTTCACCGCCAGCCACGAGGTGACGCTGCGCAACCACAAGGACGATGAGGATGTAACGGTGATCGTCGTCGCCAGGTTCTTCCACGCCTGGAAGATCACGGCCTCCAGCCACGAGCATATCCAGAAGGACGCCCACACCGCCGAGTTCCACATTCCGGTCAAGGCCGACGGCGAGGCCGTGCTGACGTTCAGTCTGAAGGCCAACTGGCGCTAGCGCTGCCCGGCGCAGGTGGCTGGATAGGCGACACTGATGCCGCATTTCGGGTACTACATGCCAGGAAACCAGATGACTGCTGACGGCGTGCCATGAGAGTCCTCGTGACCGGAGCAACCGGCTACATCGGTGGCCGGCTGGTGCCGCTGCTGCTGGAGCGCGGTCACAGCGTGCGCGTGCTGGTGCGCGATCAGCTCCGAATCGAGCGGCGTCCCTGGGTTGATGCTGTGGAAGTCGCTGTCGGCGATCTTGAGGATCCGGTTTCCACTTCTGCTGCACTGTGCGGCATGGATGGTGCCTACTACCTTGTGCACTCCATGGCTGCGGGGCGGGATTTCCCGCAGCGCGACCGCCGCGCTGCTGAGGTCTTCGCCGCCGCGGCCCAGCACCTGCAACACACCGTGTACCTCGGCGGGTTGCAGCCTCGTGAGGGCAGCGGCACCGAGCACCTGGCCAGCCGGGGTGAAGTCGGCGAGATTCTGCGCGCGAGACTGCCGGCAACCGAACTGCGGGCCGGCCCGATCGTCGGCTCCGGCTCCGCTTCATTCGAAATGGTGCGCTACCTGGTGGCTCGCCTGCCGGTGATGACGCCCCCGCGCTGGGTGCTCAACACCATTCAGCCCGTCGCTGTGCGCGATGCGCTCAGCTACCTCTGCCTGGCAATGGAGCGACAACCCGGCGGCATCATCGAGATCGGTTCCAAGCCGCTGACCTTCAGGGAGATGTTGCAGGTCGTGGCGGAAGTGCAGGATTTCCGGAGGTTGATTCTGCCCGTGCCGGTGATGACGCCGACCCTCGCCGCCGAGTGGATTCACCTCGTGACGCCCATTCCACGCTCACTGGCGGGGCCGATCTCCCAGGGCATCATCCACCCGCTGCTGGCCGATACTCAACGGGCGGAAGAGCTCTTTCCGGAAGTGAAGCCCATCAGTTATCGCCACGCTGTGACGCTGGCTCTGGGCAAAGTCACCCGCGGCGAGGTGGAGACCACCTGGAGCGGGGCGCTGGGGGAAGGCCCGACATATGAGTTCACCGCCTGGGAGGGGCTGGATCGGGAGATCCGGTCCCTGTTTGTACCTGCCGCGCCCGAGCGCGTCTTCGACAGCCTCTCCAGCCTGGGTGGTGATCGCGGCTGGGGCCCCTGGACCTGGGCCTGGAAGGCCCGCGGTCTGATCGATCAGCTGGCGGGCGGGCCGGGGCTCAGGCGCGGGCGACGGCACCCCGTCGACCTGCTGCCGGGCGAGGCGGTCGACTTCTGGCGGGTTGAGAAGGTCAATCCGCCCCATCTGCTGAGGCTGCGCGCTGAGATGAAACTGCCCGGCCGGGCCTGGCTGCAGTGGGAAGTACTCCCCGAGGGCGATGGCACCCGCCTGGTGCAGTCGGCGCTGTTTGCCCCGCTCGGTGTCTGGGGGCACCTGTACTGGAACGCCCTCTATCCGCTTCACAAGCTGATCTTCGCCAGTCTCCTGGCGATGGTGGCGCGGGACGCGGTTGAGAGCAACCCGGCAGTCACTCCCGGCATCGGCTGACCGGCGTACAGCTGTGCCCCGCTGGCTATAATCACGCCGTGAGTGAAGACCTAGCGACGTTTGCTGACGACGATTTCTGTTTCGCCTGCGGGGCGCGCAATCCGCTCGGACTGCATCTGACGTTTCTCACCGCGGGCGATGCCTTCTGCACGCGTGTGCAGCCCAAGCCGCACTGGCAGGGCTTCGCCGGCGTGATGCACGGCGGGCTGCAGAGCACGATCATGGACGACCTGATGAGCAACCACCTGTTTCGCCTGGAGCATGTCTGGTGCGCCACCGCCGAACTGACACTGCGGTTCCGCCGCCCGGTCCCACTGGATCGTGAGCTGCTGTTCGCCAGCCGCATCGAGCGGCGCCAGGGCCGCGTGTGGCTGCTCAGCGGAACATGCACCGTTGCCTCTGATCCTGCTTCCTCACCGCTGACCACCGCTCGCGGTCGTTTCATCGAGGTTCCCCTGCCGCCCGCCTGACATGGTAGAATGCCTGTGGACAATCTGTGGATAAGACGGGGCACCACTGGCTGAACAACGGCACCAAGGCAGCCGTCGCCAGCTGATAGGCCTCCAACGGAGAAGACGATGCGAGTGATCTGCTGCCTAGGCGTGTTGCTGCTTCTGATCGGCTGCGCTGTGTCCGAGGACGACTTCACGACGGAGACAATGGCGCAGCAAACGGTGTTGGCCGGCACGGAACTCACCATCGAGCTGACCGATCCGGCGCAGTCCCAGCTGCACTTCCCGGCCGGCACGTTCGCCGAGGACGTCGTCGTGCTGTTCTCCGATCAGCTGCTCGGAGTCGACTCGGACTGGCGCTACTTCCCCACCGTCGATCCCGCGGCGGTCGCGGCGGCCGACGAGGATGGACTGGAGATTCTGGCTGCTCAGCACGACGACGATCAGATTGCCGGCGTCGTCATCAACACGCCGGCGCACATCGGATTCCTGGAGAACATCGAGGTACGTTTCGAGTTCGACGACGGTGTGACTGCGGCGGAGAACACCCAGTTCGCAGTTTATCGCTTCGACTTCCAGGACGATCCCGACAGCACCACCGCCCATTGGAGCCGCTGGGGCAGCAACGTAGCTGTCGTGGATGACACCAGCCGGCGGGCGGACGCCGTCCTGAGCACCGACGATTTTCGCGGCTACATCGGCTCGCTGGCGCTGTTCATCGGGCTGACTGCCGACGTGCTTGAGAACCCCGCTGGCTATACCACGATCACCGGCCGCGTCGTCGACCAGGGCGACGCGGGCGTCTCCACGGACGTAGCGCTGTACCTGCTGATCGGTTCCGTGGAATACGACACCGGTTTCGATCTGGCCACCACCTCGGATGGTGACGGCCTGTTCACCATCACGGTGCCCGATCAGCTCATCGGCCAGTTCGTCCGGCTGGTCTTCGGACGGGCCGACGCCGGCGCACTGGAGGTCGACACCTTCAACCTGCTGGACCCGGCCGACAGCCTTGCGGCACCCGCATTGCCGCACCTGTTGACCGAGACTCGCAGCATGGTGATCTGGTATGGGGACAACAAGGTGATCTCCTATCCGGTGCGCCCGATTACGTAGCTTCGCCGGCGGAGTGAGGCAGAAACCTCTGCAACGCTGCGGGCAGCTTGTCCTTCTCGGCGAGGCTCGTGAGCGCCTCAGTGAAGTTGGGCCACTGCTGCATCTCCGGATACACCCGGACTGCCTCGCTGACGTGGAACGCCCCCGCCTCATCCTGGCTGTCCTCCAGCAGCGCCAGACCGAGGTTAAGGTTGTTGATCGGCGAGTCCGGGCTTAGGCGCGCTGCTGTACGCCAGTGCCGGATCTGCGCCTCGAGATCATCGTAACGGCTGGCGATGATCGCGAGGTGCTCGTGGACCAGATCGAACTGGTCGTTTAGCCTCAGCGCCTGCTCCGCGTACTGCCGCGACTGCTCCAGATTGCCCAGCTGCAGGTAGCACTTCGCCAGATCGAGCAGCACCTTCTCGTCATGCGGATGGACCACGCAGGCGATTTTGGCCAGTTCGAAGGCCGCCGCCCAGTCGCGCTGCTTGGTGTAGTAGTCAAACAGCTGGTAATAAGCCCAGACATTGCTGCGATCCACCGCGAAGATCGCCCGGTAGTGCTCGAAGGCCCGGCCCGGCAGCGGGACGCCAATCCGGTGGTAGAACTTCAGTTCGTAGATGTTCTCAGCGTGCCCTACCCCTTTGAGTGCCGCAGGCGGCAGCAGGTGCTTGTGGAAGAAGATCCGCTGCCGCAGCTGGGTGTGCTTGATCACTGAGCCACGCACGATGTCGCGCGTCTCCTGGCTGCACATCACGTGACTGTACAGCCCCTGGCGGCTGGCGCTCTCAATCCGCTTCGCCAGGCCGATCGTGTAGCCCTCGATCCGGCGCTCGCCATCCGGGCGATCGCGCAGGTAGACGCGCCCGTAGTGAATGCCGATGCCAAGGCCCAGCGGATTGCGGAAGTTGAGCACCCCGCGCAGGTTGGTAACTTGCACCAGCCAGAGGTTCTTCAGCTGCAGCGCGGCCTTGAACGCCGCGTAGGCCAGGTTCTCGTTGCAGCGCTTGCACTCCGCGATCATCGCAGAGCGCTCCTCGCCCTCCAGCTTGGCGGGACCATCCAGCGAGTAGTTGCGCGCCACTTCCTCAGGCTCGTAGAAGAAGATGCACAGCTGATCGCCGACCACGCTGTACTCCGCGACCGGCAGCCCCTGCTCCTTCAGCGAATCAAGTAGCTCGATCATCGAGGCCTGAAACGACTGCACCAGGTCGTCGTACTCCTGCTCGGGCAGCGTCGAGGCGATCGTCACGCTGTTCTCCACGTCGGCGAACAGGATCGCCGCGTGGATCGAGGTGTATTCGTGCCCCTCCCAGACTGCCTTGGGCAGTGACGCCGTCTCGCCCTTGTCCCTATCCTCCGCCATTGTGCTGCCAGTTTAGCAGGTCAACTGCTCAGACTCTACCAAAGCGCACATCCCGTGAGTTGTTGTCGCGCACCGCCGGTTCACTCCGCAAGCTTGATGATCAGCGCGTCGTCGCCGCCGCCACCGCTGTCTTCCGTTCCAACTGGGCTTCCCGTCGTTCCCGTCACGTTCTGATATGTTCCCGAGATGCTCTGGGAAGTCCCGGTGGCGTTGCCCGTCGTGCCGGACGCCGGCTGCCAGCTCCCCGTGACGTCTTCCCAGGCCCCCGACGCATTGGGTGTCAGACCGCCGAAGTACAACCTGCCGTCCGCGCCAAGCGCGACCGGGTACCCCCGGTTATGGCTCGTGTCACCCCACCCGCGCTCGGCCAGCAGATAGCCATCCGAGTCTATTCGCAGCTCCACAAGATCATGAGCACCGTGTCCGTCGCTGCCTGTATATCCCGTCACAACGGCATAGCCATAGCCGTCTATCGCGACCGAGTGAGCGATGTCAGACCCGGAACCACCCCACACCCGGTCCCAGTTCACGGATCCATCCGAGGCGAACTGGACGATCGCAATGTCCATATTCCCTGCGCCGAATGACCACGTGTAACCCGCCACATAGATGTTCTCGTCGTCGTCGACAGCAATACCCCACGGGGAGTCTTCACTACCGCCACCCCAGGTCTTCTGCCACTGCAGCGTGCCTGACGAGTTGTACTTGAGCAGAACGAAGTCGTAGTTGCCGGCGCCATAGGCGGACGAATTGGCAGCTACATAGACGGCACTGTCACCATGAAGTGCAATCGCCATGCTGTGCTCTGCGCTGCCACCGCCCCACGCACGCTCCCATTGCATGATGCCGGCGCTATTGAGCTTGAGTACGCAGGCATCTTCGCCGCCAGCACCGTAACTGGTCGTGTTGCCAACCAGATAGACGTTGTCTGACGAATCAAGGGCAAGATCCTCGAAGTAGTCGGAATCCTCGCCGCCCCAGGTCTTCTCCCAGCCGAGGCTCCCGCTGGAGCTGTACTTCAGAAGCAGCCCGTCAATCGAGCCCTCACCATAGCTGCCAGTGTATCCCACCACGAGTGCGTCTGTGCCAAGCATCGCGATGTCGTAGCCCCGATCCAGATTCGAACCGCCCCAGGTACGCGCAAACTGCAGGTCTCCCGCTAGATCGTACTTCAGGATCAGGGCATCACCAGCGCTGGCGGTGAAGCTCGCTGAGCCGCCGGCCGCGTAGAGATCGCCAGCACTCGTGGCCGCGAGACCGTACAGGTTCTCGTTCTCCGCCCCGCCCCAGGTGTGTACCCAGCTGGCCCCGATCATCACCGTCGCGGTGTTCTGATCATCTTCGTCATCAGTAACCCTCACGGCCGTCTCATAGACGCCCGGCGTGTTGTAGGTATGCTGAATCGTGCTAGTCGTACCGGAATCGTAGTCCCATGTACCATCGCCGTCCCAGTCCCACTCGTACTTCTTGATGCCCAGGCCGTCGCCGGTCCCATTGTCCATGTCGTAGCTGGCCGAAGCATCCAGGTCAACGGTCAAGGGGAACGGCCCGCTTGCAGGGTCCGCCTCCAGGATCGCTTTCGGCCAGCGCTTGACGTACCAGTCAACGCACGTGCTGTTGCCGTTCGATGTCAGCGCGGTGGCGGTCGTCCCGGCGCTGTCCATCACCCAGATGTCCCATGCAGAGCTGCTTTCCCCGCTGAACACCACCGATGCGCCGTCACCGCTCAGCCGTGCGCACTTCTCCCCTGTCGTCTCCGGTGGATCCAGCTGCGTGGGAGGACCAATGCCGGCATCATCGATCTTGTAGACTTCCCTCGCACCGGCGTCGTAGGGGCTCCAAACCACTTGGCCGTTCCTGCCCCAGCACGCTCCCAGATCGCTCATCAGGCTGATGTCGACCAGCGTTTTCACTACCCTGAACTCAGGGTAATCGGCAGTTACCAGCTTGTAGTTGTAGTCCGCCGTACCCAGGGAGTAGGCAAGCCGCTTGCCATCCGGTGACAGCCACGAGTCAATTGCGCACGACCTGCTGGGCAGCTTGACGAGATCCGTTCCATCGGTTTTGATTCGGTACAGGTTGCTGCCACCGGCGTGGCTCATGATCAGATACTCATTGTCAACCCAGTTGGGATAGGAGTAGCCACCTGTGTTCGGCACCTGTCCCTTTCCGGTGCCATCGCTGTTCACCAGCCAGATGGCCCAGCTGCTGCTGTCGTCGAACGCGATCATGCTCTTATCAGGTGACCACATCACCCGGTACGGCTGGTTGCTGATGTCACACACCCATGTCTGCCTGCTGCCGTCGCTGTCCATGATGTAGATGCCCCACTGGCTGTCCACCTCCGCTGCATAGCAGATCGCGGCATCGCCGACAGTGATTCTCACCGTCTCGTCGGTGTCCGTGTCCTCGTAGTCATCAGTCACCCGCAGCTTGACATCGTACTCGCCGGGTTCATCGTACTTGTGCTCGGGCGAGTCGTTCAGCCCCTTGTCTTCCCAGCCGTTACCATCGTCGAAGTCATACTCATACTTCGTGACGCTCCCGTCGGCATCTGTGCTGTCTGAGGCATCAAACTGCACCGTCAGTGGAACCGTCCCCGAAACTGGATCCGCCGCCAGTACGGCACTGGGATGCAGATTCACCTTGATCTCACCGGAGTAAGCGACGCCCTTATCTCCGTCATCGTCCACTACATCCACTCTGGCGGTGTACTTGCCGCTGGTCTCGTAGGGGTGCGTGTTGGTCGCCTCCTCCGTCGTGTCGTCGATGACATCGTCGTTGTCGAAGTCCCAGTCGTAGCGCACGATCGTCCCGTCGTCATCGTGACTACCCGAGGCATCGAATGTCACTTCCAGCGGCGGCTCACCCTTCAGCGGCGCAGCATCCAACTCCGCCACCGGCGGGTCATTGTCATTGATCGGCACTACATCCGAGGTGTCGACCTGGCCGTCGTTGTCCGTCACGCGCACGCGCGC
>Ga0180429_10001626_pt1 | contig 18968 bp, 5 predicted proteins | sample SS_ome_FD_132428 | JGI IMG/M metagenome (GOLD analysis project Ga0180429, IMG submission 132428) | Hypersaline lake sediment archaeal communities from the Salton Sea, California, USA - SS_1_S_1 metaG | ecosystem: Environmental > Aquatic > Non-marine Saline and Alkaline > Hypersaline > Sediment ...
AGCTACATGGCCCGCGTCTGCACGCTGCTCAACGTACCGCGGCCTGAGCGCGGCTATTGGGCGAAGCTGGCGGTCGGCAAGGCGCCGAAGCGACCGCCACTCCCTGAGCCGCGTCCTGGCGACCCGCTCGAATGGACGCGAGACGGAGCCCTGCCCAAGAGGGCCCGTTCCCTCCCGAAGCCTCCCAACCAGAGGCCTCGGCGGAAGCGCACCGCACGGCGGCCGCTGCCAGATCGGCATCCGCTGGTGAGCGGAGCCAAGCCGCTTTTCGAGACCGGGCGTCTCTCGTGGCGCACTCAATATCTCAAACCCACCAAGCGGCTCCTGGTCGACCTGGCGGTGACCAAGACTGGGCTGCATAAGTCCATCGCGTTTGCCAACGAATTCTTCTTGGCCCTCGAGGCGCGCGACCATCGTGTGGTCATCGCGCCCAACGCCGAGCAATTCCATCGCGCGGATGTCGACGAGCGCGAGAATCCCGGAAAGGGCAACCACCATAGCGACCTGTGGTCACCGATGCGCTGCACGGTGGTCTACATTGGGACCGTGGCGATTGGCCTGACCATCATCGAGATGTCCGAGGAGGCGGAGGCCCGATACGTAAACGGCGAGTACGTTCGGCTAACCGACTACGTTCCCAAGCGACGTGGTCGGTACGCGCAACATCATGGCTGGTCGAGTACACACGACTTCCCGACCGGGCGACTTTGCCTCCAGGCCTACTCACCCTACCCCCGCGCCAACTGGACCCAGCAGTGGCGAGAGACGCCGAACCGGGCCCTTTTGGGCCGCATCCCAGCCATTGTTCGGGAGCTGGAGAAAGCCACGGTCGAAATCGCGCGGCTCGTCGAGGAGGGAGAGCAAAAGGCGGAGATGGAACGCAGACGTTGGGAGGCTCAGCGCGAGCAGTGGCGCCGCGAAGAGGAGGCACGGCGGACCGCCAAGGCGCTGAAAGACAGTAAAGAGGAACTGCTTCAGATCATCGATACCTGGGCGGAGGCGAAGCGACTCGAGGCTTTCTTCGCGGATGCCGAACGCCGGGCCCGGGATTTACCTGACGGGCAAAAGGAGCGCACAATGCAACGGCTTCGACATGCGCGCGATCTGATCGGCAGCACCGATGCGCTAGAGCGATTTGACGCGTGGCGAGCACCGGATGAACGATAAAATTGGTTTGATTTCAGGCAGTTAATCAACCGAATCGATTTGGGTGTATCCGTGGGGGCATAATCGGCATTTCGCATTTTAAGTCATTGATTTATAAGGCAATGTGATTGTCGCCGCCTCCACCAATTCAACATTCAAAGCCGTCCTAGGACGGCTTTTTTATTGTGCATAAACAACGTTTTAGGGTTATTACTTGTCCCATCTTGTCCAATGGGCATCATTGACATCCGAGTTACTGCCAAACGAGAACCGGCAGGCTCACTGAGCCTGAACCCCTACTTCAACCCACAACCCGGTTATCGACCTACTCTCTCTTTAAAGCGGCTCAGTGGACATGGTACAGCGCACCCCGACCGGCACAGCCTCATCCGGGTTTGGCATTTCCAAACGTACGCCAAAAGTGCCACTGGCAGCATCGAACACCGGGTCAACAACGGTTACCTTCGCCTGGAATATCCCCTGCATGGGCGCGACCGGCCGCACCTCGTAAGTCTGCCCCACTCGGATCTTTCCAAACAGTTCGGCGGGCGCAAAAACTTCCGCGTGCAGAGTGGCGATCTCGGCCAGCTTCACAATGGTCAATTGCTCATGTGCAAACTCACCGGGGTCCGCTTCAACCGCTAACACCACGCCGTCAACGGGACTGGTCAACTTTCGGCGGTCCAGCCTGGCCTTCGCCTGTTCATGCTCGATACCCGCAATCTTTTTTTGAACCACCGCATTTTCGACGGCCAACCTCGTCAGGGAGACCTCGATTTCCGACTCTTCCAGCTCAGAGGGGCTGACCGCTTTTTTCCGGTTCAGCTCGGTCAGACGCTTGAACTCGCTTTTTCTCAGCCTCAACCGCTCCCGCTGCGACCGTACCTCAACGTCCATTTTCGCGCGAACCGCTGACAGGTCGACCTGCAGTTGCTCGATCGCATCATCTAGGCGCACCAGCACAGCGCCCGCTTGCACCTTGTCACCGCGTCCTACCAGGATTTCCCGAATGATCCCCTCATCAGCAGAGCTCATTTCGATGACCGAACGCGGTTCAATGACACAATCGAGCGTATCGTTGTCGGAAATCGCCAACCCCAAGCCCGGCAACCATATCGCCAGCAATGCGACCGCAACCCTTTCGAATCTCATTCGATGCTCCCTGTGAACGACAACTGCTTGTCTCTTTGAATGTCCTGCTTGAGCAAATCAACCCGCGCACGGGCATGGATGCTTTCGGCTCGCGACTGAGCCGAAGAAAATGCTCGAGCCCCCCATATGGGCCGGTTGGAAAAGTGACCGCCAAACACCTGTACCAGCGGATCTTCCCAGCTGACCAGCACCTCCACACAACCGGGGTCTCCCTGCCGCCCGCAACGGCCCGCCACCTGGCGATCGATGCGCCCGGCTTCGTGATACTCGGTGAGTATGACGTGTAAACCACCACGTTCCGCAACACCCTCTCCCAGGCGGATATCCACGCCCCGACCAGCCATATTGGTCGCCACGGTGACGCGCCCAAGCTGTCCGGCCTGGGCGATAATCTCGCCCTCTTCCTCATCCTGGGTTGCGTTAAGCACCAGGTGCTCTATGCCTGCCTCGCTCAACATGGCACTGGCTTCCTCACTCGCCTTGATGGTTCGGGTTGCGAGCAACACGGGCACCCCATCGCCCACCAGTTCCGAGACTCTTTCCGTCACCCTCTGCCACTTGGTCGCAACGTCGGGACAAATCTGAACCGGAAGATGCCGGCGCCTGACCGGGTGATGAGGCTTGACCACCTGGACCCGCAAGCCGTACACGGCAAAAAGCTCGCCGGCTACTTCACGCGCCGTGCCGGTCATGCCTGCCAGACGCGCATAACGCCGGAAAAAGCGCTGAAAGGTAATACGACCGCGCGTGTATCGTCGGCCCGTGATCGGCAGGCCCTCCTTCGCTTCGATAACCTGGTGCAGGCCCTCTCCGAGCGAACGATCCTCTGCTATGCGGCCCGAGTATTCATCGACCAGGCGCACCTTGTTATCCCTGATAATGTAATGCTCATCCAGGATGAAATAACGCCGGGCCACCACTCCCTGCTTGGCAGCCGCTTCGCGGCGCACACGATTGCGCCACACGCCACCCAGTTCCTCACCCAACTCCTCCAGGTAGGCGTGCCCCTGGTCGGTCAACGTGACCTTGCGCTCGCGATCGTCGGCCTCGTAATGCGTGCGCTCATCCAGTGCATCTGCCAACAGCAAAGCAACCTGAGCTGTTTCCTCATCCGGTTCTGCTTCACCCGAGATGATCAGTGGCGTACGGCACTCGTCGATCAATACGCTATCGGCCTCGTCGACAATGGCAAAAGTCAGGCCGCGCATGGTCAGGCGCTGCACTCTCGGCTGACTCACATGGACACTCTCCAGGGCCAACCTGACCGGCCCCGCTTCTGCGCCGACCGCGATGCGGTTGCGCAGGTAATCGAAAGCAATTTCCTTGTTCGAGGCATAGACCACGTCGGCCCGATAAACATCGCCGCGCCTCTCATGAGGCACCGAGTGCACGATCACCCCGGTCGATACAGCCGTCGCCTGAAACAAGACGGCCAATTCATGAGCGTCGCGTTGTGCCAGATAGTCGTTGGCGGTAATGACGTGAACCGGCATGCCGGCATATACTGCCGCGATGGCGGCTATCGCCGCCGTCAGGGTTTTGCCTGAACCCGTCGGCATCTCGGCTACAGCGCCCGAAAGCAGAACCCCCACACCGCGAATCTGCGACGGGAATGGGTCGAGATGCAAATTGCGGTGCGACAGCTCAGCCACGGCTGCAACCAGCCCAACCGTCTCTGAAGACAACAAGGCGTCCGGCACCAACTTCCCCCGCTGCTGCCGCACCCAGTCACCAAGCTTCTCATCACTCATGGAAGAAAACTCGGATCGCCTTGCCAACACCCGTTCAACAAAACGATCAAGTTGCCGGTTATGGGCAGCTTCCATCAGCCCGGCACCATAGCTCCCGGCCCATCGTTTCAGGGTAAAGCGCCAGTCCGGGGCTCGCTCCGGGATGCCGGCACCATGCATCTGCCGCAACACCGGCATGCTTAATAACATCTCAGACACCGAACTGCCTCAGGAACAATTGCCGGGCGGCCCGGGCCAGCCTGGTTGCCAGCGGTTCAGAACCATGATCGAAACGAACGTACACGCGCGAACCCAATGACTGCACGATCAGCGGTTCATCGGTCTCTATCTCGAGCTGCATCACCGGTTCAATGGAACGCGGAGCACCACGTGCTTCAGGGTCCAGCGCAAAGGGTCCACCACCCTCGGTAGTCAACGCCATACTGGGCAGCAACCCACCGATTGCAGGCACCATGCGGACAATGTTTGCCTTCTGTTCGGTTGCCAGGTTCTCTGCCGGCCGCAACACAACATTGGAGGTGCGGCGCCGGATCAGGTCGGCTTCTTCCTGCGGGATCACTGCCTTCACCAGGAGGCGTTGGGGATCCACGACATAACCCACAATCTCGCCCTTGCCGATATAGCGGCCAGGCAGATCGACCTGCTCAGGCAGCACAACACGGCCGGAGGCCGAACTACGGATAGCCATATTGGCCATACGCTGTTGCAGCAACTCCACTTCCTGGTCTGCCCGCACCGTTTGCGCCCGCCACAGCCGAGTATCGAACGCACTGGTGGAGAAAGCCTGCTGATAACGCAGCCGTGCTCGCCGCGCCTCGGCGACAGCGCGATCCAACTCGGCCTGTGCAAAGGGATCGACCAACTGCAATACGGTATCGCCGGGCGCTATCTTGCTGCCATGGGTAACCAGCACCTCGGCGATCTCACCGGCCTCTTCCGCATAAAGCGCACCACCCTCCGGCGTTACCACCACGCCTTCGGCTATCGTGCGATAGGGCACAGGCACAAGTGTGAACAGCGCGAGAACCACCGCCAGCAACCCGAAACTGACTGTCACCGCCCTGCCCCTGAGGCCCCGCAAGGTATCGGAGGTGAACAGGAAGCGGATCTGCTTGGCCAGCGGCAGCAGGAACATCAGGGTCAGCGCCCAGATGGCCAATAACACGCCCACCACAAAAAACTGTACAGCCACTATCGATACGATGACAAAAGAAATGAACAGTCGATAAATGAATGCCGCGATGGAATAAAAAAAGAACCATGGCGCCTCGCCGCGCGCACGTACCGGATTGCGTGCCTCTTTCACACCGAACAGCCGCCGCTGGATGAGGTAGCCCAGGTAACGGTTGGAGCGTGCACCGAGGTTGGGAATTTCCAGCAGGTCGCTGAACACGTAGTAGCCGTCAAATCGCAACAACGGATTACCGTTGAACAGCAACGTGGAAACTCCACCAATGAGAATGACGTTGAAGAGCATGGCACGCACCAGGCCTTCTTCCATCTGCGCCCACAACAGCACCGCGATGGCCGCCAGCCCCAACTCGACCAGGATTCCGGCACCACCCACCAACATCCTTGCCCACTTGTTCGTGTAACCGGAGGCCGCCGAAGCATCGACATAGGGCACCGGCAGAAACACCAGGAACATCACCCCGATTTCCCGCACCTCTCCGCCGAACTTCTTGACCGCGTAGCCATGTCCGATCTCATGGATCGCCTTGACCAACGGGTACACAAGCACCAGCACCAGGAGGTTGCCGGTACTCAGAACCCGGTCAACCAGGTTACCCGTCAAGCCATCCCAATGCTGCCCCGCTGTGATCAGCGCCGCAATGATGAGGATGATATAGGCAATCCCGCCAACCACGCTGAACACAGGCCGCACCAGAGGCCATGTCTCGTCCAGAAAGCCGTTGGGGTCAAACAGCGGAACCCGTATTGCCAACGGGTTGAGAAAGCGTGCAAGAAAGTTACGACGCCGTTGCTTCTTGCCGCGCCTGGCGATTTCCTGGGCATCCGGCAGGCCATCGGTATGCAACAGATCAAGCATGTTGAGCTGCGACACCACCGCCAGCAATTCGTCCTGCGAAGGAGCATCATCGCCCAGTTCAGTACAGGCCAAGTCCCAGATCCTGCCCAGTTCCCGCTCGCCATCCATCATCGCCACCACCGTGTGTGCGGCTTCGGTCAGGCGATGGAAACGACCGGTGATTGGATCGCGTATGACGTACCAGGTCACACCACGAAACAACTGGCGCGAGATCTCGGCACGATCGGCCAGGCGCGGTTTCAGGTGCGCAGCGCGATACCAGGACTGGCTTTCAAAAGCGGCCATAAAGCAATCAAGGCAACCAGCGCCAAAGGGCCAGGCGGAACCAGTCGAGGATCGGCCGGGTCCAGATATCGATCAGCAGGCGGTCTTCCACGTAGACCTTTGCAATACCCTGCATACCCGGTCGAATCTGTTCACCGCCCTCGATTACCTCGGCCTCGACGATAGCGACGTTCTCGCCCTCCGAGGCTTCAAGGCTAGGAATGATCTGCATCACCCTGACCTTGAAACGCTCACCGGGCAGCGAGGCCAGCACCAGGTCCCCGACCTGCTCCGCGGCAATCTCATCAAGATCGTTCTCGTTGACCTCGAGACGTACCCGGTAACTCTCGAGCGGCGCGAGCTGGAACAGCTCCTCACCACGCCGCACCGGTGAGCCCAGCGCCTGACTCAGGTCACCGGCGATCACAATCGCCTCGAAAGGTGCCTTGATTTCCGAGCGTTCCACTTGGGCCGAGAGCAATGCCTCACGCGCCTCCGACTCAGCGATACTGGCGGCTGCAATACGTGCCTCAGTGGCATTGCGTTCCGAAAGGGCCTTGTCGTATTCGCCCTCAAAGCGACGGATGTCTGTCTGGATACGCAACAACTCGATGCGCATGTCGCGATCATCCAGCCTCGCGAGCACCTGTCCTTCCTGCACCCAGTCTCCGGCGCGGAAGAACTGTTCCTGGATGTTGCCATCCAGCGGCGCACTGATCGACCGCACCAGCCTTCCCTGCACCTCGGCGCGGGCCTGGACACGGAAGTCGCCGGTGGCAAAACTGAAAAAGACCACCAGGAACGTCAGCACAAGGGCGGTGATCTTACGCCCCAGATAGCCGGCGCCGAGCATATGCCGGGCCTGCTCACGCAGAAGATCAGCGGTAAACGCCCAAAGTGAGCGCTCCAATAGCCGCTTTTCATGCAACAGACTGCCCAGCGCCGCCGCTGCGGCCTCGGCGGTCAAGGCATCGGCAGCGCTGAAGCTGTCGTCTGCGCCCTTGCGCAACTGCAGGACACCAACCAGCTTATCCTCGTCGAACAGCGGGATACTGAGTAATTCTCCGGCTCCCATTTCACGCTGCAGTTCGGCATGCGCCACGTCAACGGCAAACGCTTGATCCGGACGCGGCGGATAGAGCACCGAACCTTCCTGGTCGGCCGACTCCAACATCGCATTTTGAATCAGATGGGTATGCCCGATATTCATCCTGAAATCGGCCACATCAGAGATCGCAGAGAGCTTCAGGCCATTGCCACGCTTGAAGCCCAACGCTACTTCAGCACTGCCCGTTCGTCGTTTGAGCAGGTTCACCGCGGCCAAGCAGGCGCTATCGAAGTCTTCGGCATCCAGCACGGACCCGAGTAAATCGAGCACCACGCCGCTGCGTTCACGTTCTTCCGCCGCCTGGGCTTCCAGCACGCGGCGGGCACCTGCAATCAACCAGCCGCTGCCCCAGCGAAGTTGCCGCAGACGGGCGCTCATGCCGCCTCCGCTCTTGAAGAGGAAGGCCACCGCTCCGACCAGCACGTCATCCGCCATCAGCGGCTGGGCCAGTGCAACACCTGCATTCAGGGCATGTTTCTTTTCGGCCAATGCGCTTTCCATGGCATCGGCCAGGCGTTGATCGGGAGGACTGTCTCCCGGCCAGCGGGCAACGGGGACAAAATCCCCGTCTCCGCTGTCAATTACTACCACTGCTTCGGCAACACCCTCGAGCTGTCTGACCTGCAGGGCCAGCCAGACACGGCTGAACTCCACGAGATCTTCACTGCGGTCGAAACGCGCCCATAGCGTGTCATCGATAACCGCTACGCGCTCGGCGCCGGATTGGGAACCACGATCGTCCAGCTTGCTGACCCGGGTTGGTTATTGGCAGTGGCCAGGTTCAGCGATCAGCTGGCCTTGGCGGCAGGCTCCTTGTCGCCCTTGGCAGCGTTCGCAACCGCCTTCAGGCCTTCGATCTTGATCTCACCGAAACGCTTTTCGTACTGGGACAGCACGGCCCCCAGCAGGACAAACAGGCGCTTGGAGGCATGCGGATTGAGAATCACGCGCTCGAGCAGCTTGACGTCGAACTCCTTGGCCTCGCCCGGGTTCCAGGTCTGGTTGGAGCCAAAGAACAGAGTGACTTCTTCACGGGTACTGGCAGCGTTTACCACGTTGGCATAAACGGTTCGCATTTCCGAGTCATCCCAGTTCACAACCGGTGCTGCCGGCTTGCCTACTTCACCGGTTCCATTCGTTGCTGCTTTTTCATCAGTCATTATCGATACTCCATTAGGTGGTTACAGTTGCAGACCTCTCTGCAGATTACCGTCAGAACAAACGTCCTTGCCCCATTCGGGAAGATCGTTCGCTGAGGGAAATTTTTGCCGATTCAGCAATTTGAATCATACGGTTCGAGGATAGACCTGTCTCCCCACAATTGGGCAAAAAGATCCACTCTAAGAAGAAAAATTCTCAAAGGGCCAACCTCATGGTCGGCCCTTTCCCAACATTATTTTTTGACTACCAACGAACCAGTTGCCCTTTACCTTTGCCTTTTAATTCCTCGCTTTGAGCCTCGAGCTCAAAACTCATGTCCAGCGAGTTGAGCAACGAAATCTCTTCAGCACTCGCAAAGTCCTCAAGGCGCTCGTCATACAGCAGGGCCGGATCGGCAACTGGCTCGCTCACCAACTCCTCATCATCCAGCAGGCCGAGACGCTGCGAAGGATCGAGTATGCCGGTCATGTAGGAGTCATCGCCACTCACATGGTCAAAGCCCAATGCATGACCCAGTTCATGCATGGCCACCGTCAGCAGATCAATCGAACCATCCGCCTCGCTGCCAATCAGGGCGTTGCCATCCGCATCGTACTCTTCATCCAGCTGTGGCGTTTCATCGACGAACCAACCATTGCCGGCGGCATCGATATCGAAGGTGATCACACCGTCTTCCTCGGTTGCCAGCAGGTCGCCTTCCAAATCCTCTACCGTGAAAGTCATGGACTCCAGGTAAGCCACCTCTTCGGTTGACAGATCTTCACTCTCGATCAGGCGACGAATGGCCTCGTCGATCACCGCCTGGGCGTCGTATGCCGTAATTGCCTCGCCACCGGTGCCAACCTCGCTGGCGCGAAGCGCATCAAAGTGGCCCTCTGCCAATACCGGGTCATCGGTTGCGAAGGTCATTGACGCAAAGTCAGCTGCACCATTGAAGGCCACCAGTCCGCTTGGGCCGTCCACGGCGACCGCGTTGTAGGCATGGCTGCCCTGGAAGACACCATCCACCTCTACCGAAACCGTGAGGCCACTGATCAGCACAGAGAGCTCGTACTCCTGGCCGGATGTCAGGTCCACGCTCACCAGACTATCGACCACATAACCAGCCCGGGCTTCATAGTGACCGATGTGCAGCTGGTCATTGGCCACATTGAGAACCGCAAACTTGAAGCGATCCTCGGAAACCACGTCGAAGATGATGCCAGCCAGATCGTTGGTCGACAGCGTCGTGGCCAGCTTTACCTTGGAGTTGGCATTGAGGGCCAACTCACCTTCGCCCAGGCCAGCATCAGCAGAGAGATCGAGCAGCGAGAAGGCCATACCATCCGCACCCGGTACTGCACTGTAGTTGCCACCACCCACGCTCCAGCTACCCACAGTGTCACCGGTGAACGCACCGCTGTGGGCATCGAAGCTTTCTTTGTGCGCATAGGTCAGGTTCGGCGGCAGCACCTGCACCGCGAAGTTATCCACACGCGTGGTCGAGTTGTCGGCACCGAAGCCAACCATGCCCTTGCTGATACTCTGCGGAATGCCATCTTCCATGCGCGGCGTAAATGTATGCGTCAGGAAGTTGCTGCCATTGACCAGAGCCGTGACGGTAGTGCCATTGACCGCAACCAGAAGGTTGTAGCTCACATCCGCACGCAACCGCATGTTGGACTGCACATCCACATGCCAACCAGAGGCATCGCGGTGGCCGATCTGAATCTTATTGATGTCCTGATTGATACCGGCGAACTTGAAGTCATCCGGACCGTAGTAGTCGAAGATCATGAAGCCGTTGGAGTCGAAACCGGCCCTGTCCTTGTCGACCGAAATATCGGCGGCCATCTCGAAGTAGACCGGCAGTACGCCATCGACATGGTAGACGCTGACCGCATCCTCACCCCGCACAGTCGGCGAGACGACCAGGCGACCGGCATCCAGACTCCAGTTGCCAGAATCCGCAGCGAAGCCCAACAAGGTTTCCGCGGCGCTGGTGTTGGTGCCACCCTTCTTACCGTTACCCGGGTCGGTGGAGTTGAAGTCCTCAGCCGCCATGACATCACGCTTGCCGCCCGGGATGTTGCCCGGCTGGGGATCATCCGGCGCACCGGTCTGATCCTGCCAGAACGGATCCTGCTGCTTGACCGCACCGATCTCGCCGTACGGCTCACCGTTTCGCTCGACCGCACCATCCACGATACGGGTCGGGTCGGCGCCATCGGCAGCGGACAGGTCGTACAGGTACTCGTAGATCTGCGGCTGCACGTTGCGACTGATGGTGAAGGCACCGAACGGTGCGAACGGAACGATGTAGCTGTTGAACTCGCCGACCCAATCGATCAGGCGGTCACCGCCGGTGTTACCGATCAGGATATCGCGGCCGGCCCCGCCATAGGCGATGTCGGCATAGCTGTCCGCCGTATCCGGCGACTGGTTGCGACCCTGGTCGGTGGAGTGATCATCGTCGGCGTTCAGCAGGTCGTCACCGAAGCCACCGTACAGATGGTCTTTGCCCGTGCCGCCGACCAGCCAGTCGTTACCCAGGTCGCCAAAGATAACGTCATCGCCATCCGAAGGCAGGCCATCTGCCTGGATCGAGGCGTCCGTACCCAGGCCATCCTGCGCATCGAAATTGAGCAGGAACGGTACCGCGTTCGGATTGTCCGGCGTGGTGAAGATATAACCGTTGGTCGGATCGACAAAGATCAGCGGACGCGGATTGAACTCATCGTAGGCCGCGAACTCAACCGACCGAGCCGGGTCACCCCCGTAGTTCAGTACGTCGCCCGGGTTGCCCGGATTGTCGAAGCTGAACGGCAGCAGGGTGTAGCTGTAGTCCACGCCATCGAGGGAGAAGGTGACATTGCCCGGCATGGCCTCGGCACCGGAGATCGCATCCGAACCAAATCCACCGTGGAGGAAGTCTGAACCCAAGCCACCGAAGATGATGTCGTTGTCGTTCTCCGACTCATCGCCCACCTTGGTGAAAGGATCGGCCGTATCGATCTGGAACGGGGTCAGGTCCACCGTCTTCTTCAGCGCGTTATCCAGGTGAATGGTGGACTGCTGAATCTTGCCCGGGGTGGAAATGAACTGGTTGGTGTCGACCGTGCCGATACCGTACAGGGTCTCGGTGTCACCGCTATCGGTGTTCTTGGAGGTCCAGATACGGCCATCACCACCGATCACGCCATCCTGGCCGGTACCACCGGAGATCCAGTCATGGCCGTAACCACCGATGATGTCGTCGTCATCAGAATCACCGAACAGCACATCGTTACCGACCTGGCCATAGATGAAGTCGTCACCGCTCTCGCCGTGGATCTCATCGGCCTTACCGAGGTCATCTGCGGCTACGGGGTCGACATCGATACCACCCAGGGTGTAATCAAGCAGTTCGGCCGCACGTACCACGATCCGCTCGTCACCGCGGGTCTGCTCAGCGTAATGCTCGGTGGCATTGTCATCGAGCTGATCGTAGACGAACTCAAGGAACTGCGTATCGTCAGCATCAGGGGTACCGGCATTCAGCTCGACCAGGCGATAGATGCGTCCGTTGTCACCCATGATGGTATCGCTGTCACGGGAGTGACGATCTTCGAGCGCGATATCGGAGGTTCCGGCATCACCGGCACCCAGGTCTTCGACATAGGCGTTGCGATCGATCCGCAGGCCTGCGCCACCGAACAGGAAGTCGGAACCGGTCGGTTCGCGCTCATCCAGCAGCTCGAGGCTGAACAGGTCGGAGTTATCGCCGATGATGTCATCCTGTCCCAGGTTACCGAAGATCACGTCGTTACCGCCGTTACCCTCGATGTAATCATCACCATCGTCGTAAGCGACATCGGTGGATGTCGTCTCGAAAGACGCGGTCACTGAGAGCGAACCATCGGCAAGGCGCTCGGCACCGACGGCATTGCCACCTTGGTCGAGGCTGTCGATGGACCCGTCGCCCTGCACCACGTCATCACCCAGCTGGGCAAAGATCATGTCCTGATCGCCACCACCGGCAATGTAGTCGTCACCGAAGTTATTGCCTGCAGCCGATTCGCTAGCAACATCGTGATCCAGCAGGGTCGCATCCCAGTTGCCCCAAACCGGCTGACCGGTCGGGTCGAGACGCGCCGGATCGGTCACCAGGATCTCACCCTCGTTGTAACCGTTCAGGGCAGTGCCGTAGATCTCGCTGCCAATCAGGGTACGGAAACGCGGATCGGTAAAGTCGTTGAAGACCCCGTCAGCAATTCGATCCAGGGTCACGTTGTCACCGAAGATCAGGTCGCGATGGCTGTCACCGTCGATACGGTCGCTACCGGCACCGCCCACCAGCACGTCCTCATCCTCGTCACCGAAGATGGTGTCATCGCCACCCTCGAGGTTGTCGGTGATGGTGGCGTAACGCCAGACGTCATTGAGCAGCTCGACGCGGCCGAAGTCACCCAGGACCAGGTCATCTTCCGTACCAGCCGAGATGCGGTCACCACTGCGACCACCGAGCACCAAGTCATCCCCGATGGACGCGGTAATGTTATCGCCATCGCCCTGGCCCACCTCGGTGGTACGCACCAGGTCCAACGTGCTGTAGTCGATGGCAGGATCGCCGTCACCCGGAATGTTCTGGAAGGTGTCGTTGTAGAACAACTCACCGTTGTCACCCAGGATGACGTCGGCGGCATCGTTAGCCGTGGTCAGGTCACTGGCATCGCCATGCAGATCATCTGCACCCAGGCCACCGATGATCACATCGCTACCGCCATGGCCCTGGATGGTGTCGTCCGCTGCAAAGCCAGTATCGACATCGTAGCTGCGGATCTCGGCCACCTGGCCGACTGCTTCCAGAACGATCTCACCGTTATCGCCGATCAGGATGTCATCACCATCGGCTTCCGGCGCCAGATTGCCAGCGCCGTTGCCGTCGATGATGTCGTTACCGTAGCCACCGATGGCCCGGTCATTGCCGGCGTTACCCGCGATCTCGTCATCATCACCCAGGCCATCCTCGTAGCTGGCCATCAGGTCCAGCACACCGTCGTCGCCGAAGCGCAATTCGCCGTTGTCGCCAAGGATCAGGTCGTCGCCATCCACATCGCCGACATTGGCATCCAGTGCATCGCCGTAGAGTGAATCCTGCGCGATACCGCCGATCAGAATGTCATTACCGGCATTGCCGGTAACATCATCGTCTCCGCCGCTGGCAGTAGACACATCCAGGCTTTCAACATCACGCAGGACAGAGGCACCCGTGAAGGTGTTGTATACCACCTTGCCTGTGTCACCGATCAGGATGTCTCCCAGATCCAGGCCGGCACTGGTACCTGCTGCATCGTCACCGTGCAGGGTATCCGCATCGCTGCCGCCCAGGATCACATCGCTGCCGGCATCACCGGTAATGGTGTCGGCACCACCTTCGGGGTTGTTCTCCAGCACACCGGTGAGCGATTGCAGAATCGATGCGCCCGGTGTTGTGGACACGTCGTAAACAATGGCGCCATTGTCGCCCAGGATCACATCATTCCCGTCAAGGCCCGCAACCGGGATGGCAGCATCGCCATGCACCGTGTCACCACCCAGGCCGCCGATGATGATGTCCGAACCTGCATTGCCAGAGACGTCGTCAGCGGCCCCGTTGGTGCGGTAACTCTCGACGCGCTCTACCGTGCTGTAACTGAAGCTGCCGCTTCCCGCATCGAATTCACCGACCGCGTATTTCACCAGGCCGGCGTCACCGATGATGATGTCGTTGCCATCCAAGCCGCCGGCATCGCCGTTCAGGCTGTCGCCGAACAGGTCATCGCTGCCCGCGCCGCCAAGCAGGACGTCTGCACCGGCACCGCCGTCGATCTCATCGTCGGCACCACGCTCCAGGCCGATCGAGCGAACACTGCTGCGCAGCGTGTTGATCACATCACCGATCGCCGGCTCCGCCGGATTGAGCGGATCGAAGGCGTACTCGACCACGCCCAGGTCACCGAACAGGATGTCGTTGCCGTCGTCGCCGGCAATATCATCCTCGCCCTCGCCGCCGATGGCCACGTCGTTACCACCGCCTGCGCTGATCACGTCATCCGCTCCGCCATCCGAGGCAACCGCCAGAATCAAGGTCGGTGCGTAGATCACGCCGTCGGTCTGATCTTCCGGCGTGGTGGAGATGCGGAACTCGGAGGTTCCATCCAGATCCAGCACGAACGCCGGGTCGACGGTCATCTGCGAACTGGTGTTGCTGGTGATCAGGCGCACTTCCTCGAGGAAGCCGGTACCGTTGTTGATATCAACATACAGGCCTTCCAGACCAGTGTCCGCGGTCTCTGAAGGATCGTTCACCAGGCCTGAGGAAGTGTCGGCAACCGGGAAGATGGTCTGGTTGGTGTTGAGCACCGTGCCATCGCCTGCCTGCGGGAACGGCGAAACCACAAAGCCGGTAATGACGTCCGGGGTCTCGCCCAGGCGGGTCACGATGTTGCCGTTCGGGCTGCGGAAGTCGACGCGACCGACGTCACCAAACAGGATGTCGTTACCCAGGCCACCGATGAGTTCATCCTCACCTGCCCCGCCGAAGGCCACCAGGCCCTTGGTCGAGCCCGTAGCATCGAACAAGTCCTCACCGCCCTGCAGGTCAACGGACAGGTTGCCGTCGGCCGGGTCGTAAATGCGCCACGCGACACCAGTACCATCGGTATCTTCCAAAGCACTATCAAGTTCCAGGACGTTACCGATGTTGGAGATGATCCGACGCTCGACTGCAGTTTCACCGGTGCCGATTTCAATGCGTTGCCCGACCAGTTCACCATCGGCGTAGGTACTGCCATCGGTGATGGTCAGCAGCGGCTTGAAGCCGGTGCTGACTTCCGGGTTCACGGCCGTGAATCCGGTACCACTGTCGATGTCGACAGCAATCTCGTTCAGCGTCACATTGACGGTATCGCCAACTCGCACGCCGGGCTGGTTCGGATCGGCGATCTCCTCGCCGGTACGGATAATGGTCCAGACCGGGAAACCATCGGAACGGGTCGGGGTGCCCTTGACATCGACATCGTTGTAGCCGGAGCCCAGGGTGATATCGAGCACCTCGAGATCGAAGAAGGTAATGCCACCCTGGCGGGCCACTTCACCGATCACCCGATCAGGGCCCATGTTGAGACCGGTCAGGCGGTTGGCCGTCAGCACCACGGGCTCATCGATGTCATCGGCCGGACTGTCGCCATCGTGCACGAACAGGAAGTCGACCGACTCCTCCTCGCGAACGAAGAAGTTCAGGCTCTCAGACGTGATGGCATAACGGTTGACCAGTGCATCGCCGTCAGTTGCCAGTGATGGATCAAGGGGATCCTGTACGCTGGACAGGTCAGTCAGCGACTCGATCACCGTGCCGTCTTCGTCCGTTGCCAGGTCGTAAGGCGCGTTGAGGGTAAAGGTGACGATATCGTCAGCCAGGTCGCCAGTGCCCTGGATATCAATGCTGACATCGATGATCAGGCGGAACTGGTCAACCACCGAAGGCGCCGCCGGCGCGCGGGTGATCTCCAGTGTCTTGCCGATCAGGTCCTGGATCTCGTCATCCGAAGCCAACGGGCTGGCAACCGCTTGGTCATTCGGATCGACGCGGATACGCAGGTCATCCAGGACGATGCCGGTCAGGTCCGCACGGCTGATCTCGACGGTGACAGCACCGCCGCCATCGCCATTGTCAATCGTTTGAATGTCACCGGTAGGCGGCTTGATATTCTTCTCACCCGGCAGCATGAGCGGTTCGTTGAGACCAAACAGCGAGCCATTACCGCCGGCACCACTGACCAGTACCGGACCGAGGATCTGCGCCACGGTATCCGGACCCGGTGCGAACACCTTGGTATCACCACCGTCAACCACCTCATCGTTGACTGCCTGGACAACCACGGTCAGCGGCTTGTCCCAGTTTGCTTCAGTAAAGGTGAAGGTTTCCTTGGTGACGACATTACCGCCCGAGTCGAACACCTGGTTACCGCTGGCATCCAGGGCATCGCTGTTGGTGAGCGCAGCCAATCCGCCGTCCTGCGCCGCGAACAGGATCTCCAACTGCACCAGGTCATGGCGGATACCGCCGGTGCGAGTCGACTTGGTGATGATCTCGGTGAGGTCCAGGGTGACATCGGCGGTCGGCGCCTTGGTCAATACCAGTTCGTAAGTGTCGAAACCACCGGAGCCACCCAGACCACCTTCGATCACATCGGTCGAGCCATCGCTCTCGCGTACCAGCACAGTGGGTGCATCGTCGTCGGCGATCTTGACCAAAACGCTCTCGGCGAACGCAGAGTCGAAGCCCGCACGGGTGTAGGTGTAGTTGATGGTGATGATGCCATCGCGCTCAAGCGGCAAGCCATCGTCATCCAGGAACAAAATGGTGTTGGACCCAGCGATCAGCTCGAAGTCTTCGCCCAGCGTCAGGTCACCCACCCCGGAGATATTTACCTCGATGGCCGCCTCGTTATCGGGCTTGAACTCCAGGCCGATGGAAGACTGAGGCTCGCTGGAGGGCACATCCAGCACCAGGCTGGCCGGGATACCGGTCTCGTCAGGATCGCCGGTGCCACCAAAGCCATCGGCATCAAAAGCGAAGTCGATCTGCGCTGTGTGCGCACCTTCGCGCTTCACATCATCCACCGCGTAGACATCCACCTGGATGCCGTCGGCCTGCAGAATCGAAGAGTCGAACAACACAGAGGTCAGTGCGTCACCGTCCGGGCCATCGCCCGCGGCAACCACCTTGATCTGGGTCGCATCGTAATTCAGGAAGACTTCAACTTCCTCAGTGCCGTTGAGCTGGTTGGTCAGACGCAGGTTGAGCGTATCCGCCTCACCGCGCTGGTCGCCATCCGAGCCCTCGATCACGCGCGTGATCGCCTCGAGACCGCTGACCGGGCTACCGGTGCCGTCGAGCACCTGGGTCTGGTCGACGATCAGGCCCGGACGGTCGTTGTCATTGATGGTGACCTCGACCACCTGGCTCTGCAGGCCATCGTAACGCTCGATGCGGAAGATGCTCTCGCCTTCGACCGGATTGATGGTCCAGATGCCGTTGAGTGTCAGTTCGGTATCCGTGTGTTCCAGGATCAACAGCTCCTGGCCGGCGCCCGCGCCACCGATGATCTGCAAGGTGCGACCGATCAGTTCGCTATCGGAACCGAAGGAAACCGGGTCGCCGTTGGCATCCTCTGCCGTGAAGGTGGAGCGATCGTCGAAGATCTCGTCCGCCTTTTGTTCGGTAAAGCTGTCGACCACGCCTGTGATGGCGTCATCCACCCGCACGATGAAGGAAGAGGTACCGGCCTCCGGCTCCTTGTTCTCCTCCCATTCGTTCTGCAGCTGCAGAGTGAAACTGCCGCCATTGTCGGTCACGCCGATGATGAAGCGCGATTCCGCAATGCCCGGACCTTCCGTAATGGTAATGGAACGGCCAAGCAGGTCATTGGCCGTTAATAAGCCCACCTTGTTGATCTGGATCGTATCGACACCGACAGACAGGACATCCGTACCGACGCCCGCCGTGGTTTCACCGGCGCTGAACAGGTGTGTGATCACACCATTGCGCTGACCTTCGAAGACGGTATCGTCGTAGCTGAAGTCGTACAGCGAGGAATCCTGGAAGTCGAACCCTTCGGTGTCGGTGCGTGTGAAGCTGCCACTCGGGAAGTCATTGAAGATCGCCGTGGATGCGGTGACATTGACTGTCTGAGCCTGATTCCAATTGTCTACCGTGAACCTCAGGGTTACCGAGGAGCCGTCAGCCAGTGCCTCCGCATCAGGATGGTCACTGGAGACGCTGAAGGCAAAAGCACCCTGCTCGCGGTTTGACGGAGAGGGCAAAGGAGAATTGACGGTGACATAGACGTCACGCGTCGGACGCTGGGTCAAAACAATCTCATAGCTGTCACCAACCGCGTCACCCTCGTTGATAATGGTGGCACCGTGGCTCTCGGTGATGATCGCAAACGGCTCATCGTTGTCGCCCACGTTGGCCGAAATGCCGAACAGTGACTGGTCGTTGTACAGGCTGTCCGTACTCTCGATATCGTGGGTGATGATGCCGCTGTGACCACGGAAGTCATTCGAGACCACCGGCGGGGTATCACCGGAGGCATTGAAGGTGTCGTTGCCCAGACCACCGAACAGCTCGGTGAACACGGTTTCCTTGGTGGACTGCAGGAAGAAGCGGTCGTCGCCCTCCGCACCGTCGACACGCAGGCTTTCGATGTTCACGAAGTTGACGTTGAGGCCGGCACCAAACACGCCGTCGTCGGTGATCACGAAGTCGTCGCCGAATTCGGTACCGATCACGATCAGGGTATCGCAGCCGTCACCGCCGTCGATCTTG
>Ga0180429_10001630_pt1 | contig 18956 bp, 10 predicted proteins | sample SS_ome_FD_132428 | JGI IMG/M metagenome (GOLD analysis project Ga0180429, IMG submission 132428) | Hypersaline lake sediment archaeal communities from the Salton Sea, California, USA - SS_1_S_1 metaG | ecosystem: Environmental > Aquatic > Non-marine Saline and Alkaline > Hypersaline > Sediment ...
CATGTTCTTGGCCCTGGCCGACCCGGGCGCGGCCGCACAATACATCGACGCCCATCCCGACTGCAAACTCGAAGGCGGCAACTCGCACGCCTTCATGTATCATTGGATCCATACGCTCAACAACCTCGGCATCAACGACGCCGGCGTGACGGCCGATTACCCAATCCACGGCGTGTTCCGCAAAGATCGCGTCAAGACGTACGCAGTCTACAACTACGGGGTGGCGTCACGGACGGTCAGCTTCTCAGACGGTGCCAAGGTGATTGCCAGGCCCAAAACGTTGACTGTGAAGCGAGGTCGCTGAGAAGCAACCTCACGACGATTGACCATTGTGATCGTGCAGGCAGGCCCGCCGTGGTTGTGTTTTGTCGAACGCAAGGGTAGATTTGGGGCAGGTGCGCTAGTCCACCGAGTTTCGGTTCCTGTCGAGTTGGCCGTAACGTGGGATGTGCCCAACCAAAGGAGACTCCCGATGCGAATAACCGTTTCTGTGTTGATTAACGTCATAGTCCTTTCAAGCTTCGGAGCATTCGCTCGTGCCGAGCAGCCCCCGGCCGCATCGCGACCGAACATCGTGTTCATCATCGCCGACGACATGCAGCGATATATGTTCAACTGCCTGGCGGAAGGACAGCCGCCGTACCTGACGCCCAATCTCGACCGCCTTGCGGCCGAGGGAACCTTGATGGCCGAGCAATACGTGTCGGCGCCCGTCTGTACGCCAAGCCGATTCACCTGCCTGACCGGGCGCTACGCCAGCCGCAGCGAGAGCCCGGAGATCGCGTCAACGATCGATCGCGACGGGCAAAGCGTCATCCGTTGGAACACGATGATCGTGCCCGGGCAAGTTACGTTACCGTCGCTGTTGCAGCGGGCGGGTTACCGGACCGGGATGGTCGGCAAGAACCACGCCATCGAAGCGCCGGGCCGAAAGAAGATCGGCTATCGCGAAGACCCGACCGATCCGGCCATCGCAGCCCGACTACGGGCCGATCAGCGACTGATTTGCGATTCAATGAAGCAGTGTGGTTTCGATTACGCGGCCGCCATTTACCACAACAATCCGGACGGCAACGGCCCCCGAGCGCTGGCCGTCCACAACCTCGATTGGATTGCCCAAGCCGGTTTGACGTTCATCGAAGAGAACAAGGATAAACCCTTCTTCCTCTATTTCGCCGTGACGGTGCCGCACGGCCCGGGCGATGCGAAGCGTTCCTGGAACGCCGACCCTCGCGCCACGGCCGCGGGGTTCCTCGACGAGCCGATGGAAGTCCTCCCGCCACGCCACACCATTCCCGATCGACTCACAAGGGCTGGCCTGCCGGTCGATAACCGGCGAGCCAACGTGCTCTGGCTGGATGACGCCCTCGGCGCGCTTCTGGGAAAACTCCGAGAGCACGGGCTGGAGAAGAAGACCCTTATCTTCTTCTTCAACGATCATGGCCAGGGAGCCAAGGGGACTCTTTATCAGGGTGGGGTCAGCAATCCGAGCATCGTCTGGCGCAAGGGCGGCTTTCCGCGCGGATCGGTCAGCCAAGTGCGGGTCTCGAATATCGACTTCGCGCCAACCATTCTCGACTTTGCCGGCGCGGTGCAGCCCAAGGACTTGTTCGACGGCTCGAGTTTTCGTTCGGCACTCGAAGGTCGCGACGACCCGATCCATCAATCGTTGTACTTCGAGATGGGATACACTCGGGCGGTGATCAAGGGAAACTGGAAGTATCTTGCCCTTCGCCACCCGCCGCGCGCCGGCAATATGTCGATCGACGAGCGGAGGCGCCTCTTGGAGCGGTTCAACGCGAAACAGAAAGAACACAGCAAGCGAGTCATCACAACCGACCCGACCGCGCCGTTCAGCCATATATCGCTCATTCCCGGCGGCGGAGGAGCCGAAGCGGCTTCGACCGGTAAACGGTCCGGCTACTATGACGCCGATCAACTATACGATCTATCGCGGGACCGCGGAGAACAACACAACCTGGCTGCGGATCCACGTCACGCGCAGGTTCTCGAAGACATGAAACGCGAGTTGCGCATATATCTGAACGATTTGCCCGGCGGATTTGCCGAATTGAAAGCGGAGAATTGATGTGTATCGCCTGGACTGGTCTCCCAAAGTGTGTTTTGTTGGACGATCGGTCGCGTCTCAGTGAGGCCGTTTTGCTCAGCGAGGACGACGGCCTGAATGACATTGAGGCCTTTACGAGACCGGTCGGTGAGATAACGGTTTTCTTCCTCGCGCTTGAGTCGGTGGAACAGTTCCCATGCCGTATCAACTCTACACAATCCACGTCGACGGGACGGACCTTAAGCAATTGACGAGCGTCGAGCACGGCCTACGAGATCGGTCATTGGTTGACGGCGAAACGCAAGTGTTGTAACATTGACGAAGAGGATGTGGCTGTCGTCAACAAGCAGTTCCCGGGGCTGATCGACCTGGTGGTCAACAAGGTCTATGAATAACACTAGAGACAGGAACGGAGCACACGCATGATTACCGGGACGTCAGGGCGCCATGCCGCCAAGACAGTTTTTTTGCTTGCCGCCGTGCTGCCCCTCTTTTGCCTCAGCACTGCGAAGGCCGACGACGTCGTCTGGCTCGATAAGCCCGCGGCGAACTGGGAGAAGGAAGCGCTTCCTTTGGGCAATGGTCGTTTGGGTTGCATGGTCTTCGGCGGGATCGAGGAAGAGCGGATTCAGTTCAACGTAGACAGTCTCTGGACGGGAGACGAGAACCTGACCGGGGACTACCGAGCGCCCGGTATGGGATTCTATCAGAACTTCGGAAATCTGTACGTGGCCTTCGATGCCAAGAGCCCGGCAACGAAATATCGGCGTGAACTGAACATCAGCAAAGCCGTGTGTCGTGTTACCTATGAGCAGGATGGCACGGAGTTCGTGCGCGAGACGTTCTGTAGTCATCCCGACCAGGTCATCGTTTCACGGATGACGGCAAGCGCCAAGGGCAAGTACTCCGGGCGTATCAGGCTTGTGGGTGCGCATGAAGAGAAGACGTCCGCCGGGTCCAACCGTCTTACTTTCGCCGGCACGCTGGCCAATGCGATGGAGTACGAAGCCCAGGTCCTCGTCGCGGCCGAGAATGGGAAGATCGAGTTGGAAGGAGACACGCTGGTCTTTAGTGGATGCGAGAGCCTGACCATTACGCTTGCCGCCGGTACAAGCTACGTGATGGATTACGCCAAGAAGTGGAAGGGAGAGCACCCCCATGCACTTGTGACCAGCCACGTGGACCGGGCCGCGCAAGAATCTTACGCCAACCTGCTGACGGCGCACGTTGAAGACCACCAGTCGCTCTACAACCGTGTGGCGATCGACCTTGGCGAGGCCGAAGATGCCCGGCTTGCGTTGCCGACGGACCAACGGCTGCAGGCAATCCGCGAGGGCAAGGCGGATTCTCAAATGGATGCGCTACTGTTTCAGTATGGTCGCTATCTGTTGATCGCTTGCTCGCGGCCCGGGTCGCTGCCAGCCAACCTGCAGGGCCTCTGGAATGATCGGAACAATCCGCCATGGCATGCGGATTACCACAGCAATATCAACCTGCAAATGAACTATTGGCTCGCAGAGTCGGCCAATTTGTCCGAATGCCATAAGCCCTTGTTCGATCTGCTGACGGCTTCGCTGCCGCCGTTTCGCAAGGCCACGAAGCTGGCCTATGGCGACAGGATCCGGGGTTTCACCATCCGAACGTCCCATAACCCGTTCGGCGGGATGGGGTGGAAATGGAACATCCCCGCCAGCGCCTGGTATGCCCAGCATTTCTGGGAACACTACGCGTTCGGGCGTGACAAAGAGTATCTCGAGACGGTGGCGTATCCGTATCTCAAGGAGGTCTGCCAATACTGGGAGGACCACTTGAAGACTCTCCCCGACGGCCGGCTCGTCGCGCCGAACGGTTGGTCACCGGAACATGGCCCGACGGAGGACGGCGTCTCCCACGACCAGCAACTCATCTGGGATCTGTTTTCTAATACGATCGAAGCGGCTGACAAATTGGGGGCGGACGAGGGCTACCGCAAGAAGCTTGCCGAGATGCGCGACCAGTTGGTGGGACCGAAGATCGGGAAATGGGGCCAGCTTCAGGAATGGATGGTCGATCGGGACGATCCCAAGGACCATCACCGGCACGTTTCTCACATGTTCGCCGTGTATCCCGGCCGTCAGATATCGCGGAGCAAAACTCCTGAATTCGCCGAGGCAGCGGCGGTGTCGTTGAAAGCGCGCGGGTTCGGCACCGTCGTCGGCTGGTCAAACGCCTGGAAGACGGCCCTCTGGGCTCGACTGTTGGATGCGGACAACGCCTACACGTTCTATCACAAGGAAGTCTCCGCCAATGCGTACCCCAACCTCTGGAACGGTTGCTGGCCGGGTCGCGTTTTCCAGATCGACGGCAACTTCGGCATCACCGCCGGAGCCATTGAGATGCTGCTCCAATCCCATGCCGGCGAGATTCATTTGCTGCCCGCCTTGCCGAAAGCCTGGGCGACGGGATCGGTTCAAGGCCTGCGGGCACGGGGAGACTTCACGGTCGATATCCGCTGGACGGACGGCCAACTGGACGAGGGCATCGTGCTTGCCGGAAAGAACGCGCTAGGCACGATTGACGTTGCCTATAACGGGAAGAAGAAGGAACTGAACCTTGCGCCGGGCCAGACGGCCACGCTCTCGCTGAAGGACTTTCGCTAACGGCTGAACAATGATCCGTCAGGAGCACTCGTGAACAGCAACAAGACATTTTGGCTTACCGCGACGTTGATTATGGTTCTCGCATGCGGCCTTCGGGGGGTCGGGGCGGTCGCCGACGCCGACAAACCCAACATCATCTTTATCTTCTCCGATGATTTGTCATATCGCGATTTGAGTGCCTACGGCCAAAAGGCATTCAGCACACCCCATCTGGACGCGCTGGCTATGGGCGGTCTTCGGTTCACACACGCCTACGCCGGGTCGCCGGAATGCGCACCGTCGCGCGCGAGCCTGATGACCGGGATGCACATGGGACACTGCCGAATCCGAGCCAACCGATCCGTTCGGGGCCAGGACCACTTGAAAGCCGAAGACGTGACCGTCGCCGAGGTCCTCAAACAAGCCGGCTACGCCACGGGATTCGTCGGCAAGTGGGGAATCGGCCTGCCCGGAACCGAGGGCGCGCCGCACAAGCAGGGATTCGACCTGGCCTACGGCTTCTACGATCAGCGCCGCGCCCACGGGTTCTTTCCCCACTACCTGATGAGAAACGGCAAGGTCGAGGAACACCCGGAAAACTACGGATTCAACATGCGCAGGGTCTACCAGTACAACGGTCGCCCCGTCGATCGCCTGGAAGACGTCAAGAACCGCTACGACGCCAACGGGCGTCTCGTCCCCGACGGCGTGCCCGATCCCGCCAAGGCGACCCACTCGGAAGACCTTTTCCAGCGGGAGGCCGTGGCGTTCGTCCGCCGGAACCGCGACCGTCCCTTCTTCCTCTACTACGCGACCCAACTGCCGCACGGCCCATGCATCACCACCGAATTGGGTGTCTACCGCGACAAGCCCTGGGATCTGAAACACAAGGAATGGGCGGCCATGATGACCCACCTGGACAACGGCGTGGGCAAGATCGTCCTCGCGCTGAGAGAACTCAAGATCGAGAAGAACACGGTAATCTTCTTTGCCGGTGACAACGGCTACAGTCAGTGGGGATACTTCGGGCGCGCGGCCCACGAGGACGATCCCGTCTTCAAGAACAAGGGGCCCTGGCCCAAAGGGAAATTCACCTGCACGCACGAAGGCGGGATGCGCGTGCCCTTCTTCGCCTACTGGCCCGGAACGATCGCGCCCGGTGTAAGCGACCGCCCCTGTGCCTTGTACGATTTCGCGGCCACCGCCGCCGATGTGGCCGGCGTCGAGGCCGCGCCGACCGACGGCATAAGTCTCCTGCCGACGCTGCTCGGCAGGCCGGACAAACAGCGTGATCATACGTATTTGTATTGGGAGAACGGCTCGCGTTCCCCGCACGCTCAAAGCGCCCGCCGCGGCCCGTGGTGGGCCTTTCGAACCCATCCGGCAGAGCCCGTTCGGCTCTTCCGGCTTGACCGAGACCTGGCGTGCCAGCGCGACGTTGCCGGCGACCATCCGCAGGTCGTCGAGCAGTTTCTCGCGATCTTCCACGAAGCCCATGCCCCGAGCGAGTGGTACGTGAATCCGGGCGAGGGCAAGGACCAGGTCGCGGCCAAGCGTCAAAGGGCCCAGGCCGCCAACGGCATGCAAGTCCCCGTGGGGCCAAATACTCGACGCAGTCCGTGGTGACGAGGTGTATACTCGTTGCAGAATAGGAACGTTTCGTTTCGCGCATTTCATGTTCGTAGTTATACTGCTGCTTCTTTGATTGGGAGACCAAGCCGCGACAGAAGCGCGAGTAAGGAGGTGAGTCAATGAGAACCGGTTTTTGTTCTTCATGTTTCTTTTTGATCGGTATTGTCGGTACGATCGCCGGCCCTGATGTTTGTGCTCAGACTTCCCAAGAACTCATTTTCAAGAAGGCGGAGTCACGCCTGCGTGCGATCTACGACCGGGACGAGTTCCGGCCGAAGAGATTTCGTGCAGACTGGCTTTCCGAAAGTGCTGGCTACACGGTTCTGGAGTCGGTTCCCGATGCAGCAGAGCGGGTGCTGGTGCGCTATGACGCCGCCAGCGGAAAACGCACGGTGCTGGACCCATCTCAGAGAGAAGAATCCCGCAGGTCCGGTAACGTTTCCCCGGACGGTCAGAAGGTCCTCTACTCCGAACAGGGGAATCTCTACGTGCGCGATCCGAGCGGCGATCGGAAGATCCCGCTCACGAAGAGTGCGCCCGACGGATCGGTTTCGAACGGCCAGGCAGCATGGAGTCCCGATGGAAAGTGGATCGCCTTCGTGCAATCGGACGCCTCCGAAGTGAGACTAAGGTCGGTCCTTGTCCCGGGCGACCCGTCGTATCCCAACGTAAGAGAAGTCCGATTTGCCCGGGTGGGCGGGACCATATCGACGCTGCGTGTCGGCGTTGTCGACGCCCGGGGAAAAGAGACACGCTGGCTCTCCATTCCCGTACCGGCAGAGGGTTTCTATCTAGGGCAGGTCGCCTGGGCCGGCAACTCGCATGAGATCCTGGTGGAAAAGCTGAGCCGATTCCGAGACAAGCGTGAGTTTCTCCTCGCCGACGTCCGCACCGGTGCCATCAGGCGCATCTTCCACGAATCCGATCCGGCATGGGTCATCGCCAGCTACGGCAAGAATGCCGGGCTTACGTGGATTCGCGACGGCCGGGCATTCATTGTTCTGAGCGAAAAAGACGGTTGGCGGCACGCCTACCTCTACTCGCGCGACGGCAAGGAGTTGGATCTTCTGACACCCGGCCAGTACGACATTATCGAACGCGCCGTGGTGGACGAGTTGGGGGGCTGGTTTTACTACTACGCGTCACCCGACAACGCGACCCAGAAGTATCTCTACCGCGTACGTTTGGATGGAACCGGAAAGCCCGAGCGAGTCACCCCTAAGAACCAACCCGGCACCCACGACTACGATTTCTCCCCTGATGCCAAGTGGGCGTTTCATACTTACTCGACGTTCGACACTCCCCCCGTCACCGAACTCGTGCAACTGCCCGAGCACCGGGTCGTGCGCGTGCTCGAAGACAATAGAGAACTACGCAGGAAAATGAAGTCGTTGATCTCCCAGCCAACGGAATTCTTCCCGCTCGAAATCAGCGACGGCGTGGTTATGGACGCGTGGATGATCAAGCCGGACGGCTTCGATCCTTCAAAGAAATACGCGGTTTTTGTCTACGTGTATGGAGAGCCACATGCACAGACCGTGCTGGACGCCTGGGGAAGAGTCCATGCCGACTACCATCGCCTGATCGCCGACCTCGGCTATCTGGTCGTGTCAATTGACAACCGGGGCACGCCGGCTCCCAAAGGGGCCGCGTGGCGGCGGGCCGTGTTCGGCAGCCTCGGTCCGCTCTCCGCTGAGGAGCAGGCGGCGGGCGTTAAAGAGCTCGCCCGCACCCGCCCTTACGTCGACCTGTCCCGGGTGGGCGTTTGGGGTTGGAGTGGCGGCGGCTCGAACACCCTCAACGCGATGTTCCGCAAGGCGGACGTCTATCACGTGGGAATCGCCGTTGCGCCCAAGCCGCAGCCGCATCTCTACAATGCGTGGTTCCAGGAGATCTACATGAGCACCCCCGAGGTGAACCCGGAGGGATACCGCCGGTCCGCGCCGATCAACTTTGCCGACGGCTTGAAAGGAGATCTGCTGATCATTCATGGTACGGGCGAGACCAACACCCATCTCCAGATCACCGAAGGGCTGGTGGATCGGCTTATCGAACTGGGCAAGCCGTTCGACTACATGGCGTATCCCAATCGTGACCACGGGCTCCGCGAAGGCCGCGGCACGGCACTGCACATGCGAATGCTCATGACGCGGTATCTGATCGAACACCTGCCGCCCGGTCCGCGGTAGGCACGGGGCGGCTCCATTCCGGAAACGGACAAGTCATCATGAAGAAACAGCTCATCCAATCGCTCCTGCTTGTGACGTTCCTTGTCGGCCCCGTCTCATCCGCCGTGGCGGACGAGACGACACGCCCGTTGGCCGGGACGTGGAAATTCCATCTCGACGCCGAGGACGTCGGTGTCGCGGAGCATTGGTTCGCCCAGGACTTCGAGGACACCGTCCAACTGCCCGGTACAACCGACGAGAACCATAAGGGCATCAAAAAGGACGAGCAGTGCATCGATCGGCTCTCGCGGGTGTGGTATTGGAAGGGACCGGCCTGGTATCGGCGTCGCGTGACGATTCCCGATGCCTGGAAAGGCAAGCGAATTACGCTGTTGCTGGAAAGGTCTAAACACACTCGGGTGTGGGTCGACCGTACTTTTTGCGGCTGGGAAGACACGCTCAGCGCCCCGCAGTGTTTTGACGTGACCCGTGCGATGACGCCGGGCGAGCATGCGATCACCGTGCTGGTCGATAACGCCAGGCTGCCGCCGGTCGGTCCGTCCCACGCGGTTGATGAACGAACGCAGACTAATTGGAACGGCATCGTCGGCAAGATGGAACTTCGTGCCACCACCCCGGTCTGGCTGGATGACGTGCAGGTCTATCCGGACATTGAAAAGAAGCAGGCGGTCGTTCGCGCGATGATCGGCAACATCACGGGCAAGGCGGCATCGGGAAAACTCACGGTCGGGTGCGCGAGTTACAATGTCGCCCGATCGTCAACGTTCACGTCGCAATCGTTCAAGGTCAAAGCCCCCGGGCGCGAAAACTCGCACGAATTCGTGTACAAGCTGGGGGACGACGTCCCGCTCTGGGACGAGTTTCAACCGGCCGTGCTGCGTTTGGATCTACGTCTTGAATCGACGGCCGACGGGGTATCGTACCGCTACGAGCGGACCGTGAACTTCGGCATGCGCCGTTTCGCCACGCGGCGAAACCAGTTCACCATCAACGGCCGCCCCGTCTTCCTCCGGGGCAAACTCGATTGTTGCTTCTTTCCCCGGACCGGTTATCCGCCCATGGACAAGGCCGGCTGGCTGCGCGTCTTGTCCATCGCCAAGTCGTACGGGATCAACCACTACCGTTTTCATTCGTGGTGTCCGCCGCGGGCCGCGTTCGAGGCGGCCGACGAGCTGGGAATGTATCTGCAGCCGGAGCTGCCGAACAAACGCAGCGGGTTCAAGGCGCCGGAAAGCAAGGAAGCGGCGCAGCACAACATCGACCGGCTCGACGTGGAAAGCACCGAGACCACGGTCTCGCTCTACGATTACGCGAAGCGCGAGGGCGAACTGATTCTCCAGGCCTATGGCAATCACCCGTCGTTCGTCATGTTCACCCTCGGCAACGAGTTGGGGCGCAACCAGGGTATGTTCGAGATCGTGGCTCATTATAAGGAGATTGATCCGCGTCGGTTGTACGCGCAGGGTTCGAACAACATGCATTGGGCGCCCAGCCGCGCCGAAGGCGACGACTTCTGGGTCACCTGCAAGACGAGCAGGACGCTGCCGGTTCGCGGGGCGTTCTTCCAGGGCGACTATCCCAACCCCCATATCGAACACGCTTCGCCTTCCACGATGGTCGATTTCAGCGAGTCGATTGCCGGCGTGCCGGTGCCGGTGGTCAGCCACGAGAACGGTTCGTTTCAGGTCTCTCCCGACTTCCGCGAGATTCCGAAGTACAAGGGTGTGACGCGGGCGCGAAACCTGGAGATCTTCCGCGAGCGGCTCCGCGAGGCAGGCATGCTCGATCAGGCTCACGATTTCGTGCGCGCTTCGGGCGCGTTGTCGGTGATCTGTCACCGCGAAGATATCGAAGCGTCGTTGCGAACGCCCGGTTTTGGCGGGTTCCATCTGCTCGATTTGCAGGATTTCCCGGGCCAAGGCACGGCGTTGGTCGGCATATTGAACGTGTTTATGGAATCCAAGGGCCTGATCACAGACGAGGCATGGCGACAGTTCTGCTGCGAGACGGTTCCGCTGTTGCGCATGAAGAAGTACACCTGGACGATGGACGAGACGTTCGTTGGTCGCGTCGAGGTGGCCCACTACGGCCCGGCCGATTTGCCCGATGCCCGCGTGACGTGGACGGTCACCGGCAGCAGCGGGAAGAAGGTCGCCGCTGGTGCGTTCGATCCGATGACGATCGAGCAGGGCAAGGTGTTCGAGGTCGATATGATCGCGCTGCCGCTGGGCGATATTGCCACGCCGCAAAAACTGACGATCACGGCGGCCGTCGAGGGGACCAGGTATCGCAACGACTACGAGATCTGGGTCTATCCGCCGAAAGTCGACACGAGCGTGCCGTCGGACGTGATGCTAACGGAGAGTTTCACGGCCGCCGCGACGCAGAAGCATCTCGGTGCCGGCGGCAAGGTCCTGTTGCTTCCGAAGCTGGATCAACTGCCTCATAGCATCAAGGGCTCGTTCCAGACCGACTTCTGGTGTTTCCCCATGTTCCGCCGCGCTGCCGAGAGTCGTGGCATCGAAGTGGCGCCCGGCACGCTGGGCTTTCTCTGCAATCCAAAGACGCCTGCCTTGGCCGAGTTCCCCACGGAGTTCCACAGCAGTTGGCAGTGGTGGCACCTGGTGAAGAACTCCCGGCCCATCGTCCTGGACGACACACCGGCCGGCTATCGTCCCATCGTTCAGGCGATCGACAACTTCGAACGAAATCACAAGCTCGGCCTGATCTTTGAAACCAGGGTCGGCCAAGGCAAGATGTTGGTCTGTGCCATCGATCTGCTCGGCCAGCAGGACAAACCCGAAGCCCGCCAACTGCTGCACAGCCTGTTGCGGTATCTCGACTCGGCGGCCTTTGCTCCCCGGGCCGAGTTGGATGCCGAGTTGTTGAAGAAGTTGCTTCCGTGATAATGTAATACGGGCAATCCGGGTCTACCTTCCAACCTGTTGCGACAACATACTGAGGAGTTACTCATGAATCTCCGCACACCTGATTTTTTCCGGATCGTGAGCTTGTGTCTGCTGCCGATGGCGGCGGTATCGGCGACGGCGGACACGAACAAGCCCAACATCATCCTCTGCATGACGGACGATCAAGGCTGGGGCGACACGAGCTATAACGGCCACCCGGAACTGAAGACACCGAACCTTGACGCGATGGCGGCCGCAGGCATCCGCTTCGACCGCTTCTATTCGGCCCACCCGATGTGCTCGCCGACGCGGGCAAGCTGCCTCAGCGGGCGAAGTCCGGTACGCTACCGCTGCATGACCTGGGGGCACGACTTGCCGCTGCGCGAGGTCACCATCGCCGAGGCCGTCGGGACCGCCGGGTACGCCACGGGCCATTTCGGCAAGTGGCACGTGGGTGGCATTCCCCATGCCGACGGTGGGACCGGCCGCGGGCTGCCCGAGAGTTTCTGCCCCAAGCCGCGGCACCCCGGCAACCAGGGCTTCGACGAGTGGTTCTCCGCCGGCAACTGGTACGACATCGGCCACGAGTACATCTACCACAACGGCCGGCAAGTGCCGCCGCGGAAAGGCGACACGGCGGACGTGCTCATGGACGTCGCGCTGGAGTGGATCGGCCGTCAGGCGGCGAACAAGAAGCCGTTCCTGGCGGCCATCTGGTTCCCGTCGCCGCACGGCCCGCACAAGGCGACGCCCGAAGACGCGGTCCCCTACGCCAAATACGGCGAAAAGAAGGCGAACTACTACGGCGAGCTTGCGGCAGTGGACCGCAACATGGGGCGGCTGCGCAATGCACTGCGGGACATGAAGATCGCCGACGACACGATGCTGTGGTTCTGCTCCGACAATGGTGGGGCGTTCCCGGGTTCGACGGGCGGGCTGCCCGGCGGCAAGAAGTGGTTGACCGAGGGCGGCACGCGCGTGCCGGGCATTCTCGAATGGCCCGCGCGGGTTTCCGAGCCCTTTGTTACCAGTGTGCCCGCGTGCACCATGGATTTCTACCCAACGGTCCTCGACCTGTTAGGCATCGAGGTGCCCGATCAGATCGAGCCGGTCGACGGCATCAGCCTGCTGCCGCTGATCGATGGCAAAATGGACCGCCGGCCGAAGCCGATTCCACTCGTCTCCGGCCAACAGGTGCGGCTGATCGACAACGAGTACATCTTGCAGAAGGGCCGGCTCTTCCGCTTCGCCGAGGGTGGGCGCAAGGACGTTGACGTCACCGACGAAGAGCCGGAAGTTTTCAAGCGGCTGGCCACCTGGGAGGAAAGTTGGCGGGAAACGGTCAAGAAGGATCAGGCCGCCTACACCGTCAAGCGGCGGTGATCCGGCGAAGCCCAGGGAGAATGAAAGATGAGTCCAAGATCAACCGTGTAACTTTGAGAACCCATAAACAATCACCAATCCACCCGCCGTAGCTTTCTCAGAACCATGGCTACAGCGGCTTCGAGTGTCGCCGCGCCAGTCTTCCTCCGCTCGTCCATCTTGGGCGAGACCGCCGAGAACGGCTGGCACCTGGGGCCGTTTGTCAAGCACAAGGAACCGGTCTTGCGGCCCACGCCGGACTCCGTCTTTAGGTGTCCCATTCGCAGCACGGAAGTCCGCTGGGAAGAACAGAATACCTACAACCCGGCCGCCGTGGTACGCGGTGGCAAGGTCTATATTCTCTACCGGGCCGACGACCGCAGCCCGGATCTGGGATGGGGCCGAACGTGCCGCATCGGGCTGGCCACCTGCGGAGAGGAACCGCGGGGATGACGATAAAGGAGTGACAAGTGCGAAACACACGAGTGATGATCACCATGAGTATGTAATGGTATGCAAAAGTGTTCATTCGGAACTCGATGGGCCAGCATACAGAATGAGACTGGATAGACGTTGGGCCAGATTTGCCGTTGCGCATGGTCATTCGTCGTGGAATCACCCCTTCCGTTTCCACTGGACTTGGACCAGCAGGACCAACGCCGCGACGACCAACAAGAGGAGCGAGCCCGGCTCAGGTACCACAGAGACGGCATAGCCACTGAAACCGTCCACGGTGAAACTGGCGTACTGCCCATTGCAGGTCAGGTCGACAGCGTCAAACTCGGCCCACTGCACACCATCGAAGTGCCAGAGATCGAAGTCCGACCGATCGTGGCCTGAGCCGACGGAGAACGAGAGATAGACCGGATCGCCCTCAGCGTACGCGCCGTCTAGTGCGAACACCCATCCGCCCAGGACCGACTCGCCGGTTCCCAGCAGTGACTGCAGGTTGTCGAGCGCCGATCCGCCGATAGCCGTGGCGGTGAAATCTACTTCGGCGGACTGCTGCGCATCGAGCAGACTCGCCCCGAGCGACCAGGCGTTCTCGGAGTCGACAAACAACACGCGTTGCGTTTGGCTGCGGTCGATCGAGAGCGTCGAACCGGACGTGCCTAGCTCAACGTTTGATGCAGTGAACCTATGGCTGGTTGGATCCCACGTTCCACCGACGGCTTGGTAGATACCGCTGCCGCTGAAGGCCGCAGCGTCGATAGGTGAGTAGACCCGACCCTCCTTCGCCCGCGCGCCGGCAAGGATTCGAACAATACCGTTGTTGGTGATGACGAGGCTGGAGGAATCGCGCTGCAACAGACTGCCGTTCGCCACATCGACTGCCAATAGCGCGTTAGCGTCGATCGTGAGTTCCAGCGCGGTAACGGTGCCTCCACCGGTGACGTGTAGCGTTCCGTTATCACGGATGTTGAGCCTTCTTCTGTTCTCCCACGTCGAACCAGTTCCATCAACCGCAACGAGACCGGGCGAGCCGACGCCCGCGCCGATATAGCCATACTCACTCAGAACGGTGCCACCACCTGTGATGCTGAGCCTTCCGTTGCCGCCGTTGCCCACACTGAGGGGGTTATAGCCATTTCCGTTGCTCCAGGTCGAACCGGCGCCGTCGACGATCACAACACCGGTAGAGCCGGCATATATGCCAACGTGACCGTATCCATTGTGTACGTAACCACCGTTGGTTATGATTAGTTCCCCGCTGCCACCGCTCGCGCCAACACGCATATCGCGACGCACCTGCAATGCTGAACGCTCACCGTCGACCGTTATCCCGCCGGTGCCAGAAAGGTTGCCGATGTAGACCTTTGAATCGCAATCCACGTTGGCGCCAGTGGTGATATTGACCGTTCCAGTGCCGCCCTTGTTGCCGATATACAAGGAAGTCTTGGATTCCCACGTGGAACCTTCACCATCGACCGTCACCACGCCCGTCGAGCCGGCATACCACCCAACCAAGCCGCCGCTCCTAGTATTGAGTACAGCTCCAGCCGTGATGCTGAGCGTACCGTTTCCGCCGTGTTGTCCAACGAAGACCGCACCGGTTCTCCACGTTGAATTCTCACCGTCGACCGCTGCAATACCCACTGCGCCAGAGTTGCTCCCGACGCATCCTGATTCGGATCTTACGGTGATCCCATTGCGAATAGTCAACGAACCGTAGTCATTCCAGCCGGCGCCAAGAGCGCCATTGCTCCACGGGTCACTGGCCATGTCAAGATTGACGGTGACATTCTGGTCGGGCAGGCTGTCGAAAACGACTGTTTGCGTAAGACTTGCTTCTGAATCGAACACCAAGTCGATGTCGCTTTGCAGGCCGCGGGCATTGATGGTGCCGGTGCCCATCAACTGGGCTGGCGATGCTGACAACGACTCGGTCGTGAGTGTTCCTCCACCCGTGCCAAAGCGGATCAAGCCCGTCGATCCTGCTTCGTGGGCCGCAAGGGTCTGGCCATCGACCGAGACGGCACCCCCTCCGGAGATGTTGAGCGTTCCGCTGCCGTAGTCACCGACATGGAGAGCAACGTCATTGATCCATTCCGAACCGGTCCCGTCCACCGACACTACGCCTGTCGCGTCGCGATGGCGTCCTATGTATCCCAATCTAGATTGAACTCTGGTTCCGTCGCAAATAGTCAGCGAGCCGGAACCTCTCCAGCCCGCACCGAGATCACCGTTGTTATCCGGATCGCTCGCCAGGTCGAGATCCATTGTAACGAGTTGCCCCGGCTGGCTGTCGAGCGTGAGCGTTTGACGGAGAGCCGTGGCCGAATCGAATACGAGGTCGACATCGCTGACAAGACCGTGCGTCGTGATGGTCCCCGTTCCTGACAGTTGCGATGGTGATGCCAAGAGCGCTTGGGTCGCCAGCATTCCGCCTCCTGCCCCAAAATTGATCGAGCCCGTGGAATCTGCTCCATAAGCCACATTAGTGCCGCCTTGAACGGAGACAGTGGATTCGCCGGAGATATAGAGCGTCCCGCTGCCGGAGTCTCCGACATTGAGGCTGCTGCGACAGTTCCAGATCGAATCGGCGCCGTCGACCCTCACCGCACCTGTCGAACCGGCATGTTGTCCGATGTAGCCAACACTACCGTTGTTCACAACAGCACCATCGGAAATATCCAGTGTCCCGTTGCCGCCTGCGCCGACTATGAGGGAGTAACGGTTGTTCCACATCGAATCAGTTCCTGTGACCGTCACCTGGCCCACTGCGGTATCTTCTAGACCGATGTAGCCATAGTACGCGGAAAGTTGGCTGCCACCGTTGATCTCCAATACGCCGTCGGCGGTCTTCCCAATGAAACCGTGAGTATTGTATTTCCAACCGCCTTCGGGCGGATCGACATCGCCGCTGATGATGATCGCAGCGTGGGTCGTTGGGAGTTGAACAGTAAGACAGACTGTTGTCCAGAAGGCAAGCGCAGATGATCTCGGCCGGTCCATTTGTGCTTTCTCTTTCTCACTTGTGGTGGAGATGTGTGGGCAAACACACAGCGACGCGAACTTGACTAGGATCAATAGGAGACTCCCGCCCTTGGTTCTCTAGAAGCCGAATAGGCTTGAATATAAGCTGTCGAATCGACATAGTCAAGTATTCTGTGTAGACCTCTCGGGTCAATTTCCCATCACCCGTCTCGGCATCATCCCACCACCAGCAACACCACTATCCACCCAGGCCCGGCCCGGCAGCCTTCACCGCGTCATCGCAACTTCCGAAGTGCCTTTGTGCCGCGGAGAGAAGCGAGCCGTCATCCTGCGATCGCGTTTGACGATCTCGCGGATTACGTCTCGACGTAACATACGGCTATGCCTCTTTCGGCTTCTTGGGGTTCTTTCGTATCGACGACTTTCTTGTACACGTCTTCTCGGGTGACGACTTGATGTACTTCTCTGACAGTCCGGCCGCTGCCACAGCCTCGGACCAACTGCCGAAGTTTCGCTTGGCGGCGCCGGCCAGCGCAATGTCACCGGCTGCAAGCGCCAGTCCTTTTTGACCCAGCGAATACCGTCGCTGGAAGTGGCATACAGCAGGGCGAGGCGGTCGTTTCCCTCCATCACGGCTTGAGGTCCCGGTTTTACTTCCTCTCTCGTCTCCTTGAACTTCTCGTTCTTCCTCCACCAATGGGAGTAATACCAGCACTTGTAGATCCTCTCTTCCGGATCAAAAACAACACTGGTATACATATGGGATCCCTCGGCTTCCCATGGAAGCTCGTCTTTGAATACTGGATTTCCCGGATGCTTCTTGACAGTGCCGAGATTCAGCACGGCATTGTCGACACTCGAAATCAATAGCTGGTCGAGCAGCAGATACCTTTCGCGAGGGGCTATATCCTGCTTTGCGTGTTCATTCGCCAGTACGGCTTGCGCTGCCGCAAGCACGAACGGAATAGCCAACGTCATGATGGTCCCTTTACTCGTTGTTTTCTCCTTCATCGTGTTCAGGTTTTCTCGTTGGCCGACGTTGTACATCACTGGTTTTGCCCAGCGGGCAAAATCCAGCGCAGGATCCCAATACCGGATATGGCAAGCTGTTTATTCATGGCATACTCCGTTCAGACGGAGTTCCTCCGTTGCCGTCGGCGCTACTTGCCGCCCAGGGCCAGCACCTTGCCGTCGGCGGTCGAAACGTACAGCATTCCGTGCGCGGCGGCCATGCCGTCCCAGACGAGCGGCGGCAGGTCGCGCTCGGCCAGGTTCTTGCCGTCGGCGGCGGTGAACGCCAGCAGGCGCCCGTGCTTTCCGGCCACGAAGACCGTATCGCCCGCCAGGACCACGGCCCCGATGCCCTGCACGTTCAAGCCGCGGTCCGCGCCGAAGACCTCGTCGGGCGTCCACGCCCAGCCTCCACCGCGGGTGAAGGGGCCCGGTGCGGGGACGCCGAAGACCTCGGCGGCCGTCCACGTGGCGTTGTTTGGGTCGTCGAACAGGCGGAGCAGCCGGAAATCGATGCGGCCGAACCTTGGGGGTCTGCCGGTGGTCTCCTTGCCTTTGACCGGGTGTCTGCATTTGCGGAAGTTGTGCCATTCGCCTACGAATGCGGCGATGCTTTCGGGCGTGAAGTCGACGCGGCAGAGGCTGCTGTGGTCATCGGTGCTGGTGAATATGGCCCCGTCGCGAAAGGCCGCCAGAGGCCGCTTCTTTGTCAGGTAGCCATTATTCCCCTTGAACACCCGCTCTCCGTAGGTCCAGAGGCCTCGCGGCGCCATGACGCCCGCCCCGCCCGTCCGGCCGTAGTAATAGCCGTTCGTCCAGTCGCAGCCCAGTTCGCCGGAGGCCGGATCGATCTGCCATCGCCCCATAGTGATATAATCGGGCGCCGTGCCCGCAGCCTCTGGTCCGCCTGCCGCGGGGGCCGACGGCCGACGGGCCTCGCCCACCAGAAGGTCAAACATGTCGACCTCCTGGCCATATCCTTGCTTGTGACGATTGTAGCTGTCGGTATTGATGGGCGTGACCCACTTGACCGCCCCGGTGGCGATGTCGAGGGCCAGGATGCGCATGCCGCCATAGGCCAGCGGGTGCCGCCCGGCCGCAACGTACGCCGTGTCGCCGACCACCAGGACACTGCCCGCCGCGGGCCACGGCGATTCAACCTGGCCGAAGGCGACGATGCGCTCGTCCTCCGGCGCCACGTGGAGACGCCAAGCGAGTTGGCCGTCCTTCGTACGCAGAGCGTAAACGGTGCCGTTCCGCGTGCCCAGCAGGCACAGGCCTCCGGCAAGGGTCGGCGGTGTGTCCACGCGGCCGTCGGCCGTGAAGTCCCACCGCACCTGGCCGGTCTTGGCATCCAGCGCGACCACACGATGCCGGTCGGGCTGGGCCACAACGACGAGCCCACCGGCCGCAACCGGCGGGGTGACCAGGCCGCACAGCCAGGGGTTGTTCTCTTTCCAGTCGTGTGCCAGCACGCCCCGGGGCCAGTCGCCGAGCTCGGCCGTCCAGAGGACCTCCAGGTTCGCCGGGACGGGCGTTGCTGTCGAAGCGCTTCGCCAGAGGTCGGCCCGGTAGCAGGGCCACCCGGGATCCGCGCCCGCCGCCGCCGCGGCCTGGTCGTACGCCGGTCCGCGCTCGACCTTGAAGTCGGCCGGTCGCAGCATCTTTGCCGCCGGTCCCGGCAGCGGAGGCGTCGGCGCCACGGCTATGTAACTCTTGATCATCGGCC
>Ga0180429_10001631_pt1 | contig 18953 bp, 24 predicted proteins | sample SS_ome_FD_132428 | JGI IMG/M metagenome (GOLD analysis project Ga0180429, IMG submission 132428) | Hypersaline lake sediment archaeal communities from the Salton Sea, California, USA - SS_1_S_1 metaG | ecosystem: Environmental > Aquatic > Non-marine Saline and Alkaline > Hypersaline > Sediment ...
CAGGGGACGAGGACGACTCCCACAGGTAAGGCATAACTCGCATCAGCGGGCGGAAAGCAACTTGAGAGGAAATGCGCCGATGTCGGTTCCGGATCGCCATCTTGCCGAACACCGAGAGATGATGGAGCGTCACCTGAAGGAGTTCGAAGAGCAGTTCGCAAAGCACCAGGCTGAACACCGCGCGCTTGCCGAACGACACCAGGCCGAACACCGCGAGATGGCAGAACGCCATATCGCAGAGCACCGCTGAATCGGACCTCGGCGAGCTTGGTAAGTGGAAGCGTTGGGGGACCAACGCCCGGCACACCGCCGATTCTGAGGGAACCGCAGCGAGCTTGCGTTTGGCCAACTCGAACACCAGCCGCCGTGGGCCCCAGTGCGGCCGCGACCGATGTGGACACCGATCCGGACGATGAGACCGGTCCTTGATCTCCTCAATGCCCTCAGCTTCATTTCGGGCCAGACACGCATGCACCATCTGACGCAACACCCCGAACTTGCCGGCCACCTGCGAGATCGCCAGGCCATCACTGATGCCGGCCAGCAACGCCTGATACCTCTGCTCAGCCACGCTGATCTGCCTCCGCAAGAGGGTCTCACAGATCAGCCGAAACAGCAGACAACATCAGCAGAAGTAATACACCCTGACCCAGTCCCACGGCGTAGGCGAAGGCCGCCTCGACACGTAGCGGGTAGACCGAAGCCGTCGACAGACCGACTTTGATAGCGGGGCGCATCCCGACCCGGGTTAACTGCGGGACATCAGTGCCGGTGGACCAGCCGCGCCGAGCGGCCGACGCTCAGCGCGGGGGCCTTTTGCCGTAGCGCTGCTCAAAGCGGGCCACCCGGCCTGCGGTGTCGAGGACCTTCTGCCGACCGGTGTAGAAGGGATGGCTGGCACTGGAGATTTCGACGTCGATCACCGGGTAGGTGTTGCCGTCGGACCACACGACCGTCCGGTCCGACGTGGCCGTCGAGCGGGTGAGGAAGGCAAAGTCCGCGCCCTTGTCGCGGAAAACGACATATCCATAGTCCGGATGGATTCCCGGTTTCATATCTCCTCCAAGTGTTGGTAGTGCCTGACGTGATTGCGACGAACGGACTTGCGTCGCGCGGTTGAGGTGGTTCTAGCCGATCCGGCGAGAGCGTTTGCGCCGAGATGGTGGCCGGAATGCGTTGTAGCTCAATTCAACCGGCGTGAGGGCCTGGCCCGGACCGTCGGCCTCCAACCAGCCGATCAATTCGTCCATTGCGGGCTTGGTGTGCATCCTCGCCAGCCAAACCGGGCCTCGGCCCTGTGGGCGGCGCCGAGCGTGCGGATTGACGACGATGACGTCCCTGCGGTCACAGGGCCCCAGGCAATCACTCGTGCGCAGTTGTACGGGGTGAAGCCGTTGGCGCAGATACTCCAAGCGGGCGGCGGCCCGCATAGGGTCATCGGTTCCACAGCAGCACCCTCTGCATATGGTCAGCGCGCAATCCGGCATCGCGGTTCGTCTCTGTAGGTCGGGGGGAACTGCACTCTTGATCCTTATTGATAATCGTTGTCGTTAACGATAGCAGTTCCCGCCGAGCCCGAATTGACATAAATATATGCGCATGTGATTATTGGATTGCACAGCAGAAAGGAAGCAACCCCATGACCGCCCACCCGACACATTCCGATCACGACCACGAACACGGGCCGTCCTGCGGCCACGTCGCAGTGGAGCATGACGGTCACGTCGACTACCTCCATGACGGACACGCGCATCACCGACACGGTGATCACTACGACGAGCACACCGTGAGCGCTCACGTCACTGCCGAGGTTCACGATCACACCCACGGTGACGGTTGCGGACATGAAGCCATCGCGCATGGGGACCACGTCGATTACCTCCACGGCGCACACCGGCACGCGCCGCATGGAGATCACTACGACGAGCACTGATCGCCAGTCGTTGATTGCGCTGGTAACTACATGTCCGAACGCGCGGCCGCACCCATAGATGGGTTCGCAGCGGACAGCTTGGAACTCAAGTACCGGCGGTTAGCTGAGATGTTTGCCGCCCTCGCGTCACCAGTGAGGGCGGCAATCATCCACCTGCTCTCCGTCGAGGGCCACACCGTCAGCGCCCTTGTCGACGCACTCGGCATCTCCCAGCCGTTGGCATCGCAGCACCTTCGCACCCTTCGGACAGCCGGCCTCGTCGACGTGGAAAGGATCGGACGCACCTCGGTCTACCGACTCGCCGACGAGCACGTAGCGCACATCTTCCTCGACGCACTGCAGCACAGTCACGAAGAGCCCAGGTGAACCAGCGATTCAACGGCCGACGCCGAACAAGTCGGCTCGGCAGGCCCGTCCCGGACATCATTGATGACTAATCGATGCCCCGGTGCCAGACCGGGCAGAAGCCGGATTGATCACGACCTAGTAAGGCGGGCGGGGCTCGAACCCGCGACCAGCGGATTAGCGAAACCGAGTTCCGGCCTTCTCCTTAGGAGTCCGAATAGTGCTGTGGCCCAATTGAATCAAGCTTCAATGAGAACCTGTTGGACCCTTCTGGGTCCGGTCGTATCCTGGACATATTCGATGAATAAACGATGACTCGGTAAACGGCCGTGAATCGGGTTTGCTGGCCGAAGCCGGTACAGACAACTCCCGGACTACCGGCGTTCAGTGGGTCTCCCCCGGTTCGCAGGCCAGCGTGGGATCAGCACAGATGCTTGTCGGCATGACCGGCGAGTAGGAATGCGGGTCGCGGTCGACCGTGACCGAGGACTCGTCCGGAGCTGACGGGTCGGCTTCGTCGGCGGCCGCGGGTGCCGAAAGAAGGCCCGAAGACACCGTTAGCGCCATCATGCCGGCTATGGCAAACCCTGCCGCGCCAAGCGCAATTCGCTTCAACACCATCTATTTTCCCTTCTTCAATGAGCGGCCGCTGAGGCCCTGTCTGAGATCAGGCTTCGCTGTACCGCTCGGGCGGGGTGCGCCCACAGCGCCGCTACGCCTACCTGCGCCACCGCCAGCAGGGCGACCGTGGGACCGGTCGGCAGGCCGGCGTGGTAGCTGAGGAGAAGACCCGCCACGCCGGCCATCAGGCCGGAGGCGACCGCGATGGCGACCATGGCATTGAGCGAACGGCCTAGCATTCGCGCCGTCACCGCCGGCGCGACGATCAACGTCACCGCCATCAGTACGCCGACGGTCACCAGGCCGGCGACGACGGTCATCGACAGAACCACCAGCAGCGCAGAATCAATAAGCCCGACGCGCATTCCCACGGTGCGTGCGTGCACCGCATCGAACGTCGTCGCCAGCAGTGCGGGCTTCATCGCGGCGAGTGTCCCGATGACGATCACCACCAGTGTCACGTCGACGATCACGTCGAACCGACTCACGGTGAGCGGATTTCCGAACAGCACGTGGGCCAGCGCCCGGGGTTCGCTCTGCAGGGAGACGCCGATGACTCCCAGTGCGAACAAGCCCTGGCCGACAACACCGATCGCGCCGTCTTCGGGCACCCGGGCCCGGACGACCAGCAGCGAGATGAACAGTGCCATTGCCAACGCCGCGATCAAGCCGCCGACCAGCAGGCTTCCTCCGATGATGGCCGCACCGGCCACCCCGGCCAGCATCCCGTGACTCATCGCGTCGGTGAGGTACACCAGGCGCCGCGAGAGCGCCCATACCCCGCACGCTGGCGCGGCGATACAGACGGCGATGGTCGCCACGGCTGCGCGCACCATGAAGTCGTATGCGAAGGGCTCCGTGAGCCACCCGGACCAGTTCACGCCGCAACCCGGCGCAGGAAGATGCTCTCGATCCCGTCGGCGTCGAGCACGCTGGCCGCCGGCCCGTCAGCCACCACGGCACCGCCGCTGAGGGCGACGACCCTGCTGAAGCTCCCGCGGGCGATGTCGACCTCGTGCAGGACGCAGCACACCGCCAGGTCGCCGACGGTCAGGCGTTGGATCAGAGCCAGCACGGTGTCGACGGTCTCCAGGTCCAACCCGGCCAGCGGCTCATCCATCAGCAGCACGTCCGGCTGCTGGACCAGCGCCCGAGCCAGCAGGACCCGCTGCGCCTGGCCTCCCGACAGTTCACTGACGGCGCGATCACCGAGATCGTCCAAGTCCACCGCGGCCAGTGCGGTGTCCACGGCGTCCCTGTCGCCGCGGCTGCCACGGCGCCACCACCGGTTGCGAGTGCGCCCCGCTGCCACCACCTGACCGACCGAAAACGGTAGATCCCAGCGCGCCTCGGAGCGTTGGGGAACGTAAGCGACCTCGACCGTCCTGGCGGTGTGATGGCAACTTTCCGCATGCAGGACCACCTCGCCGCGCGCTGCCGGTTCGATACCGCACAGCGCTCGCAGCAGAGACGACTTGCCGCTCCCGTTGCGCCCGACGATCGCCACCGCCTCGCCCGGCCACACCGCCAGATCGGTCGGCTGCAGGGCGCATCGGCGGCCGTAGGTGACCGAGAGGCGGCGGGTCTCCAGTACCGGTGTTGCGTGCCGGTTCATCCGGCACCGTTGATCGAACGGGCCACCACGGTGGAGTCGGACCAGCCCACCAGCAGCCGACCCAACCCGTCCCAGCACAGCGCTGCCGCCGGGGAGTCCCGGCGCATCGAGTCGATCGCCGGCTCGGGTCGGCCGGGCCGCGCACGGGCCGGGTGCCACACCGCGACGCTGCCATCGGAGGCCGCCCCGGCGACCAAGCCGCCAAGAGACGCCCAGGCGACGGCGACGACGGCCTCCTCGTGACCGCACAGCACCCGCGGTGTGGATCCGCGCGGCCCGCGGCCGGTGAAGTCCCACACCGTCACGTCGCTTCCACCTCCCGAAGCCAACATCGTGGAGTCCGGGCTGAACGCCAACGCGCTGATCTTTCTGGGATAGCCCGACATTGACAGTTCGTCGCCACTGCGGCCCAGTCGCCACACGTGCAGCGTCGCATCCTGGTTGCCGGTGGCAATCCACTTGCGGTCGGGGCTCACCGACAGCGCCAGCAGCGAACCGGTGAAGGGCATCTGGTCGCGGGGGGCGGTCCTAGAGGCGTGGTGAAGGTGCACGCCTCCATAGGCGGCCGAAGCGACCCGACGGTTCACCCACGCTACCGCCGTCACGGTGCTCGCACGCTCGCCGCTGAAGATCTCTGTCCCGGCGGCATCCAGGACGACGACGCTGCGGCCGACCCCGGAGGCAAGGCGAGTCCCGTCGGGACTCCACGCAACCGAGGAGCACCACCCGCCCCGTCGCTCGGCGATCATCGTGCCCGCGCGATCCAGGATCAGCACCCCGTCGAGGGTTCCGAGGGCGAGGTGGTCCCCGTCCGGGGACCACGCCGCCGCCAGGCACCCCGTTGACACCACCTGGCGGCACTGCAACTCGCCCTCGGCGGAGATCAGGCTCAATGAGCCCTCCGCTCCCGCCACGGCGACGCGGCCGTCCTCGGCCGCCGACAGTGCCGCGACCCCGTCGTCCACCTCGACCCGCCAATCTCGGGCGGTCACCGGCGCGGAGCTCACGTCACCGGCTCCAGGCAGGCCAGAAAGCCTGTCTCGAGTTCCGTGCGGTCGAGGTTACGGCCGATGAAAACCATTCTGTTGGTCCGTTTTTCGTCTGCGTGCCAGGGTCGGCCTTCGGTGCCGTCGAAGAGCATGTGCACGCCCTGGAAGACGTACTGATTCTCCTCCCCGGCAATGGCGAGGATGCCCTTGCTGCGGAAGATGTCGACGCCCTTGGTGGACAGCAACTCCCCCAGCCAGTCGTTGAGGTGGTCGACCACCACTTCGCCGTCCACCTTGATGCTCACCGACGTCACACTCTGGTCGTGCTGGTGATCGGTCTGCTCGAGGAACGCCGGGTCCTCGGCCAGCACCCGCTGCAGATCGAAGGCGCCCACATCCAGAATGAAGTCCAAGTCGACGTTGGCGTTCTCAGCGCGGACGATGTCGGCGGCGACATTGATCGCCCGCAGCCGGCCCTCGACGTCGGCCAGCCGTTCAGAACCGACCAGGTCGACTTTATTGAGGATCATCCGGTCTGCGAAGGCGACCTGCTCGACGGCTTCGTTCTCGACGCCCTCCGGTTTGACCTCGTCGAGGTGGTCCAGCACGTGCGCCGCATCGACGACCGTCACGATCGCGTCCAGCCGCAGCTGATCGCGGATCTCATCGTCGACGAAGAAGGTCTGAGCCACCGGAGCAGGATCGGCCAGACCCGTTGTCTCGATGAGGATCTGGTCGAATCGGTCGCGGCGGCGCATCAACGCCGACAGGATCCGGATCAGGTCGCCGCGGACGGTGCAACAGATGCACCCGTTGTTCATCTCGAAGATCTCCTCCTCGGCGTCGAGGACGAGCGCGTCGTCGATTCCCACCTCACCGAACTCGTTCTCGATCACCGCGATCCGCTTCCCGTGCTCCTCGCGCAGGATCCGGTTCACCAGCGTCGTCTTCCCTGCACCCAGGAAGCCGGTGATCACCGTCACCGGTACCCGCTGGTCAGTCGTGGTCGTCATGGTCGATTCCTCCTGGGTGATCGTTGAGTGCGATGCTGAGTTCCTCATGGCCGATCTCGGCGGCCGGCTTGGCGAACTTCCAGGCTCGCCGCGGCGGGCCAAGGTCGGCGATGACGGTTTCCACTGGGGGGCAGCCGGGTTCGCTGCAGGCCAGTTGCTGAACCAGGATCGGAGCGTCCTCGTCGAGTTGACGCACTGACCGCACGATCAGCTTCAGACGTCGGATGTGTTCGACCGGGGCTCGGGGGGACGATCCCGCGCCACCGGGAATCACGATGCCCGGCACCCCAGGCCTTTCGCGATCCGGTCGAGGTTGCCGTCCATCACACTCAGGTAGTTCTCGTCAGGGCCTATGGATCCCCGCGGGTCGAATTCCAGCGCCGACAGCAGGCTGATCTGAGCGCCGATCTCATCGGCGACCGTCTGGGAAAGATCACTCGGCAGAGCGTCTTCGAAGAAGACCGTCTTGACGTTGTCCTGCCGGGCGATCTCGGCGATGGACTGCAGCGTCTTGGGGTCCGGCTCGCCCTCCGGGGTGACCCCGGCGATCGGGACCTGTTGCAGGCCGTAGGCGTCGGCGAGATAGCCGAAGGCCGCATGACTGGTGACCAGCACTCGCGTGTCGCAGTTGGTCAATTCCGTGCGGTACCGGGCATCGAGTCCCTCAAGGCTTGTCCGTAATTGCGCCAAATTGGTCTCGACCGTCGGTGCCAGCTGCGGCAGGGCCGTTTCGATGGTGCCCGCAGCGGCGTCGGCCATCGCGATCATCTCCACCGGAGACAGCCACACGTGCGGGTCCTTACCGCCGGCCAGTGTCTCCTTGCCGATGTCACCGGCAGTCAGCAGTTCCACACCGGGGGCGGTGAGGAGATCCTCGGCCACGGCGTCGGCCCCGAGTTGGTCGACCGCCCGCTGCACATCGGGCTGGAAGTCCGCACCCAGGTAGAGAACAACGTCAGCCTTGTCGATTTCCTTGCGGTCCTTGGCGTCCAGGGCCAAGTCGTGGGGCTCGGTGCCTTCCGGTGTCAGCGAGATCACCGACGCCTGGTCGCCGACCAGCTCCTGGGCCAGCCACTGCACCGGATAGAAGTTCGTCACGATCAGCGGCTGCTCGGCACCGGCGGCCGACTGCTCACCCTCAGCGACCGGCGGACGCTCCGAGCGGGTGCCGCAACCAGAGGATGCCAGGACTACAGCAACCAAGGCCGCCAGCACTGCCATCGCCAGGCGCATCACGTCTCTCCTTATTGAAAACGATTTTCATTAAGCAATGTACCGTGCCGATGGCCTTGGTGCCAACACGCCGAGGCGACTTCCCCTGAACCGCAGACCGTTGCCGCTGGCCCCGGGCCATGCCGGTCACCGCAACAAGTGGGTGCGCGCGAACTGCAGCGAATCGGCCAGTAACGCTCGTCGCTCGTTGGCACTGCGCGCTCCAGAGGTGCTGACCTCAAGGATCACCTGCCCGCCAAAGTTGCTGTCCGCCAACATGTTGCAGATCTCCACGGCGGGCTGGGTTCCACGACCGGGCACCAGGTGCTCGTCGGTGGCGGCACCGGTGCCGTCGCACAGATGCAGATGCGTCAGACCAGCCCCCATCCTTCGGGCCATGTCCAACGCATCGGTGCCGGCGGTTGCGGTGTGCGACAGGTCCAGCGTGTAGTGCCTATGGCCACCGTCAAGCGGGTCGTAGGACGGGGCGAACGCCGAGACCGCCACTCCCGGTTGCCCGCCACGTCGGCGCATCCGTTCGATCGAAGGAGTCCCTGAACCGAAGAACCGGTCGGCGCGGAACGGGAACATGTTCTCCACCGCCACCAGCACGTCGCCTCTTTGCTCCAACCGCGCCACCTGATCGGAGAACCCCTCGGCGTAGCGGCGCTGCCAGCGAAACGGCGGATGCACAACCACCGTGGCGGCGCCGAGACGTTCGGCGGCGACCACGCTCATCTCGAGTTTGGCGATCGGATCGGATCCCCAGACGCGCTGTGAGATCAGCAGGCAGGGGGCATGCACCGAGAGCACCGGGACCCCGTACCGGCGCGAAAGTTCGGCGACCGCAACCACGTTCTGGCTCAGCGGTTCTGCCCACACCATCAGCTCGACGCCGTCATAGCCCAGTTCCGCGGCGTAGGCGAAGGCCGCCTCGGCACGTAGCGGGTAGACCGAAGCCGTCGACAGACCGACTTTGATAGCGGGGCGCATCCCGACCCGGATTAACCGCGGGACATCAGTACCGGTGGACCAGCCGCGCCGAGCTGCCGGCGCTCAGCGCGGGGACCGCTTGCCATAGCGCTGCTCGAAGCGGGCCACCCGTCCCGCGGTGTCGAGAACCTTCTGCCGACCGGTATAGAAAGGATGGCTGGCGCTGGAGATCTCGACGTCGATCACCGGGTAGGTCTTACCATCGGACCACTCGATCGTCTGGTCTGAGGTGGCCGTCGAGCGGGTCAGGAAGGCGAAGTCCGCGCTTCTGTCGCGAAAGACCACATATCCATAGTCGGGATGGATTCCCGGTTTCATATCTCCTCCAAGGGTTAGCGCCTGACGTGATTGCGACGAGTGGACCTCCGTCGCGCGGTTGAGGTGGTTCTAGCCGACCCGGCGAGAGCGTTTGCGCCGAGATGGTGGCCGGAATGCGTTGTAGGTCAATCCAACCGGCATGAGGGCCTGGCCCGGACCGCCGGCCTCCAACCAGCCGATCAATTCGTCCATGGCGGACTTGGTGTGCATCCTCGCCAGCCAAACCAGGCCTTGGCCCTGTTGGCGGCGCCGAGCATGCGGATGGACGACGATGACGTCCCTGCGGTCACAGGGACCCAGGCAATCACTCGTGCGCAGTTGTACGGAGTGAAGCCGTTGGCGCAGATACTCCAAGCGGGCGGCGGCCTGTTTCGGGTCGTCGGTGCCGCAGCAGCACCCTCTGCAGATAGTCAGTGCGCAGTCCGGCTTCACGGTTCCTCTCTGTCGGTCGAAGGGAACTACACCCTCAATCCTTATTGATAATCGTTGTCATTAAGGATAGCAGCCTCCGCCGAGCGACTTCTCATAAACATATGCGCATGCAATTATTCGATTACGAACATGAAAGGAAGCGATCCCATGACCGCCCACCCGACACATTCCGATCACGACCATCACCACGGGCCGTCCTGTGGCCACGTTGCCGTCGAACATGACGGCCACGTCGACTACCTCCACGACGGCCATGCGCACCATCTGCACGGCGATCACTACGACGAACACACGATAAGCGCGCACGTCACCGCCGAGGTTCACGACCACACCCATGGGGACGGTTGCGGCCATAAGGCCATCGCGCACGAGGATCACATCGACTATCTCCACGGCGCGCACCGGCACGCGCTGCACGGGGATCACTACGACGAGCACTGACCGTCAGCGTGACTGATCCCGGTCGCCCATGACCGAACGTGGGTCGGACCTGCAAGGTGGGGCCGAGGCGGACAGCCTCGACCTCAGGTACCGGCGGGTGACCGAGATGTTTGCCGCCCTCGCATCACCGGTACGGGCGGCCATCATCGACCTGCTCTCGGTGAAGGGCCACACCGTCAGCGCCATTGTCGAGGCACTCGGCATCTCCCAACCCCTGGCCTCGCAGCACCTACGCACCCTGCGAATGGCCGGCTTGGTGGAGGTGGAACGCGACGGGCGCACCTCGGTCTACCGACTCGCCGACGAACACGTGGCGCACATCTTCCTCGACGCTCTGCAGCACAGCCGCGGAACGCGTGGGTGAATTGACGGGACTCACCAAACGGGTGGCTGTTGTCCGAGCCGGAAAACCCCCGGGCGCCGGCGCAAAGTTGAGAACCGGCCGATTGGCCGCAGTTGTCCCCCGCCGACGCCACCATCATGGGAGCCGGGGACCTACTTTTTGCGGTCGGCTCTGGCAACGTCCATCACGACCACGAACTCCAGAAGCGAAGCGCCGGTAGACACCGGGTTGGCCCGCTCGCCGGCGTGGGCGGCGATCGCCGGCCCGGACGCCCAGGCCTCGAACGCCTCCTCGGACTCCCACTGGGTGACTACGAAGTAGCGGTCCTCGCCCTTCACCGGACGCAGCAACTGGAAACCGAGAAACCCCGGCTGGTTGTCGACTGCGTGGGCACGGTGGGCGAACCGCTTCTCCAGTTCCGGTCCAGCGCCCGGCGGCACCTCGATTGCGTTGATCTTCACTACGGCCATGGGGTCAGGTTTCATCGTTCCTCGTCTCGGTGGTGGTTGGGTCGCGCGGTGAGTTGATCGCGAATGTCGGGCAACTCGTCGCAGGGGTCGGCGTGCCAGTCGCCGAACGGGTCTGGGTACTGCGACCATTCGCGCGGTAGGGCCAGTTCGTGATCGGTGAGGAGTGCGCCCCGCAGGGCGCTGTCGATCTCATCGGGTTGCGCACCGCAGATCAGCACTGCCATGGATATGTGGCGGTCGCCGAATCGGTCGTCCCACCCCATCGCCGCAAGTGCACGCCGCTCGGGGTCGGTGCGGGCCTGCTCGTTGGGTTCCATTGCCGCCAGCCATGTTCCGGCGTTCTCGACGAGCACGCCGCCACCGGCTGACTCGATCCACATGACCTCGTCGAGCCGGTTGGCGACGAAGGCCCGGCCTCGGGTCCGCACGACACCGTCGAGCAGCATGTCGACAGCGGCGTGCAGGCGCTGAGGGTGAAAGGGCCGCCGTGCGGTGAACTCCATGAGCGTGACCTCGCCGGCGGGATCCAGTGGTGGTTGGCCGGCCAGCAGGGGATCGTGCGGGTCGCGTCGCCTGCCGCGGCGCGTGTGCGGGTCGAGGTGTGCCAGAGCCTGCTCGACCCGGTCGACGCCGACGGTGATGCGGGCCAGTGGCGCCAGCCGCCGCAGAACCGACAGCGTGGTGGAATCAGGCTGGTTGAGCACCAGCAGGTCGGCGAATTCCGCCTGGCCCACGACGACCTGGGCGACGGTCCGGCCATCGTCGAGTTCCTCGGAACCGACCGCCTGGTGCAACCAATCGTCGGAGTCAACTGTTGCGACCACTGCGTCGATGCGGACGTCACGTCCGGCCGGGCCGTCGATGTAGCCGGGTCCGACGTGAACCGGCACCTCGTTGATCGCCACGCAGACGGGTTCGGGTTCCGACCACGGTGCCAGCAGCACGACGATACGCGTCACCTCGTCGCGACGGTGCAGCCTGCGCAGCAATACCAGCAGGTCGTTGCGGGTCGTGCAGCAAACGCAGCCATTGGTCAACTCCAACGGCCAGTCACTGGTCGACAACTCACCGTCGCGCATCATGCTGACCCAGCGCCGCACCACCTGCCCGTCGTATTCGTGCCCGACGACCAGCGTGCCGGGGGCGACCATCAGGGTGCCCGCCACTCGGTCGCTGTCACCCTGGCCGGTGACAAGGACTACCGGTGTATGCATTTGCCACCTTCGTATTGAAAACAGTTTTCATCTAGCCGTCCGCCACGGTACCCTGCCGGTGAAGGCTTGTTGAAAACGATTGTCATTTATCTGAACGCGAAGGGGGCTCCGTGTCCGCGCACTGTCAGGTGACCGGGCGTTCACCGAGTTTCGGCAACTCTGTGTCGCACTCGCATCGTCGTACCCGCCGGCGCTGGAACCCCAACATCCAGCGCAAGACCTACTTCTTGCCGTCACAGGGGCGCAACATCACGCTGCGGGTCAGCACCAAGGGCATCAAGGTGATCGACCGCGACGGAATCGAAGCCGTCGTTGCCCGGCTGCGGGCCGCGGGGCAGAGGATCTGATGGCGAGCACCGAGATTCGTCCGGTGGTGAAGCTTCGCTCCACCGCCGGCACCGGTTACACGTATGTCACCCGCAAGAACCGGCGCAACGATCCCGACCGGTTGGTGCTCAAGAAGTACGACCCGATCATCCGCCGGCATGTCGACTTCCGCGAGGAGCGCTGAGATGGCCAAGAGATCCAAGATCGTCAAGAACGAACAGCGCCGCGCCATGGTGGCCCGTTACGCCGAACGCCGCGCCGAACTGAAGGACACTATCCGGCGCCCATCGAGCACTGTCGGCGAGCGCGTCGCCGCCCAGTCGGCGCTGCAACGGCTGCCGCGGGATTCCAGCGCTGTGCGGCTCCGCAATCGTGACGCCGTCGACGGTCGGCCCCGCGGTCATCTGCGCAAGTTCGGCCTGTCCCGCGTCCGGGTCCGGGAAATGGCACACCGCGGCGAGTTGCCCGGTATTCGCAAGGCGAGTTGGTAACCGGCGATGGCAGGCAGAAGCAAGCCGTCCCGGCGACCACCCGCAGCCGATCCGCCGCGCAAGAAGGCCAACCCCCTCACCAAGCTCGGCATCACGACGGTCGACTACAAAGACACCGCACTGCTGCGGACGTTCATCTCCGAGCGAGGCAAGATCAGATCCAGGCGCGTCACCGGGCTAACCGTTCAGCAACAGCGCCAGGTGGCAATGGCGATCAAGAACGCCCGCGAAGTGGCACTACTGCCGTTCGCAGGCCCTTAGCTTAGCCAGGTGGACACGCCCGGCGTCGCCCTAACCAGGTGAGCCTGGTCGACGGCGGGGTGGTCATCGATCAGATATCAACCGGAGTTGCCGGGCCACTGAAACACTTTCGGCCCGGCGCGGCGGACTTTTCCACGGCCACCGTCAGGCTTCCAACATCTCGATGACCCAGGACCCCTACATGAAGCGCGGTGGGGTTCACCAGCCGGCCAGATTCCGTTCTCCTGGCTGGCCTTCTTCGACGGCGGCCACGCCTTTCTTTTCCAGCAGCGTCAGAAGTTCGCCGCGACGGTCGACGCCTTTCTGAAGTAGATCTACACTCGGCACATGCGGCTCGCTGCGGCAGCGCTGGTCGGGTTGCTGATGGCCGGTTGCGCCACGCCGGCCTCGGAGGCTCCCGCGCCGCCTCCCACTGAGGCCCAACTCGCCGAATCACTGCAGACCGGCTTGCAGACGCGCCTCGACGCCCATCGCGCCGACCACGGCTACCCCGGAGCGATGGTCGGCGTGTGGACTCCCGGCGGCGCCTGGATCGGCGTGACCGGACTCGCCGGCCGCGGCTCGAGCCGTCCGCCCGCACGCGCGGACCACACCCGGATCGGCAGTGTGACAAAGACGTTCACCGTGATGGCGTTGCTGCAACTGGTCGACCGTGGGCAGGTCTCTCTGGCCGACACCATCGGCACCTACATCCCCGGGCTGCCCAACGGCGACACCGCTACGCTGCGCGACCTGGCCCGGATGACCAGCGGCATCCCAAGTTACAACGACAACCTCGACTTCATCCGGGCCTGGGCGGCTGACCCCGCGGGAACGGTCGTCACGCCCGAACAGCTGGTCGACTACGCCAAGACCCAGCCCGCACTGTTCCCGGCGGGGAGCAAGTTTCACTACAGCAACACCAACACGGTGCTGCTGGGGATGGTGATCGAGAAGGTCACCGGCCGTCCGGTCGCCGAGGTGTTACGCACGAATATCTTTGAGCCGCTTAAACTGTCGGGCACGTCCTTCGCGGGGCAGTCCCCGGGTCTGCCGCAACCGCACCTGGAGGGAATCACCGACCAGCCCGGGGCCGAGGTCGCGGCGCTGGGAATCCCGGTGCCGCCGGGCGGGCCGCTCCGCGACTCCACTTTCTGGAACCCGTCCTGGGAGTTCACCGCGGGGGCGATGATCTCCACCCTCGACGACCTGCGCACCTGGACTCGGGCGCTGGCCGACGGCGGCGGCCTGGTTTCACAGGACATTCAGCGCGAGCGCAAGGCCTCGGTGGGCACCGTGCTGGGCCGGCTCGACCCCGACGACCCGGATGCGACCTACGGGCTGGGCTTCTTCTCGGTCCGCGGTTGGCTGGGTCACGACGGGTCGGTTCCCGGGTACACCACCTATGCCGCCTACCACCCGCAGAAGCAGACCTCGGTGGTGGTCCTCGTCAACTCCGACATCCGCACGCCGGATCAGCCCGGAGGCCCCGCCGTCGCCTTGGCCGAGGAGATCCAGGCCGCTCTGGACGGCTGAGGGTGGCTCGAGAACGTCCGGGTGTGTGATCCGCAGGTAGGCGAAATAGACCCCATGCTTGCTTGCGAACTCACCGACACCGAGGTTGTCGATTGCCTGAAAATCGGCCCCCAGGACATGCTCTCCCGCCTGGACATGCCCGTGGGGTCCGACGGTGCCAACAAGTTCGCGCCCAGCGCTAATTCAGTTCGTTGACCCACGGTAGATAACGATCTCTCTGTCCACGTCCTTAATCAGCGTCGGCCAATCCCGGTAGTCCATGGTCAGTCCGTCTTGGTATCGCCGTGCCCCGGATCGGACCGTCTCAACGATGTTCATCGCGACCTGATAGAACTCGTCGTAGCGCGGGTCGTCCATCTCGATGTCCAGTTCGCCGCTATTCTCGCTTTCATACGAGGCGAAGTAACGACAGACGTAACTCTCTCCGTCGGGGAACTCGACAAGATAACGGGTGCCGGGGTGGTTGTCGTCGTATTCCTCAAGGACTCCGAATTGAAATTCCTCCTCAGGATGGAAGTAAGTCATTGCGACTTCTCCTTGTCGGGTGTGGTGGGAACGACGTGAGCACCGGTCTTCGAGTAGTGAATAGTGCCGCGAGTGGTGGGCCTGGCATGACCAGTCTTCGAGTTCCTGTGCATACCGATGACAACTCCGAAGTCGACAACCTCTCGATTGGGCGGATACCACGTTCCGGTGCCGGCATTCAGCTCGACAAGGTGCTGCAACTCCATGATTGACAACGTGATCGTTGACTTCGACGCATCGTGATTAGGCTGTCCGGGCATGTGTTTGGCTTGTTTCCCGAAGTGCAGGACCGTGGTCAATCCCCTGACATTGCGAAATTCGTGATCAGCCCTCGCAATCAGACGGCTTCGTGGCTTACTCATGCCGCCTTCCTAAACGAGGATCGAAGGAAGCTGTCCGGCGCATAGATATGAGTGGGAATGCCCAGTGCCAAGGGGTATTTGAGGACGCCGTATGCATCACTCCCGTACACCACCAGGTTGGTCGGCATACATGCGTCGCAAATAATCCGGATCTCTTCAATCACGCGTGGCCGGTTCTCGCGCGACTTTGTGCAGCCGTATAACCCGATGGCAAGTGTTGAACGTGTGGGCACTCCTGCTAGGGCATAAGGAACCGAATTGCGGCCGCTGACCCGGACGTTGGGAATCACATTGTGACCGTCTGCCTGCATACGAGCGCCCAGCAACTGGTTACGGAAGATGTTGTGAATCTGTTGAGCTCTAGGCAGGTTCCGGTAAGTCGAGTAGTCAGGGCTGATTACCCCGGCGAATCCACGGAATTTCTTGAAGTACTGCTCGGGCGAGGCCCAGAAGCGCTCTGTCTTGTAGTCGTCTTCATAGGCGTGGACCCATGCTTGGGGATCTGGTTGACCCATCTTGGAGGCCTCGGTGAAAGCGATCAAGCGTTCAGGCACCAGTGAGCAGGCGTCGATCTTCGGAATGTCATGCGGACCAACCAAAGTCAGTCCATCAAGTAGCCGCCCGTTGAATACGTCCCGGCGGTCACGCGCCTTCTTCGTAGGGCGTTCGGATACACGGGTAGGCAGCGCTACCCCCGCAAGATCATTTTCGACGCCGATCTCGAAGAGCGCCGATTGTTCGAGGGGTCGCAGGGTCCTCTTGAAACTCGTCATGAGGAGCACACCGTAGGGACATCGACCACGACGGAAACGAATGGGCCGGGCAGGCGTCCCGCATCTGCCGCATTAGCCCGGAGGGATAACATCAAGCCGTCCCTTCCGTGCTTTGCCGCGCAGATCGGACTCCATCGACGGTTGCAGCCGTCGAGATTGGCTGGGTGGGCGCTTGCAGGCGCCCACCCAGCGCTCATTTTTTGCCTGATTGATCACCGGCTGCCTTTCGCTTCAAACCGTTCCTACCGGGGCTAGCGTCGGTGCCCAGTGGGACGTCCACTGCCCACTCCAGTATGGAGCCTAGATCGACACGCCTTAAGACGACACGCCGAAGTAAACACAATATATGGTGTTTGAAAGCGCCCTATAACACATCATCTAGTGCAAATCAGGCACACGGATGCTCTGCGAAGCCACTCGCCTATCTACTCGAATGACCGGCTTCAGCGGCATCCTGCAAGGCATGCACCAGAGCACCGACACTTCGATCGGACCGTTATCGGGCCCGAAGGCCGGGCAGATCGCTCTTGTTCCCGCGATCGCCGGTCGAGACCGAGCAGATCGGCTCTACAAGAGCCTTGCTTGGACATAAACGATGAATAAACGATGACCCGGGGCGCCGAGAGGCGTAGTACTGGGAAGAAACCGGATCTACCAGGAACTAGTAGGGCGGGTCGGACTTGAACCGACGACCAACGGATTATGAGTCCGCGGCTCTAACCAACTGAGCTACCGCCCCGTGGACCACTTCGGGACACAACGACGATACGGCAGGTCAGGCTTCCCGGACCGCGCGCGCCAGGCCCTGGTTGATGGCCCTGAGCGCGGCGATGCGGGCGAAGTACTTGTTGTTGGCCGGGATCACATGCCACGGCGCGCCATCGGAGGCGGTCCGCAGGATCATCTGGTCCACCGCCGAGACGTACTCGTCCCACCGTTCCCGGTTGCGGTAGTCCTCCTCGGTGATCTTGTGCTTTTTGTAGGGCGTCTCCTCCCGGGCCTGGAACCGGGACAACTGCTCCTCGGCGGAGATGTGCAGCCAGAACTTGGCGACGTAGCTGCCGTGCTCGACCAACTGGCTCTCGAAGTCGTTGATCTCGTCGTAGGCCCGCTGCCACTCGGCGGCGTTGGCGAAGCCCTCCAACCGTTCCACAAGCACCCGGCCGTACCAGGTGCGGTCGAAGATGACGAACTTGCCCGCCGGAGGCAGGTCACGCCAGAACCGCCACAGATAGTGGTACTTGCGTTCCTCCTCGGTGGGTGCGGCCACCGGGATCACCCGGTAGTCACCGGCCTCCAGCGCCCCGGTGATGCGGCGGATCACCCCGCCCTTGCCGGCGGCGTCCCAGCCCTCGAAGGCCAGCACGGTGCTCACCTTGCGCTCGCGGGCCTTCATCGACAGCTTGTGCAGGCGCCCCTGCTCTTTGGCCAGCAGCTTGCGGTACTCCGCGCGGTCCAGGGACTGCGTGAGGTCGATGCGAGAGAGCACGTTGGCCTGGTTGTGCACATCGCCGAACACCGACTCGGCCAGCGAGGGGAAGTTGTGCTTGGGGGCATCCAGCCGAACGGTGATGGCCGCGAGGATGGTGCGGGCCACGGTGAGGTCGCGGTAGCGGTCGTCGGTGGCCTCGACGATGGTCCATGGCGCGCCCGGGGTGCTGGTCTCGCGCAGGATGCGCTCGGCGATCGGCAGCACCGGCCCCAACGTGTCCAGCGCGGCCCAGTCCCGCTCATCGACCTGCCACCCGGACTCGGGGTGTCGCTGGGCCTCCTTGAGCTTCTTCTTCTGCACCTTCGCCGGGGTGTGCAGGAAGAACTTCAGGATCAGCGCACCGTCGGCCACCAACGCGTCCTGCATCGCCGCGATGTGACGCAGCCAGGTGGAGAAGTGCAGCTCGCTGATCTCCTTCTCGGCGCGCTGCGCGGCGGCCAGCATCAAGCCGCCGACGAAGAACGACGCCCGGCCCTTGGGCGGCAGCGCGCGCCACAGCCGCCACAGCGGCGGGCGCTGGTGCTCCTCGCCGGTGGGCTCGGAGAACACCTTGGTGTCGGCGAATCGGGAGTCCATCCACTCGTTGAGCCGGTTCACCAGGTCGTTGGCCGCCAGCCGGTCATCCCCGGCGATCCAGATGACCACCGGAAAGTCCGCCGAACGCAGGTCGTACTGGGCGTTGATCAGCCCGACCCGCAACCCCGGGATCGCCGCCTTGTACTCGTCCCTGCCGACCGCGTTACCCACCTCGCACACCTCGAGCATGGACGAAACGCTATTGCCCCGGGCCGCCCCCGCGGGCCGGAATCGGCGGAAAGGTTAACGGTGGGTGAACAGCGGCGCGCTACTGCGCCTGGCTGACCGAGGACATGTGGAAGTCCGGGATGCGCAGCGCCGGCATCACCGCCCGGGTCGCCCAGTCCGCCCACTCGCGCGGCAGCGTCTTCTCGGCCACCCCGGCCTCGGTCGCGCGGCGCAGAAGGTCCAGTGGGCTCTCGTTGAACCGGAAGTTGTTCACCGCCGCGGTGACCTCACCCCCCTCGATCAGATACACCCCGTCACGGGTCAGACCGGTCAGCAGCAGTGTGGTGGGATCCACGGTGCGGATGTACCACAGCGTCGTCAACAGCAGACCGCGTTCGGTGGCGGCGATCATGTCACCCAGCGATGCCTTCCCGCCAGTCATCAGCAGATTGTCCGCGGGAACCGAAGGGCTGGTGCCGAATTCGGCCGCGGTGGCCCGCGGGTAGGCCAACGCGCTGATGGCC
>Ga0180429_10001632_pt1 | contig 18946 bp, 11 predicted proteins | sample SS_ome_FD_132428 | JGI IMG/M metagenome (GOLD analysis project Ga0180429, IMG submission 132428) | Hypersaline lake sediment archaeal communities from the Salton Sea, California, USA - SS_1_S_1 metaG | ecosystem: Environmental > Aquatic > Non-marine Saline and Alkaline > Hypersaline > Sediment ...
GGGTCGATCCCAGGCTTCTTCGCGGCCGTTTTCTCGGGCGTCGCCCAATTCGACGCGCGTCCGCTGCGCTGGTAGAATTGCCGGATGAAGTCTTTGAGAAGCCAAAGCCCGTACTCCAACGGGCCAGAGACACCCGAGCAAACCGGAAGTGTGTGACCATGAAAGAACCGCATTTGCTTCGATCAAGCAGCGTGCTCACCGTTTTCGTGTTCATCGTTCTCGGCATGATGCAATCTGCGGCGGCAGCGGAGCGTCCCAACGTCGTCTTCGTGCTGACAGACGATCAGGGCTACGGGGACCTCTCATGCCACGGCAACCCGATTCTCCAGACGCCCTACCTTGATCGATTGGCCCGGCAGAGCATTCGGTTTACGGATTTTCACGTCGCCCCGATGTGTACGCCGACGCGGGCCGAGTTGATGACGGGGTGCAGCGCTTTGGCCAGTGGAGCGTATTGCGCGTGCTCCGGCCGCACGTTCCTTCGACGCGGCATGCCCACCATGCCGGAGGTCTTCTCGGCGACCGGCTACGAAACTGCCCTGTTCGGTAAATGGCACCTGGGTGACAATTATCCTCATCGGCCGGAAGACCGCGGGTTCGGACACGCGGTCTACCATCCCGGTTGGGGTATTACGTCGACGCCCGACTACTGGGCCAACGACTACTTCGACGACTTCTTCCGCACGGGCGGCCGCGCGCGGCAGTTTCCAGGCTATTGTACGGACGTGTGGTTTCAGCAAGCCGGGCGCTGGATACGTGATTGCCACCGGCGCGGCAAGCCGTTCTTCGCCTACGTGTCGACCAATGCACCCCATGGCCCGTTCTACGCCCCGGCGAAGTACAAGACGCCGTACGCCGACCTGGACAAGGACCCGCGGGGGTTCTTCGCCATGATCGCCAACTTGGACGAGAACATGGCCAAGCTCGACGGCCTGCTTACGGAACTGGGGCTGCGCGAGAACACGATCCTCATCTTTATGACCGACAACGGCGGTACTGGAGGGGTCAAGGTCTTCAACGCCGGAATGCGAGGAGCCAAGGCCAGTTATTACGACGGCGGCCACCGCGTTCCCTTCTTTCTTCGCTGGCCCGGCGGAAAGCTGCGCCAGGCCGGCCGGCTCGACGCGCTCTCTCACGGCACGGACGTGCTGCCGACACTGATCGAACTCTGCGGCCTGAAATCCCCGGCAGATGCCCGCCTGGACGGCGTCAGTCTGGCACCGCTGTTGCGCGGCCGGCAGCAACCCGAATTGGCCGAGCGGATGGTGGTGGTGCAATACGGCCGGCTCGATCCGACGACGCCCCAGTCTTGGGACTCGGCCGTGCTCTGGAACCAATGGCGGCTGGTGGCGGGCAAGGAACTGTACGACGTGTCGCGCGATCCGGGCCAACAGACGGACGTTGCCGCAGAACATCCGCGCGTGGTTGCCAAGATGCGCGCACACTACCAGCGCTGGTGGGGCGACATCAAACCGAGGCTCGACGAATTCGAACGCCTCACACTCGGCTCGGACCACGAAAACCCGGCGCGACTGACCTCGCTCGACTGGCTGGCCGACAAGCTCGTTCCGGCGGCACAACCTTTCGACATTCGTGGGCTTGGTGTCCCGGTGGTCGAAGGATCATTGCCGGGCGGGCGCCCCATGCCGCTGATGAACGGCTTCTGGAACGTCGAGATCCGGCGTGGCGGTCGTTACCGGTTCCTGCTGCGGCGCTGGCCCAAGGAGGCCGGCGCGCCGATCAATGCCCCGTTGCCCGAATATCGCGGCGTCGACGGCATCTTTCCCGAGGGCAAGGCGTTGCCCGCCGCCCGGGCCCGGCTCAAGGTCGGCGACGTGGACGCCTCGAAAGACGTTGGCAAGCGGGACAAGGCCGTCGAATTCGTCGTCGATCTCGAACCGGGAAACACACACCTGCAAACCTGGTTCCTCGACGCCGGCGGCAACGAGTTGTGCGGTGCGTTTTACGTGGAGGTCTTCCGGTTGCCGTGAAACGTTAGGTGCAGGCGCCGGCCGAATGGAACGAGGATGACCGCAACCACAAGGCCTGCCGCGAAGCGATGCGGAAGGCCGTCGCCGAATTCGAGAAGCACCACGGCACGTGACCGGCCGCGTGCTTGAAATCCCCGCCGAAACAAGTATATTACCGGTAACGGTTCAGGTTCCATGGCAAGTTGTTCTTCAATTCTACGGGAGGTGCGAGTATGAGTAGCCAGATCAAACGGTGTGGACTAATGTGCGTAATGGTGACGGCCGGCGTACTGTGCGCGGCGGATCAACAGCAGGCGCGGTGCGACGACGAGGTCGGCTTCACCACCATTTTCAACGGCAAGGACCTGGAAGGCTGGGACGGCGACCCGAGGTTGTGGTCGGTCGTTGACGGGGTCATCCGCGGACAGACGACAAAGGAAAACCCGGCGCGCGGCAACACGTTCTGCGTCTGGAAAGGCGGCAAGCTGACGGACTTCGTGCTGAAGCTCAAGTTCCGCATCCAGAACGGCAACTCCGGTGTGCAATATCGCAGCACCCACTCCGGGGACTGGCGCGTACGCGGCTACCAGGCCGAGGTCGAGAACAACCCGGGCAAGGTCGGCTTCCTCTATCACGAGGGCGGTCGCGGATGGATGGTCAACGTCGGCGACTTCGTGGTGGTCGACGAAGAGGGCAAGAAGAACGTCGTCGGAAAGGTCGCCGACGTCAACGCGATGAAAGAGGCCGGCTATTACAAGATGCAGGATTGGAACGAATACACCATCACCGCCCGAGGCAACCACCTGGTCCACGACCTCAACGGATACCAAACGATCGAGATGATCGACGACGATCCCAAAGGCCGCGCGATGGAAGGTATTCTCGCGCTGCAAATCCATGCCGGGCCGCCGATGGTCGTCGAGTTCAAGGACATCCGAATCAGGCATCTGAAGGCCGACTACGGCGAGGCGATCCGGCTGTTTAACGGCGAGAACCTCGACGGCTGGGTCACGTCCGGTGACGCGATGAAGGAGACCTTCAGCGTCGAGAACGGCGTATTATCCATCGGCGGCCGCCCGGCCGGATACATCCGCACAACGGAAGACTACACCAACTTCGTGTTGCGGATGCAGGTCCGGCACATCACCCGGGGCAACGGCGGTATTCTGGTACGGATTATCGGCGAGGATAAGGTGTGGCCCAAGTCGATGGAGGCCCAGGGAATGGCCGGTTCGATGGGTGACTTCTTCAGCATCGGCGGATTCCTCTTCAAAGGCCCCGCGGACCGTACCCGCGGCCGTCACATCCGCAAGGCACACGATAGCAATGAAGAGCCGTTGGGCCAGTGGAACAACTACGAGGTTACCCTCGACGGCGGCGACTTAGAGATAAAGGTCAACGGCCTGGTGCAGAATACGGCCACCGAGTGCGAGGAAGTTTCGGGCAAGATCGGCCTGCAATCTGAAGGCTGCCAGATGGAGTATCGCAACATCGTGCTGATTCCGATCCTGCCCGGCGAGTGAGGTGTCCTCGATCATCGGCGCCGAGGGCGTTACGCAGAGACGAAGAACTCGATCGCTAACGCTGTCGAGAAGCCGGCCCGATCAGCGCGGCCAGTGCAACCGGCGAACGTCTTCCAACAGGTTGTTGTGTGGTGAATACGGACCGTCGGCCAGGAGCCGGAAGACGCGCGCGTAACGATCCAGCGGACGCAACGGCCGCCGCGAGCGCAGCCACGCGGCCCATTGCCGGTCGCGCGCGTACAGGCCGGCCGTCATCTCGGTGCCTTCGATGTGGGCGGAGGCGATCAGCCGATAGTCGTCCGGCGGCGGGACTGCGCCGGTGAGCACGAACGGCCGGGGGTTGGCCAGCGCCGGGTCCAATTGCGAATATGCCACCCAGGTGTGCTGATCGCAGTCCCAAGACATCAGTTCGCGCCGTCTCAGCGTGTGGCGCAGCCGGGCCCATTGAGCAGCGGTCAGATAGTCGTCGGTGGCGATCGTCGTCTGCGCGCCCAGTTCGCGGTTGAGCGTGAAGGTCTCCCGTGCGGCGGGCCAACAAATCGCAATGCAAACGGCCAGCGAACCGGCCGCCGACAGAGATCGCCGCCATCCGGCCGGACGTTGACGGTCATCCGCGGCAGTCAGAAACAGAATAATCGGCATCGGCAACAGCGGGCCGAGGTAGTGCAGGTTCTTGTAGCCCGAGCAAAGGACCACCGCCAGGTACAAGAGCGTCGTTAGGGCAACCGTTCGCTGCCACGCATCGCGGCGCAACGCCGTTGCCAGCGCGACAACGGGCAGACCGCCGCAGCCGATCAGGAAATAGACGGCGAACAGCGGTCCCGATTTCCATCGCGGGGTGGCCGCAAGGTAATCGCTGACGTACTCGATATCGACCGTATCGAGCCAGTACGGCAGCGAACCTTCAGCCCAACCCCAACCCAGGTAGAAGAGCACCACCACCGCCGTCAATCCGCCGCCGAGCAGCCCCCAACGGAGCATCTCTTTCCGCTGGATCGGTTCGCAGATCCAACCGGCCGCCAGCATCAACACCATCGCCACCCCGCCGGCGTAGTGGATCAGCAACATCGCCGTGGCCGAAAGGGCCCAACCCCAGCGGTCGCGATACCGCAGGCAATCGAGGGCAAGCAGCAGCAGCAGCGTGAACATCCCGTCGAACACACCCTGGTTCCCCAGGTCGGCCATGTAAGGGTTGTAACCGATGTAAAACGAGAACAAGATGCCGACCAGAACCAACAGCAATCCCAGGGGAACCGCCGCCGCCGTTGAGCCGGACTTGCCCGACGGGGTGATCATCCGGTATGCAACGGCGAATATCGCCAGCCACCAGATCCAGTAGGGCAACCGGGTTGCCAACTCGCCGCCGCCGAAATCGCCGTTGCCCAACAGTGTTTGCAGGCCGCAGGTCCAATAGGAGTTCACCACCGCCGGCGTGACCATTACGCTGCCCATGCGGTTGCCGGTCTCCAATTCCCAGTAGGGGAGGAAATGGTGCCGCAAACTCCGGGCCAGTTCGCAGGCTTCGTTGCCGTCCTCGGTGAAGCATTGCACGAACTGGTCGGGAAAGAAGACGGTGATCGCCGCCACGACGAATATCAGTCCGACCAGCAGCCCGGCACCGTAACGTCTTCGCAGCTCGAACAGACTCGTCCTGAACCGTCCCGATCGCCACGCCAGGACAAACAGCACGGCGGTCCACGCCAGCCATGCGCCGGACAGCGAAAGGCGATTGATTCCCAAACTATGCCGCAGCACCAGGCAGATAAGGATCAGGGCCGCCGTGTTGGCGGCCAGGCTCCAGGCGTGAGCGGTCGAGCGAATGCGCGGCAGGCGCGTCAGCGCCAGCGTGCCCAGCAGTGCCGGCACCACGAAGAGAAACGCGACGGCCGCGACGGCCATTGTAATGGCGGTGGCGGCGCGGACGATGGATATCGTTTCGACGGTCGCCGGATCGAAACAAACGACGCCGGCCGGCGACTGCCCGTCCATGGCGGCGGCGGCCAGGGTGGCCGCCAGATAGAGTCCCGGCGGCAGAGCCAGGAAGGCCAGCAACGGCACGGCCAGATCCGCCGCGCGGTTACTTCGCGTTGTTTGTGTTGGGGGATCCAAGCGTTCCGATTCGAAATAGTCGTGGTTCACTCCGCGAACCAACGTTTTGTTCGCGAAGACTCAATACAGGCGTGGTTCGCTCCGCGAGCCAGCGTTTTGTTCGCGGAGCGAACAACGACTATCGACCCTATATCCTAAGTATCATCCGTGCCGACAGGCTGGGCTGCAACTCGGGAGTCACCAGTTGGCGGATCTCTCCAAGGGCTTGCAGGATTCCTTCAACGGCCAATTGTCCGCTCCGCACGGCGCTTTCCATCGTGGCGGGCCATCCGGTCGAGGTCCAATCGCCGGCCAGTAAGAGGTTCTCGATCGGCGTTTGCTGCGACGGGCGATAACTGTCTACGCCGGGAGTGACCGAAAAGATCGGCGACCGGTGCGTGATCACCCGCCAGTGGAGCAGCCGGGCCGACTCGACTTTCGGCCAAATTGCGTTAAGCTCATCGCGCACGGCGGCGACCAGTTTCCCCCGATCTTGGCCGACCAGTTCGTTGGCGGCGCTGATGACCACCTGGCAGTAGTGCTGGCCCCGGTTGAATACCCATTGGCTTCGCTTTCCCACCAACACGGCGTGCGGCAGGGGGGTGATCGGACGGTCGAACCAGAAATGGACGGCCGTGATCGGAGACGACTGGAAGTTGTCCACGTGCTGAAGCGTCGGAATCGCCTCGAGCACGGCTTCCGAAAGCAGCGATCGGATGTGTTGCCACGGCACGGCGGCGACGACGAAGTCGAACTCCCGCCGCGTTCCGTCCGGAAGCACCAGCGCGGTTGCCCGGGCCGCGTCGCCGTCGATCTGCTTGATTCTCGTCCCGCGATGCACGGCAACACCGTACTCCTGAAGCCACGTCCCCACGCGCCGGTCGAATATCTCGCGCAGCGGGAAGCGGGGCACTTCGAGTTCGCACCCATGCGGTGAAGCGAGGAACCCGTCGACGAACACCTTCTGGGCCGCGGCGAGCGAAACGCGGTCGGTCGACTCGCTCAGGGCACTCTTCAACACCACCGACCAGAACAACTCGATCATCTGCTCCGATTGCCCGTGCCGCTGCAGCCAGGCGCCGATGCTCTCTTGGTTGTCGTTGGGTTGCGCGCGCGCAAGCTTGCGTAGGGTGCGGGCGATGTTCCATCGTTCGCCCCGCGCGAAGTACTTCAATCGCATCAGGCCGGGAAGCAGGTGCAGCGGGGCGGGTAGCCAACCGGCGATGTTGAAGTCGCACTGCTGGCCGTCCGGCCCGAAGAAGTGCAGCTCCCGGTAGTTCCGAAAGCAATCGTCCACCTTGGTCTGCCGACAGAAGTCGGCCAGCGCGGTGCAGCAGCCCATCGAAACGTGCTGGCAATGGTCGACGAGTTGACCGGTCTTGGGGTCGAGGAAAGACCTTGCCCGACCTCCAAGCGATTTTCGCTGTTCGAACAGTTCGACGCGCAACCCGTTCTGGGCCGCCGCCACGGCCGCCGCCATTCCGGCAAGACCCCCACCTACGACGGCAACTGTTGGGGGTTCTTGGGGAGCTGTCATATTAGGTGTCTCTGGGTCTTACAATGCGGCTGCTTGGGACGGCAATAGGGCCCACCGGGCAGTCAGTTGCAGTTTCTTGAAGTTGCTTAAGCGGACTCGCCGCAGAAGAACGTCGGCGGGACGCCGGGCGATCTTCTTCAGCAGCGAGTGATACGTAGTGGTCATCATGCCGAAGATCTTTCGGCCGTCCGGTTCGAGCCAAGCGGCCAGTCGGTTCCCTTCCCGATAGAATTGCTCCGCCCGGTCAATCTCCAACTCCATCAGCCGGCCGAACCGCTCGTCGGCCACGCCGGCGACCAGGTCTTCGACCGAATAGCCGCATTGTCGCAGATCCTCCAGCGGGAGATAAACGCGATCCTGCCGGACGTCCTCTCTCAGATCGCGCAGGATGTTGGTCAGTTGCAGAGCGATACCACACTTTCGGGCCGGTTCCAGCGCTTCGTGGCCGCGAAATCCCCAAACGTGGATGCACGCCAATCCTACCGCCGACGCTACGCGCTCGCAGTACTCCTGAAGCTCAGCGAACGTCTCGTATCGCCGCTTGGAAAGGTCCATCTCGACGCCGTCGATAACCGCGCGGAGGTGGTTCGGAGGAACCTGGAAACGCCGCACCACATCGGCCAGAGCCGGCAACAGGGCCTTGCCGGCCTGCTGCGCCGTGTAGTATGGGCCGCGGATCGGCGTGTCTGCGCCGTCGGCCGGGCTGAAGTCGCCCAGCAGGGTCCGTTCCACGGCGGCCCTCCAGCGGTCCAGGGCCTTGCGACGCCCAAGAACCGGCTCGGGGTTGTCGGCCAGATCGTCGGTGTGCCGCATGAAGGCGTACAGCACGTCCATCGCCCTGCGCTTCGCGCGCGGCAACAACACGAAGGCGGCGTAGAAGTTAGACCCCGAGTGCCGGGCAATCCGCCGACACGCAACGTAACTGGCTTCAATTGCGTCGGGCGAGCGATTCATGGTTTCCCCCCGGTATGCGTGCCTCTTCTCAGCCGCCACCAGCATTTTGCGAGAAGACGCACCTTATTCAGCTTGGAGACCTCCGGATGATAGGTCCATACATCATACCCTCTACGGCGTATCGCGTCTAGTACGGCCAACCCCCCCTGGACGAAAACGGCCACCTCGAGCCGCAACTCCCGCGGTACCAGATCGACCAGCGGCAACCCACGGCGGAGCCACTGCTCGGCCCGGGCCACTTCCTCGGCCAACAGGCGGCGGAAGGCGTCGTTACAGCGGCGGGCGGCGAAATCCGACTCGGTGTATCCGAAGCGGCGGCAGTCGGCCTGGGGGAGGTAGATTCGACCGATGTCGAAGTCCCGGGCCACGTCCTGCCAGAAATTGGCAAGTTGCAGGCCCGTACATATCGAATCGGCCAGCCGGGCCAGATCCCCCGTGCAGCATTTCCCCAGATGCAGCACCAACCGCCCCACCGGATTGGCCGAATAGCGGCAGTAGTCGAGCAATTGGCCGAAACTCTCGTAGCGGGTGACCTGCTGGTCCCGGCGAAACGCCACCAACAGGTCGAGAAACGGATCGGCGGGGATGTCGAACTGTCGGATCGTCTCGATCAGGGCCACGAATACCGGATGCGTCGTTCGGCCGGCGTAGCAGTCGTGCAGTTGGCTCTCCCACCACTGCAGCAAAGCGAGGCTCTGCTGCCGATCGCCGGTATCATCACCCAGATCATCGGCCCAGCGGCAGTAGGCGTAGACGTTGAAGAAGTGCTGCCGCAGCCGTCTCGGCAACAGGAGGCTGGCCACCGTGAAATTCTCGTAATGCCGCGTTGCAAGCCGCCGGCAGTAACGGCGCGCCTCGGCCGGCCGCGGGGGTTTCGATGGCGGGGCCTCGGGCCCATATTGTTTTAGATCGGCGCTGAACATGATAATGATCGAAAATCGGCTACTGGCCATCGGCTACTGGCCATCGGCTACTGGCCATCGGCTACTGGCCATCGGCTACTGGCCGCGGCATTCTGGTTCCAGTATTATGATGTCTTCCAATCAGCGGGGAAAGTATGCGCATCTTGTTGGCCGGTCCACGGGGTTTCTGTGCCGGCGTAAACATGGCGATCGAGAGCCTCCGGCTGGCGATCAGACTATACGGTACGCCAATATACGTGTACCACGAGATCGTTCACAACCGGTGGGTGGTCGAGCGGTTTCGCGATCAGGGGGTCGTCTTCGTGGACGATCTGGCCGAGGTGCCCGAGCGATCGCACTTGCTGTATTCCGCCCATGGCGTATCGCCGGAGATCCGCAGAATGGCGGCCCAGCGGCGGCTTGCGACTCTCGACGCCACTTGCCCCCTGGTTACCAAAATCCATAACCAGGCGATCCGCTTCGCCCAACAGGGGTACACCGTGGTGCTGATCGGCCATGCCGGACACGACGAAGTGGTAGGCACAATGGGCGAAGCACCGGAGGTGATTGTGTTGGTGCAGACACTTGCGGACGTCGATAGGCTGCAGGTTGCCGACCCTGAGCGCCTGGCCTATCTTACTCAAACAACCCTGTCGGTAGACGATGCCGAACGGATTATTGACCGCTTGAGGGAGCGGTTCCCCGACATCGCCGGACCGGCAAAGAACATCTGCTACGCAACCACCAACCGGCAGGAGGCGGTCCGGACCCTGAGCGATCGAGCCGACCTCGTTCTGGTCGTAGGTAGCCGGAACAGTTCGAACAGCCAACGACTGGCCGAGTTGGCCGGATCGGCCGGTGTGCCGTCATACCTGGTCGATGGCCCGGATGACATCGAATTGGACTGGTTCGTCGGCGTGGAGACAGTGGTAATTACTGCCGGTGCCAGTGCCCCGGAGACCGTCGTTCAGCAATGCGTTGCCCTGCTGCGGAACCGGTTCGATGCGGGCGTGGAATCGTGTATGATCTGTGAGGAGAACGTGCGATTCGCCTTGCCGGAGCCGCTGCGGAGCGTGAGTGACTAGAGGTCTGTCCATCTCGGCCTTGCAGGTTGGGTGGCGGTTCGTATAGTAGTCTAGTAGTCATCTCGCGGAGTGAGATGACTACCATACGCACGAGTGGCACCGATAAACTCACTCGGTACTTGCACTCCCATGCCGGATGGTCTAGGCTGCTGCAATCTGACGATGAGGTTTCCTTTCTCGAAGAGTTTCGTTCTCGGAGAACAGGATCCTCGGATTGGGCGGATTTCACCGGTGGGGCTCGGGACACCGCTGGGCAAAACGGGACGGCCGCGGGACTTGAAGAGAGATCTTCCCGCCGCGCCCTCTCGACACAAGGAGATGATGATGAGCCTGGTCAAGAAGATATTTGGGACTTCGCCTTTCGCTGCGCTCGCCGAACATACCAAGAAGGTCCACGACTGCGTAGAGTTGCTGCGGCCGCTTACCGAGGCACTCATCGAAGGGGACCACGTCCGGATCGAGCAGTTGCACCATAAGATCTCGCAAAAGGAGCACGAAGCCGACGAGATCAAGAATGAGATCCGAGGGCAAATCTCTAAACTGTTCATGTTGTCGGTCGGGCGGCACGAAGTCCTGAAGTTCCTCTCGGCACAGGATGACGTGGCCGACGCCGCCGAGGATTTCGCCGTGGTATTGCGACTGCGAAAAACGGTTTTGCACGAGGATCTCACGAAGGACTTTCGCGCCTTCGTCAGCCGGGTGATCTCCGTAAGCGAACTGCTGCTCGGAGCGGCGGACGATTTGGCCGTCTTGGCGGAACTCTCCTTCGAGGGTGAGCATGCCGAGCGCGTGCTGAAGACGATCGACAAGATCAGCCACGAGGAATGGGAAGCCGACAAACTGCAGCGCCGTTTTGCCTTGCACTACTATGGCATCGAGGATCAACTCGACCCGACCACGCTGGTCTTCTACGATCGATACTGCCAGCGGCTTGGTGGGGTGGCGAATTCTGCCGAGAAATGCGCCAAACTGCTGCGGACCTTGATCGTCGGGCAGTGAGCCAACTGCGACCCCGAAGAGAACACGCCGGATGGACTACTTCCCGTTGTTTGCGGCATTTTCCAGCGGCTTGGCGCAACCGATCGTGATCGTCGCGGTCGCCGTCGGCTTCTACATGGCGTGGAACATCGGCGCCAACGACGTGGCCAACGCCATGGGTACGTCGGTGGGATCCGGGTCCTTGACGTTCCGCCAGGCGGTGGTCGTGGCCGCCATCTTCGAGTTCTCCGGGGCCGTGTTGGTCGGCAGCAGCGTGACCGACACGGTTCGCAAGGGGATCGTCCATCCCGAGGATTTTGCCGATACCCCCGACGTGTTGATGTACGGGATGCTGGCAGCCCTGATTTCCGCGGCGGTGTGGCTGAACGTGGCGACGTACTTCGGGCAACCGGTTTCCACCACGCACTCCATTGTGGGTGGCGTGCTGGGATTCGGCCTGGTGGCCGGGATCTCCGTCAACTGGGGTAAGATCGGGCAGATCGTGGCCAGTTGGTTCATTTCGCCGCTGGCCAGCGGCATGATCGGGATGTTCGTGTTCTGGCTGATCCTGAAACTAATCATCCGCAGGCGGGAGCCCGATCTGGCGGCGCGGTGGTATGCGCCGTTCTTCGTGCTTGTCGTGGCGTTCATCCTCGCCTTGTCGTTCATCTACAAGGGACTCAAGAGCGTCGAGTTCTTCAACCAGATGCCGTTTCCGGTAGCCCTGGGTTGGGCGACCCTGACCGGGGTGACGTGTGCCTGCCTCTCGTGGTTCGCCATTGCCCGGATCGCTCGCGAGATGACCCTTACCGAGGACCAGAAGCTGGCCTTCGTCGAGCGGGTATTCGGGTTCCTGCAAATCGTTACGGCCTGCTACGTGGCGTTTGCGCATGGGGCCAACGACGTGGCCAACGCCGTGGGGCCGCTGGCGGCGGTCTATCACATTGCCATGACCCATGAGGTGGCCATGACGGTACCCGTGCCCATATGGATCCTCGCCTTCGGCGGCATCGGCATCGTCGTCGGCCTGATTATGATGGGCCGGAGGGTAATCAAGACCATCGGGTCGGGGATTACGGAGATTACGCCCTCGCGCGGATTCGCGGCCCAATTCGGCGCTGCCACCGCGGTGCTCGTCTGTTCCCGGATGGGACTGCCGGTCTCCACGACGCACTGCCTGGTGGGCGCCGTGACGGGCGTGGCGTTGGTTCGCGGAATCGCGGCGGTCGATGCAAAAACGGTGCGAAACATCTTCGTCTCCTGGATCGCCACCGTGCCGATTGCCGCCGTGCTTACAATCGTGATCTATTTGGGCTTCCGACTGTTCCTTATCGGGTGAGACAGAAACAGGATTCTCCCTTCTCCCGCCCTCGCTTTGGCGACCGTTTTCTCACGTACACGAAGTACAATCCGCCCGGGTAAACGGGCCCTGCGAATCTCGGCGTGAACACAATTGTGCTGAATGGGAGGATTGGAAGGCGTTCGAGCACACTCGAATTACGCCTACCACGCGGGCGTAATCGTAAAGGAAGCGAAATCGGTTGCCAGCATTTGCAATGCGTCGAGGTTCCACAACAGCAACCCGGCGAAAACCACGCCGACTATCGCCAGGGCAACGCGGCCCGTGGCGGCCCAACGGGCAGGGGCCAGATGCAGCGGTATCAGCACGGGCATCAGGTGTTTTGTTTGCCGCCAGTCGATCAGGCTGAACGCAAGTGCGGTTGCCACGGCCCAGATTGCCCAAAGACCGGGCGCATCGCGCCAACCTCTCGTTCCTTTGCCGGCGTCGGCCTCGGCACCGTCGAGTGGAGCCGCTCTCGCCCGGCACAGCAACCCCAGGGCAACGACGCCCAATGGCAACAGCAGCCAGCCCGTGTGGCCGCACAGTTCGAGCCAGAGCCCCGGCACGGTGGGATAATTCCCGTAACCCAACGGGTTGCTGTGGATCACGCGATCGACCAGGTGGTGTCGTACTTGTTCCAGATAGAACACGTCGGCGTCGACGGCCAGGCCCCAGGCCCAGAAGATCGCCGTACCGCCGACGAACCCGACGGCGACCGGGTGCAACACGGCCCGCAGCGCCTCGCGCGGCCAAGATCGCCGCGGCAGCCGAAGCACCTCCCAAACGACCAGGGCGGCGGCCAGGGGGATCAGCTTCTGGTTGGCCAGACCGGCCAACGCGCCGGCCAGGAAACAGCCGGCCCAGGCCTGCCGATCGCGCCGGGCCGTCCAGTCCTCGGCCAGCAGAAGGATTTGCAGCAGAAGGAAGTTGTTAAGGGCCGTATATCCTCCGTAGACGCTGCGCACGAACATCTCCGGACTGGTCGTGAAGGCCATCGCAATCAGCCCCGCCAGCCACCACCGGCCGGTCATTCGCCCGATCCACCAGGCCAGCAGTCCCACGGCGAGCGCCGCCAGGAAGACGTTGGGCGAGCGGGTTGCCAGCCGCCGGGGATGGTGGCGATAGTGGTCGTAGAGCATTTGCGTCTCGAACGCCTGGACGCCGATCCGATCGCCGCGCTGCGGCAGCGGGGGATCGATCACGTACTCGGCACCCTCTTGGCCGACGATCCGATGACGTGTTGCGCCCTCTTCGCCCGGTTCCGGTTGACGCGTCAATCGGTTGTTCGTCCGGTGGTAGAACTCCGTGACCGGCGCGTCGACGGACTCGCCCGCGCCGGCGCGGTGCGCTCGATCCCAGGCGGCGTCGAAGATCTCCAGGTGGTGCAACTGGTCGAGATACAGGAACGACCCGGCCATGTAGAAGTGCAGCAGCGGCGGATGGGCGAAGTAATACGTGGTGTTCCGGTCGGTCAGCAGCCTCGGCTCGAACCGCGCCAACAGGCTGGGGGCCGTGCCTTGGGCCTCGTAATCGAGATCCTCCATCGGCGGGACCACCCGCGTTGCACCGTGCAGCAGAAGAAGGTACGTAAGCGCGAAGGCGAGGACGCCCGTCCACACGTGACGATCGCCGCGCGCGACCATCCGATCGAGAGGAGATCGGGCAAGCAGCGCCGCCGCGATTGCCGCGTTGGTTGCGATCCAAGTGCCGTTCCAGGTGAACACGCTCGTGCAGGGCCGGCCGGTTGCGTACGCCAGCAGAAGCATCGCCAGAAAAACGGCGAACGAAGCGGCCACCGTCCACAGCAGATAGAACCGCCGCAGCCAGCCGCGGCCGACCAGCGGCAACCCCGGCACGATAAACAACACCGCGCCGACCGCCAGCGAGCGAATCAGCGGCACGTCGATCATCGGCCGCCCCGGGTGGCAAAGCAGAAACGGCGCGTTGAGCACCAGAAGCAGGACAATCCAACCGAACGCCCGGGACTGCACGATCGGCCGGAAGCGCCGCGCCGTCAGCAAGGCGAAGCGAGTCGATCGCCAGGAGGTCCAAGGCCGGCGGCCGGCCACCAGAAGCCCCACGCAGAGCAGAAGCGTGGCGACGGAAATGACCGCTCCGCAGATCAAACCGGGCGGCCGGTAGTAGAACTCGACTTCCCGGTCGCCGGGCCGCACGCCGATCGAAACCAGGCCGTCGCTGCTACGCTCGGCAAGCGAATTCTCGGCCGTTGCGTCCCGGCCACGTCGGATCGCCCTCCAGCCGGAAAAAAAGTTCTGATTGAGCACCAACCGATCGGCGGCGTCGACCTCCAACGCGATTTTCACCCGCGACATCGACCAATCGACGATCTTCGCCGTGCCATGTGATTGATCCAAGTAGGCCTCCAAGCGGTAGTCCGGCTGTCCTTCGAGTCGAATCTTCCCCCTGGGAACGGCGATGTTCTCGTACTCGCGCAGCACGCCCGAGTTGCCGTGCAGGTATGGCGTGTGGGCACTGTACATGGCGGCATAGCGAACGTCGTCCGCGGCGTAGCGTTGGGCGAATTGTTCGTGGGTGGGCACCGGTTGCGGAGGGCACACGAAGACGTCGGAGAAGAGGTTCCATCCCAGAATGGCCAACTCGACGTAGATCGCCGCCGCCGCGCCGCAGACCGCCAGCCGGCGAAGCCAGGCGCCGCCGATCTGTTCGGTCCAGCGTCCCAGCCGATCGAGGCCGAAACCGGCACAGGCGGCCATTACGAACACGACCACGACCAGCAGCCGCGAGGGGACCTGGAGCGAGCGGTACATCGGCAACTGCTTCCACATGTACCAGAGGTCGATCGGCAGCATGGCCCCCAACACGACCGCGCCGGCCACGGCGGCGGTCAACAGCAGCGGCCATTGGCGGCGAAACGAGACCACGGCCCCCAGCAGGGCCAGGATCAGCCCCAGCCAGGTCGCGTAGCAGCCGTACTCGTGCCAGTCATAGGTCATTCCCATCTCGTCGAGCCGCCACCGCCAGGGCGTGGCGATCGCCGGGAGCCGGCCGCGGATCACGTCGCGCGCGAGCGCATACTCGAAGGTAGTCTCTTCGAGCGGCCGCGTAACGTCGGTCCAGGTCCCTTCGAGTAACTCGCCCTCGAGCGTGCGCAATTGGACCGAACTGGTGCCGACGAATCCCTGGGTGAGCACCAAACGCAGGTTGTCTCTGGCCGAATCGCGAAAGCAGAGGATCGCCCGAACCGTCTGCTCTTGTCCCTTTCCGGATCGATTGTCGACGGCCAGCGAACTGGCCGAGAAGGGCACCTTGCTCTGCTGTTGGAGATACGGCTGCTCGACAATAAACAAGTAGGGGACGTCCGCCACGCGGACGTCGCACCAATCGGACGTGGTGCGCACCGTGACCTCGGCCTTATACCAGGGGTCGGCGGTACGATGCTCCGGCCGATCGGATCGCATCAGCGTGCGGCGCGTGACGGCGACCTCCAACCGGTTCTTTCCGTCGTAGCCGATTCGGGTGTCGTGGTTCGCGTCGAGCAGGACTCGGTCGGCGCGCCGCACGGTAAGTCGGGTGGCGCCGATGCCGCCTCGGGTGATGATGAAGCGAAGATCACCCCGCTTGGGCAGCCGCGCGTAGACGGTCGCCTGTTGCGAGACTTCCGGCCGATCGGTCGAGGTCTCGCCCTGCGGCACGGGATTGCTCAGCGACAGGCCTTCGGTGCCCAGCGGCACAAGGTCCAACTCGCCGGGCGACTTGTTCACGGTGGCCGGGTCGCCCAAATACATCACGTAGGGGAAACCTTCCAGTTGAACGTCCGTCCAATCGGAGGTCGTCGAAAGCGTAACGTCGAGCCGATACCACTGTGCCGTCCTGCGCCGCTTCGCCAGCGAGGGAAACGCCGAAGGCAACAGCCGGGAAAGCTCCGCCTGGGGTGGGTTGCGCTGGTCGCGGGTAGCACGGAACATGGACGCCTGGCGCGGATCGGCCAACATTCGCCAGATGGCCCCCGGAGTGACCTCCTCGCGCAGCTCGGTCGACCGGGGGTGTGCGCTGAGGAACTCGATCCGCGGCAACAACACCACGGCACACAGCAACAGCGCAAGGCCCATCGCGGCGGCCCAACCGGCCGCCGGTCGCCAAGAGCGGGTACGAACGCCCTCGGCCGCGGCCCAGACACCGAACAGCGGGGCGAAAATCACCGATATGTAGATCGATCCGTGCAACAAGGCAGTGGCAAAGACCAGTCCGCCGACGACCGCAAACCGCCAGTCGTCGCGGGCCCTCAACAGGCACAACAACACCCAGGGCATCAAGGCCAACAGGCACCATTCCAGATGCCCTTCGGCCACGTGCATGGCGAAGTGCGCACTCATCATCAAAAGCACGCCGCCGATGAAACACCCGCCGGACCCGACCTCCCAGCGACGCAGCAGCGCCGCCATGCCCACGGCGCCGACGGCCATCATCAACACCACTTGCAGCCGCAGCCCCAGGGGAGCACCAAACAGCAGCGTGGGCAGATACCACGGCGAGAATGCCGGGCAGTGGGGATGTGCCAACAGCACGTTGCCGCCGTTGACGTAAGGGTTCCAAAGCGGCAATTGGCCGTCGACCAGCATTGCCCGGCGCGGCGCGGCATAGCGAAACGTGAATTGGTCCCAGTCGCCCCGACCCCATTGATCGAGACCGCTGAACAAACGCGGACAGTACGCCAACGATGCCGCCACCAGCAAGGCGTAGACGATCCAAGGCGACCGCATCGCCTTGCCCGTCTTGCTCTGTGGACCCGTAGTCGGTTGCGTCATCGGTGCGTGCTGCTTTCCTGTAGGAGGCGACTCCAGTCGCCGATTGAAGCAGTTTCCGGCAGCGCCATCGGCGACTGGAGTCGCCTCCTACAAAACCGGCCAAAATCAGTGTATCAGGCCCATGTGGGCCGCGGAAGGGGGCGACGATTCTTCGCCAGGTCCCGTCTTCGCCAGTACCCGAGACTACCGGTCCAACACGTCCGTCACCGCGGTGTGCCAGGCGGCCATGCCGAGCGTCAATTGACGGAGATACTCGCGCTCGGGAAGTTCCAGGGAAGTATCCGCTTCGGCCTGATCGCGGAGGTGATAGATCAATTCGAGGTAGGCCTCGCCGTACGTCGCCGCGGTGGTACGGAAAGGGCGGAGGTAGCGGACCAATCGTTCGGTCAGGATGTAACCGGCCAACTCTTCGGTGAGATCGGTCAGATGATCGTGCGGGTTGCGCTTCTGCACGACCAGCGGCGGCCCGTTGAGCACGGCGTCGCCGCGGCGGTCGGCAATCGAGCGGACGAAATAGCTCATCCAGACGTCTTCCATCCGCCCCATCCGGTAGCCGCGGATCGGATCGAGCATTATCGGCAGATACATCGCCGGCAGTAGCCCGACGTCGAAGGCCGTGTTCTGGCTGTTCACCGGGCACCAGGTGCCGGCGGCCAGGGCACAGGTCCGTTGCCCGGCGACCGGGTCGACCGACACTATCTCGATCGGTTCCTCGAGGTGCGTGGTGGCGTCGACGTCGGGCACGCCGAGCCACAGCCCGGCGTTGATCACCGCGCGGACCTTCTCGGTCCGAACGTCCTCGCCGCCGGCGTGGAAATCCCGCTTCGATTTCGGATAGCCGCGATGATAGAACCGGCGCGGCGGATCGCTCAGCAGCCGTTGGCATACGTTCCACCAGCCGGACGGATGACCGACGACCGGAACCTCGACCTCGCGGCCCACCACCAGGTGATGGCCGATGAAGTCGTCGTCGGTCATGAAGTTGTCGTCGTCGACCGAGACGATCACTTCGGCACCGTGCAGCGCGGCCTGGAGATAGCCTACGTTGCGGCGTTGGATGCAGTCGTATCGCACGAACAGGTCCAACACCGGCCAGCGGCGTAACAGCCGGCACTGGTCTGCCAGATCGAGATACTTTACGGTGGCTGCGTGGTTGCGATCCAAGTCGGCCAGGAATTCGGCCGCCGCGCCGGGCGTTTTTCGGTCGCCCACGACCCAGACGCTCAACTGTTCATCGTGGCCGTACCGCCGGGCGTTCCGCAGCAAGTCGGATAGGAACCGGGGGACGTTGATCGTGGTCGTAACCACCGCCACCGCTCGTCGATCGTCTTGCCGCTGTGGTCCATCGCCGTGTGGACCGTCGTGATTGGGATGAAGGGGCATGTTCACCGGATCGCCTATGCGGATCAGGGGCGGCCGCGCGACGGCATGGTATCCGGCAATGGTCTGCGGATCAAGACCCCCTGCCTGCCCGTCTTCGTCGCCACGACCACCAGGCCAGAAAGCCGGTGCCGACGGCCAGCATCAGGAACGTGGAAGGTTCCGGCACGGGGTTCGTAATCTGACCATAATAGGGGCTCAGGTCGGCCGCGATGCTCAGGTTTCCGTAGACGACCGCATCCGGCTGTCCGTCATAGACCGTGGTACCGATCAAGATTCCGGCCAGTTCCCACTTGCCGTTGTTCTTGTAGAACATCCCTCCTCCGCTGTCGCCCGTGGCAACCTGCATCTCGTTTGCGTTGCCGACGCCGAGCGGATCGAAGATGGTCTCCAGCGCCCA
>Ga0180429_10001634_pt1 | contig 18923 bp, 15 predicted proteins | sample SS_ome_FD_132428 | JGI IMG/M metagenome (GOLD analysis project Ga0180429, IMG submission 132428) | Hypersaline lake sediment archaeal communities from the Salton Sea, California, USA - SS_1_S_1 metaG | ecosystem: Environmental > Aquatic > Non-marine Saline and Alkaline > Hypersaline > Sediment ...
GCAGAACAGGGGGGAGGCCACAGCCGCATTCATGATCTTTTCGGGGCGTTTCTCGGGGCCGCGGCGGCTGGGGTCCTCATCAGTGCGCACTGGCAGGTGGATAGGAGCGGTCCGGATCCGTTTTACAAGGGCCCGCTGATCTATCCCCTGCTGGTCCTGAGCCTCATCGTCGTGGCATCCGTCCCGTCGGCGTGGCGACTGGTTAAACCCCATGAGGCGTTCACTTGGGTGCTGGACGGGGCCGGTTTTCCGAGCAAGCCCTTGACGGTCTTCCTTTTTTTGGTCGCATTCCTGGGGGGGGTGGTCGTCATCGGCCTGAGTGTCTCGTGTCTGCTCTTTGTGCTCAGCTCCCTATATTACCTGGGTCACCGCCGGCCGGGAGTGCTCGTGCTGATTCCCGTGATTATGACAGGTCTGATTTTTATCTTGTTCAAGTTTTTTCTGGACATCTATTTTCCAACCCCATTGATCCTGGATTGGTTTGGGGGCTAAACCGTTTTGGAGCACGTACTGGCAGGCATCCAGGCGAGTCTGCAACCGGGCAATTTAGCGGCCCTGGCGTTCGGGACGTTTTCGGCGATGTGGTGGTTGATCTGATGGAAAACCTCGACACCCTTCCCGAGCGGATCGAGAAGAGCTTTGCGGGATTCTTCTACTGGCGAACGCGCAAGGCGATTCAGAAAAGGAGAAAAGCGATCCCCCTCTCGGTCGCGTCGCCCGATTCGATCGCCGACGACGACGAAACCAGGCGGATCGAGGACTGGGAAGTGATCGAGAAATGCCGGCGCACGCTGACTGAAACCCAGCAGCGGATTTTTGAGTTGCGCTATATAGAGGAGTTGAGTCTCGACGAGATCGCCAGAGCCCAGGACAGCACGGTCAACGCCGTGGGCCAGAATATCTTCAGGCTCAGCAAAAGAATGAGGGAGTGCCTCGCGGGCTTCTTCGATCGGTAGCGGTAGAGTTGGAATTTTTTTCGTGAACGATCACATGGCACCGGAAAACGCAATCGACTGGCTGGACGGCCGCCTCGACGGTGACGATGCCGAAAAGGTCCGGCTCCACCTCGATGCCTGCGCCGAATGCCGCCGGGCGGTCGAGGCGGTCGAGGCGCTTTCCGATGCGGTCGATCAAGCGGCTCCTTCGATCGGCCGAATCCCCGTCGCCACGATTCCACCGGCTCTCGCCGACAGACTGTCTCGATCGGCGCGGGACCTTTGTGCGAGGACGCCTCGAAAACGATCTCTGCGGCCGATCGTCTGGCCGCTCGTTGCTCTGGCGGCCAGTATCGCGATCGTTCTGACCCTGCTCTTACTGCCGCAGGAGAGAAAAGAGTGTTCCCTCGACATAGTAAAACTTGACCCGTCAGAGATCGAATCGACCACCTATCGCGAATTGCCTCCGGCCGACCAGTACTACCTCGACATCGTTCTTCCGGAGAAGGGATTCGTATACATCTTTGATCTCGACGGGTCCGGCGATCTCTCGTGCATCTTCCCCTTCGTCGACGAATCGGCCGACGACGAGGTCGACTACTTGAAACTCGAGGGGCCTCTCGAGGCGGCGACACCGATCCGTATCCCTCCCCCGGAATACTACAATGGATACGAATTCCACGATGATCGCCTCTTCATCGTACCCCTCGCCGATCGGCTCACCGACAGCGCTCTCAAAGCTCTCATCGCCGAGATCGAGGACGACGTGCTCGATGAGCCCGGGTCGGTCCCTGATCGGGCCGAGCGCCTTCTCGAATGGTTACGGACGCGCTACCCGAAGACGCTCTTCAGGCACCATATCGCAGAATGATCCCGCTCGATCCCCTCCCGATCAGATATCGCTCCCCCAGTAGACGAAAGCCGCCCAATAGAAAGGATGGCTATAGTCGTGCGGCCGCGACACGTCGCGCGGCCGCGGTTTGGGCGGACCGCGCGGGACGCTCCCTTTTGTGGGAGTGATCTTCCCGCTCGCCATGTCGAGCTTTACCCTGCGCAGGGCGGCGGCAGGATCGAGCCCATCCCGCCAGAGGTAGCCGTAGAAGTGCGTGAAAAAGGCCCGCGCAGCCTCATCGTCAACCTTCCAGAGAGAAGTAATCGATCCCCGCGCGCCGGCAATACTGAGCGCACGCTGCATCGACATGATCCCCCGGCCGGCGCGGGCCAGGCCGACGTTCGATTCGCAGGCAGAGAGGACCACGAGCTTGCACAAAGCGAGGTCGAGACCCTGCATCTCCTCGGCAGTGAGGATCCCCCGCCTGCCCTTATTGTCGGCCGGAAGTCCGCTCCCCGCGAGCAACAAGCCGCTGAGAAGCGAAGGCGCCAGCCCCTCGACCTTTTCGTGCCACGTGGAGAAGAGTCTCTCCTTGAGCAGTGGCGGATCGTCGGTTTTCGATCTGACGATTTCGGGAGCAAAGTAACCGTGAGTGGCGAGGTGCAGATAGCCGGCTTTCGGGGCGAGGGCGAAGAGCGACGTTTTGGATGCTTCCGCTCCTTTCACGACGATCGATTTGCCACCGACGAGCTCAACGAACTGCCGGGAGACGGCGCCTATTTCTTTGGCCGTGCCCGGGAGCGGAGTCAAACCGGCGCTCCCGAACTGGGGTACGATGCGCACGTCGAACTCGAAGCTTTCCGGATCGGCCTCGACCGTCCGGTCCGTTGATGCTTGGGCGCCAAACCGCCTCGGCGCCTCGTTATAGGCCACGTCGCCGAGCATGACCAAACAGTCACCTCGCGTTCCGTGGCCGTCGGTGGAGAGGACCAGGTCGGAGAGCGAGTCGATATAAGAAGCTTTGTAGGTGTCCAGCGCGATTCCTGAATCGTGGGGGGGCGCATCGAGGGGAATGGTGGCGAGGAGCGCGTCGGGGGCGATCACGAGCCTCTTCGCCTCGCCCACCGCGCCGACGATCGGCTTCCACACGAGGCGAATCAGTTCTCGAGCCGCCCGGCGCGCCGACGCACCCTCGGCCGCCGAGGCTGGTTTGTGGCAGAGACTGTCACGCCACTCTTTCACGGCCCCGTCAATCGGTTCGGCAGGACCGAGATCGATCCGGCAGATCGTATTCGGTTTTTTTATGATGAAAGCAAGGTAGGACGGCATCCCCTTTTCGAGAGAAATCTCGCCGGCACGATTGCCGGGTATCCGTCTGCCGTAGCGTACGATCGTGACCCCGGCGCACCCTTCTCCGAGGGCGGCGATCACCTCGTCGGCCGAGACATCGCGCCCCAGTCCCGCCGCGGCGCGCAAACCTTCGCGCGCGCTGGCAAGGGCTCTCTCAGCGATTTCACGTTTACCGATCGCGGCGACGAGATCGTCGCCGCCAGCCTCGCTCACCCTGCAGTTGGCCCGGCTGTAGGCATACTGCAAGGCGGCGATTTTCTCGCTGCCATCAGCGGGAATTTTTCGGCGGGCATGGGCCACCCTGCGCCCCGCGCTACGACAGAGCTCCACTGCCTTGAAACTTTCCCGCTCAAAGGCGGGCGTGCCGCCCACAAGGGAGAGGAAGAGATCGGGGATATACCCGAAGGCGACGGTGGCTTCTTCGATCTCGCGCACCGCGCCGGACCGCATCTGCCTCGCCATGAATTTCCTGAATCCATCCATTGCCAGACGGACATTCTCGACCGCACCGCGCTTGTCGCCTGAATCGGCCAGCATCTGGGCAAGATTCGCCCGGTACCAAAAGACGTCCGACTCGCTCAGCGCGCTGCGTCGGTCGAACTCTGAGAACGTCTCTTCCAGCTTCAACCGCGCTGCCTTCGTGTCACCGAGGTGATGCTCGCAAAGAGCCATATTCGCCAGGCTGTAGAATTGCAGCCGAGATTTGCTCAGCCACTTGTCGCGCCAGATTTCGCACAGGTTCCCCCACATGCCGCGCGCTGCCTCGTATTCGCCGAGGGAAAAGAAAATCCTCGCGAGGAGACCCATGGCGTTCTGTGCATTCTGGTCGTTCTTCCGCCGGACGGTCTCCGCTATCGCCATCGCCTGTTCTGCCAACTCGCGGGCGCCATCCAGATCGCCGCTGTCGAGCAGAATGCCGGCAAGATGGATCTGCGCGCGCTGCACCTGAAAGGTGTTCCCCGCGTGATGGGCGAGGACCTCTTTCAGGGCATTTTCCTGTAGCGGGCGCGCACGGGCGAGATCGCCCGTCTCGGTCAGGATTATCGCCAAGGTCTGCCGGCACTCCTGAAGCAGCAAATGGGTGGCGCCAAGGATCTCCTCGGCCGTGGCGAGAGCCTTCTCGGCCGCTGTCTTGGCTGAGAGGAGTTCGCCCATAGAATAGAGGACCGTCGCGTGGTGGAGTCTCACCTTCAGCAGGTTCAAATTTTTCGAATCAACCTTTTGTTCCAAGATTGCAAGGGCCGCTTCGATCTCGTGCCGAGATCCGTACAGATCGCCCACCGCCCACATGCATGCGGAATAGTTCAAGCGGAATTGCGCCTCGTCGAGAGCATCCCCCGCAAGAATGTGCCCGAACTCTTTCAGCACTCTCTCGTGAATCGTGTACGAGTCGTAATGACAACCGACATCGCCCAGGGCGAGGGCATAATCGCAGCGCGCCTTGAAAATTGTCTCCCTCTCTTCACGAAAGGCGAGCTCCGTGATCCGCCAGGCGAGTTCCGCTTGCTCCAGGCATCGCTCACGCTGCCCGTTGAGGCTGAACGCCTCTGCCAGCTCCCGGCGGAAGGCGAGGAGCCTCTTGTCGCCCGGATTGAACTTGATCTCCAGGTAATCAACGACGGGCTCCGTCGTTTTCAACCAGGCGACGGGATCGTTTTTGACCAGGTCATAGCCCCTGATCCAGGCAAGAAAGCCGATCAATTTGTGATCCCACCTGTAGCCACGATAGCTCCGGGCAGCCTCGATGCCTTTCCGCATGGCGTCCGATGCGGCGGTCCGATCACCCGCCTCCAGCGCTTCGAGAAAGAGGGAACGGAAGCGGCCCGTTTCCCGGCGCGCCTCGTCGAGTCGCTCGTTCCCCTCTTCAATATTCGTCTCTTTGAGGATAAATCTCAGCTTCCCCCTCGTCCCCTCATCGGCGAGCGCCACGGTAATACGAATCGCATCCCCGGCACTGAGATCGACCGAGATCGACTTGCCCTCCCCTTTGCCGTCTCCCGATGATCTGAGGAGAAGGCCCCCCTCTTCGTCGCGTACCTCGACGACCCACGGAGCTGTTCTGTTGGAAAAGGTCATCGTCACGGGCCCGTCGGAGAGCGCGCCGTAATGCAACTCCTTGCTCCTTCCAGCACCTTCGAGGATCGGATCGTCGTTCTTGAAGGTCACGTGACACGTTGCCCCCGACAAGATGATGGGGGGCGGAGGGGGCGGCATCTCGAATGAATCGTTACACAAGATATCGATGTCGTCGATCGTCGGGCGGCCGCTTTGCGCCCAGGCAGACAGTGAAAAAAGATGTCCCATGAGAAGGATCGCGGCGAAGAATCGAAAGGTGAAGGTGCTTGGCATGGCGTCTCCGGGACAGAGCAGTCTCATCGGTTCGGTGTTGGAATCATCACTGACCCTGGAAGATTCTACGCCGTCGGGTCGACCGGCGCAACTCTCTCTCTCCGCCCTAAGAAAGGGCATCGCCGATCGAAGCAGCCAGGAAATCACACATTTCCTCTGTGAGTCCCGGATAGCAGCCGACCCAGAAGGAATGGTTCATGATGCGATCGGTCGTCTCCAGGCTCCCCGAAATCCGATAGGCAACATCGTCGAAGGCCGGATGGCGTGTGAGGTTGCCGGCGAACAGCATGCGCGTGGCAATGCGCCCTTTCTCGAGCGCGCCGATGACTTCGGCGCGCGATCGGGCGCACGCCTCGCCGAGAGTGATGGGAAACCCGAACCACGACGGCTCGCTTCCCGGCGTCGCCTCGGGGAGAAGGAGTCTCTCGCCGAGCGCCGAAAGCCTCTCGGCGATGCGCTTGAAATTCTTCCCCCGCGCCGTTGTGAAGGCGTCGAGCTTGTCGAGCTGCGCCAGTCCGACGGCGGCCTGCAGGTCGGTCGCCTTGAGGTTGAAGCCGAGACGGGCGCAAACATACTTGTGATCGTAGCCGCGCGGCAGGGTGCCGTGCAGACGCGTGAAGCGCTCGCCGCAGGTGTCGTCCCTGCCGGGCGCGCAGACGCAGTCGCGGCCCCAGTCGCGCAGGGAGCGGACGATGCGGGCGAGCTCGTCCGAGCCGGTGAGGACGGCGCCCCCCTCGCCGGTGGTCATGTGGTGGGAGGCGTAAAAGCTCAACGTGGAGAGATGTCCAAAGGCGCCGGTGAGCGCCCCCCTGTAGCGGCTGCCGAAGGCGTCGCAATTGTCTTCCACGAGCCAGAGGTCGTGCTCGGCGGCGAGCGCGGCGATCCCCTTCGCGTCGAAGGGATTGCCCATGGCGTGGGCGATGACGATCGCCCTGGTGCGGTCGGTGATCGCGGCGCGTACCGCTTCGACGGAGGGATTGTAAAAGGGAAGCTCCACGTCGACAAAAACGGGCACGCCGCCGGCCATGACGATCGGCGCCACCGTCGTGGGAAATCCCATGGCGGGAGTGATCACCTCGTCGCCCGCTTTGAGCCGCCGCGCGCCGAGGGTTTGATCGAAAAGCGCCGTCACCGCGAGCAGAAGGGCCGACGAACCGGAGTTCACGAAAAAGGCATGATCCACGCCGACGAGCGCCGCGCAGCGGGCTTCGAAAGACTCCGCCTCCCCTCCCGCCGTGAGCCAGAAGTCGAGAGCAGCGTCGACGAGTCTCTCCATCTCGGCACCATCGAAAACGCGACCGCCGCAGGGTATGGGCGTCACGCCCGGCTCGAAGGGTGCGGGCCGCTTGTGGTCCGCGAAATAGGCCCGCACGAGCTTCCCGATCGCGGCGCGGTCTTTTTTCTCGTCAGCCATGGGGTCGTCCCTTTTTGTTTGCCTTCCCCGGCGTGTGCTTCTTCCTGAGGACGGCGCGCACGATGTTGCGCGCGAACTCGATCGACGTCCCGAGATTCACCCACGAACGGCCCGACTGACGCGGCATGAACACGACGGGCACCTCGACAAAGTTCAGCCCCAGGTCCTTGGCCTTGAAGATCACCTCGGCGTCGATGAACCAGTCCTTGCTCTCGAGGTTCATCCGTCGCCAGAGCCGCCGCTCCATCATTTTGGGGGTGGCGTTGACGTCGGTCGTCATCGTTCGAAAGAGGAGGAGGCAGATGAGATTGAAGGCACGCGATTGGATCCATCGGAAGATCCCGTCGCCGCGCGACACGCGCCGCACCTTGACGAGGGTGTTCGCGCCGACGCGGTCGACGGCCCAGAGAAACCGGGCCACATCCTCGGGCGCGATCTGGCCGTCGGCGCACATGTAACCGATGTAACGGCCGCGGGCGGCCTTGAGCCCGGTAAGGATCCCGTGGCCGTAGCCCTCGTTGCGCTCGACTTCGACGCCCACCACCGGGAGGCCCTGGGCGATGAAGCTGTCGATCACCGCCGCCGTGCGGTCCGTGGAGCCGTTATTGACGAGGACGATCTCGCAGTCGACGCCCTGCGATTGGAGAATGGACGCCAGAGAGGGGATCGATTGGGGAAGGGACGATTCTTCGTTGTAACAGGGCATGACGAGCGAGAAAGGCACATGGGTCGGACGCTTCTCGTCCCACGGATTGCCGGGCTGCTCCTCGGCGTACCACTCGAAGCAGTTGCGCAGGCCGGCGTCGATCGCCGTCTCCGCCTCCCACCCCAAGAGTTCTCTGGCCTTGTCGACCCGGGCCACGAGCGCCGGTGCCTCGGGACCTTTTCGCGAGATCGCGCCGAAGTCGAGCAGGCTCTCGCGCTCGGCGCGCGTTTCGTCCGGTCCGGCGCATGCCGCGGCCCGGAGGGCGAGCTGCTTCACGCTGAGGCCGAGGCCCGAGCCGATGTTGATTACCTCGTGCGTAACACGCTCCGCGTAGAGAGCTTTGACAAAGGCGTCGGCCGCGTCCTCGACGTAGACGAAGTCCCGCACCTGCTCGCCGTCGGAAAGGGGAATCTTTTTTCCGGCGCTGAGGCCGGCCACGAGGGACGGTACGAGGCGGCCCGCGCGTTCCCAGGGACCGAAGAGGCCGAAGGTGCGCAGAAGCACCCAATCGACGTCGTCGCGAAGAGCGAGAAGCTCCGAACCCTTGAGTTTGGAAAAACCGTAGTTGTCGCGCGGGTGGCAGGGCGCGGCCTCGTCGATGGCGCCCTCCTTCTCGCCGTACTCGAACATCGATCCGGCGACGACGAGGCGCTTGCCCTTCAACTGTGGCTGTTCGAGGAGGATCGCCATGCCGGCGGCGTTGACGCGGATCATCTCGGCAATGGGCGGGCTGCCCCAGACACCGGCCGCCGCAAGGTGGATCACGCCGTCCGGTTTGAAATCCTCGAAGACGCGCCCCAACGAACCGGGAGAGGCGATGTCCGCCTCGAGGAGCGAGAGGCCCGCATGCTCTTTGAGCCGCGCCAGACGGAGGGACGCGGAGCCGGGCCGCATCATGGCGCCCACGCGGACGCCCCTGTCTACGAGCCGCTGCACCACGTGGCAGCCGAGAAAACCACCGGCGCCGGTCACGAGAACGTTATCCATGTTTCGAGTGTACCAAATCGGTGAGCGCCTCAAAACCCTGCCGGGCTCGGGCCGGGGAGAAGCGGCTTTCGAGGCGGGCGCGTCCGGCCGCTCCCATTTGGGCTGCCAGGTCCGGATTCCGTGCGAGCTCGACGATGGAGCGGGCCATCGCCTCGTCGTCATCGGGATCGACGAGGAATCCGGTCTCCCCGTCGGCCACCACCTCTTTCACCCCGCCCACCGCCGTGGCCACCACGGTCCGGGACGCGGCCATCGCCTCGAGAAGCGAGATCCCTTGCGCCTCGGAAAAAGAGGTGAGCAGATGCAGGTCGGCGGCGGCCGCGAAGGTCCGGCCCTTTTCGCACCATCCGACGAAGCGCACGACCTTTTCGAGCCCCATGCGACGGGACTCCGCCTCGAGATCCTGTCGCAGCGGCCCGTCTCCGGCGACAACAAATTTCACCAGGCCGGGGGCGTCCTTCTCCACGCGGCGCGCGGCGCGCAGCAGCATGGCGAGGTTCTTAACGAGCGTGATGCGGCAGATGGTCCCGGCCAGAATCTGGCCGGCGCCCACGCCGAGTTCGCGGCGCAGGGCGGCGATGTCGACGGGATCGACGGCAACCTCGTCGGCGGCCACAACGCCGGGAATGACGATCACACGTTCGGCCGGAACGCCCCACTCGTCGATGATCTTTTCGCGCAAAGGATTGGAGACCGCCACGAGAGCCGTGTTCATCGGCCAGAGGAGCTTCTCCTGCCGGAGGGCGAGCGTCTCCAGGAGCGGCGCCGCTCTCCGCGTCCCCATGATGCCATCCATGAAATCCATCACGATCGTGAACAGGGCGCCCACGCCGGCGAGTTTGGCCGCGATCCGGCCGTATAAATTCGCGTTCGACACGGCTGTGACCACCGCGTCGGGATCTTCGTCCTTCATGATCCGCGCAAGGCGCAGGGGGAGCGTGGGATCGCCGCGGAAAAAACCCTCGACCACACGGCACTCGAAGCCGAGCTTCGAAAACTCCAAGACCGTGGGCCCATGGAAAAGAAAAACGAACACCGCCTCGAACCGCTCCGGCGGAAGGGACAGGGCTGCCGCTCTGAGGTAGCTGGCCGCACCCCCTAGGGGAAGCGCAGCGCCGAAAAACCGCCCTCCGCCCACGACAAAGAGAATCTTGATGCGCTGCCGGCTCATCGACACCCTTTCGCGAGACGTTACAAAAACGTAACAAAGATGAGATTATAACCGCACGGCCGCACAGCAAAATAGCCCTAATAGGATGAGTAAAAGGCTAATATGCAACTGTTCGGTGGCGCACACCAGACTCTTTGCCCGTTCGGCACCCCTTTTGCAAAATACCTCACCCATGCAAGCCGAACCCAAAAAAACCACTGTCCTGAACCGGCCGAAGCGATCTTTCGAAAGCCCCTCTTTCAAATCGCTCTTCTTCAAGAAACCGCGGCGCGGCACCAAGGCGGCGCGCCTCGTGGCCCTCTGGGAGAAGGGGGAAAACTCTCTCGATCGGACGAGCAGCCTCCTCATGGAGCGCTTCACACAACGGGGCGACATGGAATCCTTCTCGGCCCTCTACCAGCTCAACTTCAAGTACTTCCTCAATCTCATCAATCGAAAACTCGTCGGGTTCCACAGCCGGATCAATCCCACCGACCTGCTCCAGGACGTGTTTCTCCTGATCTATCGCTATCCCAGAAATTTCCGCCGCGAAAACGACCGGAGCTTCGGCAAGTGGAGCTACTCGATCATCAACAACTCGATCAGAAATCACCTCAAGAAACTCCGCACGCGAGAGATCAACATCGACTTCGTGGGCGAGGCGCTTCCCGACCCGGGCCACAAGGGACCGCTCAACGACCTCATCGTTTCCGAAAAGATCGACGAGCTCAGAAGGCTCTATTCCCTCTACCTCATGCTCTACATCAACTCGTACAGAACCTGTCTCAACAGGAGAGAGATGACCGCCCTGCGCCTGGTCGAGGTGAACAGGCTGCCCTACAAGGAGGTCGCGCGGAAACTCGATCTCAACTACAACAACCTCAAGATGATCATCTGCCGCGCGCGCAAGAAAATCTCCAAGGGCATCGACGCGATCATCGAACGGACCGCCAACCTTCGGCGCGAAGTCAGCCGCATGCCGATGAACCACGCCATGGTCAACTGAAACAGTTTATGAGTCAACTGAAACAGTTTATAAGTCAACTGAATCAGTTCATGAGCCAACCAATCTCCCACGGCGAGTTCTCCCCAGCACGATCGAACCTTTTTCCCATTGCGAGATGACTCGTCACTTCCTTAATCTGAGGCATGTCGGTTCGCCGATCTTGGATTTCCCAATCCAGAGGAGGCTGGCAACGGGCTATTCATCAGAGCCGCCACTGAAGAGATGGAGATGTACCAAAGGATGGCTGACGAGCTGCTCATCGCCTGTCACGAATGCGATCTTCTGCACATCAAGCGGGAAATCCCTCTCGGCGGTTCGGCACGTTGTTCCCGGTGCGGCTCCGTGCTCTACCGGCGCCCGGCCGACACGGTCGATGCGGCCCTCGCGCTCACCGCCGCCGCTCTTGTCCTCTTCCTCCTGGCGAATTTCTATCCCTTCATCTACTTCAAGGTCGCGGGCAGAATCGAGGTCAACTACCTCATCACCGGAGTGTTTACACTCAACGACTACGGCATGCCGCCGCTGGCGGGACTGATACTGCTCTGCAGCATTCTGGCCCCCGGATTGAAGATCGCCCTCATGCTCTACGTCCTGGTGCCGGTCAAGTTCGGCCGGACCGTTCCGGGCCTTGCGCGGGCCTTCCGGTGGCTCGAAACCATTTCGCCCTGGGGGATGATCGAGGTTTACATGATGGGTGTGGTCGTGGCGATCGTGAATCTGCTGGCCATCGCTTCGATCGACTATGGGATGGCGTTCTACTGCTTCGTCGCCCTCTTCTTCGTCATGGCCGCGGCCAGTGCGAAGCTCGATCCGCACCTCGTTTGGGAGCGACTCGAATGAGCAGCTCCTCGCTGGGAACAGCCGCTTCGCGGTCGCTGATCGCCTGCCACTCGTGCGGAAAACTGAGTCCCGCGGCGGAGAAAGGCGCCTGCGCGCGGTGCGGCGCCGACCGGCATCTCCGCAAGCCGATGAGCGTCCAACGGACTTGGGCCCTGGTCATCTCGGCGGCCATTCTCTATATCCCGGCGAACATCTTCCCCGTCATGACCATGATCATCTCGGGGAAAGGAGAGCCCCACACCGTCATCGGCGGAGCGGTCGAACTGTTCAAAGCGGGCAGTTGGAGCTCGGGTTTCCTCGTATTGTTCGCCAGCGTCACGGTACCCTGCTTCAAGATCGTCGGACTCATGTACCTCCTTTTGTCTATCCACTTCAAGTCCCTGTGGCGGCCGCGTGATCGTACGGTCATGTACCGGGTCATCGAGATCGTCGGCCGGTGGTCGATGATCGACATGTTCATGGTCTCGATCCTGGCCGCCCTCGTGAACCTCGGTGCGCTCGCTCTCGTCGAACCCGGCCCGGGCGCGCCCTACTTCGCCGCCGTCGTCATCTTGACGATGATCGCGGCGCAGACCTTCGATCCGCGACTCATCTGGGACACTATGGAGAAAGCTGATGGTTGAAAAGAACGCCCCTCCCCAGGCCGACGAAGTCAAAGAGGTCGCCGTCAACCGGGAGGTTGTCGTCAACCACGAGGTTGTCGTCAAAAAGTCGAAGATTTCCATGGTCTGGATCGTTCCCCTCGTCGTTCTCGTGCTGGGCGCAACGATCGTCTACAAGACCCTCCGCGATGCGGGCGTGCCGATCGTCGTGACTTTCGAGACCGCCGACGGGCTGGAGGCGGGCAAAACCAAGATCCGCTACAAGGATGTGGACATCGGCCTGGTCGATGCGATCCGGGTCTCCGACGACGCGACCCACGTCATCCTCGATGCGACCCTCGACCGCCACGCCGAAAAGTACCTCCTGGAGACGACCCGATTCTGGGTGGTTCGGCCGAGCGTCACACTGCAGGGGATCACCGGACTGGGGACGCTTCTCTCGGGAGCGTACATCAACATCGATCCCGGCACGGGGCAGCCCACGCGCGAATACGAGGGCATGGAGATCCCGCCCGTCCTGAGCCTCGGGTCCGACGCGCGCCAGTTCGTTCTCCACGCCGAGGAACTGGGATCGGTCAACGTGGGTTCACCCATCATCTACCGCGGCTTCAAAGTCGGCGAGGTCCTCTCCTACGGAATGATGGACGACGACAGGGCCGTGGAGATCAAGTTCTTCGTTCGCGAGCCCCATCATGACCTGGTCTTCACGGAATCGAAGTTCTGGGATGTGAGCGGTATGGACGTCCAGGCGAGCGCCGACGGTTTCGATGTGAAGATCGCATCCATGACGTCCCTTCTGACCGGCGGCATCGCGTTCGAGACCTCGAAGCGGATCACGAATCGTGTGACCGCCGAGGAACACACCGTCTTCCAGCTTCACCGGCGTCATTCCGACATCGACTACTTCGAAAAATCGAAGAATGCGGTCCGCTTCCACTTCGACGACACCCTCCGAGGCCTGAGCGTGGGCGCACCGGTCGAATACCGTGGCATCAAGGTGGGAGAGGTCTCGGACATCTCCGTCGATTTCGACCCTGAGACACTGGAAATCAAGCTGCCCGTGACGGCGATGATCGAACCGGAGCGCTTTGGCGGGGTCGAAGCCAACGAGACCGAGAGGGCCGAAAGACTGACCCGATTCATCGAGCTCGGTATGCGGGGCCAGCTCAAGAGCGGAAGCCTGATCACCGGCGCGCTCTTCGTCGATCTCGTCATGGAACCGGACACCCCGATCCGGCTGGTGAGCGGGCCCGACTCCGAGATCCAGGAGATTCCGACGATCCGCTCGACGAGCGAACAGATCTTGAGTTCCGTCGAGGATGTGGTGGTCAAGCTCGACCGGCTCATGACACGGATCGACAAACTCGAGATCGAGAAGCTGTTCAACCATGCGACCGGAGCTACGGAGGAGCTCGAGAAGCTCGTCGCGTCGGTGGATATCACGGAGACCGTGAAGAGCGTCAATGATCTGCTCGATTCCGCGCGGCCCGTCATGAACAACCTCGAAAGACTCATCGTCGGCGCCGATAGGGCACTGGTGGAAATCAGGCCCCAAATTGCGGACATCTTCGAACAGGCGGAAGCGACCTTCGCCGATCTGAACACGCTGCTGGCGGCCGACTCGCCCACGCAGACCGATGTGAGAGCCATGCTGAAGGAGATCGCCGAGATGGCGCGTTCCTTCCGCAACCTGACAACCTATCTCGAGCGGCACCCCGAAGCGCTGCTCAAGGGCAAAAGCGGAAACTGAGGTGAATCAAATGAAACGAAGTCGATCGACGGGCAGCGCGATCGCTGCGGCCCTCCTGGCCCTTCTCGTCTTTTCCGGCTGCGGCACGACCGAACCGTCCCGGTTCTTCCTCATTCATTCGGTAAGCGAAGGGTCGTCCGATCCCTCCACGGCGGATCTCGTCATCGGGATCGGCCCTCTCGATCTCCCCGACTATCTCGACCGGCCGCAAATCGTCGTGCGCGCGAGCCGAAACGAGATCGAGCTCGCCGAGTTCGACCGCTGGGCCGAACCGCTCAAGGGTCAGATCGTGAACGTTCTGGCGGAAAATCTCGGCTTCCTGCTCGGAACGGACCGCGTACAGGTCCACCCCTTCAGCCCGGCGGCCGACATTGCATGCAGCGTCGCCATCGATGTGGTCACCTTCGACGGAAAACCCGAGGGAGACGTCTCCCTGGCCGCACGCTGGACGCTTCTCGACAAGGAAGGGGTGCCGCTCGTCGCTCGTAAATCGTCCTTTACCCGGCCTGCCGGAGAAGAGGAAGATGACTTCGAGGCGATGGTCGCTGCCCAGAGTGAACTGCTCGCGGACCTCAGCCGCGAGATCGCCTCCGCGATCGCCTTAGCGAAGTAGCCAATCTATCCCAGCCATGTTTTATAATGGGTACCGGCTCCAGATCCGGCGAGCCATTAACTCCTGCAACTCATTTATCTCCAATCGATTAAAAATATTTTTCGCAATTCCAAAAAACTCCTGACAAGAGGCAAAGCGAGGTTATTAATAATGGAAACCATTACTGATAGAGGTTCTTTTATATGGAAACTCAGAAGCTCCAGAGAAACACGCGACAGCGCCAGGTGATCATCGAGGAACTGCAAAAGCTCTGTTCCCACCCCACGGCGGCCGAGCTGCACGAGATCGTGCGGCAGCGCCTTCCGAAGATCAGCCTCGGCACGGTTTACCGCAACCTGGACCTTCTTGCCGGACAGGGGCTCATTCGAAAGCTCGAGATCAGCGGATCGGAAAAGCGCTACGACGGGACCGCCGAGGAGCACTATCACGTGCGCTGCGTGGTCTGCCAGCGGATCGACGATCTCTACGATCTGCCTGCCGATTTCGGTGACGATGACTATGCAAACCTCAACGGTTACGAAATCATCGGCCATCATCTCGAGTTCGTCGGCATCTGCCCCGACTGCAAGAAACAAAACCGGGACAAGGATCAGCAAGGAAACACAAGGAACAACCGGCCGCCGAGCCGGACCAATCAAAATGACAGAGCCGATTGAAGGAGGAATGTCAATCATGTTGAATCAGAAAGTTCAGGACGCCATCAACAACCAGATCAACGCAGAACTCTTCTCGTCTTATCTCTACCTCTCCATGTCGCACTTCTTCGAATCGATGAATCTGAGCGGCATGGCCCACTGGATGAAGATCCAAGCCGAGGAGGAAAAGATTCACGCAGAGAAATTCATGAACTTTGTCAACGACGCCGGCGGTCGCGTCGTTCTCGCCGCGATCGACGCGCCCCAGATCGATTGGGAGACGCCCCTCGCCGTATTCGAAGACGCCCTCGGCCACGAAAGAAAAATCACCGGCATGATCAACGAGCTGGTCGACATTGCCCAGACCGATAAGAATCACGCCACGAACAGCCTCCTGCAGTGGTTCGTCGATGAGCAGGTCGAGGAAGAGGCGAGCGCCGACAATATCGTGCAGAAACTCAAGCTCGTGGGCGACAACGGCACGGGCATTTTAATGATCGACAACGAGCTCGGCACCCGGCCGATGCCGGCACCGGCCGCCCCTGCGGAATAGTCAATAAAAACACTGAAACCTTTAAGCATACAGGAACCGATACGATCACAGTCCGAAAGGAGTCATTCAATGTCGTCTCTCGTAACCAACGAAGCCCCTGAATTCACCGCACAGGCGGTGCTTCCCGACAATACCTTTGCCGAGCTCAAGCTCTCCGATTTCCGCGGCAAGTACGTGGTCCTCTTCTTCTATCCCCTCGACTTCACCTTTGTCTGCCCCTCGGAGATCATCGCCTTCGACAAGTCGCTGGCCGAGTTCAAGGAGAAGAACGCCGAGGTGATCGGCGTCTCCGTCGACTCCCACTTTACCCATCTGGCGTGGAAGAACACTCCCGTCGACCAGGGCGGCATCGGCAACGTGCAGTACCCCCTCGTGGCCGACATCACCAAGGACATTTCCCGCTCCTACGGCGTGCTCTTCAACGAGTCGGTCGCGCTGAGAGGACTCTTCCTCATCGACAAGGACGGCGTGGTGCGCCACGGTCTGGTCAACGACCTGCCTCTCGGCCGCAACGTGGACGAGGCCTTGCGCGTTCTCGACGCCTTGCAGTACACTGAGAAGCATGGTGAAGTCTGCCCCGCCAACTGGAAGGACGGCGAAGAGGCGATGAAGCCGACGGCCGACGGCGTGGCCGATTATCTGTCCAAGCACGGCAAGTAGGCGCATGCTATTCCTGTCCCCCTCAGGTCGAGGGGGACAGGAAAAATGTACATATCGGGACCCCATGATTTTTTTAAAGGAAAGCTGAAAATGGCGACTGAAAGATCACAAGTCTACAAGTGCTCGATCTGCGGCAACATGGTGGGAGTCAGCCAGAGCGGAGCGGGAACCCTGGTCTGCTGCAACAAGCCCATGGATCTCCTCACAGAAAACACCACCGACGCGGCCCAGGAGAAACACGTGCCCGTCGTGGAGCCCGTCGAAGGCGGCGGCTTCAAGGTCACCGTCGGTTCCGTGGCCCATCCCATGGCGGACGATCACTGGATCACCTGGATCGAGATCCTCACGGCGAACAGAACGTGCCGCGTCGATCTCAAACCGGGCGAGCCCCCCGAAGCCTTTTTCCCGCTCAAGGACACGCCTCTGGCGGTCCGCGCCTACTGCAACCTGCACGGATTGTGGAAGGCTGAATAACCACACATCTTCATGACACTGCACCCTGACTCCGGGAAGGAGCCGCTCACGCGGCTCCTTCCTTCTTTTTTGGTTTTCTCCGGGATGCCGATCCTCGATGATACCCGCTACGGATCGGATAATTTCTTTTCCTGACGCGGGAACGTCCCATGAAAACTGCACTGTGCGGATTGACACTGGCCCTCTTCTTCCTCGCTCCCTTTCTTCACGCACAGGACGACTTTGTCCGTGTGGCCTTCGACGACGGCGGGGAGCACGGGAAGCAGCCCCACCTTCTGTCGGGAGACAACTACACCTATCCCGACATGAGCGCCGAACTCGACACGACCGTGGCCTTCGGGCAGGAGGTGGTTTTCGGGTACGACGGCCTCGTCGCCGGCGCACGGTACAGGATACGCATCACCTTCGTGTCCGACGGGCCCAGGGTGCAGAGCATCTTCGCCGGCGACGTGCAGCTCAGGGAAAGAATCGAGCTCGAAGCTGGGAAGGGGGTGACGGAGAATCTCGACGTCCCGGCCGAGGCCGTCTCCCACGGGAAGCTCTTCGTGCGCACGGTGCGGATCGAGGGGCCCAACGCGATAGTGGCGTCGATCGGAATTCTCTCCACCGATACGAAGCCGCTCACTCCATTGCCCGAACCACCCGTTCCCGATTTCGTGCTGCCCCGGCTCTCGCCGATGCCCTACGGTCAGCCGGTTCCGGTCTTGCCGCTCGACGGAACGTGGCGCTTCAATCCCGATCCGCCCGCCGGCTTCGAGAAGGGCGACGGCACCGGCCCGGGCTGGGGCGACATCGAGGTGCCCGGCCAGTGGGCGCAGCAGGGTTACACCGTGGAGAGAGGTAAGGCCGCGGGCTATGTGCGGACTTTCCGCCCGCCGGGAGGAAAGGACACGCGCATCAAGCTCCGCTGCGACGCCGTGTACAGCGACGCGTCGGTCTACGTTAACGGCAAGGAGGCGGGCGGCCACCTGGGCGGCTTCACGCCCTTCGAGCTCGACATCACCGATCTGGTTCACGACGGAGAGAACACGATTGCCCTGGCGGTCAAGTCCCACTCCCTCGCCGACACGCTCGCCTCGGGAATCCAGTACGCGGCCCACGACCTGGGGGGCATTCCGCGAAAGGTCAGCGTCTTCGCTCTGCCGCTCATCAACGTGGCGCGGTTCCATGTGGAGACCCGTTTCGATGACGAGTACGACGACGCCACGCTCAAGGTGCTGCTCGAGATTGCCAACGAGTCCGGGAAGAACGCCGGCCCGATCGACGTCGACTTGACGCTCCTCGACGCTCCCTCCGTTCATCACGGGCCCGAGAAAGAAAAGGTGACGGTCCCGCTGCAGATCGAAAGCCCTCCGCCGGGCAGGTCGGTTCTTCACGAGATCGACTTCGAGGTCGACTCTCCGAAGAAGTGGCACGCCGAGACTCCCAACATCTACAGCCTCACGGCCGAACTGCGGCGTGGCGAGAAATCTCTCCAGAATGTGCGCGTCCGCTTTGGTTTCCGCCAGGTCGACGTGCGCGGCGACGAGCTCTTGGTCAACGGAAAACCGGTGAAGCTCCGCGGCGTCTGCCGCCACGAGGTCAACCCCCTGCGCGGCCGCAGCCTCACCCGCGAGGACTGGTGGCGCGACGCCGAACTCTTCAAGAAGGCCAACTGCAACTACATCCGCACCTCCCACTACCCGCCCGCCGAGGAGTTCATCGAGGCCTGCGATCGCGTCGGGCTCTTCGTCGAGCAGGAGGCGCCCCTCTGCTGGGTGGGCCACGGCGCCAACAAGATCTGGCAGACCTGGGATCCCCACAACGACGAGTATTTCGCCTACATCCAGCAGTGCATCCTCGAGATGATCGAGCGGGATCGGAGCCACCCGTCGGTGATCGTCTGGTCTCTCGCCAACGAGTCGGCGTGGGGCCAAAACTGGAAGTGGGCCAACGCCAACGCCGCCGCGGCCGATCCCACGCGGCCCCGCTCCTTCCATGACCAGTGCTATGGCGGGTACAACAACCACGGCAGCGTCGAGATGCCCGTGGCCAACATGCACTATCCCGGCCCCGGCGGGCCGCAGA
>Ga0180429_10001639_pt1 | contig 18888 bp, 11 predicted proteins | sample SS_ome_FD_132428 | JGI IMG/M metagenome (GOLD analysis project Ga0180429, IMG submission 132428) | Hypersaline lake sediment archaeal communities from the Salton Sea, California, USA - SS_1_S_1 metaG | ecosystem: Environmental > Aquatic > Non-marine Saline and Alkaline > Hypersaline > Sediment ...
GCGACGCCGTGGGTCGCGCTCGGCTACGAGCTGACGCCCGACTACAACGAGCGCACCCGGCTGATGGGCACGCAGAACTTCATCGGCCAGCTCGCCTACGTCGTCTCGCCCTGGTTCCTCTGGATCATGACCTACAAGGGCTTCTTCCCCGATCAGGTGGCCGGCGCTGCCGGACTGGCGATCATCATTGCGGTCGTCGCCGCGGGACTCGGGATTCTGCCCGCCCTGCTGCTGCGTGAACGGATGCAGGCGATCGCCACGGCTGAAGCCGAGTCGGGCGCCGCGGACGGTAGTGCGCCGGTGGCGCCGGCGCTGCGTGGCGTGACCGAGTTTTTCCGCGGCTTCGGCGCTACGCTCTCTTCCAAGCCGTTTCTCAAGCTCTGCATCGCCACCTTCCTCGTCTTCAACGGTTTCATGCTGATTTCCTCCTTCCAGTTCTACGTGATCATCTACTACGTCTGTGGCGGCAATCAGGAGCTCGGCGCCAAGTACGCCGGGTATGCCGGCACCGTCGGCGCGGTCTGCACCTTCGCCGTCGTCGTCTTCATCACCTGGCTCGGCACCCGCATCGGCAAACGCCGCGCCTTCTTCGTCTCGACCGGTGTCTCCATACTCGGCTACGCGCTCAAGTGGATCTGCTACAACCCGGACTACCCGCTGCTGGTCGTCCTGCCGGCCCCGCTGCTCGCCTTCGGGTTGGGCGGGCTCTTCACGCTGATGCCTTCGATGGTCGCTGATGTGGTCGATACTGATGAACTCAAGACACACAAGCGCCGGGAAGGGATGTTCGGGTCGGTCTTCTGGTGGACGGTCAAGCTCGGCATGGCCGCGGCGCTCGCCGGCGGGGGGTACCTGCTCAACGCCACCGGCTTCGACGTCGAGCTCGGAGGAGAACAGACGAGTCGCACGATCTTGCTCATGCGCCTCTGCGACGCCGGCATTCCGATTGTCGCCTCGGCGATCGCGATCTGGTCGGTGTGGCGATACCCGATCACCGAGACGCGAGCCAACGAGGTGCGCGCCGAGCTCGAGCGCCGCCGAGGCAAGGCTCCTGCGCTGGAAGTCGCTGCCGGGGGGACGATCGAGAAGGCGTAGTCTCACCGGGAGTCTCGATCGATCCGCGCACGCCCGTTGTGCAGTGCTGTCCCCACGCGACCGGACACGTGGCGCGACGACATCCGCGTCACGTTCGAGAATGACGTGCTCACCGTGACCGGCGAGCGCAAGGGGCAGGGCGAGGAGAAGCAGGGCAAGCTGCACCGCAGCGAGCGTTTCTCCGGCAAGTTCACCCGCTCGCTGCGCTTCCCGAGCGACGTCGAGCCGGGCAAGATCGACGCGCAGTTCAAGGACGGCGTGCTCGAGATCTCGCTGCCGAAGCACGAGGGCGCGATGGTGCGCCAGATCGAGGTCAAGTAGCGAGGCTCGCGCCCTGTGAGGCGCTCTTCATAGAACGCACCGAGCGGGCCCGGCCCTCGCGGCCGGGCCCGCTCGTTCATCCGATGGTTGTGGACAGAAGATTCGTGATCCCGCCCCCGAACGTACTCATTGGCAATCAGGTAGCTCGCTCCATGATGCGCTCAGGAAACCGCTTGGCGGCGTCCTCAGACCCGGGCATCGCGCCAGCCCTCCCCCAATGCTGGTAGCGCACAGCGGAAGACATCCAATCCGCTTGCGGGTAAAGAGATGCGCCCGCGATTGCACGAATCCTCATTCCACAAGCTTGGGAACACCAACAGGTAGCGGCGACGACAGAAGCCCCGGATGAAGACCACCAACACGGTCTCCCTCCGGAGCCTGTCGCAAGAACCCCACGAACTCGCGTCTCGAAGACCTAGTGCAACAGCAGCACGCGTGTCGTGCGTACCACGTTTTCACTCGCCATGCGCACCCGGGCGGCCATCAGATAGACGCCGCTCGGCAGCGCGTGCCCGGTCTGCGCCGCACCCCGCCAGTGGTACTCGTTCCAACCCGCGGCAACCTCTCCGGTCGCGATCGTCGCCACCTGCCGCCCGTTTAGATCATAGACAACGAGCTCAACCTGCGCTGGCCGCGGCAACGCGAGCCGCACCGCCGCGTCACCGCCGTGACGCATCCGGGCGCTGAGGAGTACTTCCGTCGGGGCGGCCACCTGAACCTGCTCGCCGCCGTCACCCGGCATGGAGATCAGGTCCCCCCCCTCTTCCGCAGGGGCATCGGACTCGGAGAAATCCGTCTCCTCGCCGGGCAGCGTCGGATCGTCCGTGATCTCGGGAATGCCGCTCGGGTCGCCCAGGATCTCGATTTCGACCCGATCCTCGTAGTAGGTCGTCTGATAGATGAGGCCTAGCCCGGGAGCGCCCGTCTCGATCGCGAACTGCCCGCTGCGCGAACCGCAGGCAAGGATCGTGAAGTGGTCGCCGATCTGCGGCTCGTATCCATCGATCGAGCGAACGACCAGGCGGCCGTCGAGCGTCGCCTGGCCGCCGACCTGCAACAGATCCGACTCGCCGACCCCGGTTCCTCCGAGCTGGACATCGTAAGTGCCGGTGCTCGCCTGCGTGAAATCGCCCGTCAGAGAGAGCGTGCCGATCGACGCTCCCGGTTTCACCCAGCCACTGCTCGCGACACTGTTTTCGATCGTTCCACTGCCGCCGAGGGTGCCTCCCAGGATCGCGAGGGTCTCGATCGAAGCGGCAAAGGTCCCATCGACATGTAGGCGGCCGAGATCGATCTCCCCATTGCCGCTCTGCGCATACTCGCCCTGCACTGCCAGGCGGCATCCCGCGCCGACGACAACGTCGCCGCGCCAGTTGGTAAGCTCTCCCGCGGTCGTGAAGTCCCGGCCGCTATGCAGTTCGAGTCGACCGCCCGTCTCGATACGGTCGAGACCTGCCAGCGCATCGGTCGTCCCCTCATCGCTGTGAATCGTCGCCCCGGGGCCGATCAGGACGATGCCCCCGGCGAGCGTAGAGATGTTGCAGTCGATCCAGCGCATCGATCCACCCGCGGCGATCTGCCAGGTCCCCCCCGTCAAGGTACCGAGCCCGTAGTGACCGCTGTCGTCCAAGCGATCCGACCAGAAGGAGCCCCCGGCGCGCACGTCGGTCAGCCCCTGACTCTGATAGGTTCCAGAGTCGACCCAAATCGCGCCACCGGCGAGAGCCGAGACCGTGGCCGTGTTGATCACGGTTCCGCCGGTCACGTCGAAGTGCCCCCCCGCGCCGATCTCGATCGTACCCTCGTTGCGAAGCTGCCCCCCATCGACCGCAAGGGTTCCCTCTCCGGTCGCGGCGGCTGTTCCTCCGTTGACCAGCAGCCCGCTACCGGCTACGCGCACGCGACTGGTATCGACCGCCGCTAGATTCGCCTCGTTGAAGAGCGCGCCCGTCGTGATCGAGAGATCACCGCCCTGGTCGGCCCGCATGACGCCTCGATTGACCAGGCTGTCGCTCTTGCAGACCAGATCGGTCGCCGGGTCGTTGGCGACGATCGTGCCTTCGTTGATCATCCGCGCGAGGAGCTCTCCCGTCCCGTAGATCGTCTGCCCTGCACTGAACGTCACGCAGCCCCCCGTACCGGTACTGATCTGTGCGTCGTTGGTACTGGTCGAGCCGAGCCGCAGTCGAATCTCGCCGCTGCCGGTGACGGTCGTCACCTCGTCGAAGCGTAGGATGGCATTTTGGCCTTCCTCGTCGAAATTGACGTCGATCAGCCCCTCATTCGCAAAGGTGGGGCCATGAATCGCCAGCTGGCTATTCTCGTCGATCTGCAGCGTTCCCTGATTGGCGACTCCAGACAGGGTTGAGAGGCTGGGGCGGACGCACACGGCCCCCTCATTCGCGGTACTGAGCACACCACCGGAAAGCGAGGCGCTATTAAGCTGCACAACGCCCGCGTCGGCCACGATCTGCCCGCTGCCCTGCTGCTCGATATGGATGCCGGCAATGCGAAGCACGCCGCCGTTCTCCGCGCGCAACTCGCCCCGGTTCACCTTGTCGTTCGAGATCAGATCCAAACGCCAATCGCCATCATCCGCGCTGATCAGGCCCTCGTTGATCAGGACGGCGCCGATCTCCCCGGCGCCGCGGATCGTATGGCTCGCGGCCTGCGTCAGGGTCGCCCCGCCGACCGTAGTCAGGGCAGCATCGTTCTGATTGTTGTAGGTGACCATCTGGAGCGTGCCTTCTCCTTGCAGCTCGATGTCGGCCTCTGCCTGGACGACTGCGTTGGCTCCAGAGTCATTCGAGTTGACGACGATCGTGCCTTCGTTGCGTAGATAGCTGCCGGTCAGGGTCGTGGCCGCCCCTCCCCGGACACCGTAATCGCCGCTCTGGGTCAAATTCGCCAAAGAGACGTCTCCATAGGCATCGAAGGCCCCACCACTGCTGCTGGCCAGCTCGCCGCCGGTGATCGAGGCCTGGCCGGCCAGCCCCACGGTTCCCCCGTCCGCCGCGATCGTGCCGCCCTCCTGGAGGATCTCGCAGCCGCTGATCGTCAGTTCGGCGCCGTTGGTTCCCTGCAGCGTTCCGCGATTCGTCTTCGGATTCGTCGTCAGGAGCAGCGCCCGCGCCGGGTCATCGGCGGCGATCAGGCCCTCGTTGACCAGGGCTGCACTCAGCGTGCCAGCGCCCCGAATGGTGTGGCTCGCGCCCTGCGTCGCGGTTACCCCGTCGGAGCTCGTGATGTTGGCGTCGTTGAGATTGTTCGCCGCGACCATGACGCACGTCCCGTTCCCGGCGAGTTCGACATCTTCGATGAACGTTAGAAAGGAATTGTAGTTGGAGCTCGCGGGATTCAGCGTAATCGTGCCGTCATTTATCGTCTGCACGCCCCGCAGCTGCACCGTACCCGGCACGATGCCGAAGCTCCCGTCGTTCTCGACGTCCTCGAGAATCACGGTCCCGCCGGTCGTCTCCACGCTGCCGGCGCCCTGGCTGTCGAACCTGCCACCCACGACGATCGCCTCGTCCTCCAGGCGCACCGTCCCCTCGTTCCCGAACAGCGTCCCGGTCGCCACCTGCGTGAGCGTGCAGTCGGCGAGATTCAGATAACAGCCGGCGACGGCTCCGATGATCCCATGGTTGGTCTTGGCGTCGGTGTCCAACACCAGGCTGTGGCCAGACTCATCGGCCATGATCGTTCCGTAATTGATCAGCGCCGCATCGATCGTGCCCGCACCCCGGATCTCGTGTGCGGCCAGCTGGGTCAGAACCCCGCCGCTGCCGGAGTGGATTTCGGCGTCGTTCGTCTGACCGGACGTGCGCAGGCGCAATTCCCCGCTTCCGGCGAGCGCGACGTCTCCGTCGAATGCCAGCACACTGATGCTCGAGCCGGCGTTCGAGTTGATCGTCATCGTGCCTTCATTGATCAGGCTGTCGGCGCGGATCGTGAGGTTGCGGCCGTTGCGCGTCTCGATCTGCCCGCTCGCCTGATTGGTGATCCGTCCGTCGATCGTCGCAGAACCGGTGATCGCCCCGACAACGCCGGAGTTGATCAGCCCGTCTGAAGTCAGGAGCGTCAGCGCTTGGCTGGCGAGATTGAGTGTTGCCAGCGGATTGAGCAAGGCGACTGCATCCAGTGTCGGCGACAGATCGAGGGTGATGGTGTACGTGCCCCCATCGTCAGCGACCTGCGCACTCTCTCCCGCTTCGTCGGGAACATCGGACGGGTCCCAGTTGGCCGCCTCGTTCCAATCGCCGTCGACGGTGCTCGTCCAGGTGATCGTCTCGGCCGGAGAGGCTGCCGCAGCCGCCAGCATGAGCACCAGCAGCATTCCCGCCTTCGTCGCGTAGCCAACAGCGCGCGTGTGCGTTCGAGCCATCGTTCCCTCCTCACTCGGTTCATCTGCGATCCATCCTCCCGGGCCTCCGGCGCACGTCGCCCCCCCTGGCTCGGGCCACTGATGTGGCATAGAACGTAGCACCGGCGACTTACGCGCGCCTTACGCGGACGGAACGGTGGCGGAGGACCTGCTTTCTGCGGAGCATCTTGTTTCCCAGTAGTGGATTGCGCCAACAGGCAGCGGATCGGGAGTTGGGGCCGCGAGCTCCGGGCTGCACCCCCTGGCCCACCGTGCTAGACTCCGCGGCCGATGAAACTCCTCGGACATGACAAGCCGATCTTCGGCGTCGTCCACCTGGCACCGCTGCCGGGGGCCCCGGGCTACGGCGGGGCAATCGCGCCGATCCTCGCGCGCGCGCGCCGCGATGCCGAGACCTATCTGGAAGGCGGACTCCAGGGCATCCTCGTCGAGAACTACGGCGACCAGCCCTTCTACCGCTCCGCGGTCGGGCCCGAGACGGTCGCGGCGCTGACCGCGGCCGCCCGCGCGGTCCGGGCGCTGGGCGACTTCCCGCTCGGCGTCAACGTGCTGCGCAACGACGCACGCGCCGCACTCGCCGCTGCCGCCGCCGCCGAGGCGCAGTTCATTCGCGTCAACGTGCTCGCCGGCACGATGCTGACCGACCAGGGGCTGATCGAAGGCCCGGCGGCCGATCTGCTGCGCCAGCGCGCCGCCTGGGGCGTCGGCGTCAAGGTCTGGGCCGATCTGCTCGTCAAGCATGCCGTGCCGCTGGCGCCGCTCGATCCGGCCGAGGTCGCCCGCGATCTCACCGAGCGCGCCGGGGCCGACGCCCTCATCGTGACCGGCTCGCGCACGGGCGCCCCGGCTGACCCGGCCCGCCTCGCCGCGCTGCGTCGCGCCGCGCCAGGACCTTGGCTGGTCGGCAGCGGTATCACGCCGAGTACATTCGCGACCTATGCTCACGCCGCCGATGGATTCATCGTCGCCACCGCACTCGAGCGCGACGGCCGCTCCGGCGCCGAGGTCGAGCTCGAGCGCGTGCGCGCGCTGGCGCGGGCGCGGGCCGAGTTCCTCGCTGCGCCCGAAGACCATCCGGCGTCCGCCGCGCCGCGCGCGGGGGCGCGCGACGCCAAGAGGTGATCCCGATGTCCGATCGATCCGATGCCCGCTCGCGGCGCCCGCGCCGGCGCCGCCCCGCCGCAGGCCCCGGCGATCAACCGCCCTCACGCCAGCCGCGCGCCCGCGAGCCGCTGGGCGGCGCGTCGCAGTCCGAGCAGCACTTCGATCCGCTTCCGCGCGACTGGCAGGACGCGGCCGACGAAATCACCGCCTCGTTTCAAGCCCCCCGAGCTCTAAGCTCCGAGGAACGCGCGCTCCTGACCCGCTTCGTCCATCTCTGCTTGCGCTTCGCCTACATGGAGACGCGCGTGCAGGGCGAAATCTTGTGCGAGATCCCGACTCACCTGGACGCGCTGCGAGGCGCCGAGGCGCAAGGCTCAACCCCGAACGGAGAGACGGCAGGCACGGGATGCGACCCGGAGGCAATCGGCGCTCAGGCGGCGGCTCTGGCGGAAGCCGAGCGCCGCAATCTCGACCTCGATTCGCAGCCGATCGAGGACCTGGCCGACCTGCTCGATACGCGCGGGATCAAGACGATCGAGTGGCCCGGCTGGAATGGCGAGCGCGCCGGCGCTTTCCTCTTCGACCCGCGCACCGGTCCGGCACTGCTGGCCCTCGCCCCGCCCGGCTCGCGCAGCGCGCGCTACATGCTCGCCCACCAGTACGGGCACCTGCTGGCCGACGTCGATCCCTACGTCAACCGCTTCTGTCTGCATGGCACTCGCGCCGGCGCCGGGCACCGCACCTGCATGGGCGGCCGCATCGCCGACCGCCCGCAGCTCGAAGCGGTCCGCGACGATGCGTGGGAGGCGTGCGAACTGAGGGCCGACCTCTTCGCTCGCGCCCTGCTACTACCGGAGCGCCATTTCCTGGAGACGGCGCGCGCCTTCGAGGCCCAACCCGAGCGCCAGATCGATCTCGAGCGCATCGGGCATCTCGCCTACTACTACGGCGTCGAGCCGGCGGTCATTCTGCATCGCTTCGTCGATCTCGGCCTGCTGCCGGCGGACGAGGATCGCGCGCTGATGCCGCCCGAGGGCTGTCCGCCCGCCTTCGAGCGCTTCGCCGCCGGCGATGAGGAGCCGCTGCCCTATTCCGAGGAGCTGCCGCCTGGCCTGCCGCGGCGTTTCGTGAACCTCGACCTGGCGCTTTACTTGAAGCGCTCGGTCTCGCTCGAGCAGTTCGCCGTGCTGCTCGGGATCGAGCCCGACCAGGCGCGACGGTTCCTCGCCGCCTGCGAGCCGCCGCCGCCCGAAGCAGGCTCGCAGCTCCCGCCCGAGCTGGCGCAGTTGTTCGCTCGCCCCGAGGAGTGATATGCTGCCGCGGGCCGCAAGCGCTGGGGAAGCATGGGACTGAGAAGACGCAAGCGACAGTTCAGCCGGGATCTACGCCGGCTGCTCAATTTCCTCGGCGAGGGCATCTGGACCGAGGATGTACGCCGCACGGGCGGCATGCGCGGCTTCTTCTACCAGCAGCTGCGCGTGCTCGTCGTCGTCGGCCGCAGCCTGCCGCGCGGTCAGATCCCGCTGCGCGCCGCGGCGATGACGCTCGCCACGCTGCTCGCACTGGTGCCGGGGATCCTGCTCGCCTTCACGCTGCTCGGCGCCTTTGGCGGCTTCGAGCAGCTGCGTGAGGCGCTGCAGCGCTTCATTCTCGAGAACATCGTCACGACCGCGCAGGAGCAAGTCTCTTCCTTCCTCGAGCGCTATTTCCAGGGCGCGCGCGCCTTTCAGGGCATCAGCGTGATCTTCCTGCTCGGCGGTGTCTTCGGCCTGTTGGCGACAATCGAGGACGCCTTCAACCAGATCTGGGGCATCAAGCGCGGCCGTGCGCTCTCCCATCGCTTGACGACCTACACGACGATCGCGGTGCTCGGCCCGTTCCTGGTCGCGCTCAGCCTGACGATGACCGCTTCCCTGCAGAACGCCGCCGCGCTGGAGGGGATCGCCTCCTGGGCGCCCGTGAGCACGATGCTCGGGTTCCTCTTCGGCCTCCTGCCGCCGCTGGTGACGATCTTCGGCCTGACGCTGCTGTACTGGATCATGCCCAACGCCAAGGTCGGGCTCGTCTCCGCCTTCTCGGGCGCCTTCGTCGCCGGCGTGATCTGGGAAATCAGCAAGTGGGGCTTCGGCTTCTACCTCTCCTCGGCGACGATGTACCAGACGCTCTACGGTCCACTAGTCGCCATTCCGTTGCTCTTTCTCTGGATCCAGCTGAGCTGGGTGATCGTCCTCTTCGGCGCGCTGCTCACCTTTGCGCGTGAAACGGCGGGCGACTTCCAGCTCGAGGAGGGTGCAATCACGGCCGGCTACCGCGACCGGCTCAAGGCAGCGATCCGCTGCCTGGTCCAGATCTGCATCGCCCACCAGCGCGGCGAAGCGGCCCCGCACGTCGGCGTCCTCGCCCATCGCCTGCAGCTTCCCGTGCGCCTGGCGCGCGCGGTCGTCGGCGACCTGCTCAGCGGACGCCTGCTGCACGAGGTGATGGACGATCGCGTCAAGGGCGAGGGAGGCCTCGTGCCGGCCAAGGACCTGCAGAACCTGACCGTCTACGACGTCGCCGCCTGCATGCTGGCCGCCGGGTCGAGCAGCCCGCCCGAGACGATGCGCACGGCCGAGGAGCGTGAGGCGGAGCGCATCGTGCGCCAGATCGACACGAGCCTCGAGAATCTCGGCGGTCCGATCACCTTCGCGCGCATCGTCGCCACGCTCGATCGCCGCGAGAGCGAGCTGCCCGACACCGGCCCGGTCGGCCTCCTCGGCCGGGCGGGCGGCGCGCGCGGCGAGGAGGTCGAGCCGTAGGCCGCGGGGTGAGAGGATCGCACCGCAGGCCGCGGGGCGACGATTCTCGTGCCTCCAGGGTGTTCTCCGCCCCCCCGACTGCGCTATACTCGTTCGCTTGCAACGAGCCCTGCGGGGCGTTTGCTGCACCGCCCGGTGCGGTGCGCGCTTCGCCGGTCACAGAGGAGATGTCATCGGACCATGGATCCCAACGACTTCGTCATGGGGATCAGCGGGGATGCCGGCGAGGGCGTCATCGTCACCGGCGACCTGATGACCCAAATCGCCGCCCGCGCCAACCTGCAGATCTCGAGCACCCAGACCTTCCCGGCCGAAGTGCGCGGCGGGCAGTCCTTCGTGCAGATCCGCTTCGGCGTCGACAACGTCTACAACCCGGGTGACAAGCTCGACGTGATCGTCGCCTTCAGCGTGCTCGCCTATCACTGGGTCAAGCACCTGGCGACGAGCAACGCGATCGCCTTCGTCGACGGTGATCCGGACGAGATCGACATGAGCGCCACCTTCGGCGACTGGGAAGGCGGCCCGATCTACGTCGTGCCGATGACCAAGATCGCCAACGAAGTGATCGGCGAGAAGCGCGCCAAGAACATCGTCGCGATCGGCGCCGTCTGCGCCCATATCGGATTGCCCGAGGAGCATGGCGCCTACTTGATCCGCCGGCTTTTCGAGCGCAAGGGCGACAAGGTGATCGGTGCCAACATCGCTGCCTTCGAGGCGGGCCGCCGCTACGCGCTCGACCGGTTGCAGAAGAAAGACCATCTGACCGTCCCGCAGCTTCCGGGCGAAGGACACATGGTGCTTTCCGGCAACGATGCGATCGCCCTCGGCGCGCTCTACGCCGGCTGCCGCTTCTACGGCGGCTATCCGATCACACCGGCGACCGAGATCATGCACCTGCTCGCTTCCGAGCTGCCCAAGGTCGGCGGCACGATGTACCAGGCCGAGGACGAGATTGCCTCGCTGGCCGCCGTCCTCGGCGCCTCCTTCTCGGGCCTGCGCGCGATGACGGCGACCTCGGGGCCCGGGCTATCGCTGATGTCGGAGCTGATCGGACTCTCGAGCATGGCGGAACTGCCGGTCGTGATCGTCGACGTGCAGCGCGGCGGCGGCAGCACCGGGCTGCCGACCAAGACCGAGCAGTCGGACTTGCACATGGCGCTCTACGGGGGGCACGGCGAATTCCCGCGCGTCGTCATGGCGCCGATTTCGATTCGCGACTGCTTCAACGTGATGCGCCGCGCGTTCGAGATTTCCGAGACGTATCAAGTGCCGGTGATCGTCCTCTCCGAGCAGGCGCTCGGGCACCGGCGCGCAACGGTGACGAAGAAGCTCTTCAAGAAGACGCCGATCGTCGACGTCGATCGACCGCTCAAGACATGGGAGAGCAACTACATTCGCTACCGCGTCACCGACAGCGGGATCTCCCCCCGCGCGCTTCCGGGCGATCCGGAGGGCATGCACCACATCACCGGGCTCGAGCATTGGGACTTCGGCGGTCCCTCCTACGAACCGAAGAACCGCACCAAGATGGTGCAGAAGCGCTTTCGCAAGCTGCGCAACCTCGACCGCAAGTACGGCGGCGTCTTTGCATTCAAGGGCGATGGCGTCCTGGAGCGCCATCACGCGACGACCGATGACGAGGCCGGCCGGCTCTCTTCCGCCACGGCCGCCTTCCGCGGCGAGGTCGGCATCATCGGCTGGGGCGCGACCGCCGGCGTCGTGCGTGAGGCGATCGCACGCGCCGAACGGCGTGGGATCGAAGCGAGCGCCATCTTCCCACGCCTGATCTATCCGCATCACGATCTAACGATCCGCCCCTTCATCGAAGGCCACAAGCGGATCATCGTGATCGAAGAGAACTTCATGAGTCAATATGCGCGCTTTCTGAAGAACCACTACGAGTTCGAGCCGATGGCGCTCAACAAGTACGATGGCCTCCCCTTCACGCCCGAGGAGGTCCTGCACAAGATCGAGGAGGTAGCCAACTATGTCTAGCGCGGCCACCCCCAACGCGGCCCCGGCGGCAGCGGCCGACGCGGCATCCGCCACCGCGGCCGAACCGCAGTGGAAGCCGGCCGACTACCGCAGCCGCATCAAACCGATCTGGTGCCCCGGCTGCGGCAACTACGGCTTCTTGACGGCGCTGATGCGCTCGCTCGCCGAACAGGGGATCGACCCGAAGGACCTGGCGATCATCTCCGGCATCGGCTGTTCGAGCCGCCTGCCCGGATTCGTGCGCAGCTATGCCTTCCACGGCGTTCATGGCCGGGCGTTGCCGGTTGCGCTCGGCGTCAAGCTCGGCAATCCGCGGCTGAAGGTCATCGTGGTCGGCGGCGACGGCGACGGGCTTTCGATCGGCGCCGGGCACTTCCCGCACGTGACGCGTCGCAACATCGACCTCACCTACTTCCTGCTCGACAATCGCATCTATGGACTCACGAAGGGCCAGACGTCGCCGACGACACCAGAGGGTGGCTGGACCAAGACCGCCCCGCTCGGCGTGCTCGAGAGTCCGATGAACCCGGTCGGTCTGGCGATCGCCTACGGCGCGACGTTCGTCGCCCGCTGCTACACCGCCAAGCTGAAGGAGATGCAGGATCTGATCACGCAGGCGATGGAACACAAGGGCTTCAGCGTTCTGCAGGTAATGACGCGCTGCGTTACGTTCGGCAAGAGCTGCGGCTTCGACCAGATCGACAACGTGCTCGACCCGATTCCGGCCGACCATGATCTGCATGACGCGCGTGCCGCCTTCACGCTCGTGGACGAACGCGAGAAGCTCTACACGGGCGTCTTCTACCGCGGGGAACGGCCCGAGTTCGTCGAATCGCTACGCTCGATCGGGGCGGCCCACGGCCGTGATCTCGACGGCAGCGCGCCGAAGATCGATGTCGAGCGCGTGATCAAGCGCTTCAGCTAGGCCCGCGGCGCGGGGGTGGCCGTCATGATCCTCGGGCGCATTCTGAAACCGGAGCTGATCCGTCTCGAGCTCGAGACGAGTCCTCTCGAGCCGCCTGAAGAGTCGGTCGATCACGAACGCCTGTTGTGGGACATCAAGGAAGCGGCGCTGGCCGAGCTGGCGGCGCTCGTCGCCGAGTCGGGGCGCATCGGCAGCGTCAAGCGGCTGACGACGGATCTGATCAATCGCGAGAAGAAGGCGACGACGGGGCTCAGTCACGGGGTCGCCATTCCGCACGTGCGCACGCGTGAAGCGCGCGAGTTCATCGCCGCCTTCGCGCGCTCCACTCCGGGGATCGACTTCGATTGCCTCGACGGCGAGCCCGCCCACGCCTTCATTGTCCTTGTGGCCCCGCCGTACGACGATACGCTCTACCTGCGCATCTACAAGCAGCTCGCCGAGGCGATCGCATTTCACGATGCCGCCCGGCAGCTGCGCGAAGCGCAGGATGAAGGCGAGGTGATTCGCGTCTTCAAGCAGATGTAGCCGCGGCGCAGCGAACCACGGAAAGGGCCGGCATGGATGTCGTCGTCTCCTTTGGCTGTCTCTCCCTGCTCCTGCTCGCCGGGAAGCTCCTGCGCGTGCGCAGCGGCCTCTTTCAGCGCCTCTACCTGCCCGCCTCGGTGATCGGAGGGGTGCTCGGCCTGGTCTTGATCCAGCTCCTGGGCTCGCGGCTGCCGGCGGTCTGCACGGCCGGCTGGTCGCGCCTGCCGGGGCTGCTGATCAATGTCGTCTTTGCGGCGCTCTTCCTCGGAATCACGATCCCGCCGCTGGCGACGATCTGGCGCCGCTCCGGACCGCAGCTCGCCTACGGTCAGATCGTCGCCTGGGGCCAGTACATCGTCGGCCTGGCGGTCGTGGTCGTGATTCTGGGGCCGTTGCTCGGGACGTCACCGCTCTTTGGGGTCATCGTCCCGGTCGGCTTTGAGGGCGGTCACGGCACAGCCGGCGGGCTCGCCGAGAGCTTTCGGCAGCTCGGCTGGTCGGAGGGCACCGACTACGGCCTCGCCTCGGCAACGGTCGGGATCGTCTCGGCGATCGTGATCGGGATGGCGCTGATCAACTGGGCCGTGAGGCGCGGGATCCTCGAGCACGTGCAGCCGATGAGCTCGCTGCCCGAGGCGGAACGCGCCGGCCTCTATCCCGAGGGGCGCCGCCCGGTCGCCGGCCGCCAGCCGGTCGTCGCCGACTCGGTCGACTCGCTGGCGCTGCAGCTGGCGATCGTCGGCCTCGCGGTCCTGATCGGCTTCGGGCTCAAACAGGCGCTGATCGGAATCGAGACCGCCGCCACCGGCAGCGACGGCCCGCCGATTCTGCGCGCCTTTCCGCTCTTTCCGCTGTGCATGATCGGCGGGCTTCTGGTGCAGCTTCTCACCGACCGGACGATGGAGAACTCGCCGATCGACCGCGGGCTGATGCAGCGTCTCGGCGGGCTGGCGCTCGACTTCCTCGTCGTCGCCGCGATCAGCACGATCCGTCTGAGCGTCGTCGCCGAGGGGCTGCTGCCCTTCGCCGTGATCGTCGCCGGCGGCATCCTCTGGAACGTCTTCTGCATCCTCTGGCTTGCGCGCCGCCTGCTGCCCAACTACTGGTTCGAGCGCGCGATCGCCGAGATGGGCCAGTCGATGGGCGTGACGGCGACCGGGCTCCTGCTGCTGCGCGTCGTCGACCCGAAGAGCGAAAGCGATGCGCCCTCCGCCTTCGGCTACAAGCAATTGCTGCACGAGCCGTTCATGGGCGGCGGCCTGTGGACGTCGACCGCGGTCTTGCTCGTCGCGACACGCGGCGCCGGCCTGGCGCTGGCGATCAGCATCGGCGCGGTCCTCTTCTGGCTCGTCGTCTGGGCCCTCGTGCTGCGGCCGCGCGGCTAGCGGAACGGGGTCGTGGCGCGACCCTGCCAACGCGCCGCAGCGTTTCGCCTTTCCACCTGCAAGTGCTAGACTTGAGCTACGGATCGGTCGCCGCGGAGGCGACCGCGCGCAACCGCCCAGGGGGCCGAAGCCCCCGTTCCGTGGCCGAGCACAGCGTCCGTACGGCCTCCGTCCGCGTGGGCCCGCAGAGACGCGTACGGCCGGGCACCCCACGCTGCAGCACGGAAAGGAAGGCACCATGCCGCACGCCACGCTCTGCGATCGCCTGCCCCGACGTCCATTCATCGCCCGCTGCGCGTTCGCGCTCATGCTGGCTGCGGCCATGCTCCTCTGGATGGGAACCGCGGGCGCGGCCACGATCATCGATCATCAAACCGACGACATCTGGGACATCCCCGCGGCGGCGATCGAGCAGGCGAAGGCAGCGCTACACATCGCCTACGGACATACGTCCCATGGCAGCCAGCTCATCTCGGGCATGGGCCAAAGCGGCGGGGCTGAGCTCGACCAGTTCATGAGCAATAACGGCGCCACACCGGGGCTCTATCTCTGGAACTCGGGCGGCACCGGCGGCGCGCTCGATCTGCGTGATTGCCCCTTTAGCGGCGCCTACGACCTCGGCAATCCGGATCGCTATGCCTGGGAGGCCGCCACGCGCAACTACCTGTCCGACCACCCCGAGTGCAACGTCATCATCTGGTCCTGGTGCGGGCAGGCAGCCACGTCGCTCGACAACATCGACATCTACCTCGATCTGATGGAAGGTCTGATCGCCGACTACCCGAGTGTCGACTTCGTCTTCATGACCGGCCACCTCGACGGCAGTGGCGATGATGGGCAGCTCAACCTCGCCAACGAGCACATTCGCAACCACTGCCTGACGCATGACCGCATTCTCTATGACTTCGCCGACATCGAAAGCTACGACCCGGACCAGCTCGTCAACTACATGCCGCTACTCTGCAACGACAACTGCGACTACGACAGCGACGGCAACGGTACGCGCGATCGCAACTGGGCGATCGAGTGGCAGGAAAGCCACATCGAGGGTGTCGACTGGTGGCCGTCGGGCGCCGCGCACAGCCAGCACCTGAATGGGAATCTCAAGGGGTATGCCGCCTGGTGGCTCTGGGCGACGCTCGCCGGCTGGGGATCGGCCGCGGTCGAGCCGGAACCTGCACCGGAAGACGGCGCCCGGCTCCTGCCCTGCCAACCGAATCCGATGCACACCACGGCTACGATCCGCTTCGAGCTCGCGGCGCCGCAAGCGCTCGAGCTCTGCATCGTGAGTGCCGACGGCCGCCGCGTTGCAACGCTCCTCGAGGGGCGGATGGCGGCCGGACGGCACGCGGTCGCGTGGCACGGCCGCGGCGATGCCGGTGAGAGGGTCGCCGCGGGCGCCTACTTCGCCCGCCTGCGCGTGCGGGGCGGCGCGCAGACGGCGAGCACGCCGGCGGCGAAGCTGCTGCTCGTCGACTAGACGGCCCTCGGCCCTGCGTGCCGCAAGAAGCGTGTGCCCCTACGCCCGCACGAGCCGCTTGTACTTGATCCGGTGCGGGCGGTCCGCCTCGGCGCCCAGGCGCCGGCGGCGGTCGGCCTCGTAGTCCTGGTAGTTGCCCTCGAACCAGTAGACCTGGCTCTCCCCCTCGAAGGCGAGGATGTGCGTCGCCACGCGGTCGAGGAACCAACGGTCGTGACTGATGACGACGGCGCAGCCGGCGAAGCTGAGCAGCGCGTCCTCGAGCGCGCGCAGCGTATCGACATCGAGATCGTTGGTCGGCTCATCGAGCAGGAGGAGGTTCCCGCCCGACTGCAGGAGCTTCGCCAGGTGCACGCGGTTGCGTTCGCCGCCCGACAGCACGCCGACCGGCTTCTGCTGATCGCCGCCGCGGAAGCCGAAGCTGGCGACGTACGCGCGCGACTTCATCTCACGCTTGCCGACCTGCATCAGGTCCTGGCCGCCCGAGATCTCCTCCCAGATCGAGTTCTCGGCGTCGAGCGCGGCGCGGGATTGATCGACGTAGGCGACCGCGACCGTTGAGCCGACGGTCAGTTTGCCGGCATCCGGCTCCTCTTGGCCGACGATCATGCGAAAGAGCGTCGTCTTGCCGGCGCCGTTCGGTCCGATCACGCCGACGATGCCGCCGCGCGGCAGGGCGAAGTTCATGTCCTCCATCAGCAGGTTGTCGCCGTAGCCCTTGCGCACGTGCTCGGCGTGCACGACGACGTCGCCGAGGCGCGGCCCGGGCGGAATCACGATCTCGGCCGTCTCTTCGCGCTTCTGCATGTCCTGCTGGAGCAGCTCTTCGTAGGCCTGCAAGCGCGCCTTGCCCTTGGCCTGACGCGCGCGCGGCGACATGCGCACCCACTCGAGCTCGCGTGCGAGCGTGCGCTGGCGCTTCGATTCCGCCTTCTCCTCGACCCGCAGCCGCTCCGACTTCTGCTCGAGCCAGGAGGAGTAGTTGCCCTCCCACGGGATGCCGTGCCCGCGGTCGAGCTCGAGAATCCAGCCGGCGACGTTGTCGAGGAAGTAGCGGTCGTGGGTGACGGCAACGATCGTGCCGGGAAAGTCTTTCAGATGCCGTTCGAGCCAGGCGACCGACTCGGCGTCGAGATGGTTCGTCGGCTCATCGAGAATCAGCAGATCCGGCTCGGCGAGCAGCGTGCGGCAAAGCGCCACGCGGCGGCGCTCCCCGCCCGAGAGGTGGGTGACCGGAGCGTCGCCCGGCGGACAGCGGAGCGCATCCATCGCGATCTCGAGCTTGCGGTCCAGCTCCCAGCCGCCGCGCGCCTCGATCTGCTCCTGCACCTCCGCCTGCTTGGCCAGGAGCGACTCCATCTCGTCCGGCTCCAGCGGCTCGGCGAACTTGGCACTGATCGCCTCAAACTCCGCCAGCAGGTCGCGCATTTCGAAGACGCCCTCTTCGACGTTCTCGCGCACCGTCTTCTCGGGATCGAGCTCGGGCTCCTGTGCCAAGTAGGCGATCTTGGTCCCGGGCGCGGGCCAGGCCTCGCCGACGAAGTCGGGGTCCTCGCCTGCCATGATCTTGAGCAACGACGACTTACCACTGCCGTTCGCGCCCAGCACGCCGATCTTGGCGCCATGGTAGAAGGAGAGCCAGATGTCGCGCAGGACGACCTTGTCCGGCGGATGCACCTTGCCGGTGCCCTTCATCGTGTAGATGAACTGCTGTGCCACGCGCTTCCTTCCTGTGCCGGGACCACCGTTCGGACCTTGCTTTCGCGAAGCCTAGCCGAACGGCACCCGGGGCTCAATGGCCCGAAGTCCGCGAAAACTCTGTACGGACCCGCGCAACGGCGCGGAGCTTCTGCCAGCGGGACCGCTTTCCCTCTTGTGCTGCGATCCCTCGCCAGGCGCGCATTTGTCCTGGCTCTGATCGCCTCCCTCAGGGCAAGCCCTATTGCCTCGGGCGACCCTGGCACTTGAGAACGCGGCCCTGCGGCAGCAGTTGGGTGTCTACCTGCGGACCGGCCGCCGCGCTCGGCTGCGCACCGAGGATCGCCTCTTCTGGGTCGCCCTCCGAGGACTCTGGCCGGATCGGACCCGTTCCTGGTCATCGTAAGGCCCGAGACCGTGACCCGTTGACACCGACAGGGCTTCCGGATCTTCTGGCGTCGCAGATCCGGGAACCGACGACTCGGACGAACCCCGCATCCCTGGCGAGCACAGCGCCTTCATCCAGCGCATCTCCGGGGACCATCCGGAGTGGGGCGAGGACCGGATCGCGGAGGAGCTGGCCGTGAAGTTCGGCGTGGACCACTCCCGAAGCACCCTCCGCCGCTACATGGTCCCTCGCCAAGGGCCGCCTCTTTGAGATCAGACCTGGCGCACCTTCATCCACAGCCACGCGAGAAAGGTCTGGGCCTGCGACTTCTTGGCCCAGTACACCGCACTCTTTGCGGTCGTCTACATCTTCGTCGTCATCGAGGTCGGCTCTCGTCGGATCGTCCACGTCAACACTACAACCAGCCCAACCCTGGCTTGGATCAAGCCGCAGATCCGCGAGCCTCCGGCTGAGGATCGAACGCCTCGCTTCCTCGTGCATGTCAACGATGGGATCTTCGGGCAGTACGGCAGGCCAGTCACCGTAGAGGACAACGGTCGGAAGCGCAGCCACCGCTGCCATCTGGACCGCTGGCTGGGCGAGGTCATGGAAATCGAGGGCAACCCCATTCCTTTCGGCGCACTGAGTGCTTCCCCGTTCGTCGAGCGGCTCGTTCGCACGCGGCGAGAGGAGGATCTCAATCACTTCCTCTTCCTGACCGCCAACCACATCCGCCGTGTCGTCGCCGAGTACGTCCGCCACTACAACGGGGCGCGACCCTCGCAGGCGA
>Ga0180429_10001640_pt1 | contig 18886 bp, 17 predicted proteins | sample SS_ome_FD_132428 | JGI IMG/M metagenome (GOLD analysis project Ga0180429, IMG submission 132428) | Hypersaline lake sediment archaeal communities from the Salton Sea, California, USA - SS_1_S_1 metaG | ecosystem: Environmental > Aquatic > Non-marine Saline and Alkaline > Hypersaline > Sediment ...
CCGTTGGGCAGTCGAGACGTCACCCCCGCGATCTCGGAGATCCGGCGCGCGCTGCCCGAAGGCGGTGCCCTCATCAATACGCTGAATGGGGATACCAACTTCGCCTTCTTCCATGGCCTGGCCCAATCCGGCCTCGACCTCTACGACGACTACACGGTCATGAGCTTCTCGATCGCCGAGGAAGGGGTTTCGGCGATCGGGGCGGCCGTCATGGCGGGCAGCTACGCCGTCTGGCATTTCTATCACGGGTCGGGGGCTCCCGAAGCGAGCCCTTTCGAAGAGTCGTTCCGGGAGGCCTATGGAGCGCGTCGGCTGACGAGCTCTCCTGCCGTCTCCGCCTACAGCATGGTCCACCTTTGGGCGATCGCGGCTGAGACCGCGGGCACCACCGACATCGATCGCGTTCGAGATGCGCTTCCGGGCACGGTTTTCGAGAGCCCCGCCGGTCGGGTGGAGATCACCGAGAATCATCACCTGATTCAATCGGCGATCATCGGGCGCGTCGATGCGACGGGACGATTCGAAAGGGTGGCCGAAGCCGGTGTGATCGAGCCCGTGGCCTTCCATCCGCTGCTTTCGGACGGCCGAACCAGTACGTGCGACTGGCGAGGGCATGGCGGGGGGAACGGCTGAGGTGTCCCATCCCCGAGTCAGACTTCTGCTTCTCGCGTTCCTCGGCCTCGCCCTGTGTGCGATCGCGACTTCGGCGCTCTACATGAGCTCGGGCGCACAAAGCGTGGGCTACTTCAAGGCGCACGACGAGACGGAAACGCGCAGCCTGCTCCCGCCTCTGAGTGAACTCCCTCCGGAGACGCCGCTCGTCTACATCGGGATCTTCGTCGAGAAGGTCTATGAGCTTTCGCTGGTCTCGCGCACGTTCTCGGCGGATGGCTACATCTGGCTGGAATGGCCTGCCGAGGTCGATCGACTGATGCGAGAAGAGTCGATTTCGCCGCTCGAGCTGGTCCGGATGCCAAACCGGGTCGAGATCTGGGATTCCCTCTTCGAGGCGACGAGCGAAGAACCCATCGAGCTCTCTGCCGGACGCTTCTATCAGCGCTACCGATTCTCGAGCCGCTTCTACGACGACGACATCCTGCTCCATCGGGATCCCTTCGACAGCCTCAGCCTCCCGATCGTGATCGAGATCGGCCCCCTGTCGATGTCACAGAAATACGCCGGCGTGACGCTCATTCCTCACCATCAAGCAAACGGCTTCATCGGCTTGTCGGGGTCCATCAGTGGGTACAGGCTCGAGACCGCGATGCTGACGCCCCTCCTTCACCATTATCCGAGCCGCTTTGGATCGTGGTATCGACCGACCCTCAGCCAGGCCCGACTCGACATCGTCTACCGCGCCGACTACTGGAGCGCCTTCCTCAACTGGATCTTCCCGCTGCTCATCATCATGGCGATCGTTCTCCTCGCCCCCTCCGTCGCCGGATCTCTCGGCGACGTTCGGATCGCGATTCCCTCGACCGCGCTTCTATCGCTGATCTTTCTCCAGCAGTCGTACCACGACGAACTCCCCGCCCTCCCCTACTTGACCTTTCTCGACAAGCTGTTCTCGATCAGTTTCGCGATCTGCCTCGGCCTCTTCGCGCTCTTCACCTGGGGAACGACGATCTTCGATCAGGCTGCCGAGCCGGAGAGGCCACGTATCGCCGCCCGCATCAACCAGATCGACACGATCTTCCAGACCTCCTGCTTCATCATCTTCATGATCGTGGCGCTGGTCGCGTGGAACGGAAGCTGACGGATAGAGCCTCACGGCAGGGCCGGGCGAACGAGCGGACAAGGAAGACTCGTGTCAGACGGATTCGGCGCCCCGGTCGAGGCAGGTCGTGAAGAGGCCCTGGTCGACGTATCGCTCGCAGATCTTCTCCGCGTACTCGAGCGAGAAGAACCGGCCCACGGGATGAACCACCCCCCCTCGCTCTTTACGGGCAGGCTGCGGCAGGGAGAACGCTTCCACCCGCGCAACCTGCTCCGGCGTCTGCGGCACGATCACGACCTCGAAGCGACCTTCGGCGTCTGAATGCGAGGCGTAGCCCGCGACCATCGCGGCGATTTCGTCGATCGCCGCGCTCTCTTCGGGTGAAACCTCGGCGTCCGCCCAGACGATCTGCTCCAACACGTCCAGCATCTCGAGCGCTTGATGGACAGGGGGAAGCGTCCCGAGGTACGCCTCCACCGCCCGGCGCGCGGTCGCGACGTCGACGGGGCCCCCTTCTCCCGATGCAGGCATCGCCGACAGCTCGACGCCCCAGCGCTCGGCAAAGCGACTCAGCAGTCTCCACTCACGAGGATCGATGACGCCGTCGAGTCCGGCGATCGCCTCGAAGACGGCGATCAGCTCACCCTTGCTGGCGGCGTCTCGTCCGAGCGTCTCGGTCGTCGCGTCCATCTGCTCACGGCGACGCACGTCCTCGAAGCGCTTCAGCAAACCCTCCACCGACGCTCGCCGTTTCTCTTCCGCCTGCAGGTCGTGAAGAATCCGTCCCTTGTGCATCATGATGATCCGATCGCCCAGCGAGACGGCCTGCTGCATCGAATGGGTCACCATCATCGTCGTCAGGCGATCCCGCTGCACGATCTCATGCGTCACGCGGATGACCTGATCGGCGCTCTTCGGGTCGAGGGCCGCCGTATGCTCGTCGAGCAGCAGGAGATCCGGCTTGATCCACGACGCCATCAGCAGCGTCAACGCCTGTCTCTGCCCACCCGAGAGGGTCCCGATCGGGTTGTCGAGCCGATCCTCCAGACCCATCTCGAGGGTCCGGACACGATCACCGATCTCGCTCCTCAGGTTCGAAGAGAGGTTCCGGCCAAGGCCGCGACCGAGGCCCCGTCTCGCGGCGAGAGCGAGGTTCTCGGCGATGGACATGCTCGGCGCCGTACCGCTGAACGGGTTCTGAAAGACCCTTCCGATGGAAACGGCACGCCTGTGTTCGGCCCAATTCGTCATCGCGTGTCCAGCGAGCTCGATCTCGCCCGAGTCGGGCAGAAACGATCCCGCTACGGCATTCAGCAACGTCGACTTTCCGCTCCCGTTCGTACCGATCACGATCAGGAAGGAACCCTCCTTCAATTCGAGGTTCACGCCTTGAAGCGCGCGGACCTCGTTAGGGGTCCCCCGATGGAAGGTCTTGGCGATTCTCGTCAGCTTCAGCACGCCCTTCAGCCTCCTTCCTCTTGACCCCATCGCCGCGATTGCCGGAGGCGACGAAGCAGCGTCGGCCCCGTCAGCGCCGCCAGAACGAAGAGCGCCGTGATCAGCTTGAGGTCATTGGGGTTGAGTCCGGCACGGAGCGCGATCGAGACGAGGAGCCTGAAGAGCAGCGACCCCATGACGGCGCCACAGAACATGATCCCCAGCGACGCGGAGCCGACGAGAGCTTCACCGATGATGACGCTGGCCAATCCCAGCGCGATGATGCCGATGCCCATCTGGACATCGGCAAACCCCTGGACCTGGGCGAGCAGAGCACCGCTCAGCGCGATCAAGCCATTCGAAAGTGCGAGACCGATGATGGTCAAGCGATCGACGCTCACGCCGAGCGCCGAGATCATCTGCGGGTTGCTCCCCGATGCGCGCATCGCCGAACCGATTTCGGTCTGGAAGAACCAGTTCAGCACGACCCCGAGAAGGAGGACGAGCGCAAAGATCGAAAGGAGAATGGAGGCGTCGCGCGTCGCGACCTGCCAGCCAAGAACCTCGATCGACTTCTGCGCACCAAAGATCCAGCTCCCGAAATCTTCGGCATAGGTCGCGAGCGTCGTCTCCTGGACGATCGGAATGTTGCTCCGACCCATCACGCGCAGGTTGACCGAGTACAGCGCCGTCATCGAGAGGATGCCCGCGAGCAGGGGCTGGATGCCGAGCTTCGTCGCCATCGTTCCGGTCGCGCCTCCCGCCACGCAGCCCGCCAGAACGGCGGCCAGCGTCGCCTCGACAGGTCCGGCCCCCTGCATGATCAGCGCCGCCGCAACGGCGCCCCCGAGCGTGATCGACCCCTCCGCCGTGATGTCGGGAACGTCGAAGATTCGAAAGCTCACGTAGACGCCCAGGGCGAGCAACGAGAAGACCAGTCCCAGAGTCAGAGCCCCGATCAACAGATTCATAGGGATCCGCCTCCTTCTTGCCGCGCACTTCGATCCCACGCGAGTGCCGCCGGGGGAGCCGGCAGCGGAACGTCCCGGCGGTCGACGCGATCGTTTTCGATCACCGTGGATGCTCGCGCCAGGAGGTCAGCGGGGAGAACCCATGGGTCTCGCAGCCCCTCGAGCGCGTCGAGGTTGATGTGAAGCGTATCGGGGGTCCAGTTGAGCACCGGGATCGAGGCAGGCGACCGTCCCTCGAGGACGTCCGCGACGAGTCGCCCCTGTTCGACGCCGATCTCGAAGAAGCTCGACCCCAGATCGATCAATGCGCCTCGCTCGGCCGTCCCCGGAAGCGAAGTGACGACGGGCACCCGCGCGCGGCGAGCGGCTTCGATCATGACGTCTGCGGCCGTGCTGACCGTGATGTCCGTGCTGATCCAGAGCACGTCGACGCCACGAGCCAACACCGAAGCCGCCACCTCGCCTGCCGCCGTCGATGATTCGGCGTTTCCGTCTACGAGCGTGATTCCGAGCCGTGCGGCCGCGTCTCGGGCGAGTCGCGTCGCCGCTTCGGAGTTCGCCTCCGCTGGATTCCACACGAGTCCGACCCGATCGAGCTCGGGATGGATCTCCTTCAACAGATCGAAGAGTTCGTGAACCGGAGGCAGACTGCCGAGCCCCGCCATGTAGGGCGGATGCAAGAAGGGGTCCTCAGCATCCACCCCCACGCCCGCCTCGAAGGGGTTGGACGTGAGACCGAAGAGGTGCAAGCGGGGCGGGTCCCCAAAGCGGTTGGCGTTGGCGACGGTCTGCAGCGAGATCGTCGAGGACGTCACGATGACGTCGTAGTTCTTCGCGGTGACCTCTTTCGCGATCGTATTGGAGGTCGCGACGTCTCCCTGCGCGTTGAAGGCATCGATGTCGATCGTCTCCCCCTCGACGAATCCCCGCTCCTTCAGTGCCGCCAGGACGCCGCGGACCCCCTCGTCCAGGGGGTCGATCGTCGCGTGCTGAACGATCGCGATGTGTGGGCGGCGCGAATCCGCCCCTGCGCGCCGCTGCTCGCCGACACGCCCGTCGAGGTCCGCGAGGAGCAGCACCGTCGACGCCGCCAGGATCGTCAGCAGGCCCGTCGAGAGCTGCACCAGGGTCCTCATCATGCTTTTCCGCCTCTCCTGCACCGCTCTGGGCGGCAGACCAGACTCTGCCCGAGCCACCAACGAAGCGCGAGGGGCCGCATGACTTTCTCCCCAGGAGACGCCGGCGTTCCGACGGCGCGCGAGGACACCCAGGCGCGGTTCGGCCTCGAGGCCGTCGCGGCAGAGACCGAGGCGTTCCATCGCGACGTGATCGCCGGGGCCCGCTGATCGTCGCGAGTCGCGGGCGACCGTCTCCGTTCCGGGGCAGCGCTCAGGCGGACGCGGCCGTCCGCTTCGCGTTCCGGTCGGCAGCCTCGATCGTCCAAGCCAGGCGCTCTCCGAACCAGCGATCGACGCTGTGGCGGAGTCCCGCCTCACGCGCACTCCACGCCAGGCCTTCCAACCGCGCGCGGTCGTGGGCGAGCGCTTCCAGCGCGTCCGCTCCGCGCTCGACCGCCCCGACCGGAAAGACGACGGAGGCCCCGTCGCGGTCGGCCCGCCGTCGCAGGAAGAAGATGTCGCTCGTCAGGAGCGGCAGTCCAGCGGCGTACGCGTCGTAGACCATGCGCGGGGTGTCTTCCTCGGTCGGCGTGAAGAGGAGGGCATCGAGGGTCCGCACCTTCTCGTGGAGCTGTGGGCCGTACTCGACCTCGCCCTCGAAGACGACGGCCTCGGCGACGCCGAGCTCGGCCGCGAGGCGCTCGAGCGCTTCCCGCTGCGAACCGCCGCCGATCAGATGATAGATGGCGTCGACGCCGCGTCCGCGCGCCGTCGCGAGGATCCGGAGAGAGTCTGCGAGGCCCTTCCGCTCGACGAAGCGACCGAAGTAGCCGAGGCGGAGCGCGCGGCCTTCGCTGAGGGAGGCGAGCCGGGTCTCGAGCGCGTCCTCCGGGATCACGTCGGCCTCGCGGTACATCGAGTGGCAGAACTCGTGGGGATTCGCGGCGAGCCGGGCATAACGGTCGTATGTAGCCCGTCAGCAGGATTCGGACTCCGAGGGCTCGTAAGCTAAGAGACACCAGACGGGGTCCGGAGGACCCCGAGGAGTGTCTCGACATGGCGAAGCAGAAGAAGCAAACGAGCGAAGCGGCAGTGCGTGAGATCCGCCGCAGGACCCGGCGGAAGTTCTCCCCGGAAGAGAAGATCCGGATCGTGCTCGAGGGCCTGAGGGGTGAGCAGAGCGTCGCCGAGCTCTGCCGACGCGAGGGGATCGCAGCGAACCTCTACTACCGCTGGAGCAAGGACTTCCTCGAAGCGGGCAAGAAGCAGCTTGCGGGGGATACCGTCCGCGAAGCGACCAGCGACGAGGTCAAGGAGCTCCGGAACGAGAACCGCGAGCTCAAGGAAGTCGTCGCCGAGATCACGCTCAAGAACCGCGTGCTCAAAAAAAGTCTCGTGGGCTCTGGCGAGGAGGACGCTTCGTGAGACGAACGGCCTCCGAGAAGATGGAGATCATCCGACTGGTCGAGGGGACGGACCTGCCGGTCCGGCAGACGCTGCGCCAGCTGGGCGTGCCCCGGAGCACGTTCTACGGCTGGTACCAGCGGTATCTCGACGAGGGCTTCGACGGGCTCCACGACCGGAAGCCCCCGCCTCGAGGCCGCTGGAACGCGATCCCCGAGAAGGTTCAGCAGGAAGTGCTCGACCTGGCCCTGGAGCGGACGGATCTGTCTCCACGAGAGCTGGCCTGCCGCTACACGGACGAGAACCGCTACTTCGTCTCGGAATCGAGCGTGTACCGGATCTTGAAGGCGGCTGATCTCATCACGAGCCCCGCCTACATCCTGATGTCGGCGTCGGACGCGTTCAAGGACCCAACGAGGCGGGTCCACGAGATGTGGCAGACGGACTTCACCTACTTCCGGATCGTGAACTGGGGCTGGTACTACCTGTCGACCGTGCTGGACGACTTCTCGCGCTACATCATCGCGTGGAAGCTGAGCCCGACGATGGGGGCGACGGACGTGACCGAGACGCTCGATCAGGCCCTCGCCATCACAGGCGTCGACCAGGTGAAGGTGAAGCACCGGCCGCGGCTGCTGAGTGACAACGGGCCGGCCTATCTGTCAGGCGAGCTCCGGCAGTACCTGGGCGATCGGAAGATGGCGCATACCCGCGGTGCCCCGTACCACCCGCAGACGCAGGGCAAGATCGAGCGCTACCACCGGACGATGAAGAACGTGGTGAAGCTTCAGCACTACTACTTCCCATGGGAGCTGGAAGCGGCTCTCCGGGACTTCGTCGCCTACTACAACAACGAGCGGTACCACGAAGCGATCGGGAACGTGACGCCGGCGGATGTCTACTTCGGGCGGCGGTTCGAGGTGCTGACCGAACGATCGAAGATCAAGCGGAGAACGATGGAGCGAAGGAAGAGGGAGTACCTGGCCGCAAAGGCGGCTTAGGTCGAAGGTTGAAACCGTCTCTTAGCGAAGAGCGTTTGTTGTCCGAGATATCTTGACGACCTACAGCCTCCGGCGCTCTCGCAGCCGAGCATGGTCTCGTTGAGTGTCATCTGGGGGCCACCGTCGAATCCGACCGTGACCGACAACGCCTGCGCCGAACCGGCGAAGCCTAGGGCGGCGAAAAGCAGTATGGACGTAGCAACGTATCTTGAGCTGAGCATCAGAAGCCGACTTCCCATTCAGTTTCGTGGAAGGCCAGTCTGGCATAGACGGATCAAGAAGTGGGGAAAAATTCCCGATTGATTCGGTGAGGTGGACGAATCGCCGCAGCGACTTTGAGACACGCGCGAGAGACCTACACACACGAGGTCAGGGATGAGGCATTTCTACCACTCTGGAAACGCAGACGGAGTGGAGCTGGTGCCCCGACGCGGTCTCCGGCGCCCAGCTCTGGCGAAAACTGCGCACATCGTTCTTCTAGAGCGCGTCCTCGATCATCACTTCGTCGGCCTCCGACAGAGAGGTCAGGTCCGAGGCGGACTGATCTTCCACGCTCACCACATCACCAAGCATCACGTCGCCAGGCGTCCGAAAGAACTGCTCCTCGGTTCGCGACGCACCCAACTCGTCGAAGTAGAGCGTTCCCCCATCGAGCGGAACCGGCTGCCCCAGGATCTCGATCGTCGGCGTCAGGGTATCGAGGGCCGTCACCGGACCTTCGAGCCTCACGTCGTCTGCGCCTGCGGTCGCATCGTCGCGCTCGATTGACAGGGCACGCACGGTGGCTCCCCCGTCATCGATTCCGCGGATCTCGACGAAGTCACCGACCAGGATCTCCCCGAACATGAAGTTCTCGTCTCCGACGGAGCTGTCGTCTTCGAGCACCGTCTCGCCGTCGGCCGCGAACGTCACACCGAGAACCACCAGCGTTCGTCCGACTGCGTCGACGCTCGTTACTTCCGCTTCGACCCAGACATTGCGCTGATTCTCGTCCTCTTCTTCGGATTTCACCTCCGTCGCTTCGAGCGTACCGGCAACCAGCGGCCCCTCGACCTCGACGCGATCGCCCACCATCGGGACGAAGGTCGGCGGATCGAACGTCGCCATCGAGATGTCCACCGGCACGCCGCCGACACAGAAGTCCGGCGACTGCGCACACGCCTCGGCTACGCCTTCGATCTCGATCCGGTCGAGGTCGTCTACGCCGACGCCGTCCTCCTCGAGCTCGATCTCCGTGGCGTCGATCTCCGTCCCGGACACGCGAAGCGTGCCTTCGACTTTCACCCGATCGCCGCTCATCAGGGCGGCGCGCGTGATGTCGGTAAACGGCGTCGTCGGCGTGAAGCGCACGGTGATCGTGCCGAGATCGAACATTCCCGAGTCGTCAGGGTTGACGACGAGATTCGCGACCGCACCGATCAAGTCGACGTCGTCATCCGCGGGAAAAGCGCCCCGCAACGACACGCGGGTTGCTGCGACCGCGCCAGAGCCATCCGGGAATCCCGAGACCTCGAGGACGTCGTCCGCGGCGAGCCCCGCGAAGGTCGCACCGTCGTCGAAGATCGTCTCCAGCACGTCGACCGTCACGGTCTGCCCAAGAATCACGAACGTCTTGATCTGTCCGGGGACGGTTTCGACCGGCGCGCCCGCGATGGGTCCCTCGAGAACGTCCTCGAACCGAACTCGCGTGGCCGTAGCGGTCGTGTTGCCTGCATCGAAATCGCCTTCGACCCGAACCACCATGCCGACCCGAAGGTCTGTCTCCGAAGCGGCGACGCCGTCGATCTCGATCGCGGCGCTCGACAGATCCCACTGGACGCCGTTCACGAAGATGCTCCCGAAGGAGCTGATGGAACCTTGGCTGACGCCCGTTCCACTCATGCCGCCGTTGTCGGCGAGCCCACCGCCGCCTGGGGCGCAGCCGGTCGCGAGCAGAAGTACTGAAATCGTCGCGCCGAGCAGCGTACTGCGCAGTCCGCGCGTCAACGATCCACCGGCGAAACCGCATTTACTCACTTTTTCGAGCTTTCGTGTCCGATCAATCGTCGTCATCGCGAGTTTCCTCGTAGTAGTAGATGCCGACCATCGCCCGGGCATGCTGTTCGTCGTCGGTCTCGGCATCGTCCGAGCGGGTGTCCAGATCGTGGGCCGCCATGTCCGCGTTGAGTTCCTCGAGCAGCTCCTGGCCGCGTTTCGAGAGGCGTTCGCGGAGCAGCGGCAGGTAGGCCAGCGGCAGTTTGTCGTAGGAGACCTTCCGCTGAAAAAAGGGCGATTCGCTTTCCGGATCCAGGTTGTGCTCGATTGCGGACACCAGATCGGAGACGTCCGTGCCCAGGATGTCGAGCTTCTGCCCTTCGTCCGACGTCGGGATGTAGGCGCGGTTCGCGAGATAGAGCCGACCATCGGAACGCTCGGCGACGGCACCGACGCGGACGAGCTCGTCCAGAACGGCCCGCGCCCCGACATCAGCGCCATGCTTCGAAACGAGATCGGAGAAAGCCGGTCCGTCGTCGGATTCGAAGGGCAACGAAGCCGGGGCTCCGCGGCCGTCCTGAAAGTCCGGGTCCTCGACCCACGCAGTCACGACGCGCGCCGCGCGGTTGACCTGGCGGATCATGCGATCGCCGAGCTGTTCATCGGGGTCGCCCTGCATGAGGCGGCTCGCCTCTTTGCGAGTCATCCCGGTCAGCACGGCGACTCGGGACACGCTGAGCTTCCGATTCGGCACCGTGAAGTCCCGGCGCGCCGCGGCCACGTAGGCGCGCTTGACCAGCTCGGAGAATCGGCCGAAGGCGAGACCCCGCTTGAGCGCGACGCGCACGACGGGAAGCAGCAAGGTCTCGAGGGCCCGTTCGAGCGGATCTTTGGTCTGCTTACTCACGCGATCTCCACCCCGTCTCCGTGACTAGAGATAGCAGGACGCCGCCTGCGGAGCCGGCTTCCGCACCCCGCACGAGCCGGGCTCGGCGGGACGACCAGGGCGTTCCGTTCCGGGCCATCCCACCGTGCCCTATCAATCGTCATCGCTACCCGAGTCGCCGTCGTCGCTTCCACGATCGCGGTCCTCGAGCTCCGGATCCTCGATCTCGACCTCGTTGGCGACGTCGAAATCCGTCTCGTCCCCATCTTCGCGGTCCTTCGCTTGAACCATGAGGCCGGATCGAACACGGCTGTAAAACTCGGACTCGCTCATGGGCGTTCCGTCGTCGGCTTCGAAGAACGTGAAAGACGCCGTCGGAATCTCGACCCCGAGGATCGTGAAGACGCGGCTGGCCTCGTCGATCATGTCGACCGGTCCACGCACGAGCAGATCGTCATGATCGTCGCGCTCGAAGCGGGTCGCGATCACACGCCCGTCGGACCGAGCAATGCCTCGAATCTCCAAAAAGTCGCCCGCCCGAACGTCGTCGAGGTCGAAGCTGCTGACGTCGTCTCGCTGGTCGCGAACTTCCGTCGAAGCATCGAGATCGATAGGAATGTCGAGGAGCCAGATTCGATCCGCGGCGACATCGACATCGCCGTCGGAAGCAACTTCGGCGTGAATTCGCACGCGGTTCGAGCGGAACTTCACCTTTTCCGCGGTCAACACGCCGGATGAATCGATCGGCCCTTCCACTTCGACACGAACACCGTCGCGAAGAAGCGCCGGATCGTTGGGCTCGAAGCGCGCGCCGCTTGCATCCACGAGCTGCCCGTCGACGCGAAATTCAGCCACGGAGACGAACTCGGAAACGATGCCCTGGATCTCGTTCTGCGCGAATCGATCGTCGCGACCCCGTCGCGGCGTCTCGATCTCGATCGCGCCGACGGCGTCGTTCGCGAGGAGGATCCCCTCGACCCGGACCTCGAGGCCCTCTCGCAAGCCTCCGGGACCGAAGTCGTCGATCAGGGTCGTCCCGTCGAAGTTGATTTCGCTCGTACCGAGCATGAAGCTTCCGCCCGCCAGACCCGACACGACACCGAAGAGCCTGACCTCGGTCACATTCACGATGGGGCCGCTGCGCAGGCGGAGGTGCGTCACTTCGAGCTCGCCCTCGCCGTTCGCGAAGCCGCTCAGATCGACGACCGTGTCGACCGCGAGACCGTCGAAATCAGTTCCGTCGAAAACGGTGTCCGCCCGAGAAACGATCGCGCGGATCCCGAAGACCTCGAGCGCTCGCGCGTCGGGGCCCAGGATGTCGATCTGCCGCACGGGGCCGCGAAGCCGAGACTCGAAGATCACGCGGTCCGCGCGCGCCGAGCCGTCGGCGAAGCGCTCTCCCTCCACGCGCACCACCATTCCGACGCCGAGGTCGCTCTGCGACCCGGCTCGGCCGTTGATTTCGAACGCCGCTGAGTCCGTATTCCAGCGGACGCCGTTCATGATCACGCTTCCGAAACCGGCGATGGGTCCTTCCGACGCCGTTGCCGTCGCAGCAGAGGCGGTCGCGGCGGTTTCACCGCCGCCCCCCGCGGAGCACCCGACCAGACCAAGAGCCATTACGGCAACAGCAGCGATGATCCGTGACATCATTCGGTTGAGTCGACTCGACATTGATCTCACTCCCCTAGTCCTGGAATCGAAACGCGCCGCGCACGACCTCGTGCGTAGACCATTCGGTTCAACGCCCGAGATCTTAACATCAATGGGAATATTTTCCCAATAATTGTTTTCGACGCGACCACACCCGGGCCCCCCGGGTGTTGACTATCCGCTTCACAAGGACGACTCCACCGGCCTTCTCGATAGGCGGACCACGGTCCAGCCTCGTAAACACCACGCGATTCCCAGCAGCCAAGCGGTCTCTTCCCAGTAGGGTGCGGGCGGCCGGCAGGACTTCGGGTGACAGGGTCTCGATCGCCCCCTACCCGGGCTTCCACCGGACGAAGGGATCTTGCCTAATCCGGCTGAGCCCCTGGTCGCCACCCGATTCGAGATCCTGGCGGAGCAGGCTTCACGTCTAGACCGGCTCGGTCGCGCGTACCTCGGACAATCTCGCGGAGCGTGGGCTCGTGGATTCAAGGCCCTGCCCCGTCCACTCAAACGCTCGCAGTCAGTCCCTCGCGGAAGACGAGAGACAGCAGGAGGCGCTCTCCCCTCCCCGCGTCGTTTTCGACTTCGATCATCCGCATGGGCTGCCCGGCCAACATCATCGACCCGCGAGTTTCCGATCGCATAGGTCTCTGAATCCATCGGTGACGCGGTGGTCGTGATCCGGTCAGAGGCATTGCGAGAGCCTCTACGAGGCGGGTCATGCTGGAGCCCCAGGCTCTGCGCCGAACCGGAAACGCCGTCCCCCTCATGCGAAACCGACCAGCGACGGGTGCGCACTTTTTTGGTCTTTTCGTATTGCCAAGGAACTTTATTTGGGAAATATTTCCCATATCTATAAGGCGGTGGTCTGGACCGACCGAGTCAATCCCTGCGCCCATCGGCGCGAAAACCCAGTGGGACGAACGAGCATCATGAAAAAATTCTTCCGAGTCGCGGACGATCTGCCCGTAGAACCGATCCTCGACGAGATCCGTCGCTGGCCGGACGCCTGGGATCTCCAGACGGGACGCCAGAAGATCGAGGTCCAGCGCGAGGCCCGCGCGATTCCGATCCGCGGCCTCCGCAAGTCAAAGATCCAGGGCCGCCAGCGCCGCGACGTCCACGAGACCCGCTACACGACGGTCTCGCGCCAGTTTCCGCGTACGACGAAGTTCATCTGTGACTGGGCCGAGCGGTTCGACGCCGACGTCGCGCGCGCCAAGCTCGTGAACCTGCCGCCGGGACACGTGGTTTACCCGCACGTCGATCGCGGGGACTACTACGCGCGCCGCAACCGCTTCCACCTCGTTCTGCAAAGCGACGGCAGCTGGATGCGCGCGGGCGATGAAGAAGTCCAGATGCGAACGGGCGAATTCTGGTGGTTCGACAACAAGGCCGAACACGAGGCCCGCAACGACGGCGCACTCGACCGCATCCACCTGATCTTCGACCTCGAGCCGCGCGACGGCACACTCGGTGCGCCGCGGTCGACGGCGCAGGTCGGCGGTATTGCCGACGACGCCGAAAGTCAGCGCCGCACGAGTAGCGGCGACCCGACCCCCGATTTCCCGAGCCAGACCGGCTCGGAAAGCACCCAGTACCTGGAGGAGAAGTGATGTTTTACGTGAACGAATCGAATGGCGCAGAGTTGATCGAGCAGGCCACGGTCGCCTACACGGGGCGAAGGGTTCCCACCGAAGCGATGCGATGCGTCGTCCGGTCCGCGAATCCGAAGCCGGGCGATCTGGTGCTCGCGATGGTCAAGGAGATCGGTCACCACAAGCGGCTCCACCGCGTGGATGGCAGCAAGAAGAACCTCTTCGTCGGTGACCTCGTCATCGTCGCCTACGCCGATCGCTACGCGCCGGCGCAGTTCGAGGCGCGCGTGCCCGCCGACTTGCGCGACTGCGACCTCGTCGCGGCGGGCGGGATCGCGGGCACCGTCGTCGAAAAGCACGATCGCATCCGCCGCGACCCGACGCGCCTGAAGCCGCTGGGGCTGATCGCGAGCGATCCGGAAGCACCGCCGCTCAACGTGGGCGGTTCGGCGCTCGAGCCGGTCGTCGGCGGCGCTCGCGGAAACGTGCCGACGATCGCGGTCGTCGGCACGACAATGGATTCGGGCAAGACGACGAGCGCCGCCTACCTCGTACACGGACTCCGCCGCTATGGCCTGAATGTGGGTTATGCGAAGGTGACCGGCACCGGCGCGGCCGGCGACCCGGAGCTCCTGCGCGACGCGGGCGCGAGTCCTGTCCTTGATTTCACGGACCTCGGCTACGCCTCCACGTACCTTCTTCCGACGGCCGTCGTCGAATCCATGTACGGAGAGCTCGTCGCCCACCTCGAGCAGGCGGGCGTCGACGCGATCGTAATCGAAGTCGCGGACGGGCTCTATCAGACCGAGACCGCCGGGCTGCTCGAGTCCGAGACGTTCCGCGGACTCACGGACGGGATCATCTTCGCAGCAGGCGAATCGATGGGCGCCGTGGCCGGAGCCGAGTGGCTACGCGGTCGCGACCTGCCCTTGCGAGCGATCGCCGGCTGTATCACCCGGTCTCCGCTCCAGGTGCGAGAGGCGGCGGCGTGCGGAACGCCGATCGTCACGCTCAAGGATCTCGACGATCCGGCTACTGCAGCGAAGCTGCTCTACACGGATCACGAATGATCTCGGCGATTCGCAGACACGATAGGGAACGCAGATCCCGCCGTATCGGTTCGCCGACGGCCGGGAGTAGGAGGGAAAAACCGATGTCTCGAGGCGCCAGCTGGCCCAAAACGCCTGTGGAACCGGTCGCGGAAGAGGCGGCGGACTTTCTGCGACTTCCGGCGGGGGACGGCCGACCTGAATGCCTCGCGTTCGTCCCGACGACGTTTCCGAACGTCGGGAGAACGCGCGTCGTCGTGTGCGTGCACGGGATCTCGCGCGACTTCGAGGAGCAGGTGGAGCTGCTTCGCAGTGAAGCCTCCCGACGCGGATACGCCCTTCTCGCGCCCCACTTCGATGCGAAGGACTGGCCCGACTATCAGCGGCTCGGTCGGCGTGGACGCGGGCCCCGCGCGGATCTTGCCCTCGGCCGATCGCTCGAGCGCCTCGAGAAAAAGATCGGGCTCTCGATCAGCGACCGGTACCTGATCGGGTATTCGGGCGGGGCCCAGTTCGTCCACCGCTATGCGATGGCTCATCCGAGCCGAGTCCGGGCGGCGGTCTGCGCGGCGGCCGGCTGGTACACGATGCCCGATCCTGCACGACGGTATCCGCAGGGACTGAACGTCGATGGTGGTCTCGCGGGCATCCGACTCGAACCGGGCGAGTTCCTTCGCGTTCCGGTCCTGACCGCCGTCGGAGACGCCGACGTCGACTCGGAGGCCATGCGTTCCACCAAACGCCTGAACGAGATCCAGGGCAAGACACGTATCGAGCGGGCTCGGCGCTGGAGCGATGCGATGGCACGCGCCGCCGAGAAGCGCGCCATCGAGACGCCCAGGGAGCTCGTCCTCCTCGAGGGCGCAGGCCATGACTTCTCGGAATGTATCGAGGCGGGCCTCGACCAGCACGCTTTCGACTTCTTCGATCGGCAGGGAGCCTCGAACCGATGATCCGCAGACGACTGACGCCGCTTGCCGACGCCCTTCTCTTTCCTTCCCTCTGTTTCCTCATGGTCTTGACGTCTCAACTGCTCGACACGCGACCCGCGACGGCGGAAGTCTTCGACATCGTCGAGAACGAGCACGTCGACTTCGACTTCTCGACGCGACGCGGGCTCCGATTTCGCGTGCGAGAGCCCGACCTGCGGTTCCGGATCGGCGGACGACTTCACTCCGACTTTTCGTTCGCTCGCGAAGACCGCACCGGCCTTCAGCGCTTCGACGCGGACTTGAGACGAGCACGGCTCTATCTCGACGCGCGCATTCTCGGCGACTTCCGCTTCAAGATCGACCGGGAATTCGCGCCCGATCGTCGTGGATGGCGGAACGTGTTCGGCGAATATCGGATCGCCAAACAGGTGTCCGTTCGTGTGGGCAATTTCGTCGCCCCCTTCGGCCTCGAGGACATGACCGCGTCGAATCACTCGACGTTCATGGAAAGAGCGGCTTCGAGCGCCCTCGCCCCGTCCTTCCAAACAGGCATCCTGCTGAAGACCAAGGGCCGATTCGGCGAAAAGAAGTCTCGCCACCGCTGGACGGCGAGCCTCGCCTGGACGATGGAGCCCCTCGGTCATGCGAGCAACGACCGGCACGGAACGGAACACCATGGTGTCGTCGCTCGGCTGACCTACGCACCCCTCGCGAGAAAACGAGCCGTCGTCCACTTCGGCGTCGCGACCGAGTACCGTGACGTTCGCGGGGGCAAGGCTTTTCGGATCAACTCGCGACCCGAGGCCGGCCTATTGCCGACGTTCCTGCGAACGGGAAGTCTGGCAGACGTCGACTCGACTGTGACAGTCGCGATCGAAACGCTCCTGTTGAAGGGTCCATTCACGTTCCAGAGCGAATACGTACACATGTTCCTACAGCGCGGCGCAGGTCGCGCGGATCCCAGCTTCCAGGGCGGCTATGCGCAAGCCAGCTGGGTGCTGACCGGTGAGCGGAGACGATATAGCCGCTCGAGCGCGACTCTGGGCGGTGTGCGACCCAGCAGCCCGTGGGGCGCGGTCGAGCTCGGTCTTCGATTCAGTGCGCTCGACCTGAACGACGAGACGGTCAACGGCGGGAGCCTTCGCAACTGGACCGTCGGGCTGAACTGGTACATACGCGAGAACGTGAAGCTGGCTGCGAACTACGTCGCGATTGACGCGCGCCTGCGAGGCGCCTCTCGGCGCCCGGATTCTCCGCACGTCGGTCAGATCCGCCTGCAGGTCTTCTTCTGATGAGACGCCGGAGGCGACACGATTTCGCCCGTCACCGGGAAGGATGGATCGGATGAGCTTGCCCAAGATCTATGCCGGCCGCCGGAGGCGGTGGTTCTGGCAGCTGGTTGCGAACGGTGTTGCGCAAGCGGCGGGTGGCGTCGCATTGGCGGCCCTGTTGAAGGTCGCGTTGTCCGAAGCGCGTGAGGGATTCGCGCCCTGGCCCGCAGCGGCGGGCATCGCGCTCGTGTCGGCGGCCCTGCTCGGGCTCCGGTTCCGAGAGGCCCGGGACGCCGAACGACTCGGGCAGCACTTCGTGATGCGCGTGCGCCTACGAATCTTTGATCGCCTGGCATCGCGCCCCGAGCGGGACCCGTCGACCGGACGCTGGGGCGTGACCATGACCCGGCTGATCAGCGACCTGAACTCGCTCCGCAACTGGGTGAGCACGGGTGTCGCGCGGGCGGTCGTGGCGGGCGTTTCCGCGAGTGGCCTTCTGATCGGCTTCGCATGGATCGACCCGAGAGCGAGTGTCGGCGCCGGAGCCATGGCGGCAGTCTGCCTCGCTGCAGGTCTCGCTTTGACACCCAGGCTCCGCTCGTACATCCGCGAGTCTCGCCGGCGTCGCGGCCGACTCGCCAACAACCTCGGAGAAAAGGTGCTCGCCGTCGCAAGCATCCGGGAGCTGGGTCGGGCACGGAGTGAGCGGGCGCGTATCCGAAGACACAGCACAACACTGGCTGATGCCCTCGTACGACGAATGGGTCTCGCGACCGTTCTTCGTGCACTTCCGGATGTCGCACTCCCCCTGGCGGTCGCCGGTGTCGCAATTGCGGCGGCGAACGAGGATGCAGGGGGCACAGACTCCGTCGTCGCCGTTCTCCTGCTCGGCCTGGTCGCGTCCGCGTTTCGAGACCTGGCCCGGGCCTGGGATCAACGGCTCGCCTTCGAGGAGGGACGTCGTCGAATCGAGCAGATCCTGACTGGCCCGAAGATTCGGGACGCCAAGAATGCCGTCGAACTTCCGGACGACGATCCGTTGTCCGTATCCTTTCATGATGTGGTCGTGGACGGAACGCTGCTCGACGTCAATCTTCGCATCGAGCCGGGTGAACGCGCGGGGATCGTCGGAGCGAGCGGCTCCGGGAAGTCGACCCTGCTCGCACTCGCAACCCGGTCGTTCGACCCGGACGAAGGCGAAATTCGATTGAACGACATTCCGCTCAAGGAGATCTCGCTCGACTCACTTCGATCATCCGTCCAACGGGTCTCGCCGGACCTGCCCCTCCTTCGCGGATCGATCGCAGACAACATTGGGTACGGTGCCCCCGACGTCGATCCGGAATGGGTCGACGATGTGATCGAGGCCTGTGCGCTGCACGAAGTCTCCTCGGCGCTCCCCGACGGACTCGACACCCGCGTCGAAGAGCAGGGCGCGAATCTATCGGAAGCGGTGCGCGCACGAGTCGCGCTCGCCCGCGCTTGCGCGATTCGTCCGCGACTCTTGCTCGTGGATCACGCGATCTTCGACACCGACGCCGACGCCGCGCGCGCACTCGAGCGAGTTCTCGAGATCGGTTCGTTCACGTCCCTCATCGCCACTTCGGATCACAGCTCGATCGTGAACCGGCTCCGCGTCCTCGAGCTCTCGGCAGGGACCCTGCACGAATGGAACGGGTCCGAGCCGCCCCGAGAAGCGCCCGCTTCCTACGCTCGAGCGGTCATCGACTATTGACGTGACCCCCATATTCCGGACCAGTTGAGCTGTCAGTCCTCCGAGAGATAGGATCGGAGGACGGGATGAAGAAGAGCAGATTCAGCGAAGAGCAGATCATCGGGATCTTGAAGCAGGCCGAGAACGGTCGACCCGTAGCG
>Ga0180429_10001642_pt1 | contig 18868 bp, 20 predicted proteins | sample SS_ome_FD_132428 | JGI IMG/M metagenome (GOLD analysis project Ga0180429, IMG submission 132428) | Hypersaline lake sediment archaeal communities from the Salton Sea, California, USA - SS_1_S_1 metaG | ecosystem: Environmental > Aquatic > Non-marine Saline and Alkaline > Hypersaline > Sediment ...
ACATAGTTCGACACGGTGAAACTGAACTCAGCGATAGTGCCCTCGATGATCCCGGCGATTGTTTGCGAAAGCAGGGTTTCCGCTGTTTGTGTCCCGTCACAGGACGCAACTCCCCCGGAAATACTCCAACCAGTACCCTTAGTCCATACCGAATCGGTGTCAAAATCCCCATTCGTCACCAGCTCGTTGTACTCATCGACGCCGATGGCTTCCTCGGTCGTGTCCGCAAGCCACGCGCCTTTGACCGCGCCGTGCATCCAGCCGGTGTTATATTCACCAGTGATGGCCGCAATTGCGCCATTGGCGGGATCTGCTCGATTCTCCTTCAACAGATTCAAACCGCCATTGAAACCTATGGCATTATCCACGATGCGCTTGTAATAACCCGGCTTATCAATCAAGAATAATTTCGGAGCGCCGTTATTACTGTAATAAAAAGAATACAAGAAACTATCTGACAAATAGTTATCAGCATAATCATGAATATTATTGAACACATTGGCACGCAAGTAATTTTCACTTGTGAAACTCACAAAATGCGTCAGACTCGAGTGATTACTACTAGTCACGCCCCCATCCGCATGAATCACACTCACGCCGCCATCGGTGGCGACGCCGACGGTCGGCGTCCGCATCTTGCGGACAGGATCGATGGGGGTGTCGGGCAAGATGGTCAGGGCGATGTCGTTGATGGCGCGGTCGACGACGCCGGGGGCGACTGCCGTGCCGTATCCTTTGCTTGCGTTGCGATCAGCGATCTTGCCGCCATACGTGCGTTTTCCGATATTGGAGTATCTGAACCCTGTATCATGTACAAAATCCGGAATGTAAATGTCGTAAACTGCATTACCTACATAGATAATCCCGTTTTTTGCTGCAAGGCAGGATAGAGGATATGGGGCGCTGTTGTAGTACAACAGACTACTGCCGCTCGCAATGAAGACCATCCACATCGGTAACGCCGGGTCAGTGGCGTCGTAAATTGTTAGCTTGTCGGCCTCCAAGACTAGCAGGGCCAGTCGGGGGAACGGACGAGCTGCGCCTCGAGTTGCGGTATTCAGCGTCTCGTTGTACCAAGACGCCGAGGCGTCGTTGATCCAGTTGGGATCATCGTCCTCCCCGGTGTTGTACAGGAACAGGTCGACGGCGGGTGAAGCGATCGTTCCCGCGATGGCGCCGAGGGTCAGTCTGTCGAAGTTGTAGTCTTCAATTTCTGCAAGGCGGGCCTGCAACGCGTTGATCTGATCCAACAACGACGCCTCGCCGTCGCGGGCGGCCGTCACCTCGGCGGCCGTAGCCGTCGCGACCCCATCTATCGAGTCCAGGACTTCGCGGGTGACTTCTTGAAGCGCCCATTCTCCCGACACCCAAGACAAGGCGGTCGTGCCTTCCTGGGCCCGCGCGACGCCCCCCAGGACATAGGACCCGTCGGCGGGGTTCAGGGTCCGCGTGGTATAGGTGACGATTTCCAGGCGGGTTGGCGTCCTCGGGTCGTCGCACAAGGTAAGAGTGGCGAGGCCCGAGTTGGGCGCCGGGTCCGGCGGGTTCTTGAACGGCGAGGCCGCCCCCTGGACGTGCAATTGGACGTCAGAATCGCCAACATTCGACGCGAGACGGACGAGGACATGATTTTGTAGCTCATTCATCGGCGCAACGCTTCCTGATCTTGTAATGCGGTCCAAGCCGTATGCCCGTCGATCTGCACATTGATGGGCCGATCGGCGATCTGTTTCAGCAGGGAAAAGACTCGGTTATCGCCAATTGCCGATCCGGGCGCCCGATCCGCCGGCAAGGGTCCGCCGGAAATCGGAGGCTGGACCCCCGGGACCACGCCGGGGACTGGGGTCGGTAAGGCGGCCTTAACAGCGTCGCCGGCCCGGGTCAACTCACGTTCGGCCAGCCTCAACAGCTTTTGTGTGTCGGTCACCCCGGCGCCAATCAACTGCACCGCCGCATTGATGAAGGCCTCGGCCTCGTCGATCCCGGAATGTTTGACCAGCCATTCATATCGTCGCTGTATCGCGTCGGGGATCGGGGTTCCGGCAGTCCTGAACGCAATCCCGAGTTCTCGGTCCATGGCGGAAATGTTCGCCTTGGCGAGGGCCGCTTGATCCGACAATTGCCCGGCCGCTGCCGTGGCCCGGTTCATCCCGGCCTCGACCTTCGCGCCGGCCTCGGCGCCAGCCTCGCCCAGGTCCCCCAGTCCATCGGAAACGTCATCGATCGCCCGGCGTTCTTCCTGGAACTTGCCGATCAAGTCTTGGGTGAGGTCGTAGAATTCTTGAAGACTGATTTTTCCTTCGCGGTAGGCCTTGTCGAGTTCCCAGGCGGAGCGGACGGAAAACCCCCTTTCGATCAGGGCGGACAGGCGTTCAAATTCGTCGCCGGTATCCTTGGCCGATCCCTTCACCGACTCTATTGACGCCTTCAACACCTTGAACTGTTCGGCGGTCAGGGCGCCGGACTCACCCAAGGCATCCACCGTTGCCGCGAACTTCTTAACTTCTTCCGGGGTTGATTCCCCTATTGCCTTTGCCAATGACGCAAACAAGTCCGTCTGCTTTTCGATGGCGACCTTCGCGGTCTCGGCCGCCGCCTTGATCTTGCCGCCGGTTGCAACCGCCTCATCGCCCGCTTTCTCGATTCCCGCCTCAAGGGTGAATGTTCGGTCCGCCGCGTCGGCGATCGCCCGCCCGGCCTGATCGAACGCGTCCGACGCATTCTTTTTGAATTCGGTGAACTTTTGATCGCCCGATATAAAATCGAAGAAGTCCCCGAGGGCCGCCGTGGTCGCCTTGATGTATTCGACGACCGTCGTAAATCCGACAGAGACGAACTGAACGACCTTCCCCAAGAAATCGAGCGAGCCGGCAAGTCCGTCCATGATACCGGTGGCCTCGTTCGCGGAATTTGCCGCCTCGACAAGGGTATTTTTGAAGCGGGCCCAGGACGCGGAAAACGACTCGACCCGGCCGCCAGCATCGAACGTCTTGTTGAGTTCGGCCGCCAGCTTCGGCAGCAAGTCCTCGGCGATCAATTCGCCGTTCTGCAACATCTTGTCCAGTTCGGCGGTCGTGACACCCATTGCCCGGGCGGCCGCTTGGAAGGCACCGGGAAGGCGTTCGCCCAACTGCCCACGCAATTCCTCGGCCGAGACTTTCCCTTTCGAGATCATCTGTTGGACGGCTTGTAGTGCCCCCTCGGTGTCATAGGCGGACTTTCCGAGGCGTCCCATAGCCTGGGCGATAGCCGAGAAGATTTCCCGCGTCCCTTCGCCTTCGAGGGCCGTCCCCTTTGCGGCGGCCGACAGATCGAGGAACGCTTTCGTCGCGGGCAACACGTCGATCCCGAGTCGTTGCGCCTCGTCGCGCACAAACGCCATTTCGGCCGCCGCCGCCTCGGCGGACCCTGTAATCAACTCAAGGCCTAACTGCATCCCCTCGAGTTGACGATTCGAATCGACGAACGCTTTCCCGATGGCCCCCGCGACGAACCCTTTCAGGGCGACACCCAAGGCCCCCAGGCGCCCGGTGACGCCCTTCGCTTTGTCCCCTATGGTATCGATTGACTCGGCCGCCGCGTCGCCTGACGCCTTCGACGAGGTGCCAATCGACCGAATGTTCGAAACCAGACCTCGAACCGCGCTGGACGCCCGGTCCTTCGCCGAAATAACCAGCTTGAGAAGTAAGTCCTTCACGAATCGGTGACCTCAAGCATGGAATCCGGTAGGTCACACCCTTTGATTGCCGCGACAATGGCGCGGTAGCGCAACCCTTCCCGATAGACGTCCTCTGGGATATTGATCGTCGAGGCGACAACCGGGGCGGCCGCCCATGTGACAGGAAGGCCGCCCGAATAGACGGCCGCCGTGAGACCCGCTTCCGCGACGTCCGCGCTTACATTGATCGCCTCCCGCTTGTGCAACCCTTCGGCGACGCGGATCATTGAGGCCCGCAGTTCGTCGCAGTCCATCCCATTCAGCCCCAAGTAGGGGCGCAACGATTCGCGCGGGCCGGAACACCCCCCGAGGACAAGTAGCAACAGGACCGCCACTGCAGCAAATAGAAGAGCCCATGCCGTTTTTTGAAAATCCATGGTCACCCTCCAGACGAAACTAAGGCGTGTTGGTGGATCGACACGTAAATTTGGAGAAGGACGACAAAAACGCCGATAATCGACACCCCCAGGGTCCACCGAAACCGACGGTTCGAAAGGTCCTCGCGTTCTCGTCGCTGTAGCTCAGAGACCCGACGCTCCACCGACTGTTCGAGGTGAGATTCGAATTTCTCGTCGATCTTCTTCAGGCCGCTCAATACGTCGACCATTCTGTCGTCCATCCCTTTGACTTCAAGAGCCAAAGTCCTGACGGTCACTTCGAGCTTGTGGGCGTGGTCTTTTCGGGAGTCGATTTCCCGTTCAACCCGCTCGAGGCGCCGTTCAAACCGCTCCCATTCGGTATCCGCCCCCGCCACAAAGCCACGGCCTCAATCGTCGCCGTCTGGGATGTCGAACGACACGCGAACGAGGTCGATGATCGGCCCTACGACGGCGTCGTCGACCTTTGTGTCGGATTCTTCGATTCCCCGTTCAATGATGTCGAGCAGGGCGTCCACTTGATCGCGCAGCAATTCCGGGGGAATCGCGTTAATCAATGCACTCATCGCATGGGTGGCAATTCTGGCTTTCAAGTCCACTGTTACATTCTCCCATCGTGAGGAAATGAGTAATGGTTCCCGTCCGGGTTTGAGAATCGTCCGCCCCAGGCCCCCCCGAGGGATTCCCAAAACTCGCCCAATGGGCGGTGATCCTCGGTCGTCTTCAGGTAATGACCATTTCGGAACAAGTTCAGGTCAATCGCGAGGCGCGACTTGTGCAGCGACGAAGGCGACCCGACGGGGCATTCGGGGCAACGGGTCGCATGTCCGAACGTCACTTCGTACCCCTCGTGATGAGCCCACAAGATCAACTGAGCCACCGCGAGGGCGAATTCGGATTGCTTTTCCCTCAAGGTCATTCGGCTTTGATGACGTCCCACGCGATCAGCTTTTCCCGGGCCCGCTTGGTCACCCCGGTCTTGTCCCCGGGCTTGTAGTCCACGCCACCGTGCCGGTGGGGGCGCCGGAACGTCACCTTAATCAACTTCTCGTCCGACCCCTCGGCCTGCTTCGTCTCGTCGCTCACAGTGTCACCTCATAGCGGGAATCCCGCCGCGTAGGCGGGTGGGTTACGGTTGGCTATATGCAGTCGATCCAGTCCCGTTACGTCCCGAGATATTCGATCTTCCCGAGTTTGTTGGCCGCGTCCAGCGGGTCGGACGATTCTTCCATCTTGCCGACAAGGCCCCCGACGACGTGCTGATTCGCCATCAGTTCCATGGTGTCGGACGGACGGAGTTTCACCCGGTAAGCCTCGAACAGGACGTTTTCGCCGTCGTGCAAATTCGTGCCGACAAGACGCAACCACCGGTTGGTATTGGTGTTGCCACCGATGACGACCTGTTTCCCGGACACGGCGTCGTAGGTGCCGTCGATCTCGACCGCTTGGGCGCCGTCGTTGGATAGGGCCATGTACATCCCGGCGACCGAGTCGATCCGAAAATCGGTCCCCTCGGTGAGGGCCGCGCCTCCCGGGGCGACGTTGACGGCAGTCACGGTCACGTTGCGAAAACCGATATCGACCCACCGGTCAAGGACGCCGGTGACCGGTTCGTCCGTCATGGTCCCGGACGACTGGGACAGATCGGCCGAACTGCCCAGCATCAACATAGCCATAACCTCGGCGGGTAGGTCCATCGGGGCAATGGCGATCTCCGTATCCCCCGGTAGGATGATGGAGGACCGGACATTGCCGTAACTGGCATTAGACTTGCTGGTCTGTTCGACGGTCGTCACGTTGGGGGTGATCGACATGGCGTCGACCTCAAAGGCCGGCAGAAGGGGTTGGCGAACGCCCGCCGCGTTCACCTCGCCGACATACAGGTCACCGGACAACAGCAGAGGTTTGGTTAAGTCGAGGGCCATGGTCGTTTACTCCGCGATCTGTTTGGGTGGGCGACCCCGGCGCCGCTTGGGCGCGTCCGGCGAGGACGCGGGGTGGGCCTTGGGGGGTGCCTTCTGTTCTTCGGCGGCCGCCGCAAGGGCGCGGCGCCGCCGGTTGAATCCGGTAACCGACATGGAGTTACCCGTTGGTTACCAGTTGGGCGATGCGGATATTTTTCCTGTCGTAGACCCGGTCCCAGTTCGCGGCCGCCTCGAGTTCGGTATTCGTCGGGGACGACCCGGCGACCGAGGCGGCCTGAAAGGCGATCCCGCGCGGGTGCATCAGGAAATGATTGCGGGTAATCAACAAGTCCTCGCCCGCGAGGGAATCGCGGTCCGTCTCGGTTGGGACCGGGGCCTCGCCTTGGCCCAGGGCCACCGCGCCCGCGCCGAACAGATAACTCGTGTACTTGTAGCCACTGGTTCCACCGGCAACCCGGGGCATCCCGTCGTCGATGATGACCTGATGACCCAGGTAAGTGGGGATCCGGACGTCCGCCGAGGCCGGCTGAACGTAGTCGATGAGGTTCTGTTTTTGCAGGTTGCGGAAAACCACGGAATGAACTGCGATAGCGGACAGACTGTCCGCCGCGTCGCCCAGGGTGCCCGCCGTGTCGATGACGGCTTCTCCGGAAATCAGATTGCCCGCCGCCGCGTTGTCCCCATCCTCAATGGCCAAATCGTTGACCATATCGCCGGAATCATTCGCGACGTTGTCGGCGAATACCCCCTTGAGGGAAGAGATTAGCGCCCCTTGATACCGGCGGGCCCAGTATTCGGCGACGAGGTCACCAATGGCACCCATGGGATCGGCGCCGGACAAGGCCTTCGCCAGATCGTTCACTCCCCAGGCACGACCCCGCATCAACAGGACCGCGACGTCCTGACCGGCGGCGATGGCGCCCGGGGTCAGGGACCCAGAGTCAGAGAGAACCTCGTCCGCGCCGGACAGGTCGTTGAAGAACGGCATGTTAATCAGTTTGCCACCCTGGCGGGCGAGGGCGTCCAAGGCGGGGTCGACGGTGACGATACCGCCCATATACAAGGCCGCCAGTTCGGCGGTTCGCTCAACCACGTAAGGGTTGAAAACGTCGGGGACGACGATGTCGGAAATTTTGGTCGCGGCCATTTCGGCTACTCCTAATTACTGGGCCGCCTGAGCTTTCAGATTGGCGGCGAGTTGGGGATTTTCACGGGAAAGCCGGGCCTGTTCGGTCAGGTTCCGGGTTTCCTTCTTCCAGGGGTTCACCTGGGCGCCGCCCGCGCCGTTGCCCCCGCGATACCCGGAACCGCCCGCCCCGGATGCTTTCACCAAATGGGGCTTTTCCTTCGCGAGGACCGTCAGGCCCTCGTCGAGGGAAACCACCCCGGTGTCGGTCTTGTACATCACCGCGTCGTCCTCCCAGACCAACCGAGGGGTGACATACGCGGCGACGAGGTCGGCATCGACGAACTCGTGAGTCGACATCGCCTTACGCATTGCGACATCCTGCAAGGTGCCGCGATGTCTGTCTTCCAGTTCGGAAAACGCCTTCACCTTCGCATCGAGGTCTCGTTCCAGGCGTTTCACGCGGGCCTCGAACTGTTTCGCGGCCTCGGCCTGACCCTTTGGGTCCAGGTCGTCGAGATCGTCGACGGACGAAATGCCCAACCGCTCGAACAGGTCGGCTTGCAGGGTTTCCAGTTCAGAGACGCGGGTTTTCAGCCCCTGTCGCTTCTCGATGGACTCTTTACGGGCCGCGTCGCGCTGCCCGGTCAGGTCTTTGATGAACGTCTCGAGTTCGGTGAATTCCGCCTCGTCAATTTTTTCTTTCAGCGTCGAAATATCCATGCAGTCGCCTCGCGCAACAGATAAAAAACTACAGTTTGTCGTGAGTCTTGCACAAAGACCGGTCAGGTATTTTAGAAACGCGTCCCCTTGGCGGTTTATGGTTCAACGAGTTACGGCATTCCGGCGGGAAAAATGAGACTCGACACGCTGCGTTTTCGGTTTATCGCCGAGGCCCTTAATGGCAACGGGGGATTCCGCCCCCGTGTGGTCCTCAACGCGTCTGACGTTCCCGAGCTATCGGGGTCGTCCCACTTGGTGAAATACCCCCGCGAGGGCGACGAGAAATTCGCGCGACGTAATCAGGTCGCGTGGTATGCGAATGATCTCAAGTCGGCGGCCTCGCGGTTCATCGGCTATCTGTCGAAGCGGACCCCGCAGCGGGGCGGGGGGTCGGATAACCCACTGTTGTCCGGGTTCGTGGAGGACGCAGACTGGCAGGGTCACAACCTGGACACCTTCTGGGGGATGTTCGGGGTCGAGGCAAAGGCCCGGGGTTGTATGCTGCTGTTGGTCGACATGCCGACCGATATCGGCGACACGCGGGCAGACCAGATCGAGGCCCGTCGCTTCCCCTATCTGACCCCGATCCCCCCCGAGGCGGTCGTCGAATACGAACTCGACGAACGGGGCAGGCTGTTTATGGTGGAAATTGGAATCGGCGGCGGCCGGACGCGCGGATGGGATGAGTCCCGATGGTGGATCAAGGAAGGCGTCGAAGAAATCGGCGGAGGTGAACACAACTTGGGACGTTGTCCGGTCCTCGCCTTCGCGGAAGGGACGTTCCCAGCCGAGGGGGAATTCGCCCAAATTGCCGACCTCTCGAAACGGCTATTCAATTTGCGTTCTGAATTGGATGAAATTCTGCGAGCACAAACCTTCGGCTTGTTGACCTATCAAATCCCCGCCGATCAGGCCGGGAACATCAACGTCGACGACATCGCGGCCCAGATCGGAACCAACAACATGCTGATCCATTCGGGGAACACGCCGGCGTTCATATCCCCCGACGACGGGCCGGCCCGGGTGTATATCGACGTGATCGAGCAACTGGAAGAAAAAATCCGCCGTATCGGACACGTCGTCGAGGCTCCCGACCGGGCCGAATCAGGCGTTGCGCTTACGATCCGATTCCAACAACTCAATTCATCCCTGTCGGCCTGGGCCCGCAATATGCAGGACTTGGAAACGGAAGTCTGGGACATTGTCGGTCGTTGGTTAGGTCTGAAAGCGGACGTGTCCGTCACCTGGGATGACGACTTCGCACTGACCGACGTCCCGTCCGAACTGGGCGTCCTCGAGGTCATGCAGGGGACCGGATTCTCGGCGGCAACCTTGGCCGCCAAGCGAAGACAGATTGTCTCGTTGGATATGGGCAACCTGCCCGACGAAGACCTCGCGACCCTGATCGACTCCGAGGGCGAACCCCTACACGAAGGGGCAGACGAGGCCGCCGGCGGCGTGGGCGACCCGGGGGACGAGGTATGATCGCGATTGACGTCGAGGGTGAGGCGGAAATCCGTGAACGGCTATTGCGCCTCGTGCCCGAGTTGAGGGATCGCGGCCTTCGTTCCGGGGCCCAGGCCGCTTTTGATACCGCCCAGGACGGGGCCGACGACCACACCGTCACCGGGGCCCTTGCCCGGTCCGTCGAACTGAGCGAGATCGACGGTGGGCGGGGCGGGTACGAGGTCGGTCATAACCCGCAGATGGCCCCCTATGCCCCTTTCGTACATTGGGGGACCCGGCCTCATAGGATCCACCGGAAATACCGGAAAGCGTTGCGCTGGCCAGCCGGTGACAAATTCGCCTTTGCGAAATACGTCGACCACCCCGGATATGAGGGCGATGCTTGGATGGTCCGAGCCCGAGACGCGGCGATTCAGGCAATCAACGACATTGTAAACAGGACCGAGTGACATGGCACTGACCTACTCCGACCCCTATCTGTCCCCCCACGCATCGGCGGAACGCGAGGCCCGCGCCCTCGAGGACGTCCGGTCCGCCGGCGACTTCCCGACGGAATGGGAGGAACGCTTGCAAGTCTTACGGGTATACATCCTGATTTGCCTCGAGTCTACAGTCGACGACGAGGATACGTTCTCAGTCAAGCTGAAACAGTACAAGGCCGAATATCAAGCCCAGTTAATCAAGGCTCGCGCTGCCGAGGCCGCCGCCGCCGGGTCGGTCCCGATCTTCGCGTCGGTCAATCTGTTGAGGGGTTGATCTATGACACGACTGACCGACTACGAACAACTGACTGGGATTAAGACCGCCCTCGCGGCGATCCCAGGCGTCTCTACCTGCAAAATTGGCCTGGAACCGAATATCACGGCCGCCGACTATCCAATCATCCGGATTGTGCCGTCGGTTATTCGTCCCCGTAACGGACGCGATTTCCGTCGATCAGAAATGGAAATCATAGTCTATTACGGCGAGTTGGCCCAGCCCTTCGAGGCAGGGGGTATCGAGGCGCAATATCAATTCCTTCTCGACACCGAGAGGGCCATCATGGCTGCCATATCTCCCGGGGCCGGGTGGACCGCCCGATGGCGGGAAACAATTCTCGACGAAGACCGCCAGCCGGGCTACAAGCTGTTCGCGTCGCGGTTCGTCATTGACTGAACCGCCCGTAAGTCCGGGCGACTTCGTTGTCGTCCGCGTCGAATTCGACAATCTCGACCCGCCTCGCTTCTTCTTCCGGGACCGGACGTCCGTCGTCGTCGCTGAAATACGACACCGCATAGGCGCCGCCGGCTGGGGTCGGCCCGGAATGGCGCCGCGTGGTTTTATCCGCTGTAGTTTTCATCCTTCATCATCCTCGCAATGATTTTGTAACGCCTTGGCGCGATATCCTTCAGCGTCGCGGGTGCGGTAAAAAACAGTTTGCAGGACTCCGCGAAGTCCTCGGCAATGGCGGCCTTGGCGTATTCGGTCGGCGGGGGCTCGACGATCGTTGCCGCGTAGAAGTCGCTCGACGACGGGGGGTCAGTTCTACCATACCGCCCCTTGGCAAAATTATGGCCCATTTCATGAACCGTTGAACTGACGTCGAGCGAGTTCCAGTTGTACACCACGACTTGCCCGTCTCCGCCCGTAGCTAGCGAGGTGAACCCCGGTTTGTTGTATTCCTTTTCCCAATAGGGATCCCTGTTGTTGCGTTGTCCCGAGAACAAGACTCGCTTGGTGTGTTTCTTGAACCGGACCGGTAGCTTTTTCAGAGTCATCATGTTTTGTATCGACTGGGCAACCGCTCCGGTCAGTTCATCGGCGGCGAGGAAATCTATCCCTTCCCAGGTTACCTTGTGCATCTTCTCGGATGCCGTCATTCCATGACTGGCTCGCCACTTTGCGAGTTTCGTCCTCGATGTGTTTACCCAGTCCCGAATCGCCCAATACTTTTTGTCGTTGTCGAGGGCGGACACGACGGCCCGAATTGACTTCTTCGCAGCAGTCGCGGCTTTCTTCGCCCCAACCTGGGCGCTTTTTACTGCCGCCTTTGTCCCCTCGGTAACCGCTGAGGCGAAATCCCGAATCCAATAGGCCGCCGGACGCCCGGCGTTGAACACCCTTTCGGGTTGCTGCCCGTCTAGGATCGCGTCGCGCTTTGCCCGCGACCCGGCGACCCTCGCGGCCGACTTGGGGCTCAGGTTCCGCAGATAGGCCGCGCCGGCGCCTGGGCGGTCCTGGGCCCCCTGGGCGGTCAAATCGAGGCGGGGGCGAATTAGGCACCGGCAAAACGGATGGAAAGGCGGTTTCGGCGCCTGCGCCTTGGGATAACAGCCCGGCCCCAGGCCGAACCGGTCTTGTCTCGCGTACAGGTCGCAGATATCCGGCTCGGGGTGGGTCTTCGACAGGACGATTTGCACGACATCGAGCGATTCCATAGCCAACAATCCCCGGGCCCGTTCGTCGGCGTGGGCCCGGTGCAACTCGGTCTGAGCAATGCGGTTTGCGAAATACCGATGCCGTTCGAAGACTGCCGACTGTAGCGCCCGCCTCATTGCCGCGTCGCCGGCCCCCTCGAGCATCGTATCCAAGGCCCGCAGATAGCCCGCCCGCAAGGCTGGGGACCGTAGGGAGGCCGCGCGCGCCCGGGCGAGGAAGGCTTGCACCTCGTCCTCGAGGCCGGCGTCCATGTACTTGGGTAGCTTCACCGCCGGCTTGATGATCTCGCCGTTCGGCGCCCGCTGCCCGTAACCGGCGAAGATCGTCCGCGCCAGATCCCGGACCGACTGTTGATACCTGACGTGTTTCCGGATGACCTCGGCCGCCTGCAACGAGGTGACCCGGGCCGATCGGTATAGGTGATGGCTCAACGTCACCTCGCCGATGCGCCACTTCTTCACCGCTGCAGTGCTGATCGACTCGGCGAGCATCTTCCCCAGGCCTTCGGCGAGGATGTCGTAATATTCCCCGTGAAACGTCGATAGGGCCCGGTCTATTGCTCGCCTGGGGGATAGTCCCCCCCGGATGTCGGCCGTGATCTTGGCGACTGCGTTGCGCAACGTCGTCTCTATGCGCCCAGCCGCCGATGACATGACGGCCGCCGCTTCTTCATCTTTCAATGACATCGTTCGTCCACCTTCTGGCGGTGCGTTTGGAGACCCCGAAACGGATGGCGATCACTCGAACCGCTTCGGCCCGGTTATACGTCGAGACGATAGCGCGAACCACTTTTCGCCGATGTTCCCGGTCTTTGCTTGTGGTCGGGACGTACAAGGTTGAACCCGCCCGGGCGAATATCCGGTCGAGGACGCGGCGTTTCGTCACCGGGCACCCGTCGAGGTTCAAAATTTCTTGAATCAGGGCGCCAAACTCACTCATAGGCTGGGCACCTGCAATCCCCGAACACCGGAAAACCGGCGCCGGATGATCGGTTCGAGTGCATAGCGAACCGCGTCCCAACCGTGATCGTTCCCCGGCAGCAGCACGGGAAGGACGTCACCGGTCAACCGGTCGATCTTGTACGACCACAACCGGGCCTCGTCGAGGATCCGAGGGCACCCTGGGTTAATCACAATATCCTCGAAGGACCTCAGATACTCGACCCCATCGTCGACCGACCCAGGCCATTTAGCTGCCGCGACAAGGCGGGGGAACGGTCGGCGGGTATGGTGCCGGACATGGTGTATCGTCTCGGGACGGGAGTTGTCCGCCCGGATAACGTGCTTGTCCGACTCCGGAACCTGGGCGAACAGGTCGGGGATAGCGTCGATCGGTGTGTTGTCCCCGAACGCCTCATGGTCGATGTACAGGGTCCGTTCATTCGGGGATATCCAGCAACGGACCAAGGCGGTCGGGTCGACGGAGAAGCCCCAGTCCGCCCCGTAGTAGGGCCCCGCCCAGCCCTTACCTGGGGACAACTCACCCCGGCGCCACTTGCCCGCGAGAACCTGGGCGTCGGTGCGCGTGACGCACTCGCCCTCCCAGACGTGGGCGTACATGTCCGGGTCGCCCCTGGCGTCACGTTGGCGATCACGTTCCAGCTTTCCCCCAAACCACGGGTTGTCGGTGTAATTGACTTTCGCAACCTTGATCGACTCGGGGGGATTGCCCAAGAACAACTCGCGGGTCGGGGAGTCGATCCGGCGCGGGTTCCAGGTTGCCCAAATCTCGGCGCCGGCCTCGCGGATCGTCGGGATCAAGTCGCGCCACGACTCCGCCGACACGTTCTCGGCTTCTTCGACCCAGCAGATATCAATGTCCGACATCGACTTGATTTCCGCGATGTTGCGTCGCAGGCCCTTGAACAGGAACTCGGACCCGCATCGCGACCGGATGAAGGATTCGCCGATTTCATAGCCCGCCGACAAGAAGTCGTAGGCCGCGATGGATCGGCTTATCTCGGCGTGGACAGAATCCTTGATGCTGTTCTGATATTCGCGGGCGCACAGGATGCGGCGTGGTCGTTCATAGCCCCGGACCGCTGCCATCGTGGCGAACGTCCGCGACTTGCCGGACCCTCGCCCACCATAGGCCCCCCGATAGTCGGCCTCGCCCGCAAACACCGGGACCAACTTCGGAATAATCTGAACGCGGGCGGTTTTGTCTCTCATTCGCCCGACCCGCCACCTTGATCGTCCCGGGACTGTGGGTCGGCCGGGCCGCCCTCAATGACGATTTGCACCGGCTGGGAGAAGTTCGGATCGACCGGGCTCCCGTCCGCCCCGAGCAACTGTTTCTTGTCGACGAACAGGCCGGCGTATCGGCCCAGCAGGTCGAGGGCCTTCACCTTGTCGTGCGTCTTGATCCGCACCGACTGGGTATATCGGCCCGTCGTCTCGGATACCTCGGCGACGGCGGCCGCTTCCCCATCGGTCAGTTCGTCGGAGTCACGCAAGACAATGCCGTCCGGCCCCCATGATACCAGTTGCTTTTTGTTCGCAAATGCGACTCGCGCCAGTTCTCGGACGATCATATCGGCCGTGATCTGCGAATTTTCGATTGCCTGTTTTTTTATTTCCTCAAGGCGTGCCACGACCTGAGCGTCGCGAATCATATCCGACGCCCGTCGGTGTACCGTCGTCGTCTTCCACCGGGCCGCCTGGGGGAAGGCGTCTCGATAGGCGTCGGATAGGCTTTTGCCTTCGAACACCCCTAAAGCGAACGCTTCTTTTCTCGCCGTCAACATGCCGTTTTGCCTCGTTTCGCCGTCATTGACTCGTTTACTTCGTCGATAAAAAATCGTCGATAAAAAATCGTCGATAAAAAATCGTCGATAAAAAATCGAACTTTGCGGAACCTTTCGCCTTTTTCCATTTTTTTCCGTCGAAAAAAGCGTTTCGTCCCCCCTGTTCCCCCCTTGACCCGTCGTTCCCTATATTTACCCCCCCCCCGCTTTCATCCCCCATTATTAGTTGGTTATTGCGTTTTTTCTTTATACCCAGTCCTAATAGACAACTCGGGGGACAGGGGGGACAGGGGGGACAAGTATTGATTTGTAAGGGTTTTTCCGTCCCCCCCATAAAAAACAGACGGGGGTCCGGGGGGACACTGGGAAATTCCCCCGCTTTTCGCCTAAAACCGCCACGGTGGGACCTCCCAGCCTTTGAACAACGCCCCCCCGCCAATCGGCCGCATCCGGACGGCAGACTTCTGCCCCGTGTGTGGATGCAGTAACCGACGCAAGGGTTCGGTGATCCCGTAGTTCCCGTTTGCCGACGGGCGTAGGTCGAGCATCTTTGCAATAGCGGTCGTCGTCACCCGTTGCCACTGTTCCCGGGGGGCGTCCCAATCGAACATGTCCTCGAGCCCCTGTTCGACGGCCCCCACCCTACGGTGCGCCTCGCCTCGCGCCTCGAGGGCCCGTTCGACGTCCTTGGGTAACAGCCACGGGGCGCCGGCCTGCACCTCGGCCAACAACTCGAGCCAAATTTTGAACAGAGTCCCGTCCCGACGCATTGCAGACAGGCGGTCCAAGTCGAAACCTTGCACCTCGAACACCCAGAACCGGGAATTGCCGGTCGAGTCGATCAAAAATTCCCGCCCGTTGACGGTGGCGCAATACACCGTCCGCCGAATGAACCGGGACTCGCGCGGCGCGTAGGGCAGGCGCACCCGGTCCTCGGTGTTCGACAGAAAGCTTTTCAAGACTGCGATGTCGGACTTTCGGAACGTCGCGTCGAGTTCGCCTAGTTCGCATAGTAGGCCTCGTGTTGCCCGGATCATGTCGTCCTTGTTTCTGGGGTCAAGATGCAGGCCTTCGAGGAACATCCCCTTCGGCAACAGTTTCCGGAAGAACGCCGTCTTACCGACGTGCTGGGGGCCGGTGAAGGTCAGGACGCCACGCGGGGGCGAATCCTCGTAGGTCCCCAGGGCCGCGACCACAATCGACCGCATCCAATGGCGCAAGACGTCCAGGAACAGGCCCGGGTCATCCACCCCATGCACGACTGACCCCAAGGCCTCGAAACGCCTCACGCCGTCCCACGTCCCCGATTTCAGCCACTCGATGAACGGGTGATAGGGCGCCTCGCAACCGAGGGCAAGAATCAGACTGTCGATTCGGTCAGTTGACAGGTTCGACGCTACGGCAATGTCGCGCATCGCACCGACTTGCAGGTTCTCCCGTTCTTCCTCGAAGAACCTCGCCCCCGGGATGTTCACCTCGATAGCGTGGGTCATCACGTTATGGCGAATCGAAATCCCGTGGTGCTGGCACAAGGCCCGCAGGTTCTCGACGTGGGGCAGGCCTCGGCCGTCGGGCAAATCACCCTCGGGGAACGGGTAAGCGATATCGCCGGGGGCGGCCTGATAGATCGGCACCGCCGGGCCGCCGCCGCCGCTCATCAATTCTTGCGCTCGCCGGGCGGCCGTTTCGCGCTTCAGGCGTTCAACAACAACGCGCTTACGGTCCTTGTACTGCCGTTGCAGGGCTTGCATGGTGACCCCAGCATGCCCCCGGACGTCCTTCAGCAGGGTTTCGACCTGGACCGGGTTGAACCCGGCCTCGGCGATGGCGTCGATAATCCGGGCGATGGCGTCGACGTCCCCATGTCGGATTGACGAGATCAACCGGCGAACACTGTCGATTGACCCGCCGTCGGCCTCCCCTGGGCCGCTGCCGCCGGGCCCGAGATTGCCCGGACCTTGGACCGCCCCGTTGCCCGCCGTCGTCACAGGACCGATCGGGGCGCCCGGCGGGGGGGCCGGCGGGGGGGCCGGCGGGGGGTCGAGAAACGACGGGATAGTCGACAAACCGGCGGGATTGGCACCCGTGGCATCGGTTCGGTTATTCTCACCTTGACCCGTCGGTGCCCCACCCCACAAGCCCGCCGCCGGGTAATCATCCTCGGATGCGCTCTCGACACCCCGGCCCGCCCCCTTTGGGTCCGGGGTGTTTTCTTCTGTCGCCCATTCGCCGGTTCCCTGGGCGGTTCCTGATAAGGGGGACTCGAGGTCCTTCAGCCCCCGAAACAACCTCCACGCGTCGACTTTCCCCTTTGCCCCGAGCTTGTCCAGGAAATCGGGCGTGTCCCGGTTCTGACAGTGTCCGTGGTGACATTCGAATCCAACCATTCCGGTGTCGAACGTCTTCAGCCATGTCCCCGAGTTGTCCCGGTCCGTGTGTTCATCGACCCAGGGGCATTCGATGTAATACTCCCCGGGACGAATATCCTTTAGGACCCGCACCGAATCGAAAATCGGGTGGTCGGCAAACTCGGCGACGGTCCGGTCCGCCCCGTCCGACCGGGATGCGTCCAGATTCACCCCGAACGGCGAGGCGAGGGCCTCGAGGGTCGTCGTGGTCCAGGGTGCCCAGTAACGCATTTGGCACCGGAACCCGCCCGGGCCGCATTTCGCCTTGGTGTTCCATCCCCCCGGTAGCCGGACGTACCGGGTTACCCCACGCATTCCCGGGTCCTTGCCGTCCGGCGCCAAGCCCAGGTTGACCAGACCGTCAAGCAGGTTGTCGACCCGGGCCCGGTCCGTTGCGGGAGCCTCGAGGATCCACCCCCACTGGTAGTTCCCCCGCGAGGTCTCGAGGACCCAGGATGGCAGGGGAAGGGTGGCGACCCGGTCAATAGGCACCTTCTCGCCGACGTCGTCCGCTACGATGCAGTGGGTTTGCCGGAACTGGGCCTTGCGGCGCCGGGGCCTGGGGTCGGCGAGTTCAACCCAAAACTGCGAAATGCAAAAATACCGATTCCACCCCTCGGCGGACAGTTGTCCATTTGCTCGGTTGTAATGGGTCCCTCCCCAGCACAACCCCCGGCGATCGACCGGTATTCGACCCGGGTCGTCCGCGAACCCGGTCACATGGGCGAACGGGGCGAGGTCACGAAATACTGACGCGAGGAACTCGTCGTCCGACACCTCGATCGGGGGTAAGCCCGGTAGACGTTGAATCAGGTCGACCGTGGGCGATCGCCCGTTCGGTCGGGCCGGCCCACTCCCGGCGACATGTTGAGTTTGCATATTTGCAGTCCGCTATCGTTTCAAATCACCGGCGCCCACCAAGGGGAGCCGATCCGGTGGGTGGTGACATGTACCACCCGCGTTCCGTCTTCATGTCACACCACGACACCCACCCGGACGCCCCGCCTTGGGGTGCCCGCGCCCGGTGGTGCAAACAGGAGTGATTGGTGCAGCCATTGGCGTCGTTATTCATCGACATCCGATTACTCTTTCGTGTATCGAATGGGCCGCCAGTCGCGTTTTTCGCGTTCTGTCCGTTCTGTTGAATCATCAAAGACATCGCGCAATGCTTCGAAATAGTCCCGCCGCTCTTCGAGGTATCCCATGCACAACGACCGGCCCATGTCCGACGCCGTCCGACCCTCGGCCTCGGCGAGTGCGCGGAAGGCGCGTTCTTCCTCCGGGGTCAAGTGGACGGTGATTTGCCCGAGTCGCTTTTCTCGCTGCATGGGTTCACCCAAAAAAAAGCCCGAAACGCGAACGGTCCGGGCGAGGTCGCGATTGGAAACACGACAGACACGAAGGGTTGATCTGTTGGCCGCTCGGACGATCGTTATGCGGCTACCGAGGCACCACCCGACGCCCGTCTCGGTATCCAGTCCGGGTCTGGATACAAGTCGGGGCGCACGTCGAACGGGCGAATGGCCCATCCGGTTTCCCGACATAGGGGGATCACCCAGGCCGCCGGGCAGGGGCCGCCCTTACGCAAGACCGCCTGCACCCGTTGTTGAGACACCCCGACCGCCCGGCCGATTTCGGCCTGGGACATTCGGGGATCCCGATTCAGGAAATATTCAATTAACTTGTCCACGCCCCCAAGATACAACGATATGTAGTAATTCCGCAAACCCGGCTACTGCGGTATGCAGTTATGCCGAGCAGTGAGATTCGCCGATCATGGCTATATCGGTTTAACGCCCATCTTGTAGACTGACCCAGGAAGGATGATGAACGAGACAATAGGTAGTAGGGTGGTAAAATTGCGAAAACTCAAAGGATGGACACAAGGCCAGCTCGCCAAGCGGGCGAGTCTCACGCAGCAGGCAATAAGCCATGTTGAAACAGGCAGGCGAGCCGATCC